>OHIC01000028.1_pt1 | contig 134657 bp, 102 predicted proteins | sample 1568171 | NCBI WGS metagenome assembly OHIC01 (sample SAMEA3879506, study PRJEB24766) | human gut metagenome | biome: human-associated habitat; feature: feces | place: USA | collected 1985/1987
AATATCCAACTATTTACATACTCTTGGACGAAATTTATTTCATGGGGGTTTCATGTTTTAATTTTAATATAAAATAGAAATATGAAGTATAAGGTATGAAGTATTAATTTCTTGGGTGTTTTTTGGTAATTTTCGCTGTGATGTAGAAGTGCATCGCTGTCCATACCGCCACATCCAGCAGGAACAGTACGGTGACGGACAAGTAAGGGGCCAAGAGTGTATTGGCCATAATAAAAATCCAGGCGATGCTCAGGATGAAGCCCAGAGCCCGGTGTTGTGACATTCCCAGGGAGATGAATTTATGGTGGATATGATTCTTGTCGGGGAGAAATGGAGGTTTATGGTTGCGCAGACGGTGAAGTACCACCCGAACCACATCCAGCATCGGCACCAGCAGGAAGGAGAAAGCCGTCACGATGGCACCGGGGAAGACATCTTCTTTGACAGGGTCGAACATACTGAGATGAATGGCCATCACAGCCAGTAGCAGGCCGATGGTCAGTGAACCGGTATCTCCCATGAATACTTTTCGCCCCCGGTGGGCCTGCCCGAACATATTATAATAGAAGAACGGTATCAGCGTGCCCAAAGCAGCAAAGGAGATGAAAGCATATAACCACCAGTGCAAATAAGCAAACATGCAACCGAAAGTGAAGAACGCTATCATGCTCAACCCGGAAGCCAGGCCGTCGATGCCGTCTATCAGATTGATTGCATTCATAATATAGACAATGATAAAGACTGTGAACGGCATGCCTATGTAGTAGGGCAATTCGTGGATGCCGAACAGTCCGTAGAGATTGTTGAAGCAAAAGCCGGAAGCCACCAATAGAAAACCGCAAAGTGTCTGTATGGCAAACTTGGCGCGGTAGCGCATGCCTATCAGGTCGTCTTTCATTCCCATCAGATAGAGTATAAAGAGGCAACTGAACATAGTGAGCAGGCAGGTGGACTGTTCCCAACAGAGCAAGTTGCTGTCCGTGCAGAGATTATGACAGGCGATGATGAGCGAAATGGGCACAGTGATACACGGAAAAAAGGCGATTCCCCCCAGACGGGGAATATGCGTTGTATGCAATTTTCGGTCACTTGGCGGATCGAAAAGCCGCCGTTTGAAGGCTACCAGCGATATCTTGGGGATAATCATTGCGCTGAGCAGGCAACTGACGGCGAATGCCGCCAAAGTCTCAAAAAGGCAGATTGTCATGTATGAAGAATTTGTTTTAAGTGTAATGTATTATATCTTCCTGAGAAAGCATTGGGGAATATAGGCAGTTGCCACTGCACACACGCCCTGGATTGCTACTATCAGACGACGGTTTCCTTTGATGCGATGTATGCAACCTTCCGCTCCTTTGAATGGACCATCCGTCACAAGTACCCGCTCACCGGTGCTGTACTCCATGGGGGCGTCGCCGAAATAATCGAGTCCTTTCTCTCCAGAGGAAGTGACAAGCATGAAGATTTTCATCTCCCGTTCGGGAATGGCTATAGGTAACTTCTTCCAATTGAGAAGACGGGTATATAGGATGACGCGGTCTGTTAACTTCTGTTGTAACGCCAGTGCCTGCCTTTCTGTGGAATAGAAGAACAGGAGGGAGGAAATGACTGGTTTGCGCGCATATTTTTTCACTCCGCCATGCTCCACAAGAATTTTTTCACAAGGAATATAGGTTTCGATTTTGTCTTTATCCAGCGCGTCTTCTATTTCGAATACTTTGTTGTAAAAGACTTTAAATGCGTACCAATGCATGATTGAAGGTACTTCTTCCATAGTTGTAGTATCTTACCTAAAAGATATTCCTTCCATTCCTGTGTATCTGAGTTTTTTTATGCTTAAAAACAACTCTGATACGCAGCAAGTAAGGTTAATCCAATTGTTCGTTTTTTCTGTCGATTTTTGGAATTCGGAGCTTCTTCTGACCCAGAAGAAGGCATCCGTAACCCTGTAATTGTACCGTTTCTAAGTAAGAAATGGTACAATACTTTAAAACATTGAAACACTGTGAGATAAAGAATGTTTTTTTATCCTATTTTTTTAGGTTTTGTAGATTCGATACTATGTTTTGATTATTTTATTAGAATATATTTATTGAATTCTATTTCATATTTATTTTGAATATCTATTCATTTCTTCTTGCAGATAAGCGCCTATTGTGCTTTCAATCAATATTTTATACTGGTTTTAAAGTACAAGTATAAACAAATATTTATTGTATTATGTTGTTTTATTCTTTTATTTGTTATATCTTTGCGCAGTAATTTTAAGGTTTCTTACTTAGAAACGTTACGACATAAAGCCTTCAGAATGTCTTCATTCGCTTTATCTATCAGCAAATTTTCTACAGACTCCAAGTATATGAGTGTGGTCTTTTCGGAAGTATGTCCCATGCCTGCACTAATGACGGATAACGGGACGTTGTGGTTGCGTGCAACCGTCGCCCAGCTATGCCTTGCAGTATAGGAAGAGAGGCGTAGATTTTCTCCTGTCAACTTCCCCAGTTTCTTCAACTTTCGGTTATGATAGCCCAGTGCTGTCTGATATTGTCGGAAAGCTTCTTCCGGATCATTGGAGGTAATGATAGGAAAAATATAAGGGCTATTGCGGACGGACGGTTCGTAGCGCTTGATAATCTCCTCAATAAGAGGTTCTATGCGTACGGTGAGGCATTGTCCTGTCTTATGGCGGATATAGCTAAGCATTCCTCCGTTTATGTCCTCTTTCTTTAGATAGGCAATATCTACGAAGGCCATTCCACGAGTGCAATAGCTGAAGATAAACAAGTCGCGTGAAAAGGCCAGTGGAGCAGAACGCGTCAGATCCAGTTTTTGTAAACGGACCATGATATCCTCACGCACAGCACGTTTGCGGGTTCGTTCCACGCCGGTATAAACATTCCGAAAGGGATACGTCTGTTCCAATTGCTTCGTGTTTATCACCTTATTATAGGCAGAGCGCAAAGTCCGCATATAAAAAGAACAGCTGTTCTTGCTTACTTTTCGTGCCCGGAGCCATTGCTCATACTCCATGATAAGCTTTTCATCCACTTGCTTGAAGGGAATATCCAGACCTCCCAAAAAGCCTGAGAAACTGTTCAATGCCCGCTGGAGATTACGGGCATTTCCCCACCGGTCATCGTGTTTTAACTCATCAACCAGAGTTACCAAAGAGGACAGCACCGTGTCTCCGTTTTCGTCCCAAGTGCGAAAGCGGGTAATGACATCCGTCAAAGTGTAGTCTTTCCCCGTTCCGTCCCATTCGCATAGAATTCGACGGATGCGCTGCAAGTCTTTCTCTATTTGACGTTGATAGCGGGCTGACATTCCATTATTATCCGCTTCACTTATAAATGTTTCCTTTTCTGCATCCCACCATTGGGGGAGTATATGCATTCGGGTGGTTATCTGCCTGTTGCTTTGCTTGTGGCATAGCTGATAATAGATGCTACCGGCCTTTCCTTCCACCGATGATTTTCTGAATTTTACTTTTACAGTCGCCATAGTTTTTTTATCAATTTATATAAATATATACTATGTACGACAAAAAAGAAAGTAATCTGTTCAAACTATTTCTCGCTCATCAACTTCTCCATGCCGTCACAGCGTTCTCCACCAGCTTCACACACAACGGGGCACCCTCACGACTTAGCAAAAAGTCCACCGAAGAACTTTAGCTCTCCGGTGGACTTGAAATGTTTACAGATATCAGGCTATAATTTCTTTGTATAGAGTTTAATCTGTCTTAATCTGAATCTTGGTGATTGTTATGTCACCGCCAATGATGAGAGCGGTTTCAGTGCCATTCATGGTTGTCGCCATACCTTCCGAGATTTTGAATTCCAGGAAGTCCTCACCAGCGGCAAGAACGATGTTGTTACGGCTTTCACCGCCCTCGCGGATGAAAGGATCACCCCACCAACCATCGCACAGACAGAAAGTCTGAGGAGCATCATGGTGAGTGAACGTGAACTTAATAGTTTGGCCGGCTTCTGGCGTTATTGCCGAGAGGTCAAGGTCAGATGCCGGGAGATACCACCACCAGCCGGTAGTGTATTCGCCTTCCCAGATTGAAGCATATCCTTCACCTCCTTCGCTGCCACCTGCAACCTCGTCAGACAGCGTTACCTCTGGCAAAGTATACTTCTTGCCGCTGCAGTCTTCGAGGACAACTTGGGCAGGTCCGGCTTTTATACCCATTGGCGAATAGATGTAGAGAGAACCGGTAGCTTTGCGCTTAAAGTTGCTTGCATCTACAACAATCTCCTTGTCGTCTTCACCGGGGAAATAAGCCTTGGTGATAAATTCGAGGTCGTTGCCGTACACCTCCACACATTCGTTGATTTTTATTTCCTTGTCAAGAGGTGCCACGCGCAAAGGCTCGGGCTTGCCGACAGTCAGCGTCATGACCGACTCTGCCGATTCGCCGTCGGCTTCTATTGTTACTGTTCCCCCCTCTGCAGAAACGCCGGCAGGAGTTATTACAGAAATATAGCCGTTGCCTATTTTGGTAATGTTGTTCACAGAGACATTGCCAGGGAACACAACGGAAGTGGCCTTCTCAACCCCCGTACCAGTGATGGTGATAACCTGTCCTTCCATAACTTTTGTAGGCAGGACGGACTTCACCTCAAGCACATCGTTGGCATCCGCCACATCGTCATCGCTGCATGAGGTCAGTGCCATGTTCGACAGCAATGCGAATCCTGAGACCAAAAGATATATAATATGTTTTTTCATAAATCTTATTCGTTTGAAATTTCGTTGAATCTGTTTTACCAATTGGGGTTCTGCTTCAGATTGCCATTCTTCTGAATTTCAGACTGCGGAATCGGGTACAAGTTGTATTTCTCGTCCCACTGGCGAGTCTTAGTAACTCGATTGAGAATCAAGTTGCCGTTTCCATTCAGTTTGAAGTCTGCCACATCAACATTCTTGAAGAACTCGGCACCCTTCTTCCAGCGACGCACATCCCAGAAGCGCTGACCTTCGAAAGCAAGCTCTACCATACGCTCACGCATGTAGCGCTCTCCGAAACCATTGTTTCCTTGGAATTCAGGCATCATGATGTCAGGACGGTTACGAAGCACATTGATAGCCTCGTTGGCTGACATGCCAAAATCGCCCTGTTCGTCAGCATTGCCGTAGTAGTTGTACATGGCCTCTGCATAATTGAGGTAAACCTCGGCCAGACGCATCACAATCCAGTTGTGTCGTGTTGTAGTCTGGTTGTTGGCTGTGGTGACACAGTTGCCGTCCACAAACTTCTTCAAGTAGTAGCCCGTGGGAGTTGCGCCGTACTTAGGAGCACCGTTGAAGCCACTCTGATACGTCTCAATGGCAATCTGCTGAGCTGTGTTAGATGGCCAAAGATCACCGTTCTTCACTACAGTGAGTTCAAAACGTGGGTCGAGGCCATCGTATGGGTTCTCAGTAGTCACATCAACATCTCCGGGATGTTTCTCCTTGAATGTCTTGCCGTCGGCCTGATATTCGTATGCGTCCACCAGTGCCTGTGTAGGGCAGTTGCCGGAATTACCGTTCTCCACACCCACAGGATAATTGTACTGCTCGAAGGTATTGCTTGCCTGGGTGCCAAGAACGAAGATAAATTCAGGATTGGTGAATGTATCGTGCCCCCATAGGTTGGCGTACCCGCTGAGTTTGTAGCCCCAGTGCTGTGCATTATCGATGATGACTTTGCTGGCAGCAGCGGCCTCTTTCCAAAGCTCCTTGTTGTTGTCTGTATTAAACAAGGGTGAAGCCTGATAAAGAAGTACGCGTGCCTTTAGTGCAAGGGCAGCACCACGGGTGGCACGACCAATTTCCTGACCGGGAATGTCATTATACGACACGGGCAGATATTCAGCCACGGCATCCAATTCGTTGATGATGAACTTGAACACATCCTTGGTTGGAGTGCGTTCCACGCTGTTGGCCTGCGCATTGGTGAGGGTTGTGGTCACCAAAGGCACATCGCCGTAGGCACGTACCAACTCGAAGTAGAAATAGGCACGGAGGAAACGCAACTCGTTAGGGAATATCTCAAACTGCTGCACCATGGTCTGGTAGTTGGGATCATATTCATAATCCGATAGGTCTATCCTGTGTATGCGCTCAAGGTACATGTGTACCTGAGTGATGGCACGGTATGACCTGTCCCATGTGGTCGAGAAAGGATTCGAAGGAGTCCAACCACCGTTGAAATACTTGTGAATGGGTGAGAAGGAAAGTGCAAACTCAGACTCGTCTGTGGCACTGGCTATCAGGGCACCATTACCGTAGGAATTGTCCTTGAATTCGCTCGGCATTTGCGCGTAGACATCGTAGACAAGAGCCTTGACACCATTGAGGGGGCTGTTGTAGGTCCAGTCCTCGTCACGATTCGAAGCTTCGTTGTAATCTAGGTCGGCGCAGCCCACAAAGACTACTGCCGCCATACCTAAAAGAGTATATTTTATCTTGTTCATAAATGTATCTTTAATTAGAAAGTTAATGTGACACCTATGTTGACACCCTTGAACATGGGATATGCCGTCGAAAGTACCTCAGCATCCATAGCGTCGACGTTGTCGAAGGAAAGAAGGTTCTCGCCCTGAACAAACACCTTGGCTGCGGTAAGAGAGAGCTTCGCGAGCACCCTTGCAGGAACTTTATAGTAAATCTCGACGTTGCGCATCTTCAAGAAGTGAACAGGCTTGTACCATACGTTGCTTGCCTGGCTGTTGTTGCTGTTGTTCTGAGTTGTCAGACGTGGGTAAAGAGCGTTGTTTCCAGCTACATCCCAGCAGTTGTTGTAGTAATCCACTGAAAGGTTACCATTGTCGGCCATGCCACCCCATATTGCTGACGGAAGATACTTCATGTAGTTGCCAGTGCCCTGGAACCATGCGTTTAGACCGAAGCCTTTGTATTCTACACCGACATTGAAGGCGTAGTTGAGCTCAGGGATGTCAGTAGCGCCATCGAGACTGGTAATATCGAACTCGTTGATTACCTGGTCACCGTTGAGGTCTTGGTATTTGATGTCACCAGGGCTTACGGTAGAGTATTCCTGACGGTAGCTGGAGTTGATGTCGGCCTGATCCTTGAAAAATCCTGCCGACTTGAGTCCCCATGCCTCGTTTACACGACGGCCTACAGGGTCGCTCAGCGGATAGGTCGGTGTGCCGATATACTTGCTCACCTCATTGCGTGCCCACGACAAGTTGGCACCCAAGTTGAGATTGAGGTCGGAAGTGATTTTCTTCACATACTTGGCACTTACCTCAAAACCGTAACTCTTAACTTCGCCAACATCGTTGTATGACGACTGTATACCAACCACCGATGAATTCTCATTGCTTGCAGAGAGCATGATGTGGCTGCGAAGCTGGTAGAAAGCATCAACTGAGATGTCAAGAGCATTTGCCAGACGAAGGTCAGTACCAAGGTTGAAGCTCGTAGATGTCTCTTGCGAGAAATTGGTAGTTGGGAAGGAGCCAAGCGATGCTCCCCATGTAGCACCGTAGTTGTTACCAATAATCACATAACCGTGCGAAACATCCCATGTGGGAAGCCACATGCCATAGGTAGGCATATAGTCGGTATGCTGGATGCCGGCTGATGCACGCAGCTTACCGTAATTGAGCAGACCATCGTTGCTGTCAGCGTAAATCCAGCCGAGCGACAGTGTGGGTGAGAATGCCCACTTTGAAGGATAGGTACGGCTGGAACCGTTACCTGCAAGCACAAGGTCGGCAACGTAGCGGTTCTGAAAATCGTAGTGGAAGACTCCCATGATGTTCTGACGATAGTAGGTGTTTCCACGTCCATCAGTACTCACACCACTGTTGTCGTAAATAACGGTAGCATTGAAGTGGTCGTTTTCGAAGAACGAACGTTTGTAGTTGATACCTACACTGGCCTTTGCTTTCCACCACTGGCCGGCATTCCAGTTATTGAAAGTGAGGTTGGTTTCCTTGTTACCGAATGTGTTCAGAGCTACGTTGTTCTTGTCGCCAATGGTACCGGTGTAACGCTCGTAGCCATACTGGTGTGCCTTGTGCGAATCTTCCGCGTAAATCGACGAATTGGCATAGCCGGCACTGACAAATACGTTCAGACCCTTGAGCAGGAAGTCGAGTTTTTGAGACAGCTTGGCATCTACCCACAGCTGACGTTGATGGGTCTTGTAGAAACCAGACTCCTGAATTTTGGCAATGGGGTTGGCATCACCGTATGCCTCGTTACCACCCCAGATACCTGTTGAGGTCTTGTAGGGGAAAGCGCTTGCCGGCAGTTTGTAGATAGCAGCTGTAGCATCGTCAGCACCGATGTCGGAGGGCCGCTTGGTCTCCTGGAACATACCGAAGAGGTTCACCGACATGAGAGTTGTGTTGGTGATGTTGAAGTCGAGGTTGGTACGAATATTGGCCTTCGACTGGCGCAACTGCGTATTGTAGTCCGGCAGCTTGGTGTCCTTGAAAGCACCACGCACATCGGTATAATCGATATTGGTGTAGTACTTCACCTTGTTCGTACCTCCGTACACCGAAACGTATGCATGGTCTTCCTCGGCTCTGTTCTTGAAAGTAAGGTCGCGCCAGTTCACATTAGGATAGAAGTACGGGTCAGAACCGTCTTTGAAGAGGTTAAGCTCCTGTTCGGTGTATGCGGCAGAGAGTCCGTCGTTGCGACGGGCATGGTTGAAAGCATTGGCATATCCGTAACCGTCTACCATGTCTGCGAATTCAGGGTCGAACTGGAACTTATGGCTGTAGTTCACCTTGACGTGTGTCTTGCCTTCAACACCACGCTTTGTCTTCACAAGTATAGCACCATTGATACCCTCATGGCCAAGAAGTGCCGTAGCGGCAGCATCCTTGAGGATGGTAACGCTTTCCACTTCCTCTACACTGAGGCGGTCGATGGGACGCTCGTAGCCATCGACGAGGATGAGGATACTTTTATCGCTAAGCGTGTGATAGCCGCGAATATTAAACGAGGCACCCTTATTTTCGTCGCCCGAGAAGCCGCCTTGCGATAGAGCCGTTAGACCTGGCAGACGTCCATAGAGAGCCTGGGCAAGGTTAGTTGCCGAGGTCTGCTGCAATTCTTCACCTGTGATTGTGGTTGCAGAAGCGGTGCTGAGGAAATTGCTTATTTCCACGCCGTAACCCAAATCATAGGCATTTGCATTCTTATCGTTGAGTTTTACCTGCGCATTTGCCGTGAGAGAGACAACAGCAGTCGCAAGCATCAACATTCTATTTATATTCATATTTTATAAGTCTTATTGATTTTTAAAATCTGGATTACCAACCCGGGTTCTGGTTCAGACCATAGCCCTTGTTGATCTCATCACGTGAAATAGGCGCGAGATACCATTTGTCGGTCCACTTGCTCGTCTGATTGTCAGTATCCCACCATACGCGGATATTGTTGGTACAAGGTATCTTCTCATAGATACAGTTCGGCCAAGGGTCACCGGGGGCGAGACTCGTGTCGCCATTGTAGTCGGCAGGATTCATCTTGTTGCCGTTGGCATCCTTGCGCCATACACGTAGCTGGTGTACCTGTTTCTTGAATATGTCGGATCTCTTGTAGCGGATGAGGTCATACCAGCGGGAGTCTTCATAACCGAACTCACAAGCACGCTCCTTAAGGAGTTGCTCAATGAAGTTGTCCTTGTTGGTGGTTAGGTTGAGCTCTGGGTTCATGACCTCTATCTTGCCAAGACCTACGCGTGCGCGTACTTTATTCATTTCGTCGCAAGCTTTCGGCAGATTGCCTGTCTGTGCGAGTGCCTCAGCGTAGCAAAGGTGAATGTCAGCCATACGCAGATAAGCAAAGTTGGTCGGATAGTATGCTGTATAGCCGTTATCGCGGAGATACTTGAACAGTTTCATACGGGTTGACCATGGATTATCGGTAACGGCAGGATTGAAGGTCTGGTCAACATTGCCACCTTGCCACAGCTCGGTACTCGAAAGCCCCTGATATTGCTCGACAAGATTGTTGCGATTCACCACCATTGTCTCGTAGAGACGTGGATCGCGATTGACAAAGATGTCTACGTTGTTGGGGTTATCGGTATTGAACACATTGTCGTAAGGGAAGTTACGACCGTCTGCCATACCAAACATTTCCATATATTCGAGGGTGAAAAGAGCCATACCGAACTCATCCATACCTTCTATATTCCAGTCACCATTCCAAGCGTTTGTACCCGGACCAGCATGAACTTCAATCACCTTCTCGCTGTTGCCACGGAACCAGTAGGCGGCACGGAAAGCGTTGCAATAGTCTTGCTCACTGTTACCAGTGGGCTGTACAAGGGCGAAATAGTTGCCGTTGGCGCTATTGGCTTGGAAGAAATCCTCACAAGTCTTCAATGCTTTCTGCCAGAGTTCGGGTTTGTAACCGCCAACCCATACCTGGTTGAGGTCCTGATTCTCCTCGTTTCGAGTGAATTCAAGATAAGGTTTGTCACTGTTAAACAGAGGCGAAGCCACGAAGTTCCACAGCCTTACACGTAGACCATAGGCTGAGCCTTTGGTCAGACGTCCGGAGTTGGTGGCCTGATCCTGCACAAAGAAAGGAAGACCCGGTTCGTTGATGGCGCCCTGGATAAGCTCGTCGATGAACTCTGCTGTCTCGATTACGCTCATGCGCTTGCCATCTACAATATCAGTAGCCACGAATGAGCGATCGACTTTTGGAAGACCTCCGAAGTTGCGGAAAGCATCGAGATAGCGCGATGCCATGATGACGTACACCTCACCACGGAGCTGGCTCTTCTCTGATTCGCTCAAGTCGGGAACGCGATTGATGTTCTCGATGAAAATCCAACCCTCACGGATGGTACGCCAGATGCCTGCACGGGCATTGCCGTCACCGTTGGCGATGAAGGGGAACTTGGCGAGACCACCGTTATCCTGGTCGGTCTCGGTGAGGTCACCACCGTAGTACTTTCCGAGATTGTGCCATCCGCAGTACGACTGGCAAATATCGGTAAGGGCATCGGGGTGAGAATACCATACTGCACCTGTATAGGTGAAAGGGTTGTGCATGGCACCGTACATGTGCCAGAGGAAACGCTTTGCATTCTCTCCCTTGGCAAAGATGGAGTCTACGGTCACGTCGACACCTGGCTGCTTGTCGAGGAAGCCACTTCCAACGTTGATATCATCGACACAGGAACTCAGCGATCCCATCCCTATCATGGTGCTAGCTACACATATAATAGTAGCAGTTTTTATTTTTTCTATAAGATTCATTGTCTTGAATGTTAGAAGTTTAAGTTGATACCGAAGTTGTAAACACGGGTCATAGGATAACGCGTGCTACCAAAGCCTGCTTGTGCCTCTGGGTCATTGGCCTTGAAACTCGTGAAAGTAAGGAGGTTATAACCATTGGCATAAACACGGATGTTGTTGATGGGCACACCGGGTATGCGGAACGAATAACCAATCTCAAGGTTCTTCAGACGGATGTACGATGCATCGACCATCCATGGGTCTGAAAGTGAACCGTTATGCTCGCGTGCCGATTTCTCAAGAGAGATACGTGGCAGGGTGGCACCGGGGGTATTCTCGGTCCAAGAATTGTCATAGACCCATTTGTTGAGCATTGACTGGTTACCTGTACCGAAGGCTGGAGTATAGAAAGAACTGAGCTGACGGTTGACGTGGGTGGCACCTACCCAAGTCATGGAGAAGTCGAGACCTTTCCAGTTGAGCGTTGCGTTTACGCTACCAGTATACTCAGGAATATCGCTGTAGCCGATAGCATGTACATCGTTAGCATCCACCTTACCATCACCTGTGAGGTCAACGAATACGCTGTCACCGGGGCGCAATGTAATCTGCTGGTCTGGCATGTCAACACCGTAAATTTCCTTGTAGTGCTGTTCGGTTTCACCAGGAACATAGAACTCAAAGAAGTCGTAACCGAAAGGCTGACCTACAGGATGACCAGTGTGGTACATGTGTGGGAATTCTTTCTTCACCTCTGCCATTTCCACAACCTTGTTGCGTGCGAAAGCTAATGTAGGAGCTATCGAGTAGTTCACTTTACCTATCTGGTCGGCCCAGCGTAGGGTAATTTCATAACCATGGTTCTTGACACGGCCGAAGTTGATGGAGTTGGGCTTGAGAGCGGAAATACCTGCGATGGTTGTTTCGTTGGAAATGAGGATGTTCTTGCGGTCTTCCCAGAAGAAGTCGACACCGAGACTCAAGCGAGATCCAAAGAAGTGTACATCGGCACCATAGTTCTGCTTGGTGGCTGTTTCCCAAGTAACATTGGGGTTACCGTTGCTGGATTCGCGTGCGCCGGGCATGAACGCACCGTTGTTGGTACCGAAGTTACCTGTACGGTCGTTGGTCCACCATGCACCACCGTTGTTGGTGTAGAACTGCCATGTGCCAGGCAGATAGAGGAAACGCCCAACACCCTGGTCATTACCTACCTTACCGATAGAACCACGAAGTTTGAAATAGGAAACAACGTTACGGATAGGCTCCCAGAATTTTTCAGAAGAAATTATCCAGCCGAGAGAAGCAGAAGGGAAAAAACCAAAGCGCTTACCTTTTGCGAAGTTCTCTGAACCGTTATAGCCCATGTTGAGGTCTACCATATACTTAGTCTGGTAGTCGTAGGTGATACGGCCTACCATACCTACATAACCACGGGGGATAGAATTGTAGATGCCACCGGGATAGTAGTTTTTAGATTCATTATAAAGAACGAGCGCACCGAAATTGTGGTCACCGAACTTGCGGGTATAGTTGAGACTCGCCTCTGCATACCAGTTTCTACCTCCCCATTTGGACTCCTCATAACCAAGAGGCCATGAGTCACCCTGACGGACATAAACAATCTTTGGAGAACCGTTTTCTTCGTATTCACCTTTAGCAATGGTAGCCTTGTAGCTGATACCACCGCCGGTAGTACGTGCTTTCTGCTGTGTATAGTCAGAGTTGTAAGAACCCTTGATACGGAAATCAAGCCCCTTGGTGATAAAGTCGAGCTTGAGCTTGTACTGAAGGTCGAGATTTACAACACTTTGACGCTGAATAGTATAACCCTGCTCGTAGATAAGGCCGAGACCATCAGAGCCAACTGCGCCAACGAGATCAGGGTCGGAAATAATACGACGTCCCTCACTATCAAGACCGTAGCCTGACATTGGCGTACCATTGTTGAGAAGACCCTCAACACCAAAGACACCTGACTGACCGTTATACTCACCATTACCGATAGAGTTGCGTCTGCCAATACGTCCACCGATACCGATAGAAAGCGTACCCAGCTTAGAGAAATCCACATCGAGGTTGGCACGGAAGTTGTAACGGCGGTATTTGAAGTTTGCGTCATCACCTTGGTCGAAGGTTTTGAAAAGACCGTCCTGATTGAGCATACCGACAGAAACGAAATAGCGGGCACGTTCAGTACCACCCGACACATTAATATTATATTGTTCCTGCCATGCGTGGTCGTTCATCAAGTACTTGAACCAGTTGGTGCTTGGATAAACGGTGGGCATATCCATGTCCTTCCAATGCTGTATAGCTTCCTTCGAGAACTTCCATCCGTCCTCGGCTACTCCTTCCACTTCCTGAGCATGATTGTAAGCTGTTGCATACTCATAGGAGTTTGCCGGCTCAAGGAATTTGGAAATCTGCTGAAGACCTACTGAAGCTGTCAGTGTGATGGTAGGCTTGCCTATTTCGCCGCGACGAGTTGTAACGAGAATAACGCCGTTGGCACCACGTACACCAAAGACAGCCGTAGCAGAAGCATCCTTAAGAATAGAAATGTCCTGCACCTCGTTCGGGTCTATTTGGCTGAAATCACGCTCGACACCATCGACAAGCACGAGAGGTTCTGCGCTGTTGAACGAACCGACACCACGGATGCGGATGACAGGGTCATCGGCACCAGGAACACCGGTGTACTGCACCGACTGGAGACCTGGGAGCTTACCCGAAAGGCTGTTACCAAGCGATGCGGCTGGCGATTTGAGAAGTTCCTTGCCACCCACGTTGGAGACAGAACCCGTCAGCGTCACCTTACGTTGCTGGCCATAGCCGATGACAACCACTTCATCGAGCATCTCATTATCCGGTTCCAAAACAACATTAAGAGAAGTTGATGTTGCCTTTACTTCTTTCGACTTGTAGCCGACATACGAAAACACCAAGGTTGAACCCTTGGGAACTCCCGACAAAGCATAGTTGCCACTACTATCTGTTATCGTGCCTTTCGACTTGTCTTTAGTCTGCACGGTAGCCCCGATAAGTGGCTCGTTCTGCTCGTCAGTAACACAACCTTGCACTTTAAAAAGATCTTGTGCGAAGGACACTCCCGGTAGCAACAAAGCCAACAAAAGGAGATGTAATCTGCATAACTTTCCCATAGCATTAAAATTAAATAAAATCATTAAGTGTTAAAATCATTAGCGTTAGAATTTTCACAAATGTATGTAGATTTATTCTCAGCGGTGGGTGAAAAAATGACATTTGAGGTTTAAAAAAAGCTAGTATTTGCATTTTAATGCCGCATAGGTTTAAAAGCTATCAGAGAAAGTCCAAAATACATCATTTCTCCAAAAACATGCCGCCTAACCTATATAATTCATAGTCGCGCCTCTTTCTTTAATAGGCAATAGAAGAGGATTTTATAAAAAAGAGACTATCTAACTTTTTGGTTGTTAGACAGTCTCATGTTGCTACCTGAAAACATCACTTCTTATTAAAATATCTACTGATATATATATAGTTGTCAGTTAGATTCGACAAAAAGTTTATTGGCTATGGCTTTATGAAGCGTGTGGTTGCCGTCATCGCCAGCATCGTCCCAGAACATGGCACCGAGAAGTCCGTATTCGAGAATATAATCACATTTCAAACCTATTGAGCGAGCGTTGTCGTAGCTGAGGACAAAACGTCCATTCTTGTCGATCACATAAGGCACCTTTGCCTCATCGTCCCAACAGTTGGTGTACCCCGAGGGCACCTTTACATTCTTGAAATCTGTGGAGTGGTCGTAGATATCGGTTCCATGACCATAGAAAGGCATACCGAGCACAAGCATCGACGCGGGCACTCCTTTGGCACGGTGCGCCTTGACCGCCATGTCGCAGTTAAACCATCCGGAGAATTTTGAAGACTGATACAGGGGTGCATTGTGCTTAGGAGGATTATCCATGTCGTATGCCATGATGTTGATAAAGTCGATATAGGGCATAATGCCTTCAAAATCGATGTAGTCGGCAGAGCACACTGTTGCAAGCGTCAGAAGCTTGTCGCTGCCTATAGCCTGACGAATGTCGCGCATCATCAGGTTGTAGTTGCGAGTGTCGTCGGGTGACGAAGAGATGTCTGCCATGTTACTCGTAGGAAATTCCCAGTCTATATCGATGCCGTCGAGACCAAACTCATCAATCACACGCTTGCAGTCGGCAGCAAAGGCGAGGCGATTGTCGGCATCTGCTGCCATCTCGCTGAAGTTGCCACTGCCCCAACCTCCTACCGACAAGAGTACCTTCAAGTGGGAGGCTTGTTTCTTCAAGGCGACAACCGACTTCAGACGTTCCTCGTTGTCGATTCTGACACCACGGAATGTTCCCTGCACATGCCCGAAGGCATAATTGATGTGGGTAACATATTCTGGCTTCACCTCGTGGCTTGACCATGATGTAACATAACCGATAACTATTTTGTCGGTAGAACCGGGAATGGGACTCGGCTCCTCTGTTATTGGCTCGTCCGGAAGAGGTGGAAGGTCTTTCAACTCATTATCCTTCGAAGAGCATGATATCATCGAAGCAATCATGAGCAGCACTATTGAAAATAAAAAGTATTTCATATTCTGTTCTGTTATCATTTTCCTATGAATTCATTTATATATGCCCTGTAATCGTGGTGTGTATTATAGGTACTTTTTCCTATGCCGTTCAATATATAATTGAAACCTTTAGCACCTCCTCCCGAAAGGGTGTTGTTGCACATGTGATACATTCTTATACCGGCTTTATCGGGTACTTCTATTGAATTTTCAATCATTATTTCGTTATGTAACACATCATAAATGCCGAAGGCAAAAGCTTCATGAGTATTCACGTTATCAGCCACTTTATATGCGGCATATCCGGCGCGTGTGCCGTTTTCGCTCATGTAATATTCCTGTGAGGGAGCATCATAGGGCGTCTCACATTGATAGAAGTAAGTTCGTCCATGTTCTCCTGTCCAGTAAGTCTGATATTCCTGGAAGTGCTCGTTGAATAAGCCGTAAATGGTGACATAGTCGCCGTTTACTATCAGACCGTTTCTGGTGGTATTGATTTCCCAGCCTACACTGCCGCGAACACCATGGTCTGCCCTCCATATCCAGAAATGGTCGCCAATCACGTCATTGCTGTTTAATTCTACTGCACGGTCTACATGTACCTTTGCCGGACGGAATCCGCCTATCCGGAAGAACAAGTCGGTGAGCAGAATAGGATTTTGTATATGTCTTTGAGCTGTTTTCTCCGTGCCGACCTGAATCAGGGTATTGGAAGTGTAATGTGCATCAAACATCAGAGAGGCAATCGTTACTCCGTCTACATCTTCTACCAGAATCGCCGTATCGGAATTCTTTTCTCCCGGAATCAGAGTTGCCCACCCGATTCCTAATATAATAGTATTGGGGCGTGTGACATGAAGTGGTTCTGAAAGCTCGTGCATGCCGGGAGTTATAAGCAGATGCTTGCCAGCCGCGAGTTGTTTATTCATGTATTCGGCTGAAACGCCCGGTTTCACTACATAGAACTCATTTGATAAATCCAAGGCTTCACCTTCGCCCATATCAGTGCGGCTGTAGGAGACTCCTTTGTGTTCGTGTTTCAGTGCCGGACGGAATACTTTGTATCTTCCGTCGTCGCCGATAAACAAGAACGGCTTTTCGCGTATGACTGGGGTAGTGGGGATGAAAGTTACATTTCCTCCTTTGTCCCAGTTGTTCTGATAGGTATTTGTATCTACTTCCGGCCCCAGTTCAACACCTTGGAAACAGTAGTTGTATTTGATTTCTTCGAACTCCCCACGTCCTTTATTCAGGAAGGAATTGCGGGTGTACCATTGTTGTTGGTTCTTAGAACCTGCGGCAGCTTCAAAATAGCAGTCTGCGGTGAATCCGCCGCTTACCCATCCGTTTTCCCACTGATTACGTACAACGCGCTGTGAGTAGATGCGGCGAATAGGTGCTGCCTGCGATACGGCCCATTTGAAAGTTTCTTCTTCGTCGTAGGTTTCCGGTCCTATGACGGACAGGTTTTCTGTAGAGCGCCAGAAGGTACATGTACCGTTTCCGTTACTTAGATGGGGTGGGGTGTGTATATTGGAAACTTCCACGTCAAACGGTGTTTTGCCCAACCCTGCCAGATGTACATAGAACGGGACTTTCAGCAGTCCGGCTTCCTTGTAATCTCCCGCCTTGAACAAGAGGGCATAACGGTTGGGACTAAATTCCTTGCCGAACATCTGGTCGTGAATGGCATTGATTTCATGTCCCACGTCTTCTTTCCGGTCCGTATTGCTATATATGTATACATAGTCGCCGAATAACTCGGCATCCATAGAAATAGAAGCCACCAATTCACCTTTACTATCCATAATCTGATAGTAATAATCATGGGGATTTCCTTTCGGCTTTTTATCGACAAATGTTGTTGAAGAGGTACTGCCGATTGTTTTGTATTCGCTGAATTTTCCGGTAGCTCTTTTTATGGTGTATTTGCCGGCAGAGACCTGTGCTGAAATCTTGGTGCTGAAATCCAGAACGATATTCCCATTTCGCACTTCGATGTCTTTAGCATTGGCCTGCACACCCATGAACTGGAGGCAAACCGCAATGAATACTATCTTGAGAAATTGATTTATTTTCATATTCCTGTAAATCTTCGGATTATATTTTCAGTTTAATATTGATTTTAGCCAGTAATCCGGCGATAATAACAATGATGAGGGAAAACACCAGTGATTTGAGTAATTCATTCAGTATCGGGTATTTGCTGACTTTTATTTCTTAAACGGATCTCCTTTCTTGTCAGTACTAACCACCCAACGGAAAGCATTTACAAATAAGAGATTTTGTGTAGCATCGATGAATTCTTCATCGCCATGTCCCATGTTCAGGTATATCATCCTGTACTTGGTATTGGTCCATACGAGAGGGAAGTCGCCAAAATTGACCACGTCCTTGATTCCTAACGGATAGTTCTTAGGAGAAAGAGTGAGCAGGACTTCTACGTCTTTGTTGGCTCTCGGACTGGGATTCCACTGATACCATTCGCTGGACGGAGCCACAAAGGAGGCAGGTAAATTCTTGGTGACGGGGTGATTCTCATTGTCAACTTCAACCAATACAGGTTGAGGGGGCCAGTTATTACAATAGAAAACCCCGCCACCCAGAAAATCTACAAACCAAGGCCAATTTGTGTTCTTGTCATTATAGGCGGCAACGTGGAAGCCTACCCAGCCTCCTCCGTTTTCCATATATTTTTCAAAAGCGTCACGTTCAGCTTTTGTATTGGGATAACCATCGAGCATGACTACTACGCTGTACTCTTTCAGCTTTTCGTAGGTGTATGGGGAGAGGTCCATGGTGAAGTCCAGTACAAAGCCGTCACCATAGTTCAGTTTCTTGAAGAACTCTACTGCCTGCAGGGAGAATTGATAATGTGCTTCTTCTGCATGTTGCGTATAATAAACCAGCGCTTTGAAACGGGGCGCATTGGCATAATTGGCCGGATAGCCCTGAGGTGCTTGCGCATTTACCAGAAATGTGCAGACAGCAAACAATAGAGTAAGATAGAATTTGATTGTTCTCATAGCATGTATATTTTATATGATTAATAATTTCTTTCTTAATATTCGGCGATAAGTGATAACCATTTTCCGGCCGAGGTCACCCACACTTCCTTGTAACAGGCATTGTTGGTCTGCGGCCAGTAGGGGATGTCATCGTTGCCCAGCGTACGGATACCGACAGGCATTTCGCCGGTCATCTCGCCGGAAGAAAAAGTGTTCATCTGAGGATAATTGTACCCTTCACCGTATATCAGCGATTGCCCGAAAGGATTCTTCCCGACGGTCCAGTAAAGTTGTTCCCGTCCAATGTTCAGCAACTCTTCATCTTTGAGGAAGTTTCCGCAGATGGCGGCGGATTTTCCGGTGGAAAGATGGATGGCTGTGTTGCCGTTGAAGATGCTGAACCATACAGGGAAACGTTTCAGATAATGTTCTTTATCGAGTTTGACTCCCCGTGTTATCTGTTCCGTGTACAGTTCCTGTGCATTGGCAGGTGGAAAAAGATGGAGGGAATAGAAGCTGGCGGAATCTTTATATTCCTCCGCATGATATACTCCGCTCGGAACCATTCCGTAAGGTTGGGTATATTTCATCAGGCCTTTCAGATAGTTTCCGTACAGTTTTATGGAGTTCGACCATTTCTGATAATCAGGGTGCTCCTTCTGCGTTTCGCAGAGTAAGGTCATGGCTTGCATGTAAACCTGCTCGCGCGACTGATGGATATAGTGCACGATAGATTTCCGTGACTTATCCCGATAGAAGAATCCGCATGTCCTGCCTTTGTCTTTCAACGGTTCGGTGCGTTGGCAATCGAGTACGTACCGGATGGCTTCCGCAGCAGTTTCCGCATAGCAAGATTTCCCCGTCAGTTTGTAGAGCATGCTGGCGGACCAGGATATGGTTGCCATATATTGGCTGTGAGAGGTATTGTAGCTATGTTCGTACATCTGCTTGAACTGGTCGAAACCATCTTTTTTGAACTTCTCCGTAGCAAATGAGAAATCCTCTTCCGCCACTTTCCGCAGATGTTCTTGCAACATCGGGTCCCGGTCTATGGTCATGGCGGCATAAGCCTCGTAGCCTGCATACAGGAAGTTATCGAATGCCAGGTTTTGGACACGTACCGAATGAATATCATCCAATGTATTTAGAACGCCATCTTGCCAGATAAGCAATCCCATGCTGCTGGCACGGTAACCATCCCCGTAGCGGTTTTTCAAGATAAACTCAACTCCCCATTCGGCTTCCTCCAGTAAACGTGCAGCCAGTGCAGCATTTGTTTCTTTGAGGCGATTGTAGGCTTCCAATAAGGAGAAGGTCACATCTCCGGTTTGTAAGGTCTGTTGCGACAAGTCGCCTGCATCGTGCCATCCGCCTGAGTAGGAGATGCTTTTTCCGTCATGCCGGGAAAATAAATCCGTATGGCAGGCAGCATGTTTACCGGGAACGGGATGTCCGCAGCGTTGGCAAAACAGGAAGTTCAGTACTCTCCAAAGGGAATTATCCCATATGTTTTCACCTATCCGGAACGGGGGCGTCATGATGTCGCCTACTTTCAGTTGATAATCTCCCGGCTGATTGAAAGCGGTAAAGTCGATAACTCCGAATTCTCCGATGGTCGTTTGCTGCCGCTCCAATGAACCTCCGTACGCAACTTGGTTGTTGGCAGCATTAATCAGTTGGAAATGTTTCCATTGACCACACAATCCGGTGTTGACGATGGCCGTTTTCCGTTCACCTGTTTCATATCCTGTGGTGGAATAAGCAATTGTATGCTCTGCCGGACTCCATCCGCTTACCTGCTCAGGGTTCTTGATTTGTTGCAGTTGGAGGTTATCGATATAATAAACGGCAGAATCACCCGTAGTCCGGTCTTTCCCTTTCAGGGCCGTATCAAAGCTGATTGCCATTACTTTATCCCGTTGATATTCATCTATCTCAAGGAAACAATGGTTCCACGTCTTGTTTACGAGATTGATGAGATGCGAACCGCTGGGAGGGTTATATCCTGCTTTGGGGGTGGAACTGTCGTTTGTAAATGTCAGGTTCATATTGACCACGCGGGCTCCGTCACAATCGGGATAGATGGAAAAGAAGATTCGGTTGTATCCTTCCCAATTTTTTCCATTGACGTGATAGGTGACGCGGCTGTTTCCATAGGTTGCATAGTCGGGGTCGGAGGGAGAGCCGGTAGCCCTTTCTCCTGTAGATGTAGGGAAGGACAGACGGATGCTTCCTTTACCTGATACGGATTTCTCTTTAGAAAAAGACATTTCCCCTTGTCCGGAGTGGCGCCATCCATCCGTTCTGCCGGATACCGTAAGCGGTAGGCTGAACAGGATTTCTTTTTTCAGGGCTTTTTCTTCGAAAGACCGGGCGGTGTTCAAAGGTAGCGGAGCATGAATCAATCCTGTTTCATAAACTTGCTTTTCCAGTTGGGCATCCCCCGTCAGAAGATTTTGGCTGAAAAGAGAAGAATTGCCGATGAACAACAAGAGTAATACGAATGATTTTTTTCTCATGATTATGTTAACCTTTTATTTCTAATGCAAGGTTAGCTATTATTTAGCAAAAGAAGGTTTGATAACTGCCATAAAACCTTTAAAAACCATCAAAAAGAAGGAAAATGATAGAATCTCGACTTCTTGTGATAATATTTAAACTAAGGTATCCTTCTTTTCTTCTTAATTCCCTCTTCCTTTGTCTACGTTCTTTTCTCTTCCGTATATATTGGATATTTTCTCTTGGCAGATTCGATACTTTCTGAATATCATCTTCATTCACTCTGCCCTTCTTCTTGGCTACTGGTTTTCTTTTCCCTCTGCATTAAATGCAATTTAAAATATAATTATAGGATAAACCCTTGTTTCCTATTGGTTGTTTTTGTATTTTTAACGCCTGAATTTGGTGAGACGTTTTCACGACAATTCTCAAAAAAGAATGAACAATCATTTCTTATTTATGTATAATATGAAAAAAGTGACTTTATTTGCAACCGGTATCATCATGATGTCATGTGCTCAACAACAACAGAAGATTACGTATCCTGAAACCGCGAAGGTGGATACTGTAGATGTTTATTTCGGAACAGAAGTTCCTGACCCGTATCGTTGGCTGGAAAATGATACTTCTGCCGCAACCGCCGCATGGGTGGAAGCGCAAAACAAGGTGACAAACGATTACTTGTCTAAAATTCCCTTCCGTGATGCCCTGCTGAAGCGGTTGACGGATGTGGCTAATTATGAAAAGATTGGTACGCCATTCAAAAAGCATGGTAAGTATTATTTCTATAAAAACGACGGCTTGCAGAATCAGAGCGTACTGTATGTGCAGGATGCATTGGACGGTGAACCGCGCGTATTCCTTGATCCTAACAAACTCTCGGATGACGGTACGGTAGCTTTAACAAGCATTTCTTTTTCGAATAACGGAAAATATACCGGCTATACCATTTCGCGCAGTGGTTCGGACTGGCAGGAAATTTATATAATGGATACCGAAACCGGCAAGTTGCTGGACGATCATATCGAATGGGCAAAGTTTACAGGTGCTAGCTGGCAGGGCGATGGATTTTACTACAGTGCTTACGATGCTCCGGTGAAAGGGAAGGAGTTCTCTAACGTGAACGAGAATCATAAGATTTACTATCACAAGATGGGTACGCCGCAATCGCAGGATAAGCTGGTTTACCAGAATCAGGCATATCCCAAACGTTTCTACAGCGCCAGTGTGAATGAGGATGAAACCATCCTGTTCCTGTATGAAAGTGGCGACGGACGCGGCAATGCCTTGTATATGAAAGATCTGCGTAAACCGAACGCACCGTTCATTGCGATGGCTACGGATATGGATTACACTTATGCTCCTATAGAGGTGATAGGTGACAAAATCTATATGTTTACGAACTACAATGCACCGAAATATCGCCTCATGACGGTGGATATCAACAAACCCGCCCTGAAAGACTGGACGGAGCTGGTTCCGGAAAGTGAGAATGTACTTTCGGATGTGGGTGTGATAGGTGAGAAGTTGTTCCTGACATATGATAAAGATGCTTCCAACCACGCGTATGTATATGGCCTGGACGGCAAGGAGATACAGGAAATTAAGTTGCCTTCGCTCGGTTCCGTAGGTTTCAGTGGTGACAAGGATGATAAGGAATGTTTCTTCGGTTTTACTTCGTTCACCATCCCCGGTGCTACGTATAAATATGATATGGATGCGAATACGTATGAGCTCTTCCGTGCTCCGAAGGTTGACTTCAACTCCGATGAATTTATAACGGAGCAGGTATTCTATCCCAGCAAGGACGGTACCAAGATACCGATGTTCCTGACTTATAAGAAGGATCTTAAGAAAGACGGTACGAATCCGGTGTATCTCTATGGTTACGGTGGTTTCAATATCAGCCTTAATCCGGGCTTCTCTACATCACGTATTCCGTTCCTGGAAAATGGAGGTATCTATGCACAGGTTAATCTGCGTGGTGGCGGTGAGTATGGCGAAGACTGGCACATAGCGGGTACGAAGATGCAGAAACAGAATGTATTCGACGACTTCATCGCAGCTGCCGAATACCTTATTAATGATAAGTATACCAACAAAGATAAAATAGCTATCGTAGGTGGCTCTAATGGTGGTTTACTGGTAGGTGCCTGTATGACACAACGTCCCGATTTGTTCCGCGTAGCCATTCCGCAGGTAGGTGTAATGGATATGCTCCGCTATCATAAGTTCACCATCGGTTGGAACTGGGCAAGCGATTACGGTACGAGCGAGGACAGCAAGGAAATGTTTGAGTACCTGAAAGGCTACTCTCCGCTACACAACCTGAAACCCGGCACCAAGTATCCCGCAACCATGGTTACTACCGCCGACCATGACGACCGTGTAGTTCCTGCCCACTCATTCAAATTTGCCGCTACCCTGCAAGAATGTAACGACGGAACGAATCCTACTATTATCCGTATCGACAGTAAAGCCGGACATGGTGCAGGCAAGCCTATGGCTAAGGTTCTGGAAGAACAGGCTGACATTTACGGATTTATAATGTATAACATGGGAATGAAACCGAAATTCTAAGTAAAAGTTTTTATTTGTGTTTAGGGTTTGTCATCTGTTGAGTTATAGATGGTGAACCCTATTCTTTTATACCTCTGAATTTGCTTCCAATAAATATGTTCTGATTAATTTGCCTTTTTGATCTTGTTTGCTTATTTTTGTTTCAGTTAATTTTTAAAGGCATTAAATGTAATCCTGTTATGTACTTTGCAGAACTACAAAAGAAGACGGAAGAAATTCTTCAATCATTAGGAAATAAGCTTTCAGCGATTAATTCTCCTGAATCTTTATTGCGTCCTGTCCCTCCCTATATATCAGATGTAATAACGGCAATGGAACTATTGGAAAATAAGAAATATGTACTAAATATTGGGAAACGGATATTTAACTGTGGAATCTCGGGTGAAACACAACTTAGAACAGCAGCAGAAAAAGGAGACATTTATTCCAAGATAGTGTGGGGAGGAGTAAACCTGCGAAAGAAGAACTATAAAATAGGACTTGAGCAATTCACACAACTGCATGAATGGAATATTCCGGATGATCTGAAGAACAAATTATTAAAAAACTTCTTATACCCTGCCTATCTGGAATATGGCAAACGTTGCTATGAAAGGAGTCTGTCGGAAAAATCAAGTGAATATCTGCGTAAGGAAGCAATTTCTTGCCTTTCGAAAGTGTCTACCCATCCTGAAGCTGCCGATATGCTTGCTGAATGTTATGGAGGCGTAGACGGTTGGTCAACTGCACAGGCTTTCTATGAGATAGGAGCTGCAGGGGGAATTGCTAATTCATATTATAGCATAGGCTATTATTATCATCAACGGGATAAAGCACCCGGTAAAGCTATAGAATGGTATAAAAAAGCTGTTGAGAAAGGACATCTGAAATCTGAATATTTTTTGGCTGAATGTTTCATTGCTACAGGCAAGTACCATGAAGCTACCGAGATTTTTCACCGCCTTGCCGATAAACGTTTTATGTCGTCTCCGGAAAGGTATGTAGAATGTGTGGAACGATACAATTTTCCCAAAGGAGAGTTCTACTATTCTATTAAAGGACTAGGGGGGGGATACGCCAGACGCATTGTATCAATCTGGATTACAATTCGAAAAAGGAGACAGAGTAGCTGTCGATTTTGTGAAGGCGATGAAATTCTTTTTGAGAGCTGCAGAAAAAGGGCATGAATTGGCGTAATATAAACTAGCCACCTGCTATGAAACAGGTAAACATATAGAAAAAAACATAGGGCAGGCCTACAAATGGTATAAAAGATGTGCAGATCAAGGCAATGCTGAAGCTTCTTACAAAGTGGCGATTGTATATGAATGGGTGAAGTATCACGAGAAAGCTGCTTACTGGTATGAACAAGCTGCGAATAAAGGGTATGAGGGTGCTTTGTATGGACATGCCAGAATGCTAGGTAACCTAAAACAACATCAAAAAGCGCGCGCGCTTTTTATGGCATCGATCGCTAAAAAGGAATATGTCACTGATTGTCATTTCTTCTTGGGAAAATTATATGCCAACGGGTGGGGAGTTGCTCAAGATTCGGTGAAAGCCATAGAACATTTCAAAGAAGCTGGTCTATCGCTTCATGTCTGTTATACTTTGATCGGTACGAAAGGGGAACCGGCTTTTCTATATAATATAGGTGTAGAATATGATTCTGGCAAAGGAGTGCCTGTGAACCATGCAAAGGCTGTGCAATATTACTTGAAAGCTGCCGAAGCAGGGCATGTCTTGGCCCAGTATCAAATGGGCACAATCTATGAATCGGGTGCAGGAGCTGAAAAGGATTATGCGATGGCTTATAAATGGTATGAAAAAGCAGCAATGCAAGGACATTCTGAAGCGGCATATAAAATGGGAAAAGCTTATAATGAGGGTGTACATCGAATAAAGGACAAGACGAGAGCTTTGGACTGGTATCGCAGAGCGGCCTTAAAAGGTTGCATAGCTGCCCAGTATGAGTTGGGAAAAGAAAAATATTTAGTCAAGGAATATCATGATGCCCTGACATGGCTGCAAACAGCTGTAAATCATGGTAATCTTCCTGCTAACTATTATTTGGGAGTAATGTATTATCATGGTTGGGGAGTTACTAAGGACCTTGACCGTTCGTTTGCTTATTTCAGTAATGCCGGAACATTTAGCGGTACTTACTATTTTATGGGAATGTTCTACTATTACGGGTATGGCAAATTAAATAAGAATCTGAATAAGGCATTTTGGTACTTTCGCAGGTATGAAGATGTGAATCCGGATAAATACGCAGAGTATTATCTGGGTCTTTGTTACAAAAATGGTTATGGTACGGAGAAATCACCTCAAATGGCATTTCAGAATTTTGAAAAGTCTGCTAAGAAGGGGATAAAACAGTCACAATTTGAACTGGGATTATGCTATAAGAATGGAATAGGTACTAGTTGTAGTTATCGATTTGCTCTGGAATGGTTATTGAAGGCTGCCAATCAAGGTTATGCGGAAGCTCAATATGAAGTAGGAGAAATGTTTTTTAATTCTGGACTTTATTCGATTAAGGATGCAAATCCTGTATTGACTGCTATTCAATGGTTTCAAAAAGCTGCCGATCAAAATCATAAATTGGCAGTTTGCCGTTTGACAGATATCTATTATGATGAACAACAATATACAAAAGCCGGGAAATTAATATCTGTAGCTATTAATAAATTCAGCTATCCTAACGCCTATTTTTATTGGGCTGTATTCTGTCATCAGGGGATAGGAGGATATCAAATAAATCAGCAAAAGGCGTTGGAACTTTATCGGTCCTTCATAAAGTATACACCATATCCTGATTCTGTAAAGAAAGTCAAGATGGTAGAAAATGCCAAGCAGTTTATTTATGAGCTGGAGCATCCGACATTAAACAAATTGAAGAAAATTTTAGGAAAGTAGTTATGAGTCTGACAGATGATATTATAAAAACAGAGGTCGAACGACATGTGCAATTGTATAATATTGAACAACTGAAAAGAAGACTTTTCAATTGTTTTAAAGACTACGCTAATCAATATGTAGATGCAGGTCGATTGCTGTTATATAATGATAGCTTGTCGCGTGCCAATCAGCTGGGAGAAATTATTGCTGAGGAAGTATTAAAATCATATACAGATCTTGAAACTTTTTATCCTGATATCCGAAAAGAACTGAAAAACCTTCCTAGCCTGGCCGATCAACCTAAAAAATTCAAGCAGAAAGCAACGCTGATATGCGATGATTTTATAAGTTATTGTGCCCGGAAATCTCGCTCAATAACAGAAGATAGTATAAATTACGGAAAAGAACTCCTACGGAAACATGATCCTTTCCTTCTTCCTTACATAGTGAAGGAGAAAGAGGATTATTCCGTAGAAGACTATATAAACAGTTGTCTGCAAGCTGCAGATAAACGATATGTATGTGAACAATTTCCTGTCAATTATGAGCGGAAAGAAACCCAATGTTATGGTAGCATCTATGTAGCTGCTGATATTCCCCAAATGATAAACTGGCAAGTGGAAGGGAAGAGCAGTTATTTTCATTTATCCATAGTAGATCAGGCGAAGGTTGAATTTATGCTCACTGAAATGTTGTTGCATTTCGTTCCTGATAAACTACATATTACTGGCGTTGACTTGAATTTCACTTCGGCCTTTGAGAATTTCAAACAATTGGATGATGTGATGGTAGGAGGGACTATCTTGCAGCTGGGTGATTTATTGAGACAGATACAGGTCTGGAATTCAGAGATAGAAAAACGATTCCGTGAAGCAGGTGATATCATAAAATACCACCTCCGGGAGAAACGGATAGAATATCCTTATGAGGTGATCGTGTTGTATGATTTACCCCAACAGTTAGATTCACACCTGACAGAAACTATGAAATCCGTTATTCGCAATGGTTGGCGTGTAGGTTTTCATATTATAGTAGTGGGTAATCTGCCTTCTCAATGGGAAAAGGAATTGTTTATCGAAACGGATGGACCTAAAATGTCGGCTGTAGCAAATACTCCCATAGGAACTGCTTCCAAAAGATTTGAAATATTAAAAAAATGGCAGCAATGTTATCAGAACTTCCAAAAGGAACTTTCACAGCAACAAGAACGGGAAGCTGAATTGCAAAAACAACAAATACAAGAAACAATGACTGTTACTCCTTACCAAGATGCAGCTAAAGAATTCAGTATTGAAGTAGGAACAAACAATCAGGGGCGCATTAATTTTGTTCTTGATGAAATATCTCATGTACACTCATTTATAATTGGCCAGACAGGTTCTGGAAAGTCAGTCTTTCTGCATGATATTTTAAATCATGCCATGTTGAAATATTCTCCGGAGAGCCTGCAATTCTATTTGATGGACTTTAAGTTCGGAGGTGTGGAATTTAATCGTTATCGGACTTGTAAACATGTACGATGTTTAATGGTGGATGAATCAGACCCACAAATCACATTGGAAATTTTGAAAGATTTGTGGGAGGTGATGCAAGAACGTGCACGACTTATGCGCAATGAAGAAGTCTCTAATTTGAAAGATTACAATGCAATAACATCTAATAAAAAGTTGCCACGTATAGTTTTACTGGTAGATGAGTGCCATGAACTTTTTAAAGAAGGAAGATTTAAAATACAAAGTGAAATAGATGTTATTCTGACACGTATTGCTAAGGAGGGACGTAATCAGGGGGTACATTTAATTTTTGCCACTCAGACTTTGACAGGGACTAACATTCCAGGGGGAATAAAAAATAATATCACAGATCCTTACTTGTTGAATTGTCGTATGACGGATGCGCAAGTATTTATTCCTACAGTGGGAACTCGTACAGAAGCTTTATCCACAGGAGAGGTATATTACCGTCCTAAAGGTTTTGAGGAGGGGATTATATTCAAAGCGGATTTTTATGATCGTGAGAGGCTGGCTGAAAATTTGCAGAATATAAATCAAAAAAGTACAAACAGTATAGTGGATTTCCAACCATTCTATTTCTCTGGAAAGCAGACATATAGATTGGTAGACTGGATACCGGATGAATTGCCCCGGCGTTATCCTGCAGTTTATCTGGGTAAAGGTATCAGTGTGAAATCGAACTTGATCTCTGCAAGTTTTAAACCTGAAACAGCCTCTAATCTATTATTAATAGGTATTAATGAGCGTCTACAAAGTACCCGTATCCAGCTAAATATACTACTCTCGTTGATGCACTATTATAAAAAAATGGGTGAAGATGCTCGTTTCTATCTTATTGATTGTATGGACCCCGATGATGAATATGCTGTTGACGAAGAAGTTTTGAATACGTTGGAAGATTACGGTTGTCATATCTTGGTACGCAATCGTCAACGCAATGAGATGCTTTCACAATTGGCGATACAGATACGTGAAAGAAAAGAAAAAGAAGATACTTTCTTGTTTATCCTTGAACAAGACTACTTTACATCACTAAAGCATAATGCGGAGGTTGAGCTGCCAGTTGAAGATCATTCGCCAGTATCAACTCCTGCCAATCAAAATGCAAATGATTTTTTATCAGATTGTCCTTTCCCGTTTACAGCAGAATCTGTGATGGAAAAACCTGCAAAATCTAAAAACAAGGTAGATACTGTGCAGCACATACTGCAAACTGTTTTAACAAAAGGACCTGATTATGGGATTCACACTATTCTTCAAGTTAACAAACTGGATAATTTACTCTTTCAGGAATATTCTTTGAACAAAAAAGATATTTATTCGATGTTCCAGTATGTTGTTGTCCAGAGAACAGATTCGGAAACGGCAATAAAACTGGCTCTGTCTGATGATTTTAAGCCGGAACAAATGAGTGATGACCATGAACGTTTGCGTAGCTACTTTCGTAACGACATAACAGGGGCAGAGATACTTTATTGTCCTTTTGACTCTATTACAGTAAATGATATAAAAAACTTAATGAAATAACTAATTATGGCACATGAAGTTAATGTAAGAAATGAAGAAGAACTCATCGCTTTTGCGCAAGCCTTGGACGGATTAAGTAATGCTATGGTGCAGAACTTTAATAAGGCTAGAGCTGAAATGTATCGCGTAAATGAGGGATGGAATGATGAACAGAATCAACAGTTTATGCGGCAATTTGAACAGAGCGTACAAGTCATTAATCAAATAGGCCAGATGATGAATGATTACAGTGCATATATGCGTCGTTATGCTGCTGCTATTCAGCAAGTAAAAAACATAAGATAATATGAATGATGTATCCGTTCGGGAGATAAACGAATTGTATTCATTTTATTCGCAAATAAATAATTTTATAAGTGGACTTGATTCTGTGCGTAGCCGTCTTCAGTCGGGTGCACAGAGCAAAGTCAGTCGGTGCGAAAATCTGATAAGTCGCATTGAACGGGCCCGTGAACGTATCAATAGGCAAATAAATTCTTTGGAGGCTTCTATAAATTCTCTGCATAACAGTTTATATAACGTGGAAGATGAAGCATATCGGAGACATATTTTAGATGAGATTGATATGAAAACTGATGAGAAAGAAGAGTTGGAGGACGAGCTCATTGAATGTGAGAATGATATGGAAGAAGTGCAGAATGGATTATATCAAGCCCGGGATCTAGCGGATGATATTACTCAAGAGGCTTTTACATGTATGAATGAAGCAAAACAATATGCTGATAATGCCTGTCGTTTTATTGATAAGCTTATCTATCATTTGCAAAATACTAAAAGGTAATTTTATGTTGGAATACGGACTATTATCTCAAAAACAGCAAGAATTGGATTTTATAACTAGCAGTTTGCGCAATATATGGAATGACAAACAGTACGAATACTTTTGTAATCACTTGATTTTGCCTATTAAGAACTGTTTGCAGCAACATGAAGTATTCATAAGTAGTAAGATTTCTTCTATGGAGCAAATAGAATCTCAGATTGAATCAGTAGCCAGCAAATATTAATGCTGTAATTGACGTTTTATCATTATTTAATCAAAATATCACTGAAAAGTATAGGTGAATCCAAAAGTTTTCCTATATTTGCAGTGTTATTCGTTGACAATTTGCTCGAATAACCTTAAAGTCACGAAGGAATAAACCTTTAAAACGTAATATTATGAATATCGAACGAATTATGTCCTCTTTAGAGGCAAAGCATCCCGGCGAGTCTGAATATCTTCAAGCCGTAAAGGAAGTACTTCTTTCCATCGAAGATATCTATAACCAGCATCCAGAGTTCGAGAAAGCTAAAATCATAGAACGCTTGGTTGAACCCGACCGTATCTTTACGTTCCGTGTTACTTGGGTGGACGACAAAGGTGATGTACAAACCAACCTTGGTTACCGTGTGCAATTCAACAATGCCATTGGCCCGTACAAAGGCGGTATTCGTTTCCATGCTTCCGTAAATCTTTCCATCCTTAAATTCTTAGGCTTCGAACAGACGTTTAAGAATGCACTGACTACTCTGCCTATGGGTGGTGGTAAAGGTGGTTCCGACTTCTCTCCGCGCGGTAAGAGCGATGGTGAAATCATGCGCTTCTGCCAGGCATTCATGTTGGAGTTATGGCGTCACCTTGGTCCGGATATGGATGTACCAGCCGGTGATATAGGTGTAGGTGGTCGTGAAGTGGGTTATATGTTCGGTATGTATAAGAAGTTAACCCGTGAATTTACCGGCACATTTACCGGAAAGGGTTTGGAATTCGGCGGTTCTCTGATTCGTCCTGAAGCTACAGGTTTCGGTGGATTGTACTTCGTGAACCAGATGTTAGAAACTAAAGGCATTGATATCAAAGGTAAGACCGTTGCTGTTTCCGGTTTCGGAAATGTAGCTTGGGGTGCCGCTACCAAAGCAACCGAGTTGGGTGCCAAGGTGGTTACTATCTCCGGACCGGACGGATATATTTATGATCCGAATGGTATCAGTGGCGAAAAGATAGATTATATGCTTGAACTCCGTTCATCGGGCAATGATATAGTGGCTCCGTATGCAGACGAATTCCCCGGTTCTACATTTGTTGCCGGTAAGCGTCCATGGGAAGTGAAAGCTGATATTGCATTGCCTTGTGCTACGCAAAATGAACTGAATGGTGATGATGCCCGTCAGTTGATTGAAAATAAAGTGATGTGTGTGGGTGAAATATCTAATATGGGCTGTACGCCGGAAGCTATCGACCTGTTCATCGAACATAAGGTGATGTATGCTCCGGGTAAGGCTGTCAATGCCGGTGGTGTTGCTACTTCCGGATTGGAAATGTCACAGAATGCAATGCACCTCAGTTGGTGTGCTGCCGAAGTGGACGAGAAACTGCACGCTATTATGCACGGCATTCATGCACAATGCGTAAAATATGGGACAGAACCTGACGGTTACATCAACTACGTGAAGGGAGCCAATATTGCAGGCTTCATGAAGGTGGCTCACGCAATGATGGGTCAGGGAATTATTTAAAGGAAAACTTTGTTTAGTTGTATTTGTATTTGTGGTTTGTGCTGTCCTGCCTGTGAAGGTGTAGGGCAGTACTTTTTTAATGAAGAATGAAGAATTTGGTTGCACTATACAAGTACACCGCACGGAAATTCTTCATTCTTCATTCTTCATTCTTCATTTTTTAGTCTACCTTTGCATCTCGAAATTATAAATAACAAAGAGATGTTACAACCGGAACTAAAATTAAGACGCGATAAAATACGCGTCTTGATGGCTCAACAAGAGATTGATGCCGCTCTTATCACTTGCAATGTAAACTTGATTTATACGTACGGACGCGTTGTCAGCGGCTATCTGTATTTACCGTTGAATGCTCCGGCACGCTTATTTATCAAACGCCCTAATAATATTGAAGGAGAACATATACATTCTATCCGTAAGCCGGAACAAGTGCCCGATTTATTGAAAGAGTGCGGTCTGCCCTTGCCTGCGAAATTGATGTTGGAGGGAGACGAACTCTCTTATACGGAGTATACCCGTCTGGCAGCATGCTTTCCTGAAGCTACTGTTGTGAATGGTACTCCCCTGATCCGTAAGGCGCGTAGTGTAAAGACAAATATTGAAATTGAAATGTTCCGTCGTTCGGGTATTGCCCACACGAAGGCTTATGAACAGATTCCTTCTGTGTATCGACCGGGAATGACAGATCGTCAGTTGTCTATTGAAATAGAACGCCTGATGCGTTTGGAAGGTTGTCTGGGTATTTTCCGTACATTTGGTCAGAGTATGGAGATATTTATGGGTAGCTTGCTGGCGGGAGATAATGCCACTGCTCCTGCACCTTATGACTTTGCTTTAGGTGGTGAAGGACTTGATCCGTCTATACCTATCGGTGCAAACGGTGCATTGTTGCAACCCGGTCAGAGTTTTATGGTTGATATGGGTGGAAACTTCTATGGATACATGGGTGATATGAGCCGAGTATTCTCTATCGGTAAGTTACCGGAGAAGGCTTATGCTGCACATCAAACATGTCTGGATGTACAGGCAACTGTGATTGAAAAGGCAAAACCGGGTGCTGTTTGCGAAGATCTCTATAATACAGCTATTGATATCGTAACGAAAGCCGGATTTGCCGATTACTTTATGGGAGTAGGACAGAAGGCGAAATTTATCGGTCATGGCATTGGCTTGGAAATCAACGAAGCTCCTGTACTGGCTCCGCGTATGAAGCAGGAATTAGAACCGGGTATGGTATTTGCCCTCGAACCCAAAATCGTATTGCCGGGTGTCGGTCCCCTGGGTATTGAAAACTCATGGGTAGTGACAGCAGACGGGGTAGAGAAGTTGACACTGTGCAAGGAAGAGATAATAGAAATGTAGGATAAGTATGAAATATGAAGTATTAAGTATGAAGTATTAAGTATGAATGTGTTGCGGAATTATGCTGCATGGCAATTTATACTTAATACTTCATACTTAATACTTAATACTTCATATTTCATATTTATCTCACTCTCCTTCGTAATACTCACACAAGAAGTATCGTGCAATGAAGTCCCAATTATCATGCAATACTTCTTTTCCACCAGGGAAGGGAAGTTGCATATCAGGAAGTAGGCTTTTTGCCATACCATACTTCAGGAGATCAAAGGGGCAGGTACCCGGATAAGTGAATAATTTGTATCCTTTGGCAGCTGCCTTTTCTGTATTATAAGTCGGATTGCGTGGATCGCAGAAACAATAAGAAACATTAGAGGCTATCAGCATACCTTTGGCATTGGCATAGATCACAAAGTTTCTTTCATCTCTTAATTCCGGCAACAGACTTTCATTTTTATCTTCCCATTTTAGTTCTTCCACAAAGAAACGGCGTAATTCATCGTAGGTGGTAAAATAAAGTAGCGGTTCTCCTTTGCTGTATGACAGGCAGTTCTCCACATCTTTTTTAAGTGTCATTCCGGGAGTGATTTCGGGAAGTGGTACTAATGGCATTTTCAGTAAATCAAGTCCCATCACCCAAATGGGAGAAGACGGCTCGTCGCAGATGGGAGCTTCTTCAAAGGCGGTATCCATCACATCATATACCTTTTGGCTGAATTCTATCAGGTCAGGATCATGGGGATTCTGGATAATAACATCGTCCTCCTCGAAGATGGCATAGCGGGAGAGAAGCGTCCACTGGATAAATGAGATGTCTTCTACATTGATTTCGTCGGGAAGATACTCGTCGGTCAGCGTATAGAAAGGAAGATAGGACTTGTACAATCCGTAATAGGCATTGGAAAATTCTTTCCAACCACCGGACTGGGCGATGGCATCTTGCAGATAAATAGCCAATGAAAGGGCGGCATCTACTTTCTCTGTTTCAAATTTTTTACTGTATAAAGGGGATTCATCGATCAAAGATAGCAGTTGACTGGCGAAGTTCAAATACCAGGTGTCGGTCGAGAGTTGTTTGCTGCGTTCGTTAATTCCTAGCCAACGCTTCATGTAAATTCTTGCTTGTTTCATATTGCTTGTTGTTTATCTTACAAAGATAAAACTTTCCCCTGAATTGCTCCTTAATCGTCGAGTATATTTACCGCGTGAGAGAGAATTTCATGCTGAAACCAAAGTCGGCACTGACTACCGGATATGAGCTGGAGGATATTAACGGGGTATTTTGCTGGCGGTCATAGTAAAGGCGCAGGGTTAACAAGCGACTCAGGGTGTAGTCTGCCGAACATGATATTTTCAGGGCTTTGTTGCCATTGGTAGCTTGTGCAAAACCTTGCTGGATGTCCCGGCAGAGGGCGGACTGGTTGCGGAATGAAATATCTGCACGGAGAGCAAGGTCATGGCTGACACGATTCTTGCTGTCTTTTACATTCCGACCACTGAATAAATTGAAGTTTACAATCTTATATCCCAAACCGATAACGAAATCGCGGGAAGCGGTTTCTACCAGTTGACAAGCGCTCATACTGAGATTTAATATACGGCTGGTTTTATATTCCACTTTGGCGGTAAGCCCGTTTTTGAGGGTGGCATCCATACCGATAAGGGGGGAGAATTGCTCGTTAATGGATACCATGCTGATGTCGAAGCGCGATGAAGGGATAGGATTTCCTGATTGCACATCTTCTACAAAGCCTATATCACCCATATAGCTCATGAAACTCTGGAAAGTGTTGTAGCTGCCGACGCTGTAGGTGCTGCGATAGGCATGATTCAGATTGACACTGCGGAAGTTCTTTTTGAACCAGGCTATCTTGGTAAGTCCTGTGTAGGTGATACGCCAGTTCGGCATCATGGAGAACAGGCTGGGGAAGAAGTCGAGGGCAGAGTTCCGAGCGCTCCTTCCGGTGTAGGCGGCGAGGAAGGCAGGGATCATGACATCCGGTGAGTGCTTGCTGATTGTGCCGTTTGCCGGATCGAATGTCTTTCCAGCAAGGGCGCTGCCTTGCGGATACTGTGCACCGAGGAATTGGGATTCCACACGGTCACGGATAACGTCAAGGTTGCGGCGGAAACGTTCGAATGTGCCGGAATGATAACCGTCGCCGGCGCTGGGGCGTTCGAAAGCACTACCGATAGAAATGATACTCATGGAGAAGTTACCACTGCGGGTATCCGGCATACCTTCGAACATATATTGTATTTCGCGGCTGCGGTTGCGGGTACGATTGGCGGTAAGGTCTATTTTGAGGTCGCGTATCGGTTCAAGGGAGATACGCAATTGAAGATCTTCAAGGGCATTGCTGCTGGCAGGGCTGACAACGGAGTCGTTGCAGATGAGCCAGTCGTTTTGCAAGGCACGGTCGATATAGCCGTCTCCGGTGAAACCGAATGCAAAGTCCATTCCCGGAGCAAGGAAGCCTCCGTGTTTCTTCTGGCCGAACATGTCACCGACTTCAGGACGGAAACCGGGAAGGGTCATGGCATACGTATTTTTGTAGGTAAAACTGAAATTGCGCACGCTCATGGCAAGGCGGGTGGCATGCTGGCCGAATTTATACCACCAACCATCTTCCGGATCAGGACCGGGGATTACAGTGAGCTTTATGCGTGCCGTGTCCTGCGTATCAATACGTAGTGAATTAGCATTTATAATCTTATAACGTACGGGATAACGACGTCCGTCCACTGTGAGAGCGGTGACTTTGGGACGACGGGAGTTCATACTGTGTTGAATGGTAACCGTAGTGTCTGCACGCAATTGTACTTCCTTGTCGAAGCGACGGGGCTTTTGTTCTTTGGGTGAGGAGGGTTTGCGATAGGAAGCGGAAAAGCGGCGGTTTACTTTCTTTAGATAAGGTACCTTGTTATAGAGTGCTTCGAGATTGAAACGCGAGTTTACGTCGATGCTGCGCTGATTGCTGACAGTATTGCCCATTTCTATGCCATCGGAAAGGGAAACACCCCGGTCCCAGTTGTAAGAAGAGGCGAAACGAAGGTCGGCACTGATCCAGTCGGTAGCGGGGAACTTGTCGAATGGGAGTTTGTAAGTGGCATTGAATGTCTGCTGGAAATCAATAGGACGGCCGAGCGAGAACAGGCTGCGGCGTACTGTATCTTTCCAGGCTGAGTATTCGTCGGGATAAAGGTCTTTATTTACTACACCGTAAGGTTCTTCAATCTCGGCGTGGGTAGCGGAGGTAAAGTTCAGTTTCAGGTTCCTTGTCAGGTCCCAGCGCAGGGCGAAGTCACGGTTCCAAAGAAATTCTTTAGCAACGGAGATGGGGATGCCTTCGATACTGATATCCCCGCTACCGATGGTACTGCTTCCGGCAGTCAGTGCCTCCAGGTCGCGGAGTTGAAGTTCGTAATAGTGACGCGTCATGTCGGTATTGAACGAGATGCTTTGGGGCAGCCAGTTCAGATTGAGCTCTTTGACGAAGCGCATCCATGGAGATTTACTTTCCATAGCTTTGAAAGGTTCCCACGGACGATAGACAGGAGCATAATTATAAGTCATTGCAGCACGCCAGTCTGTTTCATTTTCGTAAGCTGTGGTACTACCCTGGTTGTGGCGGAGGGAACGGGAATAGCTGAAAGTAAAGTTCCCCGGATCATAAGGCATGGGGTTTTTACTTGTAATGCCCAGTCGTGCATTGCTGAGGCTGAAATTGCGGTAGGTCGTAATTTCACGGGCGATATTCATCAGCGAGTCTCGTTCCCAATCGGTGGTGCAGGCATCCAGGGCGTCATCCAGCAACATATCTTTGTCCAGGGGATTGTACTTTGGCGTAGTAGCTTCTTTGGAGTAAGAGAAGTAAATAGGAGCGGCCAATTTGGCCTTTTTAGGAAAGAAACGTCCCAAGTCGAATGTGGTGGTGAAACTATACTGATAATAGTCGTCCAGCCGACGCTCGCTGACGCTCTGTTCCAGTCCGCCGAAACCGGCTGTTTCCACGTGACCGGCCAGGTTGATACTACCGATATCGGAAAGTTGCAAGTTGAGATTGCCTTGTGCAGCCCAGCCGCCGTCTTCGTTGAATTCGGTCAGGCGCAGTTCGTTCACCCAGACTTCTGCCGATTTGACGGTGCGTGAGTTGTTTCTCACACCAATCATCATTGTCTTGACCTCTGCCAGTGAAGGATTACCAATCACGCTTATCTTATTGGAGGGTTTATCCGGATCGTATTCCGAATACACTTTAGCATAGCTGACACCACTGTTCGAGATATTCTTCAAGCGATTACGGGCTTTCTTGACATTAGTAAGCACACTGAGGTCAATGTCCAGATTGTTGTCTTTGGGCCAGACGGCAAGGCAACCGGCAACGGTACTTCCGTTGTATTCTCCGTGCGGAGTGAGTGTGAGGGGGATTTCGTATTCATAATAGTTGCTGCGGTAATCTGATCCGAGGCGGATGAATACGGAAAGTTCTCCGTTCTGCGGATCTGTGGAGAGATCGGGCAGAGCTTCGGCATGAGCAAACATTTGCAGCCGGCGGTATTGCCGCATGTCCATACCCGTATTCTTGTAGACGGCACGGGCATCACCCGGAGCCAACTTTTCCAGCTTCAGGCTCATGGCTTGCTCGTTCTGCTGGCGAAGTTGCGGTTGTCCCGGATCGATGACACGGGAGATACCCGGAGGCATTACATAGTTCACCGGAGTACGGTCTCCATTTTCTTCGATATTGACGGCAGAAACCTCCAGTGCGGCAGAACTGGTGGTAGAAGCGCCTTGCTGTGTATTGCTCAGTGCGTCGGTATAGGTGCGCCATTCGCCGCGTACCAACTCCAGGGTGGCAAAACGCAGCACGATGGGTTTCTCAAACCCGGTCAGGAACATGCGCATGAAGCGGATGGATTTGAAGTCTTTGATGTTTCCCACAGCCTCACCACTGCGTACGGGAACTTTGAACTGATACCAGGTCACTTCTTCCGTTTGTCCGTTGCGCAGGCGGACACTGGCGGTTCGTTTATCCGTGATGTAATTCTGCCCTACTTTCAGGTCGGCAGGTGTCAGATTGATGCGATATTGGAAATACTTCTCAGTCTCGTTCAGTGTATTGTCCTGATTGATATCCTCTACATCGGGCACGGTTTTTGAAGATATATCGTATCGTTCCGGAGAATCTTCACTGGCGGTGGAGTTCCCTTCGGTATTGTTATAGTATTTATAACGCTCCAGAATGCTACGCTCTTCACGGTCATAGTCCGAGCCACGGAAATAGTGATAATTGTCGCCTGCCGGATCGTTGTAGAATTTTTCGTAAGTGGAGGCATCCACTTTGCCTTGTATGTCTGTCAGATATTTCTGATAAGTGGAGAAGGTGCGTTCGTCTTCAGTAGAGAGCCCGTTCAGTCCGACATCTTGTCTACGGCGTGCACCGGCTGCATTATCAAAGGCATATACCACACTGCGGTCGCGGGGAACACGCCCCCAAACAGTTTCTTCGGTCTTTGTGGCATCTCCATCAATGGGCAGACCGTTTTCAAAGAACTTCTTGCCATCTTTGAGGATGTCTTCGGATACTTCGCCGAGGTTGATGTAGAGAGTGCCTTTGGAAGAGTTCCCCGCAGGGTTACGCTCCTGCACCCCCGCAGGATTACTACCCCCCTCTTCATAGATGAAGGGGTCGAGCAACCAAAACGTGACGTATTCAATGTTTGCCGCTTCAAAATCACTGGTATCCAGTTTACGCATCATGCCTCCCCAGCGATTCTCCGGATTTTGCAGAGTACCGTCGGAATTCAGGTCTGTATCCAGATTGTACGGCCCTCGTTCCTGTGGATAATAGGCCAGGTTCAGCACGTTCATGGAAGCCGATTCCTGATAGGGAGTTTCTTTATTCGGAAACAGTTCCTGCTCATAGACCTCACGTACATAGTGGTTGCTGAGCTGGTTGAGGTCGTTTTTGATGTGTGTAGGTGTCAATGAAGAGTTACGGCGGGTGAAAAGTCCGTCAATATGGTACCATGCCAGCAGTGCCCGGTTCTTTCCATAATTGATATCATTGCTGCGGGTTGCTTCGGGAAAGAGGGGAGAGGGGGTGCTTGCCAACATCCAGTATGAGGGCTGGCGAAGGTCGATACCACTTTGCGTGCTTTCGAAATCGTCGATGTACGAAGCGTTTTGTTGCAGTCCTTTGGCATGTCCCGGAATGAGATGGGCGAATTCCACACCGAGATTGATGCTGCTGGGGGCGGTTGCGGTGACGAACGGTAGTTTGTCCAGCATGTTTGTCAGCCACTGGCTCTCTTTTTTCCATGAAGCATTCACTCCCCACAATGTATTGGAGAGAGGTTCGTCACCCATTGCCACTTTGCTCGTCAGCGGCTTCTCGCTGAGGTGCATGATGCTTCCTCCGAAAGAGAAGTTCTGTGAGAAATCGTAGGTGAAGTTTAGGCCCATCATCGTTTTGCGTTGCATGCTGTAGAGCGTATTACTTTCCAGATTTACGCTGATGGCTGTGCCGGCGTCAATGATGCTTTGGTTGAGAATGGTAACTACTCCCAATGTGTAATCTACTGTATAGTCCGAGTTTTCTACCAGTGTCATGCCGCCTGCCGTCACCCGTACTGAGCCTTGTGGAATATTCATAGCTCCTAACCGTATTTCATTGGCATTGGAGGCACGGTATTCACCTGTTAGCCGGAATTTATTCTTTTCAGCTGTTTGTTGCGCTACGGTGCGGGTGGAGTCGTACAGTTCCTGAAACACATATTTGTCCGCCAGTGCATCATTTCCGATGGCTTTGCGCAGGTGGCTGCCGAAAGGTTCTACTACAGGAAAGTAAATACGTCCGTCCGATGCTGTCACCGTATAGCCTTCGACAAAGTCGAAGAAACCGTCCGCACCTGTTTGGTTCTGGCTATTAAGGCGGTCGAGGTTCATGACACGCAACAGGGGTGTTTTGGCAATCTTTCCTTCTGGGATGTAGCGTAGATATACACCTGTTGTATCGCTTTGGTAAGTGATGTTCAACTGGAATTTCTCTTTTTGCACGGAGTAGGCATTGAGACTGTAGACGTTCTTCATCATCAGATCCCAGCAGGCTGCGTCCGGGGAGTTTGCCGTGTTCTTCAGTAATTTTACGAACAAACTTTGTCCGGTCTCCTTGATGTCAGAAGAGAACTCACCTACCTGATAACTTCGTCCACCGAGTGTGTACTCAAAAGCGACTGCCAGTACTTCGTCCGGTTGAAGGGTTTGCTTCAGTGAGATATAACCGAGTTTGCTGTTCAGTGTGTATTCTGAGGAAGTGAGCAGACGGGCACTTTCTATTTTTTCGTAATCCATGCCGGGTTCGGATCCGGGGATTGTACTCATGACATTGCTTACCTGGCTGATATCGCGTGCGGCTGCATAGCTGCTGATCATTGCCGCATAGAGGTTATTGGCACTATTGGCGGGAGCGTTGACGTTTGAACTGGGGTTGGTCGGGTTTCCCATTCCGCTCCAGGCGGTAGTGTTGCCTATGTGAAAGGCTTCTCCAAGATCAGTTAGTGCTACGATGTTTCGCGGATTATCATAGTTATTTCGTTTGTTGGTTACCCATACTTCGATCCTGTTAATTGTGATTCCCGAAAGGATATTCGGAAGCTGTGCCAGGTTTTTGTCATAGACATCCCGAAAATAATGGGCAAGGAAGAAGTGTCGGTTTCCTTCGTAATTGTCTGCTGAGAAGTCGAAAGTAGTGGTTTGTGCACCGCCCCGGCTGGTCACTGTTTTGGCTTCACTCTCTTGCTGGCTGATAACAGCCTGTAGCTTTAGTTTGCCAAATTGCAGGTCTGTGCGAATGCCGAACAGTGCAGATGCTCCGCGTATTAGTGAGTTGTTGGTGGACATGCTCACATTACCGGCTTCAATCAGTTTGATGATCTCATCTTCTTTTCCCTCATATTTCAGTTTCAGCCGTTTGGTGTCAAAATCAAAGGTAGCATCAGTGTTGTAGTTCATGTTCATATTCACCTTGTCACCTACCTTACCATTGACGTTGATATTAATTTTCTCGTCAAAGTCAAAACCAAGTGTTTTGCGTTGACTTTCCGGAAGTGAGGGATTCTTTACGTTTTTGTATGTCATGCCGAAGCTGAGTTCTGCATTACCTTGTGTACGTATTTGTACCCCACCGGGGCCGAACAACTTCTCTGCCGGTCCAAGGTTGAACTTCATATCCATAAAGTCGAAAGCTTCTTTTCCTTTGCCGATTTGTTCTCCGTTCTTTTGGCGGTAATAAGATTGCATGGATTGTTTCAACGTCCAATCCAGATATTCTTCGGGGGTTAGTATCATCGGTACACCAATTTCGGTATTTCCTAATTTTGTGCGTATGTAGTACCTGTCTGTTTTTGCATCATATTCTGCCTCGGTTCGCAGGTTCATAGGTGATTGCAGGTCGGCAGGGTGGGGAGAAAGGTCTTTTAGTGTACCCGGTACGGTCTTGCGAACGGAATATCGCGGAGCTATTGTATCTTGTATGTTTTCCGCTTCCGTTTCCTGTGTATTTTCCCCATTTACATTCTGCCCCATAACGACAAAGCTGCCAGGCGTGAGCCACAGCAGCAATAACCAGATGATATGTCGTATACGAGGAGACTTCATAATGTGTTTAATTGAATAAGTTACGAGCTACAAGCTACGGGTAACAAGTTACTGAGTATACTCGTGGGCGAATAATTATCCGCTCGGCTATCACGCTGAAAAGTTCTTGTCGCTCGTCGCTCGTAGCTTGTCACTTAATTTAGCGCATAGTGCTAAATTAAAGTCTTTTCAGCGCCAACTTAATAACCTGTTCCACCGGTGCATCCGGCTCTTCTTTCAATATTGCTAAAACTACCTTTTGTGATGGTGCCTGTGCAAATCCCAACATTGTTAATGCTGCAATAGCTTCTTCCTGCACCTGTGCATTAGCAGCAGATAGCATTCCGCCAAGACTTCCTATCGAACTTCCTGAGGTTGCGGCACCTGTCTTGATTTTATCTTTCAAATCTACAATCACCCGTTGAGCTGTTTTTAGTCCGATACCTTTCACTGTCTTCAGTAAATTGGCATTTTCAGTACTGATAACATTCACCAGTTCTGCCGGTGAAAGTGCTGAAAGTATCATTCGTGCAGTATTGCCGCCAATGCCCGAAACGGAAATCAGTAACAAGAATAATTCACGCTCTTGTTTATCTGCAAAGCCGTAAAGGATGTATGCATCCTCACGTATAGCCTCGTAGATATACAGTTTACACTCTTTTTTGCCTTGGATGGCAGCATACGTATTTAATGAAATATTAACGGCATATCCCAATCCGTTACAGTCGATAACTGCGGTTGCCGGGCTGAGCTCGGCAAGTCCGCCTCTAATGTATTCTATCATAATACTTACTATAACGCATGCGCGCGAAGAATATTGTGTTTCTTCATTACAGACTCAGAAGAGTTTCAGGGAACTTTTTCCTTTGGAAATTGTTTTAGAGTGGTAAGTTATTGAAGGTACATAAGTTTGAAAGAAGTCTTAATAAAGAAAAAACTCTGTGGAACACTGAATCGTTTTGTGGTTAAATTGAATGAAAATGATTACTTTTGTGCCGATAAAATAGAAAACTGATAAATAAATTCAATAAAAGAATGAAAAAAGTAAGAGCAGCCATTGTTGGCTATGGCAATATCGGGCAATACGTGCTCGAAGCGTTGCAAGCGGCTCCCGACTTTGAAATTGCCGGCGTAGTACGCCGCACTGGAGCTGAAAACCGTCCCGCAGAACTGAGTGAATACCCTGTTGTAAAGAATATCAAGGAATTGGAAGGTGTTGATGTTGCAATTCTTTGCACGCCAACCCGCAGTGTAGAGAATTATGCTAAAGAAATCCTTGCACTTGGCATCAATACGGTTGACAGCTTCGATATCCATACCGGTATTGTCGATTTGCGTCGCACGCTGTCTGCTTCTGCAAAAGAACATAAAGCAGTTTCTATTATTTCTGCAGGTTGGGACCCGGGAAGCGACTCTATCGTACGTACCCTGTTGGAAGCTATTGCTCCGAAAGGAATTACTTATACAAACTTTGGTCCGGGAATGAGTATGGGACATACAGTAGCTGTAAAAGCTATTGATGGTGTAAAGGCTGCTCTTTCCATGACTATTCCTACCGGAACAGGTATTCACCGTCGCATGGTTTATATCGAATTGAAAGACGGTTATGAGTTTGATAAAGTGTCTGCTGCCATCAAAGCAGATCCATACTTTGTGAATGACGAGACACATGTGAAATTAGTTCCCAGCGTAGATGCTTTGCTTGACATGGGACATGGTGTAAACCTCACTCGTAAAGGTGTTTCCGGTAAAACTCAGAATCAATTGTTTGAGTTCAATATGCGCATTAATAATCCTGCACTAACTGCTCAGGTATTGGTTTGTGTAGCTCGCGCTTCCATGCGTCAACAACCTGGTTGTTACACTATGGTAGAGGTTCCGGTTATTGATCTTTTGCCGGGAGATCGTGAAGAGTGGATCGGACACTTAGTGTAAGAAAATGAGACTGGGGAATACTCTCCGGTCTTTTTCTTCTTATATCTGATATCATAATTATCATAATTTTAAGACTCACATGTCAAAGCTGCAAGACAAAATCCTTGCTCTCTCTTCCGATCTTGAAGCATTGCTGAAAAGCACTGTTGCCGGAAAAAGATGTAAGGTTTTGGAAGAAATTTCAGATGAACTGGACGAGTTGATATATAGTATCAACAAGCGTTATTTAGAAGATAATTATCGGGCTATGAAGCGGTTCTACCTGAAGAAAATGAAACGCTTCGAGCATGAATACCATTATGAGGATGAGAATGGTAAGGATAACATTAGTGATTATCGTTGTACTTGTCCCACTGTACTCTTTGAGAAGATGGATGGGTTTATGGAGGATGACTCTTTTTCTGGAATAGGCGTTAATTTCGATGAAGAAGGGGGATTCAGCTATTCATTAGAGCCGGATAGACAGTTCACGCATAGTATCTCAAATATTTATTATCTTTTGCCGAATGAAGAAGGTACCTATAAGTGGGAGCTTGAGATTGACTTCCCTGATAATCATGAAAATTCTCGTCCACTGTATGATGCATTGATGATGCAGCCACTTATACAGGAACACCTTGTGGACGGACTTGGACGTATGAAGATGAAGGTTAAGTTGCCTCGTGACGTTGCTTTTGACGTACTGTACTGCCTAACGGATACTACTTATCGGATGTTGGTGAAAGAATAGTATTCTCATCTGTCGTTATGTGGTAATACAATACAAAAGAAGCTGAATCAGTAATGATTCAGCTTCTTTTGTATTGTATTACTAGAACAGGAACCGTAGAATATCATTAAAGTTTGCCCAAAGTAGCAATCCGAATAGCAGGAACATACCCACCATTTGCGCACGCTCCATAAATTTATCACTTGGTTTGCGACGAGCCACAATCTCATAAATAAGGAATAGTACATGTCCGCCATCCAGTGCCGGAATAGGCAAAATATTCATGAAGGCGAGAATAATAGAAAGGAATGCTGTCATGTACCAGAACTGATGCCAATCCCATGTAGCAGGGAAGATGCTTCCGATAGTTCCGAAGCCACCCAATTGCTTGGCGCCCTCTTTAGAGAAGAGATATTTCATCTGTCCTACATAGCCTTTCAGAGTTTGTACTCCCAATGCTGCACCAGCGGGGAAAGAGGCCAGAAAACTATATTCTTTCTTTACAACCGGCAGTAACTGATTGGTTGCCGTACGTACTACTACACCTATCTCATAGATTGAATCTGTAGCAAAAGTTATAGTATCTATCACTCCGGCACGTGCATAAGTCAATGTGATATTATGAGAAGCCGAATCCGCTTTCTGACGGCGTAACATCTCTTCTTTGAAATCGAAATAAGCAATGTTCTTTCCGTCCAATTGCATAATACTGTCACCCGCTTGCAGGCCGGCAAGGGCAGCAGGACGGTTGGCACAAATACTATCAATAACATATGGATAGCGGAATGAGGCAAAACGTACACTGTCTGCCAGCAGACGCTCCATAAAATTCTCAGGAATATAAACGGATACCTCTTGCCCATCACGGCGTACTGTTACTTGGCGGGCATCGACAACGCTTGTCAGCATATCACCACCGTAACGTTCAAAGGGTACACCATCAGCGGATATCAGTACGTCACCGTCACGGAAACCGATAGCTTTTGCCGTTTCGTTGAATTCCATACCCAACGGAGCTTTTTGTACCGGTACGTATTCATCTCCCCAAGTAAAAAGTATCATAGAATAGATGAATAATGCCAATATGAAATTGAACAATACACCACCTATCATGATTAACAACCGTTGCCATGCCGGTTTGGCCCGGAACTCCCACGGTTGCATTGGCTGTTGCATCTGTTCGGTATCCATAGACTCATCTATCATACCTGCTATCTTTACATAACCACCTAACGGCAGCCAACCAATACCATATTCCGTATCACTATTTTTCGGCTTGAACTTGAACAGGGTAAACCAAGGGTCGAAGAACAAACAAAACTTTTCTACCCGTGTCTTGAAAAGACGGGCGAAGAGGAAGTGCCCTCCCTCATGAACGATAACGAGCAACGAAAGGCTCATAATGAGTTGCAGGGCACGAATCAAAAATGTTTCCATCTAATAATTTTTCTATTTTACTATTAACTACTATTTACTATTCTTATCCTCCTCTTCCCGGGAGGAGGAGTACCCTGCCCTTCGGGCACCCCTCCTCCGAGGAAGAGGGGAATTGAGATACTCTATTTATACCTGTACGATTTATTTTATCAACTCTTGTACAATACGGCGTGTCATCGCATCCGTAGCTACATAGTCTTCATATTCCGGTTTTGCCACAAATGATACGATAGACATTGCTTTCTCTATCACGTCACTCATGCCGAGGAATGAAATCTCATCCCGCAGGAAAGCGGCAACTACCACTTCATTGGCTGCATTTACGATACAAGGCATATTTCCGCCTTTATGCAAAGCTTCGTAAGCCAAAGCCAGATTACGGAAACGGGTGGTATCCGGTTGTTCGAATGTCAGGTTTGTGCACATCTTGAAATCTAACCGGGGAAATGAAGCCTTCAAGCGTTGCGGATAAGAGAATGCATACTGAATAGGCAGACGCATATCCGGCATACCCAATTGTGCCTTTACTGCACCGTCTTCAAACTGCACCATCGAATGTATAATAGATTGCGGATGTACTACCACTTCAATCTGATCCGGACGTACACCGAATAACCATTTTGCTTCTATCACCTCGAACCCTTTGTTCATCATTGAAGCGGAATCAATCGTGATCTTCGCTCCCATATCCCAATTAGGATGTTTCAAGGCTTGGGCTTTGGTTACCGTAGCCAGTTGCTCCATTGTGCAATTGCGGAACGGACCACCGGATGCTGTAAGGATCACCTTCTCTATCGGATTGCCGAGTTCCCCCGCTAAACATTGGAAAACGGCTGAATGTTCGGAATCTACCGGTAATATAGGTGTACCGGATAGGCGTGCCATATCGTTAATCAGCTCACCTGCCACAACAAGCGTCTCCTTGTTGGCAAGAGCGATAGGCTTACGGGCACGAATAGCATTCATGGTTGGTTTCAGTCCGGCATAACCTACCATCGCGGTCAGTACGATGTCAATTTCCGAGTCTTCCACAATCTGGCAGATAGCGTCCGTTCCTGCATATACTTTGATAGGCAGGTCGGCGAGGGCTTCTTTCAGTTGGGCATATTTCGTTTCGTTGGCTATAACTACCGCTTCAGGCTTGAATTTCCGAGCCTGAGCAATGAGTTCTTCTACACGGTTGTTGGCGGTCAGCACATACGCTTCGTACTGGTCGGATTGTTCTTCAATCACTTGTAATGCCTGCGTACCTATGGAGCCGGTAGAACCGAGTATAGCAATTTGTTTTTTCATTTATCTATCACTTAAAATACAATATATTGTTCCGGATTCACCGCCCGTCCTTTGTGCCATAACTCAAAGTGCAGGTGAGGACCGGTTGTCAGTTGTCCGCTGTTTCCTACCAAAGCAATAGCCTCTCCGGCCTGTACAGTGTCTCCTTCACGTTTCAATAAGGAACTGCAATGCTTATATACGGATATAAAGTCTTGATTATGTTGTACTTCTATCACATACCCTGTTTCGGCCGTATAAGTACTCAAGATAACTGTACCATCCAGCGTAGCAAGTACGCTCTCTCCGGGATTGGCGGCGATATCCGTACCGTAATGTTTTCTGTCAGCATCAAATTTTTCTGTAATCATCCCTCGCGTGGGACGATAAAATATCAATCCTTCTATGTCCGGGCGGGCTGTAATGCTTGTCAGATTATACTTTTCTGTTTCTTCATATTGTTTCCGGAACTCCGCTTCCCGCTGTGTGCGTTCCATCAACGAGTCTTTGCGTACGGTAGTCAGTGAGTCCATATTGTGCACAGTATCTACCCGTATGGTCCCACTGAAAATATCCTGTATATTCATGATATACAAATTCTGGCGATCTACCAACTGTTGAAGTGAATCTACTCGTAAAGCATTCTCTACCACTTGGGCACGGATTTCACTGTTCATATATCCCGGCAAGTAGTTACGCAACGGAGTGAAAGCAATGATAACTGAGGCAACCAGAAACAAAACAGTCAGCACAGAAAGTAATACCGAGATGCCGTTTAGCTTGGATACACGGAGACCGACTACTTCTTCGAGTGTATTCTCGTTGATGATAGTCAGCTTATATTTGAATTTGATATTACTCCAGAATGCTTTATGTCGTTTCTTTTTCACCATACGCGTTTATCACTTTATCGCCCTATCGCTTTATCACTCATATTACACTTCCTCTGTTTCATCCAAAGCCAGCAATCCTTCGGGTAAATCCATTGTGATTACTTTGTGCTTTTGGTCAATGTTCAGGATGAATTCTTCTTGTGCAGGAATCAGTAACTCTTCTCCCTGATGATCAACTACAAACAAGGTGTTGATGGTTGCAGTATCCACCTCTGTCACTTCTCCCAAGTCTCCGTGGTTAACTTCTTCTATGCGGAAACCTACGAAGAAATCCCAGGTTAGTTCTCCCGGTCCGGCATCTTCGGCATGTTTGGCAGGAAAATAAACTTCCATGTTGGTGAACATTCGTGCACGTTCTGCCGTGTCTACTCCTTCCAGCTTTACCAATGCAGTGGAGTCGGAGCGGAAACGGTATTCCTCCAGGAAGAAAGGTACGAAAATACCATCCAACAGGCAGATCAGGTATTCAGCTTCCACCCGGTCAAAAATGTCATCGGTGAATGTGAATGACAACTCACCATGAATGCCGTGCGGTTTGTTGAATACTCCTATCTTATATACATCTTCTCTTTTTATCATCTTATCATCCTACCATTCTTAATCATCTTCTACCATCCCATATCATATTCTCGTAATTCTTGCTCCGATAGCATTCAGGCGTCTTTCGATGTCCTGATACCCCCGGTCTATTTGTTCAATGTTGTGGATGCGACTGCTTCCTTCCGCACTCATGGCGGCAATCAGCAATGCAATACCGGCACGAATATCAGGTGAAGTCATATTTCCGCCTCGCAGACGCATGGCATGGTTATGGCCAATGACGACGGCACGGTGAGGATCGCAAAGAATAATCTGTGCTCCCATATCTATCAGTTTATCCACGAAGAACAGGCGACTCTCGAACATCTTCTGATGGATAAGCACGCTGCCTTTTGCCTGAGTGGCAACTACGAGCATTACACTCAGCAAGTCCGGCGTCAGTCCCGGCCAGGGAGCATCGGCAATAGTCATAATGGAACCATCTATGAACGACTCTATCTGATACGTTTCCTGTGCAGGAACATAGATATCGTCTCCCTGTTGTTCTAGTTTGATGCCTAGACGGCGGAAACTTTCAGGGATGATGCCCAGGTTTTCATAAGAAACATTCTTGATGGTGAGCTCACTTTGCGTCATGGCTGCCATACCGATAAAACTGCCGACTTCGATCATATCGGGAAGTATCGTATGTTCGGTACCGTGTAGTTCGTCCACTCCTTCAATGGTCAACAGATTGGAGGCAATGCCTTGTATCTTGGCGCCCATACGGTTCAGCATCTTGCAAAGTTGTTGCAGATACGGTTCGCAGGCAGCATTATAAATCGTGGTTGTTCCTTTGGCCAGTACAGCTGCCATCACGATGTTGGCAGTTCCGGTTACCGAAGCTTCGTCCAGCAACATGTAGGTGCCTTTCAGTTCGCAAGCTGAAATCTCATACGCTTCGCGTTCTGCGTTGTACGAGAAATCTGCACCCAGGTTCTGTATACCGATAAAGTGGGTATCCAGACGTCTGCGTCCTATCTTGTCCCCACCCGGTTTTGATATCATCGCTTTATGGAAGCGTGCTACCATCGGGCCGATTAACATAACCGAACCTCGCAGACTGGAACATTTCTTCAGGAATTCATCACTTTCCAGATAACTCAAATCTAGCTTTTCAGCTTTGAAACAATACGTATCAAGCCCTTTTCTGGATACCGTAACGCCCATGTCACGCATCAATTGAATGAGATTGTTGACGTCCAGTATATCCGGAATGTTATGTACGGTCACCTCTTCGGCTGTCAGCAGCGTGGCGCAGATAATCTGCAATACCTCGTTTTTTGCGCCTTGCGGATGAATCTCGCCGGATAATCTGTGTCCTCCTTCAATTACGAATGATGCCATAAATTGGGATTTATGACTTATGATTTATAATTTATGATTTATGAACGGACCTGCCGCTTATAAATCATAAATCTGAAATCATAAATCTATTAGTACTTTCTCTTATTATTCCGGTTATCTCTCCGGTTATTCTGATTGTTTACTTTCGGACGGTAGTTCTGATTAATACGTTCAGCCATCAGTTTGATGATGCTATCCGTCATCTGCAATTTGCCACCCGAATATTCATTAAGATCTTCTGCAATCTTGCGGTCGTCTACCGTATCCTTGTTCCAGGTCATGTAGTCTTTCTTCATGTGGTTGCAGATCAAGGCAATCAGATTCTGCTTTTCATCTCCTTCGGGAAAGTCAATTGCTTTCTTTATCAATACTTCCAGTGTACGGCCATAGTGGCGGTAACGGATTTTGGTACTGGGATAGGGAATCACTTCCGGGCGGGTATTCAAATTATCTTTGCGGATAATTTCGTAAGGGTAATCAATGTCCAGTTTGAAGTCGGACATGATAGCCAGATGATCCCATAGTTTATGTTTAAAATCGGGTACATCACGCAGATGCGGGAACATATTACCCATAATGTTGATAATGGTGTTTGCGCAACGTTGGCGTTCAGCACGGTCTTCGATTGTCAACGCATGGCTAACCATATTTTGGATGCTGCGTCCGTATTCCGGCAAAGGCATCCGCTTTTGTTGAGTGTTATATTGCATATATTATAAAAGTTTTTTCGGTTGGGAAGCTACAAACTCTTTCAGGTAGAATGGTTCAAAATAAGCTACATCCTTAAAGTCGTTTTCGGCTATTGCTTTTTCAGCAAGTGGGAACATCATCTTTGCCAGCGGACGAATATCGTCAATGAAGTGCGCATTGGGATGAGTTATTTTATCTTTGCACTTGGCTGCTCCGTCTCCAAAGAAATAAACGGGATGTTGATCCAGAAATTCCGTATAAGAGTTTTCGTCTACAATGTCAGCGGCTATGTCGCGCACAGGTTTCAAGGCACGGTCGTAGATGGCAGCATATACCTCCATGCGGCGTGCATCGATCATCGGGCATAACAATGCGTCTTCGGGCAATTCATCATGATAAAGCAATACCGGTACGCATTGCACCTTCAATGTAGGAAGACCGATCAGCGGAATATTACGTCCGTAACAAACTCCTTTCGCCATAGATACGCCGATACGTAGTCCGGTGTAAGAACCCGGTCCGCAACTCACCGCCACTGCATCAATCGGCATGGCATGACTGTCGGCAAACGACAGAGCTTCGTCTATAAATACTCCCAGCAGAGCGGCATGAGACGGGCCGTTCAGGTCTTCTTTGTTAAATACATTTTGTCCATCTTCACTCACAGCAACGGAGCATGCCGAGGTGGACGTTTCAATATGTAAGATACACGACATAGTCTTTTGTTAGTTTAATTGTGGCAAATTTACAGGTTTATTTTCAGATACACAAGCGAATCCAAAAAGGGTTCGGTATCTTTCTTACAGCATAATTGGCAGGTTTTTAGATTATTTCTATCTTTGCTGTCTGATTTTAGGAATAAACGCTGAATTCGTTAACATAAAATAACCGGCACAAGGAGGTCGTTGTATCTGTAATTATGATCGTAGCTATTATTATTGTACTTTTTATTTTGGTGCTGATTTCGATGTACAACTCACTGGTGAGAAAGAGAAATCAGATAGAAAATGCTTTTTCCACTATCGATGTCATGTTGAAACGTCGCTTCGATTTGATCCCCAATCTGGTTGCAACCGTTCAGCAATATGCCAAGCATGAAGCTGATACATTTGCTGCAATAACGGAAATGCGCAACAAGACTTACACTTCTCTTAATGACAGCGAAAAGGCGGAGTTTGACAAAATGTTTTCCAAAGTGCGTACTCAATTCTTTGCAGTGGCGGAGAACTATCCCGAACTAAAAGCTTCTGAAAATTTCCTGCAATTGCAGCGTTCGCTTAATGAAACGGAAGAACAGCTGGCTGCTGCCCGCCGCACTTACAATGCCTCTGTAACCGATTACAATAATGCCGTCCAGATTTTCCCTACAAATCTGTTGGCAGGTATGTTTGGCTTTACAAGAAAAGCGGTACTGACAATTCCGGAAGCAGAACGTGCAACTCCGGATGTAAAGAACTTGTTCAATTCATAAAATAGCCGGCAATGGATTATGTAGATTTTGACTCTCTGGCGCAGAAACTGGCCCCCACATTGCAAGTTCTGGAAAATAAACGTAAGGAACTCCTGAGGAAAGGGCGTTCAGAGGGTTTGATTTATGCTGCTATTTTTCTGGTAGTAGGAGTGATCGCTTTGTTAATACTTAAATTGGAAGGGATCTTTGGTCCGATAGTTATTGTTGTTATTTCTGTTATCATTCTTATTACTTGTATCAATAATAAGTCGAAAATATTCTCCTCTTTTTATAAAGAAGAAGTGGTAGATGAAATAATCCATGCCTTTTGTCCGAATGCGACCTACTCTCCGAATGACGGAGTGGGTGAGGATCTTTTTAGAAATAGCGGACTGTTTACTTCTCCCGACCGTTATCATGCCGAAGATCTGATAGAAGGATGTCTGGATAAAACCAGCTTTAGCTGTTCCGAAGTACATGCTGAAGAGCGTAGGGCTCGTTCTACCAAGAATGGAGTGCAATATTATTGGGAAGATATTTTCAAAGGATTTCTTTTCATTGCTGACTTCCATAAGGAATTTCAGGGAGAAACGACTGTTTTGCGGGATAGCTTTTTCAAAATTAAGATGGGGGCTTCAAGAGTGAAAATGGAAAATCCCGATTTTGAAAAAGTCTTTGATGTCTTTTCCACGAACCAGATTGAGGCCCGCTATCTGATTACCCCTTCCATGATGGAAAGAATGTTGAAGTTGGACAGCAATTTCAAGAAAGGAGTTACCATCAGTTTCCGGAATTCTACGATTCTGGTTGCCATTCCGGATTCAAAGAACCGGTTTGAAGCGGATGTGTGGAGTTCTTTGAATGATATGAGCATCCTTAAATCGGACTTTGAAGTGCTTCAATCCTTGCTGGAAATTGTAGATGAACTGAACTTGAACACACGTATTTGGAGTAAAGAGTAAGCGATAAACACATCACTTATTTCTTGAATAATTTTCACTAATGAAAATATTCATGTAATTTTGCGGAAAACTAAAGAATCTTATGATACAATCCATGACCGGATACGGTAAAGCGACCGCTGAACTGTCCGATAAGAAAATCAATGTAGAAATCAAATCGCTCAATAGTAAAGCGATGGATCTGTCAACCCGCATCGCTCCCCTCTACCGGGAAAAAGAAATAGAAATCCGTAACGAAATTGCTAAGGCACTGGAACGTGGTAAAGTGGATTTCAGTCTGTGGATTGATAAAAAAGATGCCTGTGAACTGGTTACTCCCATTAATCAGGATGTGGTAGTGGCGTATTACGAACGGATTCGCACCATCTCCGAAACGACAGGCATCCCTGCACCCGAAGACTGGTTCTCTACTTTGCTCCGCATGCCGGACGTGATGACAAAGAACGATATTCAGGAACTGAGCGAGGAAGAATGGAAAGCTGTTCATGCCACTGTGCTTCAGGCCATTCGGAACCTTGTTGATTTCCGTATACAGGAAGGTGCGGCTTTAGAGAAGAAATTCCGCGAAAAGATTTCCAATATTGCCAAGTTGCTGACTTCTGTTGATCCGTACGAAAAAGAGCGTGTAGAGAAAATCAAAGAACGCATCACGGATGCTTTGGAAAAGACCATCAGCGTGGACTATGACAAGAACCGTCTGGAGCAGGAACTCATCTACTACATTGAGAAACTGGATATCAACGAAGAAAAACAACGTCTGAGCAACCACTTGAAATACTTCATCAATACTATGGAGGATGGAAGCGGGCAAGGTAAGAAGTTGGGTTTCATTGCCCAGGAAATGGGACGTGAAATTAATACGTTGGGAAGCAAGTCCAATCATGCCGAGATGCAGAAGATTGTAGTGCAGATGAAGGATGAGCTGGAGCAAATCAAAGAACAGGTATTGAACGTGATGTAATTACTATTTCATTATGGCTAAACTTATTATCTTCTCAGCCCCTTCAGGGTCAGGGAAATCAACCATTATCAACTATTTGTTGGAGCAGAACCTGAATCTGGCTTTTTCTTGTTCCGCTACCAGTCGTCCGCCACGCGGAACAGAACAGCATGGGGTGGAGTACTTCTTTCTTTCTCCCGAAGAATTCCGTACCCGCATTGCCAATGACGATTTCCTGGAATATGAAGAAGTGTATAAAGACCGTTATTACGGTACATTGAAGTCTCAGGTAGAAGCTCAGTTGGCTGCCGGACAAAATGTGGTTTTTGATGTGGACGTTGTAGGTGGCTGCAATATAAAGAAGTTTTATGGTGACCGTGCCCTGTCAGTATTCATTCAGCCTCCTTCGGTAGAGGAACTTCGTAAACGTCTGATAGGACGTGGAACGGATGCTCCCGAAGTGATAGAAGCCCGCGTAGCCAAGGCGGAATATGAACTGACGTTTGCCCCTAAGTTCGATAAAGTCATTGTAAATGATGATTTGGAGAAGGCAAAGGCGGAAGCTTTGCAGGTAATTACAGAGTTTTTATCCGAATAATTGGCTCCTATGTATAACCCGAAGCCTGTTTCTCCCAAACAAAACAAAGCATTGTTGATCCTCAACGTTCTCCTGGCACTTGTTTCTCTTGTGTCAGGGTTGATTGCTTTGTATTACCTGCAATGGACAATCATTATTGGTATGTCTGTGGTACTGCTTTCAAGCTGCATCAATGTTTATACTTGCTGGAAACGTATGAAAATAAAAGAATGAAAACGGGTATCTTCAGTGGCTCCTTCAATCCGGTACACATCGGACACCTTGCCCTCGCCAATTATCTTTGCGAGTATGAAGGGTTGGATGAAGTGTGGTTTCTCGTAACCCCTCATAATCCGTTGAAGGAAGAAGATGAATTGATGGATGATACCTTCCGTTTGAAGTTGGTTCAACTTGCCATTGCGGGGTATCCCAAGTTTAAAGCTTCTGATATTGAGTTTAATCTGCCCCGTCCGTCCTATACCATCCATACATTGGATAAACTGAAAGAAACCTATCCCGACCGGGAATTTCATTTGATTATTGGTTCGGACAACTGGGTGCTTTTTCCCCGCTGGTATCAGTCGGAGCGTATTCTTGCTGAAAACCATATTCTTGTGTACCCCCGTCCCGGTTATCCGGTTTCTTCCAATTCCCTTTCGAAGAATGTAAAAGTAGCTTCTTCGCCTACTTTCGAAATCAGCTCTACCTTTATTCGCCGGGCGATGGAGGAAGGGAAAGATGTTCGCTACTTCCTCCATCCGGCGGTCTACGAGGCGCTTTCATTCAGGTTTCCTCGTTAAAAGAGACCGATTATCACTGATTTTTTATATAAACCACTGAACGTCCTCCACCCCGTTTGCGGATAATGCCTTCTGCCAGATATTCCTGCAAATCACTACTGGCACGGCGGTCCGTTATATTCGTCAGGCGGGAGTACTCGGCGCGTGTGATGCAGATGTTTGCTTCCAGGAATTTCAGCATCATTTCTTTTCTTTTTTCCGGGGCTACTGCCGGTTTCTTTGTTGCCATCTTCTTGTCCAGTCTTTCCAAATGCATTTGATACCTCACGTATTTTTTAAATTCTTTGCTTGGACGGAACTTCACCGTTTCGAACCGTACGGATTCGGCACGGATGTCTTTTTTGTTCATGGCGGGTCGCGTACATTTCAGTGTAGTGCTGAAGTAGCCCAACTCGTCAAATTCCACATTGTAGCCTTCGGCAAGCCAGTCTCCCAGCGCATTGCTGATGGCTTGCATGATGCCTACTATCATGGCGTGCGGCATGTGCTGTTCCTTCATCACCCGTTCCTGAAATTCTTTTGCCGTAATGGTGCCTTTGGAGTGTACGCGTGCGTGCAGTGGTTTCTTCTTGCCTTCGCCACTGGGGTCCGGTGTTTCGTAGAGGTCATAAAAAGTACTCATATATACATTGTTTTAAGAGGTTTATACTTCCGTAGAAACAAACTGGCACCGGAACCGCAAGAAACTAATGTCGGATGTGCTACGAACTAATATCTCAGATACTAAAAAATATTCATACTACAAATATAGTAGTTTCTTACAATAATTGTTCTATTCTCTTACAATAATTATAGAATTATCTTACAACAATTGATGTATGAATAATTTTTAGGCAACAAATTATTAGTTCCTTGCGGTGCGGGGATTAGTTTTTAGTAAGGATGGTATTAGTTTTATTAAGGCATCAAGGCTTGGCTCTTGCTGGCCAGATTTACTACGCTTTCTTCTGTTTTCTGGTTTATTCTGTTTACTTTTGCTAAAGATTATTTAAACACGCTTATAACAACATTTGCTATAATTTGTCAAACCGAAAATGAGAAAAAGGTAATAAACCAAGTGAGTGTATGAAACCCAAAAGAAACAGGATATTTTGTCGTGATTGATAAAGAAAAAGGTTTATGCTTTAATGCAAAGAATTTAAAATTCACTTAATACATTTGCAAATCCTCCTATTAATTTGTTCCTTTGTAAAAGAGAGTTTTAAATAATATGCAAATGGAACATTCTATAGATGATAATAAAGTGAAGTATATTAACTTCTGTGTTAATGCTTTTGCCAGGCAGTATGACATGTCATTGCTGGAATCATTCAATTATCTGGAACGATATGGAGGGGTGGCTTTTCTGGATGAATGTTATGCGGCAGAACATTTGTTATCTATAGAAGATGCTGTTAGGGATTTGAGTATTATATGTAAAAATAATGGAGGAAAGTTGGAATGATATTATATCATGGGACATATATAGATATTCATTCTATTGATTTAGATAGATGTATGCCTTACAAGGATTTTGGAAAAGGATTCTATCTCACTGATATTGAACAGCAGGCAAAGGATATGGCTATTCGTAAGTCGAGATTTGTTCCTAAAAGTTCCCCATGTGTGCTGAAGTATGGGTTTGATGAGAACTATTTGAAGGATGGGACGCTTCAAGTGAAGGTTTTTGAAGGCCCTACGGAAGAATGGGCACAATTTATTATATCAAATCGATATAATCCTGCGAATAAGGTTATACATGATTATGATGTTGTGATAGGCCCTATAGCTGATGATGGAGTGGCTTTGCAAATAGGGCTGTTTAGGGATGGATTTATAGATTTAGCGGCATTGACTAAAGCTTTAGAATATAAGAAACTGAATAAACAGTATTATTTCGGCACCGTAAAGGCTATTAATTTACTAAAGAAGATATGAGTACGAAAGAGTATTTGGTGCAAAGCATCGTCAGTCAGATGGTTATTTATCTGATGGATGAATTCCGTTGGGATATGATAACCGCTATGAAAGCTATATATCATTCGGAACTTTTCAGGAAATTGGATGATGCGGAAATTGGACTCTATACACAAAGTCCCAAGTATGTGTATTGTTATTTGAAGAAAGAACTGCTTACAGGGAAATATATTTGAGGAGATATTTTGATATGAAAACAAAGTATGAAATATTTGATTTTATACATACTTATTGTTACGAATCTCCATAATAATTTCATCTACAATATAAGCATCACTGAAAGTGCATAGTTCGGTTTCAGGGTCATGCAGACGGTTGCAAACTGTTGATGTATAGAAAACATCCAAAGCACGTAATGGAGAAATCTCCAGCTTTTCGGAAAGTCGCATTACGATTCTTCCGATTTTGTTCCACATAAGAAGGTCACTCAACATATATTTTTCTTTTGAATTAGTGATTTATTCCAGCTTTCTTTTCCCAAATATTCAATGTTTTCAGGATATCTTCTGTCACATATTCCCTGCTTTGGGTATGAAGGACATCATAAAATTCTCAAATATAGTTCTCAATCAGATTGATGCGCTTCATGCGCAAATACATTTCTGATGCCGGACATCCAATAGCACGGGCAGCGGACTCGATGCATGAGGATGCAAATATCGTTTTTAATTCTTCTTCTGTTACTGGCATAATATATTAAAGAATAAAGCTATTACTGCAAAAATGGAGATTATCTTTGGAAAAGTGTATCAAAGGTAGTATTTTTACTGAAATAAAGTGAAGTACACTATATATTTGAGGAAGTGTTTGATGTGAAAACAAAATATGAAATATTTATATGAAGAGTGGTTCGCATTTAAAAACGAACGCATGAAATTCTGGGTAGAAAGGTGGATGGAGGATAACGGTGTGGCTTATACGGATGACTGTGCGGTCTGTGAAATTGCTTCTACTTGGATATCCGATGAGGTTGAAGACGACGAGTTATAAAGAAAATCCCCTTCACACCGAGTGCAAAGGGGATTCCCAATATATAACAACTATAGCTTTCTTACACGATACCTTGTGCCATCATAGCTTTTGCCACCTTCATGAATCCGGCAACGTTAGCACCCTTCACGTAGTTCACATAACCGTCAGCTTCTGTACCATACTGTACGCAGGCTTCGTGAATGTTCTTCATGATGCTCTTCAGTTTCTCGTCTACCTCTTCAGAACTCCAGCTCAGTTTGATTGAGTTCTGAGTCATTTCGAGGCCGGATACTGATACACCACCTGCATTGGCAGCCTTACCCGGGGCATACAGAATTTTGGCATCCTGGAATACTTTGATAGCTTCCGGAGTAGAAGGCATGTTAGCACCTTCGGAAACAGCTATACAGCCGTTTGCTACTAACTGGCGAGCGTGATCGCCGTTCAGTTCGTTCTGAGTTGCAGAAGGCAGAGCGATGTCAGCTTTTTCACCCCAAGGTTTAGCTCCTTCTACATACTTAACACCCGGATATTGCTCTGCATATTCGCGGATACGTCCACGGTAGAGGTTTTTCAATTCCATGATGTAATCCAGTTTCTCGCGGTCGATACCTGCCGGGTCGTAAACGTAACCGTCAGAGTCGGACATTGTCAGAACTTTACCACCCAGTTCGAGAACTTTTTCAGCAGTATATTGAGCTACGTTACCGGAACCTGAAATCAGACAAGTCTTGCCTTTCAAGTCGGTACCTTGCTTCTTCAGCATTTCCATCAGGAAGTAGATGTTACCGTAACCGGTAGCTTCCGGACGAATCAGTGAACCACCGAACTCACGGCCTTTACCAGTGAATGTACCGGTAAATTCACGAGTCAGCTTCTTGTACATACCGAACATGAAACCTACTTCACGACCACCTACACCGATATCACCGGCAGGAACGTCAGTTTCAGGACCAATGTGACGCCACAGTTCCAGCATGAATGCTTGTACGAAACGCATTACTTCGGCATTGGATTTACCGCGCGGAGAGAAGTCGGAACCACCTTTACCACCACCCATAGGCAGCGTAGTCAGTGAGTTTTTGAAAGTCTGCTCGAAAGCAAGGAATTTCAGGATTGAAAGGTTTACAGAAGCGTGGAAACGGATACCACCTTTGTACGGGCCGATAGCGTTGTTGTGTTGAACGCGATAACCCATGTTGGTCTGAATGTTACCCTTATCGTCCATCCAAGTCACGCGGAACTGGTAAACACGATCGGGGATGCAAAGACGTTCAATCAGATTGACTTTGTCAAACTCCGGGTGTTTGTTGTACTCTTCTTCAATTGTAGAAAGTACTTCTTCCACTGCCTGATGATACTCTGGTTCGTTGGGGAACCGTCTCTTCAAATCTTCTAATACCTTAGCTGCGTTCATAATCTATTTCTTTTATTGGTTATTTTTCAGTTGACGAGAGTTCAGTTGACAAGTTGACGAGGGGGCAGTTGATAAGGCATTTGCGCTGCCGCAGGGAATTCCTTGTAACTTGTTTCCTCGTATCTCGTTTCCCTTTTTCTCTGTTGCGGTTGCAAAAGTACACATAAAAATGAGACAAACAAACAATTTATAAATAAAATGCGGTAGAAAACAACATTTTTATTGTTTTCTACCGCAAAAAGGAATAAAAAGATATTGTTTATCCTCTCTTTAATGATTTTATTACCGGAATGAACACTAACGCTGCCGAAATGATAAGTGTCATGATAACTGGGCCATCAATTCGTTCGACAGTAGTCAGAACTATGTAGCAAAGTGCTGCCCAAAGCAGTACAATGCAAACACTTTGTGATTTCGATAACGGACGTCTCATTTACCTGCTTTCTTTTTGTCCACGATAGCATCGATAACGGCTACTGCGGTGATATTTACGATGTCGCGCACGGAACTTTCGAAGTCGGTGAAGTGGATAGGTTTGTTCAGTCCCATCTGTATCGGGCCAATCAGTTCCATTTCCGTATTCATGGCTTGCAACAGTTTGTATGCGGAGTTGGCAGAGCTCAGGTTCGGGAATACGAGGGTGTTCACATCCTTGCCTTTCAAGCGGGTGAAAGGATATTTGGCGTCACGCATCTTGCGGTCCATGGCGAAGTTCACCTGCATTTCACCGTCAATGGCAAGATCAGGATAGTTTTGCTGCATGTACTCTACGGCTTCGTGTACGCTTACCGGACTACCTTCGGTGTCTGCGCCAAAGTTGGAGTAACTCAGCATGGCCATTACCGGGGTATGGTTGAAGAAACGCACGGTATGCTCCGACAGTTTGGCAATGTCAATCAATGTTTCGGCATTGGGGTGACGGTTGATTAACGTGTCGGCAAGGAAATACGTTCCTTTCTTGGAGTTCAGGATGTGCATCGTACCGAAATGCTTGTATTGCGGTTGTATGCCGATGACTTCCTTGGCTACCTTGATAGTGTTACTGTATTTCGTATAAAGACCGGTGATGAATGCATCCGCATCGCCTGTTTCCACCATCATCATACCGAAGTAGTTGCGTTCGAACATCTTGTCGTTGGCTTCTTCGTAGGTGGCACCCTGGCGGGCACGCTTTTCAGAAAGGATGCGGGCATAACGTTCGCGGCGCGATGCCTCGTTCGGATGGCGCAGGTTTACGATTTCGATGCCTTCCAGGCTGAGGTCGAGTTCCTTTGCCAGTTTCTCAATGGTCTCGTCGTTACCTAAAACGATAGGATGGCAGATACCTTCGGCTTTGGCTTCTACGGCTGCTTTCAGCATATTGGGGTGAGAACCTTCGGCAAATACCACACGTTGCGGATTGCGGCGGGCGGTGTCGTAAAGCTGACGGGTCAGTTTGCTTTCGTAACCCATCAGTTCGCGGAGCTGTACGCAGTAGGCATCCCAGTCTTCGATGTTCTTGCGGGCTACGCCGCTTTCCATGGCTGCGCGTGCTACGGCGCAGGACACTTCGGTGATAAGGCGCGGGTCAACCGGTTTCGGGATGAAGTATTCAGGGCCGAAACTGAAGTTGTTTACGTGGTAAGCCTCGTTCACAACATCGGGTACAGGCTGTTTTGCCAGATTAGCGATAGCGTGTACAGCGGCAATCTTCATTTCCTCGTTGATGGCTTTTGCTTGCGTGTCGAGTGCGCCGCGGAAGATATAGGGGAAACCGATTACATTATTAATCTGATTCGGGTAGTCCGAACGTCCGGTTGCCATCAATACATCAGGGCGGGCTGACATGGCATCTTCGTAGGAGATTTCCGGTGTAGGATTGGCCAGTGCGAAAACGATAGGAGACAGGGCCATGCTGCGTACCATGTCCTGCGACAGAACGTTTCCTTTGGATAATCCCAGGAATACGTCAGCACCTTTGATGGCTTCTTCCAAGGTGTGGATATCTGTGCGATCAGTAGCGAAGTAGCGTTTCTGTTCGTTGAGATCGGTACGTGCTTTGCTGATTACACCTTTACTATCCAGCATCACAATGTTTTCCAGGCGAGCACCCAGTGAAACATACAGTTTTGTACAAGATACGGCAGATGCACCGGCACCATTCACTACGATTTTTACATCTTCAATTTTCTTGCCTGCTACCTGCAAAGCGTTCACAAGTCCGGCACTGGAGATGATGGCCGTGCCATGCTGGTCATCGTGCATCACAGGGATATCGAGCTCTTCTTTCAGGCGACGCTCTATTTCGAAGCACTCAGGTGCTTTGATATCTTCCAGATTGATACCACCGAAGGTAGGAGCAATGGCCTTTACAGCTTCGATGAATTTTTCGGGATCTTTTTCGTTTACTTCAATATCGAATACGTCGATGCCGGCGTAAATTTTGAACAGAAGTCCTTTACCTTCCATTACGGGCTTACCGCTCAACGCACCTATGTCACCAAGACCGAGTACGGCAGTACCGTTGGAGATTACAGCAACCAAGTTTCCTTTCGCTGTATATTTATAAGCATCCTGCGGATTCTTTTCTATTTCGAGGCACGGCTCCGCCACACCGGGAGAGTAAGCAAGCGAAAGATCGGTTTGGGTACTGTAGGGCTTGGTAGGCACTACCTCTATCTTACCTGGTTTGCCTTGTGAGTGATACAGCAAGGCAGCTTCTTTAGTTATCTTAGCCATGGTAGTTGATTATGAGTTGTTAGTTAAAAGTTATAATTTTGCCGCAAAGGTAGGAATAAATGTGATAAAGTGTAAGTCCGCATGCAATAAAAACTATTAAATAGTACTTAATCTGTCGGAAGTCAAAGCAAGGATGAGGGGGGAAACAAACAATAAGGCGAAAGACTTTTCAGTCCTTCGCCTTATTGTTTGTAAATAGTCTGAGTATAGACTGCTTTTAAATACCTCTACCTGTGAAAATACAGCAGTAGATGGCTTTTCTTTATTCTGTAGCCGTTTCTCCTTCAGCTTCCGGAGCCTTATCTATCAACTCCAGGAACTGGTCGAGTCGGGGTGTAACAATGATTTGTGTACGGCGGTTGCGTTGTTTGCCCAGTTCGGAATCATTGTCTGTGATAGGATTGTACTCACCACGTCCGGCAGCAGAAAGCCGTTTAGGGTCAACGCCATATTTATTCTGCAATTCTTGTACTACAGATGAGGCACGCAGGGCGCTCAAATCCCAGTTATTGCGGATATTGGTACGTGAGATGGGTACGTTGTCCGTATTACCTTCTACCAGTACTTCGTAATCTTTGTAGTCGGTGATAATCTTGGCAATCTTGCTCAACGTTTCGCCGGCGCGTTCGTTGATTTCATAACTGCCGCTCTTGTAGAGCATATTGTCTGCTAAAGAGATGTAAACCACACCTTTCAGTACTTTCACATCTACTTCTTTCAGTTCCTCGCGGCTCAGGGAGCGGGTCAGGTTGTTGGTCAGCATAACGTTCAATGAGTCCGACTTGCTCTTGGCATCCACTAATTGCTTGATGTAGCGGTTGGAGGCATTGATTTCATCTACCAGTTTGGAGATGTTGATGTTGCCTTGTGAGTTCTGCTGGAGACTCTTGTCGAGCGATCCTTGCAGGGTAGCGTAACTGTTACGCAGCTCCTGATTATTTTTTCTGGCTTCGCTTAGGCGATCCTCCAAGCTTTTAGATTGTGTACGGTATTCGGCAAGCTGGATTTGTGCGTCCTGATATGACTTGTCGAGAGCAGACTTTTCGTCTTTCAGTTTGTTATAATCTGTTTGAAGATTCACAAATTCCTTCTTGGTCACACATCCTGTCAGGAATAGAGTTGCGACCAACAGAAAGGATGCAGCTAATTTTGTACGTTTCATAAATCTTTCTTTATTAAATGTTTACTGGGCGCAAAGATAAGAAAATCCCCGTACTCCGGTTGCGGAGACGGGGATATATTATTTGTTTTATAGGTACTTTATGAAATTATGCGTTCAGAGCCTGTTCAATATCTGCGATGATATCGTCTACGTTTTCGATACCTACCGATAAACGGATTAGGTCGGGACGCACTCCGGCTTCCAGTAACTGCTCATCCGATAATTGACGATGGGTATGGCTGGCAGGGTGCAGTACGCAGGTACGTGCATCGGCAACGTGTGTTACGATAGCAACCAATTGCAGTGAGTCCATGAACTTGATGGAAACCTCGCGACCACCTTTCAATCCGAAGGAGATAACACCGCAAGAGCCGTTCGGCATATACTTCTGTGCCAACTCATAGTATTTATTGCCGGGAAGGCCACAATAGTTCACCCAAGCTACTTTGTCATTTTTAGAAAGATATTCGGCAACTGCTTGTGCATTTTTGCAGTGTTGCGGCATACGCAGGTGCAGAGTTTCCAGACCGAGATTCAGCAGGAAAGAGTTCTGTGGAGACTGGATGCTGCCGAGGTCACGCATCAACTGGGCAGTAGCCTTGGTGATATAAGCCATCTTGCCGAAAGCTTTTGTATAAGTCAGTCCGTGGTATGACTCATCAGGTGTGCACAATCCGGGGAATTTATCAGCGTGTGCATCCCAGTCGAACTTGCCGCTGTCTACAATACAACCACCTACGCTGGTGGCATGACCATCCATATATTTGGTAGTAGAGTGTACTACGATATCAGCACCCCATTCAAATGGGCGGCAGTTGATAGGAGTCGGGAAGGTGTTGTCTACAATCAAAGGTACACCGTGACTATGGGCAATGCGGGCAAATTTTTCAATATCCAATACTTCCAGTGACGGGTTGGAAATGGTTTCACCGAACAATGCTTTCGTATTCGGGCGGAAAGCTGCGGAGATTTCTTCTTCGCTGGCATCCGGACTAACGAAAGTAACTTCGATACCCAATTTCTTCATAGTCACCCCGAAGAGATTGAATGTACCGCCATAGATAGCGGACGAACAAACGAAGTGATCGCCTGCCTGGCAGATATTAAATATAGCATAGAAATTGGCAGCTTGTCCGCTGGACGTCAGCATACCGGCAACACCGCCTTCAAGAGCAGCTATCTTCGCGGCAACAGCATCGTTGGTAGGGTTTTGCAGGCGAGTGTAGAAATAACCGCTCTCTTCAAGATCGAAGAGACGTGCCATTTGCTCGCTGGTTTCATATTTGAAAGTGGTACTTTGATAAATGGGGAGTACACGGGGCTCGCCCTTCTTGGGAGTCCATCCTGCCTGTACGCAGAGGGTTTCCGGTTTAAATTGCTTTGCCATAATGCTATCTGTTTTTATAGTTTTTTATCAATTAACGCATTTGTGGACGCAAAAGTAGGGAAAATAATTGTATTTTTGTCCGCAAGATGAATAAATGGAAAATGAAACAGTTATTTTGCTTTCTTATTTTGCTTTTTTGCATGTCATTCTCTTACGAAGCGTTGGCCCAGGAAGAGCGGGCTACGCCGAAAAGCGGTGAGGGAATATCTGGTTTTCTACAACGTAACGGGCGTACCGGAAAAGCGTACTATCAGGAGTTCCTGGAACTGAATAAGAAACAATTGCGAGGTAAAGAAGAATTGCGGCTGGGAGTGAAATATTTGCTTCCACCTCTGAAAAAGGGGAGTGGCAATACGGCTGCTTCATCCAATTCATCTGCTTCAAACTCTTCTGCCCGTTCCGGCAACAAAACAATTCGTGAACCTCTTTTCGGAAAAAGCCTTGCTGAAGTTAAAGTGACGGGAAACCGCCTCCAAGGTGCGTGTTTCTACGTGGTGAGTGGGCATGGCGGCCCTGATCCCGGTGCTATTGGCAGGATAGGAAGCGTGGAACTGCATGAGGATGAATATGCTTATGATGTCGCTCTCCGTCTTGCCCGGAATCTGATGGAGGAAGGCGCTAAGGTTTATATTATTATTCAGGATGCCAAAGACGGTATCCGTGACGATCAATACCTTAATAACAGTAAGCGTGAAACTTGTATGGGTGATCCTATTCCTCTGAACCAGGTTGCCCGCCTTCGCCAGCGCTGTGAGAAAATAAATGCGCTCTATCAGAAAGACCGCAAGAGTTATACGTATTGCCGTTCCATCTTCTTGCATGTGGATAGCCGTAGTAAGAGTCACCAGACGGATGTATTCTTCTATCATGCTCCCAAAAGTGTCAATGGTAAACGATTGGCAACTACAATGAAGAATACTTTCGAATCTAAATATGACCGCCACCAACCTAACCGCGGCTTTTCGGGAACTGTCAGCCCACGCAATTTGTATGTGCTGGCCAATTCCAGTCCTGCCGGAGTGTTTGTAGAGTTGGGCAATATTCAGAATACTTTCGACCAGCGCCGGTTTGTTATGAGTTCCAATCGTCAGGCATTGGCGAAGTGGATGATGGAAGGTTTCATCACTGATTATAAGAAGAGCAAGTAAGTTCTCAAATTTATTCTGTTTCTCTACTTCTATCTTTTTTTCTCTCTTACTGACCCAAAAGGCAATTTTTTTGTTATTACAGCAACGCCATTCTATCTGTCTGGCTTAACTGAATTAACTATTTATAAAACGAAATTGTTATGGGAAAGAATTTATTAATTCTGGGCGCATTCGTAAGCGTCCTGATGCTTGCCTCATGTACAGGCGGCAGGAAAGAAACAGTGACTTATACCCCTGAAGAAATAGCAGATGCAGGGCAGGTGATGAAATACTATGACACCTCATTGGCTCTGTTGAAAAATATGGTAAAAGAGAGGGATGTAAATGCTGTATTGGGTTATATGGAGCAAAAAACGGAAGTACCCATGTTCTCATACATCATGTCTCCTATCATTTCGAAGAAAGATTCTGCGGCCGTGATGCTGCCGGGTGAATACCTCGGTGAAGATGTCAGACAGAACCTGATACAGAATTATGCGGAGCTTTTTCAGTCGAGAAATCAATTCTATGCTAATTTCAATAAATACTTGTCTCTCTTGAAAGAAAAGAAGACCGAAGGGATGGCTGATTTGCTGAATGATAACTATGAATTGAGCGTGGTAATGTCTGAATGTAAGCAGAATATATTTGATATATTGAGCCCGATTGCTTTAAATGCCCAGCGGGTTCTTCTGGCAGAAAATCCTGTGAAAGAGCAGATCATTGCGATGAAAAGCATGAGTACGACTATGCAGAGTATCATCAATTTGTATGCCCGTAAGCATGTTGAAGATAAATCCCGCCTGGATTTAAAGATTATGGAACTGCGGCTTCAACTGGATGCGGCAGAGAAACTGCCGGTAGTAAAAGGACATGAGGAAGAATCAGAGAAATTCAAGGATTTCCTGTCTAAAACAGAAGGATTTCTGAAAATAGTACAAGATGCTCGTCAGAAGAACTCATATGCTGATGAGGACTTTGAGGAGATCAGTAGCTACGGATTAGGCATTATATAAGTTCTTTCGCTACACGTGGCACAATCATTTTATGGAAAGGCTTAATAAAGAAGAAATAAGCCTTTCCTAATGTATTGTGATATTGAACCACGGTTGTTATATCTATCAGGTCGTTTCCTATCTTGGCAATGGAGACATAAAACAATAAGTGCTTATCATCTTTCTTCATGATAGCCTCATTTTCCGTATCTTCTATTATACAATCTTCTGTTTTCAACACTTTTCCGGTTTCAAGCCCCAAAGGCTTTACCAGAATATTCCTGACTTTCATTAAAAAATTGAGCCACGCCGGGGAGTGGTTGAATATTTTTTTGATCAGTTCTTTGGGAATTATCTGTTCTGCAGGCTTTCTGGATTTCAAAACGAATGTATCATGATAATCTGCCGGAAGATATTTGTCGATAAGTCTTTCCATATCTTTGAATAAAGTTGGGTTAGCTAAATGTCCTGTACAAAGATAGTGTTTCTGGATGGAATAATGGGAATGTCTTAATCATCATTTCCAGAAAATTGATATCTTTGTTGCGAACTGTAACTTAACTATTATGAATACTCTGACTTTAACCCCGGGGATAAGCGTTCGAAGATTAGACTTATCCGAATATAAAGAAGCCGCGTCTCTTTCTCTGGAAATATATCTTCAGACGGGTGAAGAAGATTTTGATGAACAAGGGCTGGAAACTTTCAAAAGCTTCGTCAATGATGAGGCGATAATAAACAGCTTGGTCATTTATGGTGCGTTTGATGAGGCAAAACTTGTGGGTGTGATGGGGAGCAAAAATGAAGGGAAACATATTTCTCTGTTTTTCATACGGAAAGAATATCACCGGAAGGGCATAGGCAGAAGATTATTCGATGCTTTTATCGAAGAGACTTCTGTGCCTGAAATGACTGTAAATTCCTCTACGTATGCAGTGCCTTTCTATAAAAGTCTGGGATTTGAGCAGGTACAGGAACCACAGATTACGAATGGACTGAAGTATGTGCCGATGAAAAGAGAGATAAAGTAATAGTTATATATTGCGGGCAAATAGTCTTTGCCCACAATATATTAAGATGATTATTCTACCGGAATGAAGATTTCTGTCAACAAATCCTCTGGTTTCGTATTGCACGGATCATTCAGATAGCGTTCGGCACTCGACTCGTCTCTCATTGTACATTCCATTTCGGGAATGAACTTTCCGTAAATCGTGTCGTATACACTTTGCAGATACTCATAAGATCCTTTGTAGGTAAACACTGCATAACGTCCGGCAGGCAATTGCTTGAAGCCGACATCCCCTTTGGGAGTTACGGTTACAGGCATCACCATGCAAACATCGGTACGCAACTTGTCGGCAGGCGTCACTTTGGGATCATCGTGGTACATGCAATAAGGAGCCATGTCACCCATCGGCAGTTTTTCTTCTTTGATAAATTGGAACAAACGCATCCATGTGCCTCCGTAATCATTCATTTTATAGTCTCCGAACAGGCGGATATAAATTACATTTCTGGCAGGCACTTCTCTTATTTCTTTCTTTAACTCTAAATCGGGTCTGATAATTGCTGGTTTCATAATTACAAAGTTTTTATTGTTACGATACTCATTAGGTGAAATTCCATAGAACTGCTTGAATACTTTCGACAGTGACGATGGTGAGGAATACCCGATGCGATAAGCGATATCTGCTATAGGCAGGTCCGAGTAACGCAACAGGCGGGCGGCAGATTCTGTTCGTGTCCGGACTATGAACGTCCCGATTGGCTCGCCCAGAAATGCTTTCATGATGCGATGGAAGTAGAACGGAGAGAAATGAGAAATCTTGGCCAACGATTTCAGATCAATCTCTTCTCCAAGATGGAGGTTGATGTAATCTACTACTGCATTTACGCATTTCTGATACTCTTCACGCGTGGTCTTCTTGTTATGTTCCATAAGTTCTTTTTTGAATTTCACGATGCAAAAATAAGGGTAAATAGAATAGGGGACTTGTCCAAAGTTGCTATAAATTCAATATCTTTGGATAAGATAAGCTGCATCTCAGCATAACTTTTTAATGCAAGCATGAAAGTTCTGCATTCGATTTACATTATCTTTGTACCCCCCCATGATTTTAAAGAAATGACCAAAGATATAAAAAAGAAACTACAGGAGTGGGCAAAGACCTATCATTGTGCGGATTTTATTCAAAATGATCCGGTACAATTCCCGCATCGTTACCAGCAGAAACAGGATATAGAAATCAGCGGTCTGCTGACTGCTATTATGAGTTTCGGCAATCGCAAGCAGATTCTGAAGAAGGCCGATGAATTACACGATTGTATGGGGACTTCTCCTTACCAATATGTACTTTCGCGTCGTTGGGAGAAAGATTTTCCTGTGGAAGAGCGGCGCAGTTTTTACCGGATGCTTTCGTATGCGGACTTCCATTCTTATTTTGAACGCTTGCATACGGCTTATTCGGATTATGACAGTCTGGAAGATGCATTGCAGGTATATCCGGGAAAACCGATGGAGAAGCTTTGCCGGTTTCTGGAAGTTTCGTACAAAAGTCCTCAGAAGAAACTGAATATGTTCCTGCGCTGGATGATACGGAAAGGATCGGAAGTTGATTTCGGTATTTGGGAAAGTTTTAATTGCCGGGAATTGATTATTCCTTTGGATACACACGTCTGCCGTGTAGCCTGCTTGCTGGAACTGACTGAAACGGAAACTTTTTCTTTGAAGAACGCGCAAAGGATAACTGCCGCATTGGCGGAAGTCTTTCCGGATGATCCGTGTTTCGGAGACTTCGCTTTATTTGGGTATGGGGTGAATAATAAATAGTGGCGGGTGGTTGTCACTATAGTGAACCTGATTCTGTTCTTTGTGGTCTTCAATAAGCTCTTCTATCTGCTTTTTAAGTTCGCTGCTTGTTTTACACATAATTACATAATAGTGTCGTTTGTTTTCTAAATAATAAGTTTGAGCTTGCAAAGTTAGTTGTTTTATGGTGATGAAACATATATTATTTGATGAAAAGCCAGTAAACTGTGATATTAAAATTATCTTTGTCTCATATTATAAAACTACTAATGAACGAAAGAATATGGCAAAGAAAAAAAAGGCACCACAACAACGGACTTTATCACCGGAACGATACATCAAGGAAAAGGCGCGTTTGCTACCGATAGCCGAGTGTTGGATAACGAATGGTTGGGATAAATTTGGTTCCGGGACGGCAATTGTAGCCCGACAGCATAAAAATGGTAACTATACATTGGGCGTTTATATGTTCGATACTTTCTGTTGTGGATTGACCGATTCCTTATATTACTTCAATGTGTCGGAATATGAATATAAAGAGATATTAGAGGAGAGCCGTGCTTTCTTGGAAATGGACTCGATTAGCTATGAGGAAGTGCATAACCTGGTTTACGGGGTTATAGCTTTTGCTGAAGAAGCCGGGCTCAGTCCGCATTCTTCTTTTAAGTTGACACAGTATATTCTGGAGGAAGATACGGAGGAGATACCTCTTATAGAATATGAATTCGGGAAAGACGGAAAGCACTTTTTGGTGGCAACAAGCCGCTTTCAAGTCAACACGTTGCTTCCGTTGATGAAGAAGAATCTGGGAGATAATTTTTCGTATGTGTTAAGAGAAGAAGATGATGAGGAGGAGGAATATGATGAATATGAAGATTATGATGAAGACCCCTTGGATAGTGATGCTGTCAAGGATATACTGGAAGCACTGGGCCGGATTCAAACAATAGCGGAAGAACAACAAATGATACCAATTACTCCTTATTCTTATGTCCACGTTACTTACCCCACAGTGCTGGATGTTCAGAATAAGCAACTGATTACGTTGCTTTATAATAATGACAGTTGCCTGCTTCCTGGTGCAACCATCCGTGATATATTATCACTGCCTCGCGAATCCTTGATTCGTGATTTGGAACAAATGGCATTGTTTGAAACAGGCTGTACTTGTGACGAAATATCAGAAGAACGTCGTGAAGAGCGTTCTCCTAATATTTTGCTGCATGCATCCTTCTTTCTGGCAGAATTGAGAGCGGAAGATAGTCTGGCAGTTATACTTGAACTGCTGAGACAAAGAGAGGAATTCTTTGATTATTATTTCGGAGATACGGGTGACGAGGTATTTGTTCCCACTCTCTATTTATTAGGTCAAAATTGTTTGCCGCAACTGCTGGAGTTTATGAAGGAGCCGGGACTATATACCTTTGCCCGTTGCCATGTGGCTCCGGCGGTGGCACTCATTGCCCGCTTGCAGCCCGAACGCAGGGAGGAAGTCATTGAATGGTTCCGTCAGGTTCTCACCTTTTTTACAGAAAACCTTGCAGACAATATCTATTGCGATGGCACTTTGGCAGGAATGTTGGTTAGTGATTTGCTGGGTATCAGGGCTGAGGAATTGTTGCCGGAGATAAAAGCCATGTATACTACCGGCTTGGTAGATCGGTTCTGCTGCGGTAACTATGCAGAGGTAGAAGACGAATTTTTCTCAAGCGGATTTATATCCGGAGATAAATATTCATTGGATATTTATGAACGCTATAGGGCATACCATAAGAGGTGGGGAGACTGATAAATTCTCTCAGAAGAATGTCCCATTTTTACTATTCCCCCTAAAACCCTTTGCCTACCTTTGCCGCAATAATCAAATCCCGTATATTTGTACTATGCAAACTTTCCGTATCGTAAAACCAGCTCCTGCATTGTCTCCCTATATCCGTTATTACTGGATATTGCGGGATGATGCGGCTATGCCGGTATCGGAACGGACTCTACCCGTCGGCTGTGTGCAACTGGTGTTTCATAAAGGCAAGCGCTTGATGTGCCTGCAAGATTCGCAGTTGCAGCCGCAATCCTTTATTAGCGGACAAACTTTCGGTTTCTCCGATGTTGTGTCGACAGGAATTATAGAAATGATAACGGTCGTCTTTCAGCCCTATGCGGCAAAAGTCTTTCTGCAAATTCCCCTGCATCTTTTCAACGGGCAGAATGTTTCCACGGACGAAGTGGAAGACAGGGAGCTTTTCGATTTATCCTGCCGGATAACAGATACTCCGGATAACGACCGGTGCATCCGGCTGATTGAACAATTCTTTTTCCGCCGTCTGGCCTCCGGTTCTGAATATAACCTGAAACGGTTATCAACAGTTTTGGACGAAATCAATCTTCATCCGCAGATAAACACCTTGCAACTTTCCGATGTAGCTTGTCTCAGCACCAAGCAGTTCAGCCGTGTCTTTACCGATTATATCGGTACTACCCCAAAAGAATTTCTTCGCATCGTGCGTATGCAGCGTGCCTTGTACGTCCTGCAACAAAACCCCGGTTTACCTTTCGCGCAAGTGGCCTATGAATGCGGCTTCTCCGACCAGTCGCACATGATTAAGGAGTTTAAACTCTTCTCCGGTTACACCCCTGCGGAATACCTGTCCGTATGTGCTCCCGTTTCCGATTATTTCTCCACCCTCTAAAAACACCTTTTTTCTTCTCTCTAAAGATGTCCGTTTTCTTCTATGGAGGTTTCCCGTCTTGCCCTACTTTTGCAATGTCTTTGCAAAGGCATAGTAATAACCCTAAAAAGAAACCAAAATGAAAAAGTTGATTGCATTTTTTGAGATTCCCGCTACAGACTTCCGTCGGGCTGTAGATTTTTATGAAACTGTACTGAACATGAAACTTCCGGTCTTTGAGTGTGAACAGGAGAAGATGGCATGCTTCACCGAAGACGGTGAGACTGTAGGAGCCATCTCACAATCTTTTGACCTCCTGCCCGATTTTCAGCCTTCTGAGAAGGGTATACTTATCCATTTCAATACGGATAATATAGCGACTACCCTTGAACGTGTGGTGCAGAAGGGTGGGAAAGTGCTCATTCCCTGCACGAAGATAGAAGCCGATGGCAAAGGCTATTTTGCAGTATTTGCCGATTCGGAAGGCAACCGCATCGGTATTTATGCAGACAAGTGAATCAGAGTTCCGACTTTTCTGTTTACATTTGCAGCGTACTTTTAAAATTCTACAAATATGATTAGACTGAATGTTTTTATTCAAGTAAACGAAAGTAACCGTGCTGCGGTGTTGGAAGCTGCAAAAGAGTTGGTGGCATCTTCTTTGAAGGACAAAGGCTGCATTGCCTATGATGTTTTTGAAAGCGCTACCCGTAATGATGTCCTGATGATTTGCGAAACATGGCAGGATGCAGAATCATTGTCCGCCCATGAGAAAGCGGAACATTTCGTGACGTTGGTTCCCAAAATACAGGGATTGGCTTCCATGAAGCTCGAAAAGTTTGATTTCTGATATCAACAGAGGATATGCTCCACAAGGGGGATATCCTCTGAACTTTTTGCCATAAGTGTGCCAAGATATTGCCATAGGCTTGGCACGTTTGTGCCAATGCGATGGCAAAGTCCTGCCATGCCTATGGCAAAGTCTTGCCAATACGATGGCAATAACTTGCCACTATGGTGGCAAAATAACGGGAAAAGACAGGCGGTAATCCGCTCTTATATATATGAATTTCAGCTATAAGCAAATCTGGTTAATAGCGTATCCCATTCTCATCAGCTTGCTGATGGAACACATGATAAATGTTACGGATACGGCATTCTTAGGTCATGTAGGCGAAGTGGAGTTGGGAGCATCTGCGCTGGCGGGTGTGCTCTATATGGCTATTTATATGCTTGGGTTTGGATTTAGCATTGGGGTTCAGATACTGATAGCGCGTAGAAATGGTGAACAGAAGTATGATGAAATTGGCGGAATATTCATGCAAGGTGCCTTTTTCCTGTTGGCATTGGCCACTATCATGTTTTTCTTGTGCGACTATATCACAACGCATATTCTCGGCCGACTGATTTCTTCCGATCAGGTTTATGCTGCCGCAGCTTCTTATCTGGAATGGAGAAGATACGGGCTTTTCTTCTCTTTTATCGCTATCCTGTTTCGCGCTTTCTACATCGGTATTACCGAAACACGCACGCTGACGCTTAACTCTGTTGTGATGGTGCTCAGTAACGTTGTTTTCAATTATATTCTTATATTCGGAAAGTTCGGTTTTCCGGCACTAGGCATTGCGGGGGCAGCTATTGGTTCATCACTGGCGGAATTGGTATCTTTGCTGTTTTACGTAGTATATACCTGGTTGAAGGTGGACAAAAAGAAATATGCCTTGTTTCAGCGGTTCGCTTTCCGACTGTCGGAATTCAAACGGATTTGGAGTATTTCTTGTTGGACGATGCTTCAATCCATACTATTCCCATCGCAATGGTTTCTGTTTTTCATCGCTATAGAGCATTTGGGTGAGCGTTCTCTGGCGATAGCCAATATCATGCGCAGCATCAACACCTGCTTCTTTATGGTGATTTTTGCATTTGCCGATACGGCCAGTTCTATGGTCAGCAATCTCTTGGGAAGTAGCAAAGATAAAAGTGAAATCCGGCTTGCATGCAGGCGGGCGATAAAGCTGACTTATCTGATTGGTATCCCGTTCTTGCTGCTGTCCGCCTTATTTCCATCTGTCCTGTTGCAGATTTATACGAACAATGAGGAACTGGTGCAGGCAGCTTTGCCTACTACCTACGTCATGTTGGTGGGATATTTCCTTTCGGCCCCCGGCTTAGTCCTGTTCAATGCGGTTTCAGGAACAGGAAACACGAACCAGTCCATGAGAATCATGTTGATGACGATTGCTGTTTATGTCGTTTATGTCGTCATCATGGTTATGTACTTCAAGGTAGATGTGGCAGTAGCCTGGACTAGCGAGTATATTTATGGAGGCATGTTGTTGCTTCTTTCCTATTTCTATTTGAAGAATCGGGATTGGAATAAACGTATCTGATCTTTTACATTATCTTAATGCGGCATAATATTCTTCCTGCTTCTTCTTTGGCAGTTTCTTAACCACCTCCTTTATGGAATGATTGATTAATTCCTTTATAAGACTGTCCGGCACATCACTTTCCAGATAGATGGTAATCCAGTATTTCTTATCGGAGTAGGGGCCGAATGAAATGCCGCTATACTGCTCCATCAGTTCCGTTGATTTGGTAGTGTCGCATTTCGTATCCGCCCAAAAACGCCCCTCTTTAGGATTCAACGGAGCAAAGGTAAACATCTTATCCATGATTTTATAGACAAGTGTATGCTCGTCAAAGGGGAAACTCTCTGTTACTCCCTTGATACTTAAACAATATTCCCGGTATTCTTCAATATTCATACTTACTCCTTTTTCATAGCTTCTTTCCTCAATTCCTGTGGCATTTTCTCAATAGCATACCTTACCACGCTTCATCCAGCGGTTTTCGGATGTCGCCCATTCCTTCAACTCACAAATTGAAGAAGTGTCCCGAAATTTTCAACACTTTTTCATCTATATTGTCTTGTAAACACTGCCTGACTTCCCTGATAACTGAATTCATATAATCCTTCCTTTTAAATCTGGTAATTTCGTCTCAAAAATACAACTTCTTTTCATAAGCGCATGTAAAAGTTCCATAAAAAGAACTCGAAATCTTATTCTATAGTCAGCATGCGGGAATTTTAATAGCTCGAATGTTTTGTCCGGTAGATATGAATGTTTTAATCAAATGTAAACACTTGAGTGTATTACAAGCTTAATTGTTGTTTTGCATAAAACCGGCTTATCTCTTTTCTTATCTCGATAAAAACCTGTAACTTTGCCCTCCGATTTTAATAGTAATTGAAACAATTATGGCAGCAAAACCCAGTATTCCTAAAGGAACCCGTGACTTTTCGCCGGTAGAAATGGCGAAGCGTAACTATATATTCAATACCATTCGCGATGTATATCATCTTTATGGTTTCCAACAGATTGAAACGCCTGCAATGGAAATGCTTTCCACACTGATGGGGAAATATGGTGAAGAAGGTGATAAACTTCTGTTTAAAATACAGAACTCAGGTGATTATTTCTCCGGACTAACCGATGAGGAATTGTTGAGCCGTAATGCAACCAAACTCGCAAGTAAATTCTGTGAAAAAGGTTTGCGTTATGATCTCACAGTGCCATTTGCCCGCTACGTGGTGATGCACCGTGATGAAATAACTTTCCCTTTCAAACGCTATCAGATACAACCTGTGTGGCGTGCCGATCGTCCGCAAAAAGGCCGTTATCGTGAGTTCTATCAATGTGATGCTGACGTGGTAGGTAGTGATTCTTTACTGAACGAGGTGGAATTAATGCAGATTGTCGATACTGTATTTACTCGCTTTGGTATCCGTGTTTGCATCAAGATCAATAACCGTAAGATTTTGACGGGCATTGCGGAGATTATCGGTGAGGCTGATAAGATCGTGGATATTACTGTGGCTATTGATAAACTGGATAAAATCGGTCTGGACAATGTGAATGCCGAGTTGAAAGAAAAAGGTATCAGCGATGAGGCTATTGCCAAATTACAACCTATCATTTTACTGATCGGCACCAACGAGGAGAAACTGGCTACCTTGAAAGAAGTACTTTCCGGAAGTGAAACAGGTCAGAAAGGAGTGGAAGAAAGCGAATTTATCTTGAAAACTCTATCGGTTTTCGGTCTGAAGAATGAATTGGAACTTGATTTGACACTTGCCCGTGGGTTGAATTACTATACCGGTGCCATTTTTGAAGTGAAAGCATTGGATGTACAAATCGGTAGTATTACAGGCGGTGGTCGCTATGATAATCTTACAGGTGTATTCGGTATGGCAGGAGTTTCTGGTGTAGGCATCTCCTTTGGTGCGGATCGTATCTTTGATGTGCTGAACCAGCTTGATCTTTATCCTAAAGAAGCTGTAAACGGTACACAACTTCTATTTATCAACTTTGGTGAGAAAGAAGCAGCTTTTTCCTTGAATGTACTTGCCAAAGTACGTGCAGAAGGTATTCGTGCGGAAATCTTCCCGGATTCATCTAAAATGAAGAAACAGATGGGCTATGCCAATGCCAAAAATATTCCGTTTGTAGCTCTTGTAGGAGAGAATGAAATGAACGAGAATAAGGTGACACTCAAGAATATGGAGACTGGTGAACAGACTCTGGTTTCGGCCGAAGAATTGATACAAACTTTAAAGAAATAAAAACTTCATAAAAGAGTAAGCTCTTTGTAATCCATCTTGGTTATCTTTGTAGTACTAACCTAACAAAGATAACTATTATGGATGTTTTAGAACCGAAGTATTACGCAGCCATCGGTATGGTGATGACATTAATAGCCGTAATATTCCTTTTTTTGATGGGGAGTGCTTTAGTACATTCTACCAAGAGCTTCTGGCAGGGATATTCGACTGAATTGAGTTGTGATACAGACTTGGATATTGACTAAACTGTCTTAGTCTTGTTATTTATCAGTCGTCAACAGCTTGTTGACAAGAACTTAACTCCCTGTTGACAAGAAGTTAACTTTTTGTATGCAAAGTCTTAACTTCTTGTATGGGGGATTTTGGGGTACCATGACTGGCTACGGTGTTATTTCCGCTTCACTATTCCTACATATACTAATAGAATTATATTCATCATCAGTGCATAAATTATAGCCGGTATGGCAATTATGTCATTATTGAAAATAAACGGGCTACTTGCAATAGCAATACTTTGGGCTGCATTTTGCATACCTATTTCAATGATAAGCGTACGCTGTTCTTTCCTGTTCAATTTCATTGACCGGGAGATTAAATATCCTCCACCCATAGCCAATAATATCATTAGTGTGATGCACAAGCCTAATCGGCCGATCTGTGCAGCTATCGTTTCGTGATGTTGTATGAAGAAAACAGTAGCTAATAAAATCAAGGCAGGGAAGGCTATCTTAGATAATACTTTGTGTGTCCGTTCGGCTGCTTTAGGACAAAAGTGTTTGGTTAAAACGCCTATTGCAATAGGAAGCAACATGAGCAGTAGATTCTGGATAATGAGGCTGCCGATAGGTAAATGTATAGTTATTCCACTATTGTCTCCTGCAATTTGCGTGGCAAACTCCATAATGACAGGAATAGTAAACAAAGTAATAATACTGCTGAGTGCAGTCAGTGATACGGAAAGTGCGACATCACCTTTGGCTATCATAGAGAATATATTGGAAGAACTCCCACCCGGAGAACAAGCAATGAGCACAAGTCCGATAAAGAACAGAGGTTCCAAATGAAACAGATACCCCAATGCAAAAGCCAATATTGGTAAAAGGACTATCTGCCCTATCAATCCTGCAAAAACAGGATAGGGACGTTGACGAAATAATTTAAAATCTTTAATTTCAAGTGTTAGTCCCAACTTAAACATTAATAATGTGAGAATAGGCAAAACAATCCAGACTGCATTCATGTTCTAAAAACGTTTTTTGAGGGTGCAAAGATAATGCAAATCGAAAGCATAATTTTCATGCTTGCATGAAAAAGTTATGCTGAGATGCCAATTTGTCAGTTTTTATACTGACAGAAATTTCGCTTTACCGTTTGGCACGATTTTCGCAATTTGTTCTGCGTCTCACTAAAACGAGACAAGACATTACTATAATAAATGTATAACATATAAAAAAAAAAAGAACTATGAACATTAAACCATTGGCAGACAGAGTGCTGATACTCCCTGCACCTGCAGAAGAGAAAACAATTGGCGGTATCATTATTCCGGATACAGCAAAAGAAAAACCTTTGAAAGGTGAAGTTGTGGCAGTTGGTCACGGTACGAAAGATGAAGAGATGGTATTGAAGGTGGGCGACACTGTTTTGTATGGCAAGTATGCCGGTACCGAACTGGAAGTTGAAGGCACTAAATATCTGATTATGCGTCAAAGTGACGTACTCGCTGTGTTAGGTTAATATAGTAATTATAAAATATTTAAATTGTAAATATCATTATGGCAAAAGAAATATTATTCAATATCGATGCCCGCGACCAATTGAAAAAAGGTATCGATACACTGGCAAATGCAGTGAAAGTAACTCTCGGCCCTAAAGGTCGTAATGTGATTATCGAAAAGAAATTCGGTGCTCCTCACATCACGAAAGACGGTGTAACTGTAGCTAAGGAAGTGGAACTGTCTGATGCATACCAGAATACGGGTGCACAGTTGGTGAAAGAAGTAGCTTCCAAGACTGGTGACGATGCCGGTGACGGTACTACTACTGCTACTGTATTGGCACAGGCTATTGTTGCTGAAGGTTTGAAGAACGTAACTGCCGGTGCAAGTCCTATGGATATCAAACGTGGTATTGACAAGGCTGTTGCCAAAGTGGTTGATTCAATTAAGTCACAAGCTGAAAAAGTAGGTGACAACTACGATAAGATTGAACAGGTTGCTTCTGTATCTGCCAACAATGATCCGGTTATCGGTAAGTTGATCGCTGATGCTATGCGTAAGGTTTCTAAAGACGGTGTAATTACTATCGAAGAAGCTAAGGGTACTGATACTACTATTGGTGTGGTAGAAGGTATGCAGTTCGATCGTGGTTATCTTTCCGCTTACTTCGTTACTAATACGGAGAAGATGGAGTGCGAAATGGAAAAACCATACATCCTGATCTACGACAAAAAGATTTCTAACCTGAAAGATTTCTTGCCTATCTTGGAACCTGCTGTACAAACCGGACGTCCTCTGTTGGTAATCGCAGAAGATGTGGACAGTGAAGCTTTGACTACGTTGGTTGTAAACCGTCTGCGTTCTCAGTTGAAGATTTGTGCTGTGAAAGCTCCGGGCTTCGGTGACCGTCGTAAAGAAATGCTGGAAGATATCGCCGTATTGACTGGTGGTGTAGTGATCAGTGAGGAAAAGGGTCTGAAACTGGAACAAGCTACCATCGAAATGTTGGGTACTGCTGATAAGATCACAGTTTCTAAAGATAACACTACCATCGTAAACGGTGCCGGTGACAAACAAAATATCAAGGAACGTTGCGAACAGATTAAAGCTCAGATTGCTGCTACTAAATCTGATTATGACAAAGAAAAATTGCAAGAACGTCTGGCTAAATTGTCTGGTGGTGTTGCTGTTCTTTACGTAGGTGCTGCTTCTGAAGTTGAAATGAAGGAGAAGAAAGATCGTGTAGACGATGCTTTACGTGCAACACGTGCTGCTATTGAAGAAGGTATCGTACCGGGTGGTGGTGTAGCTTACATCCGTGCACTCGATGCATTGGAAGGTTTCAAAGGTGATAACATTGATGAGACTACAGGTGTTGATATTATTAAACGTGCTATTGAAGAGCCGTTGCGTCAGATTGTTGCCAATGCAGGTAAAGAAGGTGCTGTAGTTGTACAGAAAGTACGCGAAGGTAAAGGTGACTACGGTTACAATGCTCGTACTGATGTATATGAAAATCTGCATGCTGCCGGTGTAGTTGATCCTGCAAAAGTAGCTCGCGTAGCTTTGGAAAACGCTGCCTCTATTGCAGGTATGTTCCTGACTACTGAATGTGTAATCGTTGAGAAGAAGGAAGACAAACCTGAAATGCCAATGGGTGCTCCCGGCATGGGCGGTATGGGTGGAATGATGTAATACCCGTTTTTCCCTGAATTCATAATTATAATAAATGACCACAGCATCTCTCTGAAGGTGCTGTGGTCTTTTTTTCTCTTTTTTGGCCTGTTTTTTCTTATATTACCTGTATATTATTACGAAACTGTTACAATTTTGATTAAAAAGAATATCTTTTGTTCGTTTTTTATGTTTTATAAATAAAAAGTGATACCTTTAGGCTGATAATAGGATAACCTAAACAAATCACCAATCAATTATTTAACCTTTTTAATGACGAAAAGAGATGAACAAAAGCGACATCGGCCTGAACGCAGGCAAAATTTGGAGGTTGCTTAGCAATTATGCCAAGTGGGACTATGGGACTTTGAAGAGAAAGTCCGGGCTGAAGGACAAAGAACTGGGAGCGGCCCTGGGATGGTTAGCTTGTGAAGACAAGATCGTATTGCACCAGGAGGACGGAGAGCTCTACATTTTTTTGGGCGTGAATGTTTATATCGGGTAAGAACGAAAAAACCGATTGAAAACCTAAACGAAAGCGTGGATTGTAAAATCCACGCTTCTTTTTTTCTACTAACGAATTATTTCGTTCCTTTGCATATCCTTTAGAGCTAAAGGATTATTTATACGCTATAACTATTTATCGATAAAATCAATATAACTATGAGAAGTTTTGCTTCAGACAACAATTCCGGTGTACATCCATTGGTGATGGAGGCGCTGAACCGGGCAAACCAAAATCACGCAGTTGGCTACGGTGACGATCCTTGGACTAAGGAAGCCGTTCGCAAAATCAAAGAGACATTTTCGCCTGATTGTGAGCCACTGTTTGTCTTCAATGGAACAGGAAGTAATGCAGTAGCTTTGCAGTTGGCTACCCGCCCTTATAATTTAATTCTTTGTGCGGAGACTGCACATATTTACGTAGATGAATGTGGTGCACCTGCCCGTATGACAGGATGCCAGATACGTCCTATTGCAACGCCGGATGGTAAACTGACGCCGGAGTTGATACGTCCTTATCTGAAGAACTTCGGGGAACAGCATCATTCTCAACCGGGTGCTATTTATATTTCTCAATGTTCGGAATTAGGTACTGTCTATACTCCGGAAGAATTGAAAGCGCTGACTACCCTGGCGCATGAATATGGTATGTATGTGCATATGGATGGGGCACGTTTAGCGAATGCTTGTGTTGCGTTGAATCTCAGTTTCAAGGAACTGACAGTGGATTGTGGCATTGATATTCTTAGTTTCGGTGGAACGAAGAATGGATTGATGTTAGGTGAAAGTGTAATAATCTTCAATCCGGACCTGAAAAAGGAAGCGCTCTATGTACGGAAACAATCGGCTCAGTTAGCTTCTAAATTGCGTTACCTTTCTTGTCAGTTCACAGCGTATCTTACGGATGATTTGTGGAAAAAGAATGCTGCACATGCCAATGCGATGGCACGTAAACTATATGAAGGGTTGCAAACATTGCCGGATGTACAATTCACACAAAAGATGGAGAGTAATCAGTTGTTCCTGACTATGCCTCGTCCGGTTATTGATAGATTGATGAAGTCTTATTTCTTTTATTTCTGGAATGAAGCTGAAAATGAAATTCGTTTTGTGACCTCTTTTGATACGACAGAAGAAGATATTCTGTCTTTGTTGCAGGCAGTGAAGGATAGTTTCTGATTCTTCGTTATCACGCATTTATTTAAATCTGACAATAGAAAAAGCTCCGGACCTTCGCAGGCATGGAGCTTTGGTTTGCGACTTTTTCCCTTGGGGGTGGGAAAAAGTCTACTGAAAACAAACCGATTGAATATTACCTTAAATACCTTTGCATGATAACCTTTAACTAACCTTTTTATAATAACTATGGGTATGAACTATATTCCTGTTGCTTCAAGGACAGGTACGAAAGTATAACCTTTCCGTTTCAGCGTTTTAATCATTTTGTCCAGATAACCATTGTAGAACTTATCTGTACGGCGGTCGTCTGTACCGAAGTGTATCAACATCAGGTGTCCGTTTAATCCTTCTTTTTGCTCTACCTCCATGATTTTGTCATAGATGAACTTACTGCTACGGTATTTGGCACCCATGTCCGGAGTGGTATAGTCCGCATTGCTCATCGTGCCGGGTGTATAGTTGATAAGTTGTATACCCATATTCTTTGCCCATGCGGCAATTTCCTTATTATAATATTCGTAGGGCGGGATATAGACAGGAGTGTCTTTATACTCGATGCCTGCTTTGCGCAGACCTTCGTAACTTTTCAGCATATCCTGTTCAAACTCCTCGCGAGTCACTAACAGTGAGTCACGGTTTTCCCACGGCATATACAATAAATGTCCGTAACTGTGACTGCCTACCAGATGACCTTCTGCACGCAGGCGCTTTACCACATCAGGATACAGCTCATAAAATTCACCGGTGAAGAAGAAACCGCCTTTGATGCCATGCTTTTTCAGCGTACTGATGATAGCATCTGCGCCGTCGGCTTTATCAGCGGCAGTGAAAACAAGGGTTATTTGTTTCTTTGACGGGTCGGTACGGATGATACCTCCGTTCACGTATACATTCTTGTCGCTCTGGATGCCTGCTTGCTTCATACCCTCTTTCTGCATGGCAGAGAGATAATAAGTGAGACAAGCAGTTCCGTCCATGGTCGGTTCATTCGTGGAATAATCGTGGATGGCATCATGATAAACCATCAGGTCGGGCTGGAAACGTTCGTAATCCTGACCGGGAGTGCCGGGAATCCCCGTCATATTTACTCCACGCAGGCTTTCGAAGATGGTACGGTAAACGGGACCGTCCACTACGCCGCCTGTGGTATTGCCTACACCTGCATTGAGTAGGGAAGAGTGCGGTTGAGAGGGATAATCTCCGTAAAGAGGAAGTTCCACAATCATACTGGTACCCCAGGGGTTACAACCGAATAGCCAGTCGAGCATGGCGGCTTCCATTTCCTTGTAACTGTCGTCACCTGTTGTTTCACGATATAGACGGCATTGCGTCAGCATGGCAGTAGTCAGATTGTTTGAACACCAAGTATAGGGGATACCGTGCATAAAGGGGCTTTCGACAGCTTTTTCGTAAGTACGAACGATGCCTGCACGCATATTGCGGATAAATTCTTTACTGAGACGGTCATTGTTTACGGTTGCCAGGTGATAGTGCCCCATGTTCATAAACGGATACCATTGATAATGGCGTGCACTGTCGGCGCCCATCCACGGGGTGACGGGTTCGCGGCGTCCGTATTCAACGGCTTGTTCCAGATATTTCAAGTCTCCGGTGCTTTTGAAAAGTTCCATGGCACCGAGTTCCATATCATCCACCCAGTTATCTTCTTCGTAGATATAGGGAGATTTGACAGATGCCGTCTGGCAAGCACCCGGTTTCTTTACGCCTTCCTGATAGGCAGCATCGGCCTTTGCACCGATTTCGGCAGCAAATTCAGGATAGAAATCTTTCAGAAGACGGGCACCGAGAGCGAAGCAGGAAGCAAACTTGCCTGCTGTGCTGGCTACACCCGTGGTTGCGTTCATGAACTGACCGCGCACCTGAGGCTCGCCGCTACAGAAATAAACGGGGCGTCCCTTGCCCGGACCGTAACCGTAATCCACCTCGTCTTTGTTGGGCAGACGCATACCGGCATGGTCGCGGTCGTCAGCAATCTGGTTGTACAATTCGCCGGGGGCCGGGTTCATGCGGTTCAGCCAGTCGAGACCCCACTTTATTTCGTCTACGATGTCGGGGATACCGTTGGCGCCTGGCAGTCCGGCTGCATCGTAGAAGTCACCGAAAGCTTCCGGGTTTTCCTGATAGGCAAACATCATCTGGTAGATGGTATTTGCGGAAGTAGTGGTGTATTGCAGATAGTCGGTGGCATCGTGCCAGCCACCGCGGACGTCGATGTGCTGTCCTGTCTTGGTGGGGTGATACAGGATATAGCCGTCGTGCACATGGCAACTGTCTTTCAGGAAAGGGTTGTAGCCGCAACGCTGCTGGCGCATGTAGTTCAGCAGGAAGTCGGCGGTGCCGTTGTACACATGGTTGTTGATGGGGAAATTGGGAGAAACAGCTTTGCCTGCTTTCAGGTAGTAAGTTCCCGGCTGATTGAAGTCGCTGAAATTCAGACGATAGGTACTTTTCATGAGGCCCATCTTTCCGGTTGCTTTGGTGGAGGTGAAGGTGCGGACAGTTTGTCCGGTGAAAGCGTCTACTAGTGCATACTCTTGTATGTCAGCCGGTTCTTCGCTCATGAACACTGCCACTTTTACAGCTTGCGGCAAGTAGCCAAGTTGGTTAATACGTATCCATGCATCTGCTTTTACTTGCAGGACGATGAAGGTGAGTGCTACCGTAAGTAGCCAATGGTTACTTTTCATAATAAGTCAATATATTAAGGTTGGGGGAAATCTGCTCTCCGTAACTGCATTATTCAAATACAAATAAAGTGTTTTCCGTTTATTTTAGGAACTTTTAGTAGAGATAATTAATTGATGTTATGTGTCGTTTACATTATTTTAAAATTTGAATAGTGTTAATAAGGATTGTATGGAAGGGTTAATTAGTTGTGTATCTTTGTATTGTAGTTTGTAATACTTCTTTTTAATTTTCGTTTACGTATTTTAATATTCAAAAGGTGGGCTTGGTGCGTTATTTGTGATAAGGTATATAAGAAAAAACTAAAATTATAGACTATGGCTTATATAGATTATTATCAAGTCCTTGGGGTGGACAAAAAGGCAAGTCAGGATGATATAAAGAAAGCGTTCCGCAAGTTGGCACGCAAGTATCATCCTGACCTGAATCCGAACGACTCTACTGCCAAGGATAAGTTTCAGGCAATTAATGAAGCGAACGAAGTGCTGAGCGATCCTGAAAAGCGTAAGAAGTACGATGAGTACGGCGAGCACTGGAAGCATGCCGATGAGTTTGAAGCTCAGAAGCGAGCCCGACAGGAGGCAGGTGCCGGTGGTTTCGGCGGATTTGGAGGTGGCGGCTTCGGTGGTTCGGGCGCAGGATATGGCTCGGATGGCAACGGCAGTTACTGGTATTCATCCGACGGGCAGGAGTTTTCCGGAAGTGCCGGTGGCGGTTTCTCTGACTTTTTCGAGTCTATGTTTGGACATCGGGGACGTAGTGGAGGCGCTAATGCCGGTTTCCGCGGACAGGATTATCATGCAGATTTAAGTCTGTCTCTCCGCGATGCGGCACAAACCCATAAGCAGGTTCTGACCGTGAACGGAAAGAATGTGCGTATCACCATTCCTGCCGGAGTGGCGAACGGACAAGTTATCAAGCTGAAAGGTTACGGCGGCGAAGGTGTGAACGGTGGCCCTGCCGGTGACTTGTACATTACGTTTGTGATTGCGGACGACCCGGTATTCAAACGTTTGGGCGATGACTTGTACGTAGACGTGCCCATCAATCTTTATACCGCTCTTTTGGGTGGCGACCAGTTGGTGGACACTTTGAACGGACAGGTGAAACTGAAAGTGAAACCCGAAACCCAGAATGGCACGAAGGCCCGTCTGAAAGGTAAGGGGTTCCCTGTATATAAGAAAGAAGGACAGTTCGGTGACCTCATTGTGACTTATTCCGTGAAACTGCCGACGAACTTGACGGAAGAACAGAAAGAGCTGTTCCGTAAACTTCAAAGTATGAACTAAAAGGAGGTAGTACCATGCAGAACGAATTAATCATAGTCAGCGAATATTGTCGCAAATGCCACATCGAACCGTCGTTTATTGACTTGTTGCAGGAAGGTGGTCTGATAGATGTAACAACCGAAGGTGGTGAACGCTATCTGACGTTTACCCAACTGCCGGACGTGGAACGTTATAGCCGCATGTATTATGACTTGTCCATCAATATGGAAGGGATCGATGCCATTCATCATCTGTTGCAGCGTATGGAAGAGATGCAACGGGAACTTCATGAGTTGCGCAGTCAGTTGAGGCTGTTCAGATAATATCTGAAGAGAATATTATTTTACAAAAAGCAGATACTCACCTCGGGTCGTATATTTAGGGTACCTCAGTCGTATACTTAGGGTATCTCAGTATACGACTGAGGTATCCTAAGTATACGACTGAGATACCCCCTATTTATATGCACTCATAATCAAATGGTTACGTCTTGTTGTTAGATTGGTAGTAAATTTAGACAAATAAACGAAAACACTTCACTCATTTCGGAGCGGTAATGAATTTAATTCTATTGAAATGCCAATTTTTTATATGAGCATCTTTTTCCCGAAGAAGAAAGGAGAGAGGCGTGCTTTATCCAGACAGAATGCCATGAAAATGCTACCGTACAGGGTAGTGGCTGTGGCGGTGCAGAGAAAGCATATCCCTGTCGGGTCGAATGAAAAGAAAGGCAGAAAGAGTTTGGACAGTGCGGTAAAGACAGGGGAGAAAAGAAGAATGGGCAATGTGTTCTTTCCGATGAACAGGGAAGCCTGTTTCACTGTATAGGGGAGATGTTTGTAGATGTACAGCGAGAAGCTGATGACCAGTCCGGTGATTAATATTCCTCCTAAAGTGCCTCTGTTCAGATTCTCCGGCTGACTGCACAGAAAGATCAGAGGGATAATGGCAAGAAAAGAAGAGGGAAAACAAGACAGGAACGAACGTTTGCCTAGATGGATAGCGGTGCCTGCCATGAAATAGAAAGCATTGGCAAATGTCAGCAAATGAAAGATGTCGGAGAAAAGTAGAAGAAGACTGCCTGTTGCCAACAGACGGATAAATGGATTTGCCCGGAGATAAGTATGTACGAAATAATGGCTTGTGCCACATAATATGAATGTGTGTAGATACCAGTAAGGCCCAATGGGATCAAGCAGCACTTTGCTGAATAGAACTGAGGCGCTGATTTCTTTTATCCCGTCCCAAACGGGAAACAGCGTAGACATGCAGGCATAACTGATTTCCATAATGGCGTATGGAATGAATATCCATGCCATCGCCTTCAGAAAAACTTTCGGCTTTTTATGCACATTAATCAGATAACCCGAAATCAACAGAAAGGCGGGCATATGGAAAGTATATACGATGCTTTTGACGTACGGATACTTACCTCCTATATAGCTCAGGTGGAAAATGACCATGAGTATGATAAACAGGCATTTCAGATAGTCCAGCTCCTGAATGCGGTTCCTCATGATTGTATCAGATTTCCACCTTCGCCACAACTGATTTCAAGAATCCGGCTTTGGGGAGTGACGGAGGTGAATCGGTGAATGTAGGGAAGGAAATGAAGTTCACTGGTCGCTGCCAGTTCCTGAAAGTAAGTCTTTCTATTTTCGTGTCTTTGCTGCATACGTTTAGTTATATGTTTTGATGCAACAAAGTTAGGCCTGTGCGGGCTGGAAAAGAAAAAAAACGGATGACATTCTAAAAAATCAATCCGTTGTAAATGAGTGAAATACTATGGTCGGTTATGACATTTTACTCTTCGTTTGCCTCTTCCGTCTCCATTTTTAGCTTCAACCGGCGTTTGCGTTGGGCAACGATGCCGGTGTCGGTGTTACCGAAGCAAAGAGCGATGGCGAAAGTGCTTAATCCGGTAGAAGCGAGACAGGAATAAAGCAAATCCGCTTCCGTCAGTTTGGGATATTGGTTTTGCAGTTGACAGATGTAATCTCCGTAGATTTCGAAAATGACTTGTTTCAACTCGGTCTGTTCCTTTTCGGTCATCACTTTGATGTTCTTCTTTTCCTTGCTGTTTTGGGCGGCAAGAGTGTCGAGGCGGCGGGAGATGGGAGTGCGACGGAAGGAAATGCTGCGCAACTGGCTGATTTGTTCTTCCATTTGTTGCAGCATATGTTCTTTTTCGTGGCTTTCGGAGTGTAAGTTCTCTTTCAGCAAAGTTATTTTCTCGCGGAGATTTTTCAGTTCGTTCTCGTATTCCAGCCGGATGATACGTTTCCGTTTCCGGAGAGTTTGCACAAAAAGCAGGAAGATGAAGGCGGCGGTTACGAACACTAAAATGCCTAAGCCGATATAGAAATGCTGTTTCTCTTTTACCATGCGCACTTTCATTTCGGCTTCGTGCCGGTAAGCCAACTTTTCCAGCTCGGTGGTTTTCTGTTGGGCGTAGATGGTATCAGCACTCATGGTGTAGGCAAGCAGGTGTTCGTAGGCTTTCTGATGGTTGTCGAGGTGCGATTCCAACTGGGCGCTATAAAAATAAGCCGGCAGCCGTGCGTCTATCTCCGGGCAAGCCATTCCTTTCTTATAATAATAACGGGCGGAGTCTGCGTCGCCTTTCATGCGGTATACTTCGCCCAGAACGGCATATTGTTTCGATGGAGACTGGTCTGCGGGGGTATAGCGGATGGCAAGTTGTATGTAGTGGGCTACCGAATCCCATTGCCTCAGGCACTGGTGCATATATTCAAAGTGGCTGTATAGTTCGTAGAGCATGGCGGAGTCGTTTACGGCATGTGCCAGGCACAGGGCTTTTCTTTGCAGCCGTTCTCCATTTAAGGAGTCCTGCATGTGATTCAGGGCACTTCCCATACAGTTGAGCCGGCTACTCATGGCGGAGGTATCTTTCAGGATCGAGTCGCAGACGTAAGCCTGATGAAGCATATCGTATGCTTTGTCGAATACGCGGTCCCACAGGTACATTACTCCTAAATTATAGCATATCACGGAGCGTTTGCTTAGGTCTTCCACCTCCGGAAGTACCTGGTAGTAGATTGCCATGGCTTTTTCCGGTTGCTTGTTCTTTTGCAGCTCGATGGCTTCATTGATGCGGTCGTCTATGCTCTTTTGGGGGCGCAGACCGCATGAGATGAAGCATGATAATAATAGTAGAATAGTAAATAGCTTCATTGGATTGTATATTAAAGTATGCTTGGCTTTATTGCTGACAGCATGGACAATAGTAAACACTGCCGCCCAGATAGGCTTCTTTTATGATTCGTGAACCGCACTGCGGGCAGGGCTTCGTATATGTATTCTTGGAAAGCCGGGTTATGTACTTGCCGGGGATTCCGTAGAAGTCTTTTTCCGTATCACGCACTCCTTTCTCAATCATATCCGCCAGCGTGTCTTTGACGGCATAGAAAAGCTGTTCTTTATCTTCAGCGGACAAGGTGCTGATTTTTCGTTTGGGATGGATGCGGGCATTGTACAGAATGTCCTGCAATACACCGTTACCCAGTCCCGGAATGCGTTGTTCCGTAGCCAGCAATGCTTTCACCGAAATGTCTTTTCCGATGCCTGCAATCATGCTTTCAAAGAAAGGAAAGTCGAAACGGTCTTCCATCGGGGAAACTTTTTCTATGCCGCCACGGTAGTAGATATTATCAAATTCTCCTTTAAAAGCATAGATGGCGCCATACATGGCTACTGTAAAGACGAGATACGTGTCATCTTCAAAAGCGATGAGTAACTGAAATTTAGTAGGGCATTTCTCTGTGGCGGTGTAATATTTCATATGGGTGCCGTCACCGATGGCCAGATGGGTATCTTCATTGAAACAGATGTCAATGAAAGAGCCGTAACCATTGACGGATTCTATGGTCTTTCCTATCAAGAGTTCCGGATATTTCGTTGCGTCTCCATTGAACCAGGCAAAGCGGTGCGGACTGGTGGCGTTCATTACATCGGCAACAATCTTGCCTTTCAATACGTCTGTTGCCTGGTGGCTAATGGTAGTAGATTCAGGAATTTCTATCATAGCTGTCTAATTTTAGCTTTGACAAATGTACACGAAAAAAACTGATTCACAGACATGCAGCATTATTTTTTTGATTATTTATTCGTTTGCATACTTTAGTGGCAGAACTTGACGGGCAACTGATAGGGCACGTCATGTTTACAAAAACGTATGTCGCCCAACCGGACGGCAGCAAGTATGATACCCTGATGGTGGCTCCACTATCTGTGTTATTGGAATACCGCAATGCAGGTATTGGCTCTGCCCTGATGAAAGAAGGTTTCCGCATTGCCGAAGCATCAGGCTACGGGACGGCTTTCCTGTTGGGTGATCCCAATTATTATCAGAGATTCGGCTATAAGCCATCTCACCTGTATGGCATCGGTCACGAAATTTATCCGGCTGAATACCTTCTGGCTAAAGAAATCATTTCCGGGCGGAGGTTATATCGCTGTTTCCGAATATTGCTGGGTGGTCAACTATTATGCCCAGATGGAAACCCGTATGCGGGACTTTCTGTAAGAGAATGATAACAGCATAGCGGCACAGAAGTTCGTTGCTCTGATGAAGAAGGATATTCTGGTCTATCAGCGGTATAAAGAGTTTTTTGGTTATGTGTTCTTTATAGGACAGAAATGTGATTCGAAACCTATGGAAAGATAAGTCTCTGACTTGTATAAACTAAGAAAGCTGTCTCTTTGGTGGAGACAGCTTTCTTTATCTTATTCGTCAGTCAATTACTTGCGATAGCTTTCCAGCTCCTCAGCCTTGAACTTGCGGATGAAATTGAAGTGCTTTTCTACTTCAGCTTCAGCATAGTTCAGATAAACAACAGCTGATTTCGCGAACAACTCAGGAGCTTTGGTAGCATCCTGAATGAGGAGATGAGACATCACGCATACAGCAGCCATTTCGTAAAGACGACGGGCTACGAAATCCAACAGTTCTTGGTTGGCAGCTTCTTTCGTTGCATTGGTGGCAGCTTCAAACTTATTCGTCATCTCTTTCAAGCGATCCATCAACGGTTGCATTTCTTCGCTGCAAGGAATTGTTTCGTAATCGCGGAGAGTAGCGGCATACGAACCGTTTGTTACATAACGGATGGCAGCTACAGTCTGCAATTGAGTTGTACCTTCGTAGATGCTGGTGATACGGGCATCTCGGTAGATACGTTGACAGGCGTATTCCAACATAAAACCGGAACCACCGTGAATCTGAATACAGTCGTAAGCATTCTGGTTGGCATATTCGGAATTCATACCTTTGGCCAGCGGAGTAAAGGCATCAGCAAGTTTGGAATACTTCTTTTGTTCCTGACGTTCTTCCGGAGTCAGTTTACGTTCGCGGGAGATATCATCCAAAGCTTTGTAAATGTCCACATAGCGAGAAGTTTGGTACAACAAAGCACGACCCGCATCCAACTTAGCTTTCATGATAGCCAGCATGTCATATACAGCCGGGAATTCAATAATAGCTTTATTGAACTGTTTACGATCCTTTGCATATGCCAGACCTTCATTATAGGCAGCTTGTGACAAACCTACCGACTGTGCAGCGATACCCAGACGGGCACCGTTCATCAATGCCATTACATACTTGATCAAACCGAGTTTACGATCACCGCAAAGTTCAGCCTTTGCATTCTTATAAACAAGTTCACAAGTTGGAGAACCGTGGATACCCAACTTATTCTCGATACGGCGTACATCTACACCACCTTCGCGCTTGTCATAGATGAACATGGAAAGTCCACGGCCATCTCTGGTTCCTTCTTCCGAACGGGCTAGTACGAGGTGCAGGTCAGCGTCACCATTTGTGATGAAACGTTTTACACCATTCAGGCGCCAGCAATTTTCTTTCTCATCAAATGTAGCTTTCAGCATTACGCTCTGTAAATCAGAACCGGCATCAGGCTCTGTCAAGTCCATAGACATGGTTTCTCCGGCGCAGATACGTGGAATGAAACGGCTGTGTTGATCTTCGTTACCGAATTCATACAGTGTTTCGATACAATCCTGCAAAGACCAGATATTACCAAAACCGGCATCGGCAGCAGCCACGATTTCAGCACACATGGTATACGGAGTGATCGGGAAGTTCAATCCACCGAAGCGGCGGGGCATAGTCATGCCGTTCAGGCCGGCTTTCACCATGGCATCGAGGTTTTGTCTCGTACCGCTGGCATATTCTACGCGACCGTCGGCACAGTGAGGACCTTCTTCGTCCACGCCTTCAGCGTTCGGGTTAATAATTTCTCCAGTGATTTCTCCGGTGATTTCAAGCACCTTATCATAAGAGTCCATCGCATCCGAGTAGTCCTGCGGAGCGTAGTCAAATTTGTCTTTATCTTCGTATCCGCGCTCTTTCAGCTCGCAGATACGTTCCATCATCGGGTTGTTCAGTTGGAACTTCAATTCAGGAACTTCGGTATAAAAATTAGCCATAGCTTACTTACTGTTCTGTTTGTAGTACTTAATCATTTTCGGGATCACTTCTTCCACCGTGCCATTAATTACATAGTCGGCGATGGTATTAATCGGAGCATTCTCATCATTGTTGACAGAGATGATGATGCCGCTCTCCTGCATACCGGCGATGTGCTGGATTTGTCCGGAGATACCGCAGGCGATATATAATTTCGGACGTACCGTAACACCTGTCTGGCCAATCTGACGATCATGGTCGCAGAAGCCAGCATCAACAGCTGCGCGGCTGCCGCCTACTTCAGCGTGAAGTTCTTTAGCCAGTTCGAACAGCATGTCGAAGTTTTCACGGCTACCCATACCATAACCACCGGCTACGACGATAGGAGCACCTTTCAGGTTGTGTTTCGCTTTCTCTACATGGCGGTCGATTACTTTTACTACATAGTCTGTAGTCGGTACATATTTGGCAACGTCATGGTTGATAACTTCGCCCTGATACTTGTCATTAAGAATCTCTTTCTTCATCACACCTTCACGAACGGTTGCCATCTGCGGGCGGTGTTCGGGGTTGACGATGGTTGCCACGATGTTACCACCGAAGGCGGGACGGATCTGATATAACAGGTTTTCATATACCATACCTGCTTTTTTATCTTCGTGCTCACCGATTTCCAGTGAAGTACAGTCGGCAGTCAATCCGCTGGTCAGTGCAGAAGAAACGCGCGGACCGAGGTCACGACCGATAACAGTGGCGCCCATCAGACAGATCTGCGGTTTTTCTTCCTTGAACAAATTGATGAGTACGGAAGAGTGGGGCAGTGAAGTATAGGGGAACAAGCCCGGAGCGTCGAAGATGTGAAGACGGTCGACGCCGAAAGGTAATACTTGTTTTTCGATACCAGCAAGGTTAGTACCGGCAACAACGGCTTCCAGTTGGCAGCCCAGTTGGTTAGCTAACTTGCGTCCTTTGGTAAGGAGTTCGAGACTTACTTCGGCAACTACGGTGCCTTCAAGCTCACAATATACAAATACGTTATTCATAACTTTTAGTTTTTAGCTACTAGCTACGGGCTACAAGTGCTATTCGGTATAATGGCGCAGCAACTTGTAGCTTGTCGCTTGTTGCTCGTAGCTTAGCCAATCGTATGATTGGCGAGTAGTTCAACAATAAGATCTTCTACATCCTGGTCGCTTCCGGTCAGTGTACGGCTTTCTTTGGCTTGGAAAGAGATGTTCTGAATGGTTTTTACTTTAGTGGGCGAACCGCTGAGACCGCATTGTGCCAGGTCACCGTTCACGTCTGCCACACTCCATTCGGTGATGTTCAGATAAGGATACTTCTCGTAGAGGTCGGCATAAGGCAGGGTAGCACCTTCTTTGGTGATAGCAGCTTTTTCCTGTGCACCGAGAGCACGTTTGTACTTCTGTACCAGCTTAGCGTTGCGTGGGCGGCAGGGAGCTGCACTTCCGTTCACAGTAATTACGATGGGCAGAGGGCCTTCTACAGTTTCCACACCACCGTCAATGTGACGTTTCACGACAACACGTCCGGTAGTTTTCTCCACATTCAGAATTTCTTCGGCATAAGTGATCTGTGTCAAACCGAGCTTTTCAGCAACTTGCGGACCCACTTGAGCCGTGTCACCGTCGATAGCCTGGCGTCCGCCGATGATGATGTCATACTCGCCTATCTTCCTGATGGCAGTAGCAAGAGCGTACGAAGTGGCAAGGGTATCTGCACCTGCAAAAGCACGGTCGGTCAACAGATAGCCGTTGTCGGCACCGCGGAACATTCCTTCACGAATAACTTCGGCTGCGCGTCCCGGTCCCATTGTCAGGATGGTTACGGTAGAGCCCGGATGTGCATCTTTCAGTCGGAGGGCTTGCTCAAGAGCGTTCAAGTCTTCGGGGTTGAAGATGGCGGGGAGTGCCGCACGGTTAATGGTTCCGTCGGCTTTCATGGCATCTTTCCCAACATTACGTGTGTCGGGAACTTGTTTAGCCAATACTACGATTTTCAAACTCATGTTATTAATTATTAGTATTAGTATTTCTTTGGAGTGTCATCGCCGGGAATAGGAGTAGGAGGTACACGGTGTCCAGCTACTGAAATTATCCGGTTAACTAATTATCAGCGTGCAAAATTAGTCAAACTGTTCGTTCTGACAAGAAATGCGGGCAAAAAATGCACATACAGAACGGTTTTGAGCAAAAGAGGGTAGAAAAAATACATCGTTTTTGATTGTGTTTATCGTTAAAAATCACTTGTTGGTTGAATCTATTTTCTTTGTTTCACTCCTGCGGTTACATTTGTCGCAGAAACGAAACAGGTATGATAACAGAAGAAACATTGAAGGATATAGCGGAAATGCTGGATATATTCGGTCCTGCAATTTTTTCTATCGGTATCAGAATCATGCAGATGATGACGAGACGAACGGGCACGTAGTAGGTGCGGGATATACGTTTAAGTTTTAAGTGAATGATTTATTAGTCACATAAATAAATGATGGAAATGAAACGAATACAGAAAATAGGGATTTATGCAGTGTGTTTCTGCTTGTGTGTCGCGTGTAGTGCTGATAGTCCTTTTGATGATTGGGGAGAGAACGGAACGGATGGGGGAACGAATCCCGGTGGAAGTTCAGGCAGTTCGGATGCTTCGGGTACATTACTTGACTTTGATGTTTCGTGGGAAGATATAGCCGATAATTCATATGTTGAAATAGCTGAAACTATCATAACCGACAAGGATGATGACGAATATGATGACTTTATAGAGAATTCATCATTCGCTTCTTCCATACAAATAGCATATGCTAATGGTTTGGCAACGGTGACAGGCTCTGTGAGTGGGGTTACAGTAACCACAAACGGAGCACATGTCACAGTAAACTTATGATGACTGTATGAATGCTTCTAAAAGCATTGTTATCAACGGTGGCAATATCTATTGTTACAGCAGTGGAAATGATGGTGTCGATTCTAACGGTACCCTGACTATTACCGGTGGTACGATTGTCTCTATCGGTACTACATCTCCCGAGGAAGGATTTGACTGCGATCAGAATACTTTTAAGATAACAGGAGGAACTATCTTGGGAATCAGTGGCGGCACTAGTACTCCCACGTCCAGCGTTTGTACACAACGCACGGTTATCTATGGCGGTTCGGGTAGTAAAGGTACGCTTTTGAGTATTCAAGGTTCTGATCAGGTGATGTCTTACACTATTCCCCGTGCTTATTCGCAAATGACATTGTTGTTCAGCAGTTCGAAGTTAGCATCGGGCACCACTTATACGATTTATACAGGCGGTTCGGTGACCGGAGGTACTGAATTCTATGGATTGACTGTTGGTGGAATCTATACAACAGGTTCAGATGAAAAGCTCCTCCTTGTCTATTTCTTTTGTTAGTTAATCGAAAGTCTGCTATATTTGCCATGACATCTCTAAAAAGGAAACAAAACATGAAGAAAGTGTTTGCCCGTGCTACCTATAAACGTTACCTGCCGGAAATGATGATCTACATTGCTGTGTGGCTTATCGTACTGATGGTGCCGGTGGTAAGCAATTTCTTCGAACTTTTATCGGGTAAGGTGGAAGTGATGCGATGGAAAGGAGTTTTTATTTTATGGCTCAATGTGTTGCCATTCTTTTTCCTTTTCTTGTTGAATAATCGTGTGCTTGCTCCTTTCCTTTTCCTGAAGCAGAAAGTGGTAGTGTATGTAGTAGTTGCCATATTATTATCTACGTTCACTTTCTGGGTAGTGGATATGGTGTCTCCCAGTCGTCCTGTCATGAAGCGGCAGCAAATAGAACAGAGAATGCGCGACCGGGGAAAGGAAGGTCCCGGACCGAGAGAGCATGATGCTCCCGGTAAGCCTTCGGGACCGGATATGCCGTCTGTACGGGGGGAACGTCCTGATCCTCGGCATTCTGACTTCCCGCGTCCGCCTTTCGAAGAGATGCCTTTCTTTGTGCCCCTGTTTCGTGGACCTTTTCTGGGGCGCATGCTGATAGCTTTGCTTATGTTCAGTTTCAACATTGCTGTTAAGCTGTTTTTTAAGTCAGTATGCGATCGGGAGGCTATGAAAGAACTGGAGCATAACAATCTTCAGACGGAGTTGGATTATCTGAAATACCAGATAAATCCGCACTTCTTCATGAATACTCTCAATAATATACATGCATTGGTGGATATTGATACGGAGAAGGCCAAACAAACCATTGTCGAGCTTTCACGGTTAATGCGCTATGTGCTTTATGAATCGAATAACCGCTTGATATCGCTTTCCAAGGAGTTGCAGTTCCTCAATCATTATATAGAGTTGATGCGCATCCGCTATACGGATAAAGTGCGGATAGATGTATCTTTTCCTACGGATACGGGCGAAGTACAAGTACCGCCCCTATTGTTTGTTTCGTTTGTAGAGAATGCTTTTAAGCATGGTGTCAGTTATCAGCATGCTTCATTCGTATCAGTCTGTTTGCAGGTGGTGGGAGAGGAAATTCATTTCGTTTGTTCCAACAGTAATTATTATAGGTCCGAAGATCAGCACCACGGTATCGGTCTTGATAATATCCGTAAGCGTTTGCGTCTGTTGTTCGGTGAGCGTTATAAACTATCTATTGATGATACGGCCGATTGCTTTGATGTGCAGTTGCTTGTGCCGGTGAGTTAATACAGAATGGAGGTATATTATGATAAATTGTATAGCTATTGATGATGAGCCGTTGGCTCTTACCCAACTGACGGGATATATCTCCCGTGTACCTTTTCTGAATCTTGTAGCTTCCTGCCAAGACGCTTTCGATGCTATGAGTGTTCTTTCCGCACAAAAGATTGATCTGATGTTTGTCGATATCAATATGCCCGATCTGAATGGGATGGACTTTGTACGTTCCCTGACGGAAAAGCCGTTGGTTATCTTCACAACAGCTTATTCGGAGTATGCCGTCGAAGGCTTCAAAGTAGATGCACTGGATTATCTGCTGAAACCGTTTGGCTTTCAAGACTTCCTGAAGGCGGTGGATAAAGCGTATAAATGGTGGGAATTTCGTACTAAAGGTCATGGAACAGTTGCTCCACCGTCAGCCCCGTCCGAACTTTCTTTCAATGACGGTACTCTGTTTGTGAAGAGTGATTACCGCGTTACGCGTATCAACCTGGCAGATATTAAATATATTGAAGGAATGAGTGAATACGTACGTATCTTTGTAGAAGGAGAGGCTAAGCCCATTATGCCTTTACTCAGCATGAAGCGTCTGGAAGAAACTTTGCCTCCCTCTCAGTTTATGCGGGTACATCGTTCTTATATTGTCAATTTGAAAAAGATAACGGAAGTTTCTCGCCTGCGCATCGTTTTTGGAGAGACTTATATTCCGGTAGGAGAGAATTATAAGGATCAGTTTACGGAATATATTAATAGTAGGATGATGAAATGAAAGAGAAGTATGAAGTATTAAGTATTAAGTATTGAAGCTGCGCTGTAAAGCAACACACTTAATACTTAATACTTAATACTTCATACTTTATTTAACTCCCAGCTTCTTCAACAATGCTTTGGGCACTGCATCCTTGTGTACCAGGATATTGATAGTTTTGTAAGCAACGAAAGGTTTAGAAGCATACCAAGTACCTTTGTATTTGTTGTTGGTACCCCAGGAGTTCTTTACCATGTAGTATTCCTTACCGTTCTGGTCTTTGGCTATACCGTAGATAAGCATACCGTGGTCATCGGTAGTTTCCCAATTGTCGAATGCTGTTTGGCGCATTTCCTGAGTTACGGTGATTTCCGGTAATGGACGGGAAGTCAGTTCTTTGCGTTTGTCGGCAGCTGTAAGACCTGTCCAGCGTGCCATGTCAGAACCGGTGAGTTCGGCACCACGATCCGCGTCGGGCATAACGGCGATACCGTCACGAGTGAAACCGCTTTCGCTGACGTCGCTACCCCAAGCTACAGTGTAACCGTTGTTAACGGCATTGTCGATAACAGACATGAATTCCATCAAAGGCAGGTTATAAGAAAGGCCGTTGCGCCAATTGTCCTGGATTTCGATGTTCATCTGAGTGTAGAATGGATGGTGGGTAAATGAAGTCAGAGATATGTAATCGTCCGGATTGATTCCGAGGGATTCGGCAAATGTCTTCGGAGTATATTCTTTTCCTTTGTAAGTGAAGCTTTCGGGGCACTTGCCGAGGTAAGTATCATAGATAGAGCACAGGCCTTTCTTCCATACCGGAGTCAGTTTGGTCAGTTTGCCTTTGGCAATAGCGTTTACGTAAGCACCGGCCACGGCATCCAACTCGTTGTGTACCGGCAATGTGTCACCGTACATGATGCCCGGCATAGCTTCCTGCGGAACAAGACCGTAGTTTCTCAGGCAGAACATGATGTCGTAGAAGCTTCCACCGGGTGAGAAAGAACTGTCACCGTGATAGCGTACGTAGTTCACGCCGCGGTCCATCATGGTGTGGTGTACCACAAACATTTCAGATAAATCATATTCGCCTTTGCCCATACGCAGCAATTCGCTTTCAAGGAAACCAAGAGCCGAAAAACTCCAGCATGTGCTGGAACGGTTTTGGTTTTTAACGGAAGTAATCGGGTTTTCTTTAACGGTTGTGAAGATGAAGCCTTCTTCCGCTTTCGGAGTGTCCTGTGCTGACACATTGAAACTCAATAAGCCTAAAGTGGCAATAAGTATTGACTTTTTCATCATAATTAAATTGATATTAAATGATTGTTACTGCCACAAAGATAGGGAGATTTCGGAAACAAAAGCTATCTTTGGAGCGTTTTATCAGATAATTATGGAGAAAAAGATACATATCAACCCCCAGACAGGATTGGTTCTTGAAGGCGGCGGCATGCGTGGTGTCTTCACTTGTGGCGTGCTGGACAGCTTTATGGACCGTGGCATCCGCTTCCCCTATACTATCGGAGTCAGTGCCGGAGCATGCAATGGACTTTCCTATATGTCCGGTCAGCGCGGACGTGCCAAGTACAGTAACATTGACTTACTGGAGAAATATCAGTATATCGGGTTGAAATATTTGTTGAAGAAACGTAATATTATGGACTTCGATCTGCTGTTCCAGGAATTCCCCGAGCATATTCTTCCTTATGATTATGAAGCATATTTCTCTTGCCCGGAGCGCTATGAAATGGTGACTACAAATTGTGTGACGGGCGAGGCTAACTATTTTGAGGAGAAACGGGACAAGCATCGTGTGATTGACATTGTGCGTGCTTCAAGCAGCCTGCCTTTTGTCTGCCCTATTGCTTATGTGGATAATGAGCCGATGCTTGACGGAGGTATTGTCGACAGTATTCCTCTGATGCGTGCCAGGAGTGAGGGATTTACTCATAATGTGGTAGTGCTTACCCGTAATCAAGGATATCGTAAAGAAGCGAAGGATATGCATATACCTTCTTTCCTGTACCGTAAATACCCAAAGATGCGTGAGGCTTTAAGCCGCCGTTGCCGTGTATACAACGAGCAGTTGGAGATGGTGGAACGTATGGAAGCGGCAGGAGAGATTACTGTAATCCGTCCGCAGAAACCTGTAACGGTCGACCGTATCGAACGGGATATCAGGAAATTGACTGATTTGTATGAAGAAGGTTATGCATGTGCGGCGAAGTATGACTTTCAGTGATTAATCAAAATATTGTAAACGCATTGCCAAATGATGATTGCTATAAAGTGGCAATCATCATTTGGCAATGCGCTTCTTTATTCTTATCTTTGTCGGACTACAAACTTTAGTAAGTCTGATATGAATAATCCATTTGTAACTAACGGTTATGTTTCTCCAAAGTATTTCTGCGACCGGGAAACAGAGACTAAAGATATTACAACGTTGCTGCTTAACGGAAATAACATAGCACTTATTTCTCCCCGTCGTTATGGAAAGACGGATTTGATTCGTCATTGTTTTTCCCAACCTGAGGTAGAGGAACACTATTATACTTTTATAGTAGATGTTTATGCTACCCGTTCGTTGCGTGATTTCGTGAACAAGTTCGGAAAGGTTATTCTGGATGCTTTGAAACCGCGGGGGCGTAAAGTCTGGGAGATTTTTGTGAATGCTATTGCTTCTTTACAGGCAGGTATCACTTATGATATAGGTGGAGTTCCTTCCTGGAACATAGGACTTGGCGACATAACCAATCCTGCCGCTTCTCTTGATGAGATATTCCATTATTTGCAGCATGCTGACCGTCCATGCTTGATAGCTATTGATGAATTTCAGCAGATAGGGAAGTATCCGGAAGATACTATTGAGGCTACATTACGTACCTATGTGCAATATTGTAGTAATGCCCGCTTCGTTTTTTCCGGCTCACAGCGTCATCTGATGGGGACTATTTTCACCTCTCCCTCACGGCCGTTTTACCAGAGTGTCACTATCATGAATTTGCCTCCTATCCCTCTTGAAAAGTATACAGAGTTTGCTATCTGTCATTTTCGAGAATATAAAAAGGTACTTTTGCCCGAGGTGGTGAATGTGCTTTACGACCGTTTTCATGGCGGGACTTTCTACTTGCAGAAAATAATGAATATCCTTTTTCTGAAAACTCCTGAGGGAGCTATATGTGGTATGGAAATGATAGAAGACGCTATCAACTACATTGTTAATTTCACAGCAGATACTTATGCCGAATTATTATACCAACTGCCCGAAAAACAGAAACAGGTGCTGATTGCCATCAATCGGGAAGGACAGGCGCGTAATGTAGTTTCCGGTGCCTTTTCTAAACGTCATGGATTGGTATCTCCCAGTTCTGTGCGCTCAGCGTTGGCGGGATTGCTTGATAAGGATTTCATCACAAAAGAACGTGACTCTTATCAGGTGTACGACCTTTTCTTTAGTATCTGGCTGTCTAAGGAGGAGCATTAATTCATTGATATAAGGAAATCATGCGGAATGTAGCGTTTTTCCGGCATTCGTAAATGCAGGGGGAGGATTGAATACACTTTAACTGATTTATAGAGAAATAGGGATGGTTAATTTATAGAAAATGGAAAAGCATAATAGTCCAAGAGGAGATTAAAAAGTACCTCTTGGACTATCTTAAGCTCTGTTCCGGCTATGTTACATCCAGATATTATCAAGTGGACGTATTTGTGCTTTTAGTTCCATATCAGTAGTTTGTAAACGATTGTATATACTGCGTGGAAATATAAGATTGGTTTGAGCCATCGAACCGTTTTGGGTAAATATCTCTACTGAAGACTGGTCGACAAAAATATCAAGTATAATTTTGTCTCCTTCAGTATTGAATGGCGATTTGATAGTAGGAATGGCATAATTGGAAGCAAAGGATATTAGTCCCGTATTACCGGTGCGACGGGTTACCAACTTTCCGGTAGTTGCACTGACAAATATTTCCAAATACTCACCGCTTTCATTGGCCAATGAAAAAGTACCGTCTTTGGTAATATCAATTTCCAGACGTAGCTGATAAGGCCCGCTGATATTCAATGATTCCGATGTTACGTTTTGCCATTCTCCGGCAATAGTCTCAATTTCACGCACTACAGTATTCGCTAAAAGTGGTTTCCCGTCGTATTCTATAAGTTTTAATTCACGTGGGAGGGTCATAGCTGATCGCCAAGGAGATGTAGGCACAACACCGGCATAATTCCAGTTGTTCATCCAACCTATAAGGATAGTCCTGTTAGCCGTATTGCTCCAAGTCACGCCGGCATAATTATCCATGCCATAGTCTAACCATAAAGGATAATTATAACTATCAGCAACAAACTGCCTCCCATCGAAGTCTCCGATAAAATATTGTATTCCGGAACCGGAAACCGGACCTCCCGGGTTGACACTGACAATCAGTACCCATTTTTCCTTGCCGTTATATTCCATACGCAGCAAATCAGGGCATTCCCACTGACCGCGATTACACGAGACTATATCAGTGGAGAAGGAGCTGAGCCTGGTCCAGTTCTTCAGATCGGGAGAACTCCAAAATTCAATGGCATATTTCCATCCCATAGCCAAGGCCATGATCCAGCGTTGGCTTTCTTCATGCCAGAATACTTTCGGGTCACGGAAATCAGGTTCAGTGCTATTAGCAATAATTGGATTTTGAGTATATTTAGTGAAAGTTTGTCCGTCTGTACTATAAGCCAAGCTCTGTTGCTGATACTGTCCGCTGGAAGTGTAGATAGCCACAATGGTACTTGTTCCGAAGCCTGCTGTATTGTTTTTGTCATATACGGCAGAACCGGAAAATATATCTCCCAATTCATCTCTTGTCAGTGCTACCGGTTGCTCTTTCCATTTGATAAGATCGGTGCTGGTGGCATGTCCCCAACTCAGATTTCCCCATTCGTTGCCTTGCGGGTTATATTGGTAAAAAAGGTGATACACACCATCAACATAAACCATTCCATTCGGGTCATTTACCCAATTCTTGGCAGGTGTATAATGTATCAGTGGGCGATATGGTTCGTCATATCCACTTACGGGTATTTCTCCTTTACCACCATCTTCTTCAATTGGAGGAAGTTGGGGTTGCTCATCAAACTTGCTATCAGTACAAGAAAGTATGGCGAATGCTGATAAGACAGCAATTAATTCAAAGAGGTATAAATGTTTTTTCATACTATTAAAATTATCGGGTTTTCAGATATTCCAAACTATTCTTAGCCAGTTTTAAGACATTGTCTTGATAGATGTTATTTTGTGGATAGGCACTGATATCGGGTGTGCCGTCCGGATTTCTCATGGAAAATTCACAGCCTCCATTTCCTATGCAAAGGATAGTTCCCTTGAATTCGGTGTTACCCTGTTGTGCTTCCCATACGTTCAATTGTGACACCCAGTCTATTTGTGAGTCCCAAATGCCAAGTGGATAAATTCCATACTGTTCTGTCAGTAAAGAATAACAGGCTTCTTCTTGATTGCCCAGTCCTGTAAGGATGGAAGGTAGGTTGAAGAACAAACAGTTATGATCTTCCGTCCAGCCGGCACCTTTGAAAGCTATCAATTTCGTGCGGTCTGTTGTTACGACATCAAGCCCCCTGTATATAGGATGTGTGGAAAAATCTTTCTTGAATTTACTTCCGGGATGTAGCTGAACCGCCATAGACCATGCATCACCGTTCCATCCTCCGAAACCTGTACCGATGGCACGGTCATTGTTACGTAATATCTCAGCATCAATGCGTCCCAAGTTGGTGATATAGGGAATGGCATGACTCCACAGCAGTAAACTGCCTCCGGCAGCGTACCATGCTTTAATGGGTTCTACTGCATCTATTGCAACCTGAGGCATGTTCCATACTTCGTTTTCTCCGACTCCTTCCAAGTCACGCATCCAGAAGAGAACGCGGTATAGATCAAGCTGTCCGGCAGAAACAATGTCACCAAAATAAATGTATTCTGCTGTAGGATATTCGTTTTTCAGCCACAACCAAGCCGAAGCTTCATCATCGTCACCGGTCTTCAGCAACTCTTCGGGAGTGGCATAAGCGCTAAGAAAGCCAATGGCTGTTTTGCCTATTTTCAAAGAAACGGTAGCGGATAAGGAAGTTCCTTTGGCATTGACGGCTGTCAACGAAACATTCCAGACGTCATCCACTTTCACATCCATAATGAGATATTCCGTGATATTGCCTGCCAGTGTCTCGTTTATAGTACGTTTGCCGTTTGTTGCGCTGAAGGTTATGTTCTCTGCGTCTGTGGGAGCTGACCACTCCACTTTTGCGTCATATCCTCCCGGCTTGTCAACTTGTACCATTGAGACACCCGTAACTTGGGTAGCTCCTTTTCGCATGTAATTTTTTACTATACCTGTGGAGTAGTTGCTACCATCTGTTAATTTGAATACATACATATATTCAATGTTGGTATCTACCGCAGTATGCGTATAGCTGTTTCCTTGAACTAATATGGTTCCGCCTTTGGTGCCGTTGGTATAAGTTGTAACCTGCATTTGCAAATTATCTTGTTCCGGCCAGGTCCAGATGTAATTGTCACCTTGTAATTCACCGATGATATCTTTTTCATCAATGGCATTCAGTTTCATTCCCTCTCTCTCTATGTCTTTATCTTGACAGGCACTTGAAATGAGGATCAGGGTAAACAAAGAAAATAAATAATATATATTTCTCATGGTTGTATGCATTTATATAGTTGTTTTTAATAACCTTTGTTCTGAACATAAAGTCCCGGCACATAATACAACTGATTATATGGAATCGGGTAAAATTCATTTTTGTTGGCAGTGTAATATGCATCATTATAATATTGACCATATGATTGCCCTTCGTAGACAGAAGCTTTCTCCGATTGGAAATATGCATTCAATGTTTCGGAAGCGATGCCCCAACGCTTTAAGTCAAAATAACGTCCATTTTCCATAGCCATTTCTAGACGTCGTTCCCAGCGTAAGCATTTGCGTGTAGTCTCTTTATCTTGGAAATACGTACTTGGGTAAAGTGCTATTTCACATTGTTCTGCGGCATAAGCAATGTGCTTATTGACAGAATTGGCGGCACGCTGGCGGATGTCATTGATAATCTGTCCGGCTTCGGCAAGGCGGTTTAATTCTACGAGAGCTTCGGCACGCATTAACATCACGTCAGTATAGCGGAATATATAATCGTTCATGGCAAAGGCCTGCCAGGAACCATTATAAGTTTCTCCTTTGGAACGTTGCGGCACTTCTTTTAGTGAGGTATAATATCCATACGTATTCGGTGTTCTGGAATTTTCTTTGGTAAGCGTGTATTCCGTCTCATATTTATAAGGGAATGTAGGCATACCTACCGTGTGGAACAAGCGGGGATCCCACTTCTGCCCTGTCACTTTTCCGTTTATCGGATAATTTGTTTCCTTGTTGTAATCTGTAAACATTGGCAGACCGTCTTGGGTTTTGAAAGCATTCACTAAGTTCTGTGACGGTTTATGGAAATCCCAACCGCAAGACCAGATTCCCCAACAACCATTTAGCATGTTGGACCAGTTGGCACGTCCGAATTTTGTATTGTCGTCCTGGTAATCGGAGCATTGCACTGCAAAAACAGATTCTTCACTGTTTTTATGTTCCGGTAAAAAGATATCTCCATAATCGGCCGCATAATTATATTTAGAATTCACTACATCATCGGTGTAGTCCACTACCTTCTGCATATATTCATTATTGATGTGGTTCAAACCATTGGTGGGTTCGTAGCCGTCACCCCATGCCAAAGTTAAATAGCACTTTGCCAGATAGGCGGCGGCAGCCACTTTGTGCACGCGGCCTCCGTCAGCTTGCTCTTTGGGCAGAACATCGTATGCATTCTGAAAATCTTGGATAATCTTATCAAACAGTTCCCCATACGTAAATTCATCATTGCGGGTCTGTTCGTGCAAACCATTCTGTAGTATTTGTTCATCAATCCAAGGCACTTGACGGAACATAGTCACCAATTTAAAATAATTGTGAGCGCGCAGAAATTTTATCTCTCCAATGCGGATTGCTTTAGTATCGGCTCCTAATTTTTCGTTGCCGTATTGTTCCAAGGAAATCAAAGCACGGTTACAACGGGATATATTACAGTAAAGACGATACCACAATTCATCCAATTCACCGGGAGTAGCGGTCAACGTAGACCATATCTCCATAGGATGATACCCCGTATCTGTAGTTCCTGACCCGCCTTTCAAACAGTCGTCGGAAGATACGTCACCATAAGGCCATAAATTGAACGGATAGGAATACCAACAATTGCCCAGCATGGCGTATGCTGCCGTTACCATTTCCTCTGGACTGGAGTAAGCTATTTCATCATCAATGACACCACTCGGAGAAACATTAATAAAATCATCGCAATTGCTGAATAGAAAGCCGAATACAGCTATCATGGTTATAATAGAAATCTTTTTCATAATCTGATCTATATATTAAATATTAGAAACCTAATTGAATACCAAATGAAATGGAAGTAGCTAACGGATAGGCCCAATTGGAGTTTTCTGGATCAGCACAAGTCAGTGATTTACTTTTGATTGTCAGTAAATTCTGCCCCGATACATAGAAACGGGCACTACTCATTTTGAATTTGGACAGAAAAGATGTAGGTACATTGTATCCTAACTGCAAAGAGCGTAGTTTGAGGTATGAACCGTTTTCCACGAAATAACTGGAAGCGCATCCTTCGTCACCTGTATTGTTGGTGGTCAGTGCAGGAATGGTAGAACTTGTATTGTCGGCAGTCCATGCTTCCAATAACCGGCTACCCTTATTGGAACCAGCGTCTGTCAAACTCCAAAAATCAGTTTGGTACTTTTGGTTATTATATACGTCTTGTCCGCATACTCCTTGCCAGAACATTGCCAGGTCAAAATTCTTATAGTTCAATTCGATATTCAGACCATAAGAAAAGTCCGGAACCGGGTTGAATATCCAAGTTTGGTCATCTGAATTAATCACACCGTTACCATCAAGATCCGCATATTTCAGACCGCCTACACGGGCATTTTCCTGACCGGAGGCTAAAACTTCTTCTTTATTCTGATACAGACCATCCACTACATAACCCACTATGGAACCGTAAGGCACACCGGCTTCTACCAGATTCTCTTTTGTGGTATGTGCATACGAGCCTGTAGCCGTGGAAGGAAGATAAGTAACTTTGTTGCGGAAGAAGTCAAGGTTTGCATTGATGTTATAGCCTAAACCGCATTTTAAGGAATTGCGATAACCCAAGGCGAACTCCATACCCCAATTTCGCAATGAAGGACCATTGGACCATGAAGCGCCTCCTTCTCCCATAGCTCCCAAATAAGCCGGAGAAATCAGCATATCCTCTACATCTTTGATGTAACCGTCTACTGAACCATACAAACTATTTTGAAAGCAAGCAAAGTCAAGACCAATATTATATTGGACGGCAGTTTCCCACTTTAAATTGTTGTTGGCAGCCTGGCTGGTACGAAAGCCTGAAGGAAAGTTGCCTGATCCTTGCAGATATAAGTCGTAAGCAGTAGAAGTTACCCGGTCTTGTCCATAGTCGGCTATAAAGATAGAATAACGGGCTGTATTTGAAATGGCTTGATTACCGGTTTTACCCCAAGAAACACGCAATTTCAGATCATCAATCCATTCCTCATTCAACATCTTCGAAATGCGATATCCTAATGTCGCTGCCGGAAATGTGCCATAGCGATTGTTTTTACCGAAACGGCTGGAACCATCGCGGCGAATAGTAAATGAAGCCAATAACAAGTCTTGCCAATTATAGTCAACCTTTCCGAAAAAAGACACTAAGGAATATCCGTTCTCAATGCCGGTAGCTTTCTGAACTCCGGTAGACGCATCCGGCCACATATAGTCAGGGTTTTCTATAGCAAAGTCTTCGGCATATCCGGACATATCCACGCGTTTCTGACGGAAAAGTTCCATGCCGGCAAGCAAGGTAAAGCTATGGCCTGTTCCTAATTTGAAATTATAATTGGCTGTATTGGACCAAGTCCATTTTAAGTCATTGGCTTGAGATACAGTAGTACTTGGCGTATCATTCTTCACGATGTCCGACTGAAAGGTATATCCCATTGAATGAATGAATGCGGCATCATAGTCCAAACCGAAATTGGAACGAAGAACCAGCCCTGTAACAGGTTTGATATCTACGTAAGCATTACCGAACAGACGCCATACCTCTAAACGGTTGTCACGATTTTGATAGAGTTCTCGTAAAGGGTTCTGGCGGTCACTCATGCCGCCTACAGGTCCGGCAAATGTCATTCCATCCGTTTCATAAACCGGTACGGTAGGCGCCATCTTTAATGCATTCTCCATTGGTGAAGAATTGACCTGATTTGTATAAGTCACTGTGAAATTCTCACCTACGCTGATATGCTTGTTCACATGATATGTAGAATTCATACGGGCCGAAATATTTTCAAAGTCAGTATACTTCAAAATACCGGTATTCTTTTTGTAACCTAATGAAAACATGGATGAACGCTTGTCTGTGGCATGAGACAATGAAATATCGTAAATCTGAGAAAAGCCAATCCGGGAAATCGTATCCAGCCAATCCGTATTCGAACATTTCATTGTTTTAGACTGGTTGATATAGCCGTCATAGAGGCCGTTCACTACATAATCCTGATATTGTTTGGTTGCCGGATTATAAACGGAAATGCCCATTCCGGTTTTAGCATTCAGGTTCAGACCGTAGTTACTGGCATAGGCCACAGGATCTAAACCATCATTTAAAGCAGCCTGTGCCATAGCTGTAGCATACTCCGGAGTACTGCATAATTCCATCATGGACTGTGGAGTATAGAACTGAGCCGTTAAGTTAGCGGAAAAGTCTACTTTAACTTTATCGCCTTTTTTACCTTGTTTAGTGGTTATAATAATAACACCATTAGCGGCGCGCGAACCATAAATACTGGCCGAAGCTGCATCCTTCAGCACCTGCATACTTTCAATGTCATTAGTATTCAGTGAATTGAGTGTAGCATTGGTCGGTACACCGTCAATCACATACAAAGGATCTTGAGAAGAATTGAAAGAACCGATACCACGAATGCGTACCGTACCGACACCGCTTGGCGAGCCGTCTGATGTAATTGTCATGCCCGGCACCTTACCTTGCAAAGCTTTCATTGGATCAGTGCTTGATGTCGCTTTCAACGATTTGGTAGATACTACGGTAACCGAACCTGTCAAATCTGCTTTACGCTGGGTAGAATAACCGGTCACCACTACTTCGTCAATAAGTTGTGAATCTTCTTCCAACTCAATACGTAAAGTTGGCTGAGCTTTTACTGCAATCGTTTTATATCCTATATAAGAGATAGATAATGTGCTTCCCGAAGTAACGGATAATGTGAAATTGCCGTCAATGTCTGTAATCGTTCCATTACTGACAGGACCAACTTCCACAACAGAAGCACCGATAATGGACTCGCCATTCAATTTATCAACAATAGTACCTTTCACTTGAATCTGTTGGGCAAATGAAGTGATACTTGTAAGGAGAAGTACAAGTACAAATAGAAGTATTTTTTTTATGCCTTCCATGTTTTTAGATTTTAATTAATATGCTTTTCATTTTGTAATCGCTGAGGATTACCTCTCAAAACATGCTTTCCCGAGTAGTGTTTTGATGTTGCAAAGAAAGGGAATTTATGTGACAGGAAGTATAATTTATGTTTCGGATACTGGTAATTTTGATACAAAATTATATTTGAATATCCCTTTTTTTCTTCCTGTATCAATTTTGTTAGCTTCTGAAACATAAATGACAGACTATTTCCCTTTTATTCGCTTCCTTTGCAAAGTGCTTTCTCGAGCAACCCATTATTAATTAAATGTAATACCCAAAAACATTATGAATTTAAAAAACAATTTGTGGACTGTGCGATGGACCCTTACCTTTATAATAGGTACAATCTGGTCTGTCTTTTCGTGTCAGGCTATTAATCCTCCTTTCGTGATTAAACATTTAGGTGACGGACAGAGTATTGTCCAGATTGAGAACCAGAAGAAATTTTTGTTGCTTCCCGTGGAAGAGGCTTCTCCGGAAGCAAAACTGTATATGATAGCAGATAATGACGTAGTGCGCAATATGAATGTTCGTCTGGCTATAAATAAGGTGGACTATTTTGTTCCGGTAGATCTCTCAGGATTTGATGATAAATCACTTTCCTTCAACTTTCAGTTGATACCCGATACGGCTGTTTGCTGGGATGAAATGAAACTTTCCAATGAGTTTGATACATCCAATCGCGAGAGTTTCCGTCCGCTTTATCACTTCACTCCTCAATATGGCTGGATGAATGATCCGAATGGTATGGTATATAAAGATGGCGTTTATCATTTGTTCTATCAATACAATCCGTATGGTTCATTCTGGGGAAACCTGAGCTGGGGACATACCACCAGCACCGACCTCGTTTCCTGGGAACATCAGCCTGTAGCTATCGCCCCCGATGCACTCGGTGCTATCTTCAGCGGTTCTTGCGTAGTAGATAAGGATAATACGGCTGGTTTCGGTGCCGGAGCCATCATCGCTTTCTATACTTCGGCAAGCGAACGCCAGGTGCAGAGCATGGCTTATAGCCTTGATAATGGAAAGACTTTCAAAAAGTATGCGCGTAATCCGATTCTGACTTCTACACAGCGAGACTTTCGCGATCCGAAAGTATTCTGGCATGATACTACTGACAAATGGATTATGGTTCTTGCTGTGGGACAGGAAATGCAGTTCTACTCTTCGGCCAATCTGAAAGACTGGACTTATGAAAGTAGTTTCGGTGAAGGACAGGGAGCTCATGGAGGCGTTTGGGAATGCCCCGACCTGATTGAATTACCTATTGAAGGCACGGAACTGAAAAAATGGGTATTGATATGTAATATTAATCCGGGAGGACCTTTCGGTGGTAGTGCTGCCCAGTACTTTGTAGGAATGTTTGATGGAAAAACATTCGTAAATGAATCTCCGAAAATGACGAAATGGATGGACTGGGGAAAAGATCATTATGCTGCTGTAACCTGGAGTAATGCACCTGAAGGACGACATATCGCATTGGCATGGATGAGCAACTGGCAGTATGCCAATGATGTGCCTACCATGCAATATCGTAGTGCAAATTCTGTTCCCCGTGATCTGAGCCTCTATACTTCGGCGGGTGAGACCTATTTGAAATCTTCCCCTTCGCGAGAACTGCTGAAACTGCGTGGAAAAGAAGAAAAGAAGCATTCCTTCAAGGTGGACCGTACTTATAATATGGACAAACTGCTTTCGGATAATACAGGTACGTATGAAATTGAAATGACGATTAAGAACAGAAATGCAGAAGTCATTGGCTTCCAACTTTTCAATTCAAAAGGAGAAGAAGTGGATATTTACTATAATCTGGTAGAGAAGAAGTTTGCGATGGATCGTAGTAAGAGCGGAATCGTATCATTCAGTCCGGACTTTCCGGTGCTGACTCTTGCCCCGATAGAAGGCAATTCGGAAATGACGCTACGTCTTTTCGTTGATAAATCAAGTATTGAAGCGTTTGGCGATGACGGACGTTTCGCAATGACAAACCTTGTGTTTCCTTCGGAACCTTACAACCGTATCAGCTTCTATGCCAAAGGTGGTAGCTATGCGGTAAGTTCATTCAAGGTTTATAAGTTGAAATAAGATTGGTCTATATTTCCTCCTTTTCTGTTCCCGAATTTTATCAAAGCCGTACCCGCTCCGTAGCTGCTCCGTACCTAAGCGTTTGGACCAGATACGGACCAGGTACGGCTTCTCCTTTACTCTTCTATTTCAATGGTATATTTTCCCCTGAATATCTCTTCGGGTTGCAGATGCTGTATCCAATCCTTATCTTTATACTCTCCTGTATAATGTGCTTTGTCGCAACGACCGTACCATGGTTCAATACAGACAAACGGGGCATTTTTGGCAGGTGGCGACCACAGTCCGACAACAGGTGCATCGAAATGGAGGCTGAGATAAGGGGATTTTTCCTTGTTATATAGAGTAACCCGCCGCACCTGGCTTCCCTCCAATATAAGTGCATCTTTGTCAAATGTATGTGTATCCAATGGCAACAAATCGTTTGTCAGTTTCAGAGGATATTGGGTGTCCGGGTCGGCACATCCTTTTTCAGAAATAAGTATGTATTTCAGTCCGCTTTTCTTATTGAAACCGAAGAACCCCCGTTCTTGCGTTTCGGCATCGAAATCCGGATAGTAGAATGCCGGATGTGCACCAATCTGGAAGTGCATTTCCTTCTCCCCGGTATTCTCTACTTCCCACATGACATCGACCTTCTTCTCGCGAATGCGATAGCCGATGGTGAGACGGAATGGGAAAGGATATTTCTTGAGCGTTTCTTCGTTGCTGACAAGCTGGTAGCGGACTTCATCGTTTTCCTCGGATATCAGTGTGAACTCCATGTCGCGGGCAAATCCATGCTGAGTGAGGACATAAGTGGTGCCTTCGTTTCGATATTTATTCTCCCATACGCTTCCTACAATCGGGAAGAGTACTGGCGAATGGCGTTTCCAGAATGCAGGATCTGCCTGCCATAGATATTCTTTTCCGTTAGAAAAAATACTGCATAGCTCTGCTCCATGTGCAGAGACTTCAATGCTGAGTCGTCCATTAAAGAGTGTTTCCATATTGTTGTTTAAAAAGTTTCTTTGGATAATTTTCCACAAATGTAGCTAAAAAGAGAAATAATGCCCTTGAAATGCGCTTAAAAAACATTCTTGTATCATAATTGCCACTCTTTGTAACAAGATTGTTATCCTGTTGCCTTGATATTCGCTTCCTTTGCAACGTGCTTTCCCGAGCAAGAAATACTTAAATTAATACCATACAACAATGAAATCTAATTCTTCGTTATCCAAGCTGATCCCTGTGATGCTCTGCTTTTTCGCTATGGGATTTGTGGATCTGGTGGGCATCGCCTCCAACTATGTAAAAGCAGATTTGGGTCTGACTGATTCTCAGGCTAACATCTTTCCCTCGCTGGTTTTCTTTTGGTTCCTGATCTTCTCTGTGCCGACAGGTATGTTGATGAGCCGTATCGGACAAAAAAAGACGGTACTCCTTAGTTTGGTTGTGACCTTTGCTTCGTTGTTATTGCCTGTTTTTGGTGATAGCTATATGTTGATGCTGCTTTCTTTCTCTTTATTAGGTATCGGCAATGCATTGATGCAGACTTCACTGAATCCGCTGCTTTCCAACATCGTGAGAGGTGACCGGCTGGCAAGTAGCCTTACCTTCGGACAATTTGTAAAGGCGATTGCTTCGTTTCTTGCACCTTACATTGCTATGTGGGGAGCTACACAGGCCATTCCGTCGTTCGGTTTGGGTTGGCGTGTACTGTTCCCTATTTATATGATGATAGCCGTGATAGCCGTTTTATTGTTGGGACAGACACAGATTGCCGAGGAGAAAGAGGAAGGAAAACCTTCTACGTTCGGTGAGTGTTTGGCTTTATTGGGTAAGCCGTTTGTTTTGCTTTCTTTCGTCGGTATCATGTGCCATGTAGGAATCGATGTAGGTACGAATACTACTGCTCCTAAGATTCTAATGGAGCGTTTGGGTATGGGATTGGATGACGCTGCGTTTGCTACCAGTCTATACTTCATTTTCCGTACGGCAGGTTGCTTCACAGGTTCTTTTATTTTGAGGAAGATGAATGCTAAATCGTTCTTTGCTATCAGTAGTTTTATGATGTTACTGGCAATGATTGGACTTTTTGCTTTCCATTCAAAAACATCTATTTATATTTGCATTGCGCTGATAGGTTACGGAAACTCGAATATCTTTTCGATTGTCTTCTCACAGGCGTTGCTGTATATGCCCGGCAAGAAGAATGAAGTTTCCGGTCTGATGATAATGGGACTTTTTGGTGGAACTGTTTTTCCGTTGGCAATGGGATTGGCAAGTGATGCCGTAGGACAAAGCGGTGCAGTAGCCGTGATGACTGTCGGAGTACTTTATTTGCTGTACTATACTTTGAAGATAAAAAAATAATAGTTTTCATAAATCATAAATCATATCATGAATAAAATTATCGTAGGAATGGGGGAAGCACTCTGGGATGTGCTGCCCGAAGGAAAGAAAATAGGTGGTGCGCCTGCCAATTTCGCTTATCATGTATCACAGTTTGGTTTTGATAGTCGTGTAGTGAGTGCAGTGGGACGTGATGCTGACGGACAGGAAATATTGGATGTTTTTGCCCAAAAGAAACTGACTTGTCAGATCGAGCAAGTGGATTATCCTACTGGTACAGTACAGGTTACTCTTGATGCTGTGGGGGTTCCCTGTTATGAGATTAAAGAGGGGGTAGCTTGGGATAATATTCCTTTTACGGATGATTTGAAACGTTTGGCCCTTTCCACCCGTGCTGTTTGTTTCGGTTCGCTGGCTCAGCGCAGTCCTGTGAGTCGTGCTACTATTCAACGTTTTCTGGACACCATGCCTGATGGAGAAGATCAGATCAAGATTTTCGATATAAATCTTCGTCAGGGATTCTATACGAAAGAAATACTCTGCGAATCTATGCACCGCTGCAATATACTTAAAATAAATGATGAGGAACTGGTTACTATCAGCCGTATCTTCGGTTATCCGGGTATTGATTTACAGGATAAATGCTGGATACTTTTGGCTAAATATAATCTGAAGATGCTGATTCTGACTTGTGGAACCAATGGCAGTTATGTATTTACTCCGGGCGTAGTATCTTATCAGGATACACCGAAAGTTCCTGTTGCCGATACTGTGGGGGCAGGTGATTCTTTTACTGCTGCTTTTACATCTGCTATACTTAGTGGGAAACCTGTTCCCGAAGCGCATAAACTGGCTGTGGAAGTCTCTGCCTATGTTTGTACACAGAGTGGGGCCATGCCGGAATTGCCACAAGTGTTGAAGGAAAGGATCTTTTGAGCTGTTTATTCTGGAATGGAAAGGAGGAAAAGAGTGATAAGGTGGTAAGGTGATAAGGTGATAGGGGGATAAAGTGGCTGCGCTATATATCACAGAGCGTTATCCCGCTATCACCTTATCACCTTACCGCCTTATCACTCTTTGTTCAAAACCCTACAATACCCTGATGCGCCAACATATACTCCTTAGGCGACATCCCATGCACCTCCTTGAAAGAACTGGAGAAATGTGACAGATTCGTATACCCCGTAGCATACGCCACTTCGGAAACCGTCAGTTTCTTCTCTTTCAGCAGTGCGGCAGCCTGTTGCAAACGGATATTCTTGATAAAATCACGTGCCGAAAGGTTGGTCAGTTCTTTCAGCTTCCGATGTACATGGACGCGACTTAAACCGACATTTGCCGCCAACATCTCTACATTCAAATCCGGATTGGAAAGGTTCTCATTGATAACCTTCATTATCTTGCTCATCAATATCTCATCCGCCGATTTCATGCTCAGCTTCTGCACCTTGTCCTCTTGCTGTTGTGCACCACTGAATTTACTCTTCAGCAGTTTACGGTTAGCAAGCAAGTTGGCAATCGTACTCTTCAGCAGTTCCGTATTGAAAGGCTTCACCATATAAGCATCCGCACCGGTTGCCATTCCCTCCATGGTATCTTCGGGTTTCGACTTGGCAGTCAATAAAATTACAGGCACATGATTGACATTCGTATTCTGCTTAATCTTCCGGCAAAGTGACAGACCATCCATTTCCGGCATCATAATATCACTGATTACAAGATCAGGAGTATCTGCAAGGATAGTATCATAAGCCTCCCTGCCATTCTTCCGGGTCATTATCCGATAGTCCCCTTCCAATTCTTCTTTCAGATAAGAAAGAATCTCCTCCTCATCTTCCACTATCAATATGCGCATACGGTTCTTTGCCTTACCGGTCTTCTTGCTTTCCTCATCCTCTTCACTCTCTCCTTCTTCAAAGACTTCCTCCAAGTCCGTTTTTTCCGGTTTAACCAGCACGGCATGAGGGGTGATGCCTGCTTCCACATCTTCCAGTTCGTCCGTACGCAGATGGGCTGAACCCAAAGGAATACGAATCACGAAACGACTGCCCGGAGCATCCTCCCTGTTCTCTGCCAAGATAATGCCATGATGCAGTTCCACCAATGAACGGGACAAATGCAGGCCGATACCCGTACCGAAATTCGACTTCGTCACATCATTATCTATCTGATAGAAACGCTCGAATATACGCTCTATCTTCTCCCGGTCGAGTCCGATACCACTATCCGTGACCGTTATTTCAAAATATTCCTTCAGAGGATCGCGACGGGTGGCATCGCGCCCGGTAGAAAGCGAAACCGTAATTTCACCCTGCTCCGGTGTATACTTGAAGGCATTGGAGAAGATATTCATCAATATCTTGTCGAAGTTATTCATATCCACCCATACCTTCAACTGCGGCATAGCGTGTTCGAAGCTGAAATGTATCTTCTTCTTCCGTGCCATATAATCGAAGGTAAGCATCACATCATCAATAAAACCAACCATATCCGTTTCACGGAACTTCATGAACATCTGTCCCTTATCCAGTTTACGAATGTCCATCAACTGATTTATCAGACGAAGAATACGTTGTGCATTCCGGTAAATCATCAGATAAGTCTTTTGTACTTCCCCTCCCTTCTTTTCAGCCAACAACTTCTCCAGGGGATTAATGATCAGCGTCATCGGAGTACGTATTTCATGCGAGATGTTGATAAAGAACTGTAGCTTTGCTTCATTCAGTTGTTCGGCATGTTCGCGCTTCATGATTTCACGGCGGTGGCGCATACGCGACAGGATATAGTTCACAATGCCCAATACAAGCAAGCCGAGCAGAAAAACATAAATGCAATATGCCCACCACATTTCATACCAGGGCGGAGTAATCAGAATCTTAACCGTACGTATCTCCGAAAGATTGCCGTGACTCAGCGCCCGCACATGGAAAGTATATTTGCCCGGCGGAAGATTATTGTAAGTCACCCTGTTCACACCCGGCTCGGTGCTAAGCCACTGGTTACTCAGTTCTTCAATCTTGTACTGATAGGATATCTGCTCCGGATTGTTATACTGCAATGTGGAGAAGATGATACTGAACGTATTATCGTAATGAGCCAGTTGGAACATGTTCGCATCCGTCACAGACGTATAGATAACGGTATGTCTTCCCGAACGCGTATTTTTCCGCACAGGCTGGTTGAAGATAAAGAAGTCCGTAATCCAGACCTTGGTGTCTTTCAGCACACTCCCTATGGATAAAGGCTGGAAATAGGTAATACCATTTATACCGCCGAAATAAACTTTTCCCGCCTGATCTTTATAGAATGCGCCGTGCGTGAACTCGTTTCCCTGCAATCCGTCGCCCGCATAATAATTGATGTAACGGTTGTTTTCGACATTATACTTACAGATACCCATATAGGTACTGATCCACATATTATGTTCCTCGTCTTCGCAAATTCCACAGATTACATTATTAGGCAAACCATCCGCCACCGTAAAACAGGTCAGTTCTTCGGTCTTCTTGTTGAAGCGATAGAGTCCGTCCGTCGTACCTGCCCAAATATTTCCGGCATGGTCTTCCTGCAAGACATATCCCACCCGGTCTTCAATCAGAGTATTCACATTGCGGTAGTTAATGAAACTCTCATTCACCGGATTGAAGCAACTGATACCTTTATAATGCCCCAGCCAGATCATTCCCTCACTATCACAAAAGATGTAGTTCACCCAGTCATTTGCCAGTTCATTCCGGGTCAGGTCGCCCGACTCATCTTTAGATGACTCATAATGCTTCAACTCCTTCGTCACCAGATTATAGCGGTAGAAACCCGAACCGAAAGTAGCGATATAAAGGTTCTTATGCCGGTCTTCCGTAATCGAGAAAATCTTCTCATTGTCCACCGGCAGCGGATATTCACACTCACCGGTTCTCCGGTTTAGTTTTGCCAGTCCCCGGGTGTACGTGCCGAGCCAGAAATCTCCGTCCGTATCCTCGTACATACACATAATAGTATTAGCCATCGAACGCGGGTTATTGCCGGGCTGATAATGCCGCAGCCTCTTTCCTTCCGCATCCAGTTCAAAGATTCCCTCATTGTCCGCTCCTACCCACAGGTGACGGTTACTATCCTGATAGATGGACATTACACATCCTTGTCCGATGGGATTATAATAAATGGACTTGTTGCCATAATACTCAAACGGATTCTCCTGCTTCGGCATCAGTACAATACCCTTCTGAAACAACCCCACCCACAGGTTCTTGTCCCGGTCTTCCATGATAGCGTGTATCTTTCCCTCCGAAAAATCCAGCGGCGCGGAATTGATGCTATAATCCTCTATCTTCCCGGTCATCCGGTTGTAAGTCTTCAGGCCCTGGCCGTCGGTGCCTATCAGCAGACGGTCGTCCACCAGCGTCAGACAATAGATGGACAGCTCCTCGCTACCCGTATAGGGTACAGGAATAAAGCGGTTCTGCTCACGATCATAACGGGACAAGCCATGCTTTTGAGTGCCGATGAACAGATTCCCGTACTTATCTTCACCGATAGCCGACACATAGTTATCATTAATCACCGGATATCTGAACACACGGACTTCCTGCGTAGCGGGCAGATAGCAAATCAGCCCATGCCCTTCCGTACCAATCCAGATATTATAATCAGAATCTTCGTATAAATTCGACAGGAAGTTATAATTCACTTGCCTCATGATGGCATCAATGGACTCCGCCTGCTGCTTCTCTTCGTCCAAGCGGAAAATACCCTGTCCGGTAGTTACCACCCAGATCTCACCATTATGCAATTTCTGCATCTGCGTGATGTGTGGAAAAACCCGCTTGCCCGCGCGTATCATTGGAATCTCCCGGAAAGTATCCGTTTCCGAATCATACTTCATCAACCCGTCAATGCAACCTACCAGCAAATTCTGCCGACTGTCTTCAAAAAGCGTGCGCACATAATTGTTTTTGATGGAGGTGGAATCGCCGGACACATGTTTATAGTTAGAAAACCGAAGTCCGTCGAAACGGTTCAGTCCATACTCAGTAGCTATCCAGATAAATCCGCGCTTATCCTGAAAGATCTGGTTGATAAGACTGCTGGACAATTCGTTATTAGTAGAATAGAACTTACCGGTTTGTGCCGCCAAAGGCAGGACAGTCAAACACAGCAATAAGACTATAAGGAGGACTTTGTTAAGAGCTGTTTTCATGGCATTTTATACTTAAAGGCAAGCAAAGATAAGAAAAACTTTCGAAATGGGCAGGGAAGCCATTGCATATATGCTCTTTATCTCTTCCGCATTATACCTAAAGGAACGGAACATTAAACCCTTTCACCTAGAAGCCTTATACATTCATTGCAAAAGATGGCATCTTTTACATCGAAAGGTGGCATCTAATGATACAAAAGATGGCATCTTTTACAGCAAAAGATGCCACCTTTTGCATCAGCCCTCTTATTGATGCAGATGAAAGGAATAAATGATATAAGTGAAAGGAATATGGGATTTATCACTTAATTATTTATCTTTCGGGCATCAACAACCGCGGGACGTAACACCAGCAAATGATTTTGTAACATAGGGAAAAGTCATGTTACATTTAAATGTAACACAGGCTACAATTAAATACCTGTTTCTCCATTTTATAAAATACCTTTGTCACAAGCGAAAAGTAATGTTTAACCCTTTAATCTGATTAATGCAAATATGGAAACTTGAAAATGAAAAACATGTCTTCACATCTTTATTAAAGAAAGAGAATATTATTGTTATCCAACTAAATTAATTTCAGTATGAAATGCACAAATTATTGTTTTAAGCCTTTGGGGCTTCTATTCTTATTATGCCTGATACCTCTATGGGCATTTTCACAGAATATCACTGTGAAAGGTGTGGTGAAGGACGCCACAGGAGAATCGGTTATCGGTGCGAGCGTAGTGCAGAAAGGCACCAGCAACGGTATTATTACCGACATCGACGGTAACTTTACACTGAATGTTCCATCCAACAGTACCATCGTAATTTCATTTGTGGGCTACAAGACACAAGAAATTCCTGTAGCCGGGAAGACACAAATCAATGTTACGATGAAGGAAGATACTGAGATGCTGGACGAAGTCGTGGTAGTGGGTTACGGACAGATGAAACGTTCGGACCTGACGGGTTCGGTGGTATCTGTAAACGACCAGGCCATCAAGAAGTCCGTTCCGACTTCTATCGATCAGGTGTTGCAAGGCCGCGCTGCCGGTGTGCAGATTCAGGCAAACTCCGGTACACCGGGTGCAAGCTCTGCCATCCGTATCCGTGGTATCAACTCACTGAACGCCACCAACCAACCTATCTTCGTGATTGACGGAGTAGTAGTGGATGCCGCCACAGATGACGAAACGAATAACCCGCTGTCGAGCATCAACCCGTCGGACATTGTTTCAATGGACGTACTGAAAGATGCCTCCGCCACTGCCATCTACGGTGCACGTGCCTCAAACGGTGTCATCATGATTACTACCAAACGCGGACAAGCAGGTGAAGCCACCATCACTTATGACGGTTACATCGGCTGGCAGAATATGCCCAAGCACCTGGATATGATGAACCTGCGTGAATATGCCGAACATCACAATGCCCGTGCCGCAGCAGGTATCGTCACCCAAAGCAGCGCCTTCGTACGCCCCGACATGCTGGGTGAAGGAACCGACTGGCAGGACGAACTTTTCCAGAACGCTATGATGACCAGCCACAACCTGTCTATAACAGGCGGCAGCGATAAGGCTACTTATGCCATCAGTGCCGGTTATCTGGACCAGGATGGTATAGCGCTGGGCTCAGGCTTCAAACGCCTCTCCCTGCGCGGAAATCTTGATGCACAGGTAAAGAAGTGGCTGAAGGCGGGAATTAATTTCTCACTGGCAGACTCTAAACAAAAGGTAGGTTGCGACAACAATATTATTATGAATGCTTTGCAACAGCAGCCTTCCGTAGCAGTAACCAATGCTGATGGCGGTTTCGACGGACCGGACGACGTGTGGATGCCGGTGAACCCGGTAGCTTACGCAACCATTCGCGACAATTATAATAAGAAGATAAACTTCCGCTTTAATACTTATCTGGAAGCCACACTGCTGGACGGACTGTCATTCAAGACGGAACTCTCTGCCGATTACAATCTGAATAAGTTCTATTATTACGAGCCCGACTACAAGTTCGGGGTAATCACCAACGACACCCGTACCGGACGTTGGACAAAGACGGACACCAAATACTGGTCATGGCGCAATATCCTTACTTACAATAAGACCTTCGCACAAGTGCATAGCATCAACGTCATGCTGGGACAGGAAATGTCGCAGTCACATTGGGAAACACAGGTGAGCAACGCAACAGGCTACCTGAGCAACTCAACCAAAGACCCCAGTGCAGGTGACGTGTCCAAATCAAGCGGTACCGGATCACAGAGCGACAACTCCATCGCTTCATTCTTCGGACGCGCCTTCTATTCGTATGACGACCGCTATCTGCTTACCGCTACCCTGCGCCGCGACGGTTCTTCTAAATTCGCCCGCGGCAACCGTTGGGGATGGTTCCCGTCTGCTGCATTGGGTTGGAAACTTTCCAATGAATCTTTCCTGAAAGACAACGACGTGATCAATAACCTGAAACTCCGCTTCGGCTGGGGTGCAACAGGTAACCAGAATGTAGAGAACTGGGCTTATATGGCCATGCTTTCATCCAAAACCACCCCGTGGGGCGTAGGTGTGCTGACAGGAAACACCCCCAATCCCGAACTGAAATGGGAAACTACTTACTCCACCAACATCGGTTTGGACCTCAGTCTCTTCCAGAACCGCATCGAGTTCATTGCAGACGTATATTACAAGAAGACCAAAGATCTGCTGCTTCAACTTCCGTTACCCTCTTACCTCGGTTCGGCAGGTGCCGGTTCGGCCAGCAATCCATGGGCAAACGTCGGATCACTCGAAAATAAAGGTATAGAATTGACCTTGAACACAGTGAACATTGACAAGAAAGGGTTCCAATGGCGTTCTAACTTCGTATTCTCATTGAACCGCAACAAAGTGCTGGAACTGGATACGGAAAGCGCTTCTATCGAAAAGACCTACAGTGTAGGCAGCGAGAACAGCGTAGTGACCCGTACCGTTGTAGGGCAGCCTATCGGACAATTCTGGGGATACAAAGTGATCGGCCGTTTCGACAAAGCCGAAGACTTCTATTATAAAGATAAAGAGGGGAACGTGAAACCCGTCGCTCTGCCTGCCGGTTCTTCCATCGAAGAAGGAAAGACCTGGATCGGCGACTACATCTTTGCCGACCTGAACAATGACGGTGTCATCGACAACAACGACTGTACCTTCATCGGTAATCCCGAACCCAAGTTTACTTACGGCATCGGCAATACATTCTCCTGGAAAGGTTTCGACCTGACTATTTTCCTCTCCGGCTCTTACGGTAACGATGTGCTGAACTACAATCGCCGTTACATAGAAAACCCGCGCGTAAACAGCAACCTGCTGAAGAGCGCAGCCAACTATGCCGTATTGGAAAGAATAAACCCGGACGGTCCGGATGATTTCCGCAACCTGCGTGTGGCTAACACAAGCACCACTCTGCCGCGCATCTCGGCTTCTACCACGAATGCCAACAACCGCGTCAGCGACCTTTACATCGAAGACGGCTCGTACCTGCGTATTCAAAACATCTCATTGGGCTACACACTCCCCAAGAAGTGGGTGAACAAGCTGAACCTGCAGAATGTGAAAGTATATGCCAACCTGCAAAACGTATACACATGGACCAACTACTCCGGTTACGACCCCGAAGTGGGCTGTATGTATGGCGATGCTCTGATGAACGGTCTGGACTACGGCCGCTATCCCTCACCGCGTATTTATACATTCGGTTTAAACGTTTCTTTCTAACCTAAAAATGAGAAAACAAATGAAAAGTAAATTAATACTTATAATGGCTTTGGCCGGTGGAATGTCACTGGCAAGCTGCGAGGATTTTCTGGATCAGGAAAACACTACGAACCTCAACCAGGAAACTTTCTTCGACAGCGATGCGGCTATCACAGCTGCAACAGCTCCGCTTTACAACTATGTATGGTCCAGCTTCAACGAGAAAGCCTATTACTCCATGGGCGACGGTCGTGCCAATAACATCACCGCTCAATATTCGGACTATATCTATCCGTATACCAACCTGAACGAAACTTCACTCGCCGCCGGACTCGACGATGCTTGGGGAGCTTTCTACTCAGTAGTGGCGCAAGCCAACAATACGATCAACAACATCCGGAATCATGCTTCTGCCAACGTAAGTGAGACAGCCAAGACCCAAGGCATAGCCGAAGCACGCTTCATGCGCGGAACAGCCTATTGGTATCTGGCCTCCCTCTGGGGACTGGCCATCATCTACGAGAACACTTCTGACCTGGTGAACAACTACGTAGTTCCCGCCAACAACCGCACCGACGTGATGGAATTTGCCATCCGCGACCTGGAATATGCAGCCGCATATCTTTCGGACACTCCTGCACAGACCGGACGGGTCACCAAATACAGTGCTTTCGGCATGCTCTCACGTGTATATCTCTCCATGGCCGGACTGACTGACAACGGCGAATACAATGGAAGCAACATAGCTACCGACCCGAACCGGGGTACGCGCAACACATATTATCTGGATCTGGCCAAAAAAGCAGCCTTGAAAGTTGTGGGCACTCCCAATTATGATCTGATGGATAACTATGGCGACCTCTTCACGTATGCAAACAACAATTGCAAAGAAGCGCTCTTCCAATTGCAATGGCTCTCCGGTTCCAAAGACGTTCTTCCCTGGGGAAGCATGCAGGCTATCACTACCTTCTTCGGCTGGTCTACTATGGTGACGGATGCCACCAACTGGGGCGGTGCCACTTATTGTTCCTGGGACTTATGGGACGAATATGATCCGAAAGATGTCATCCGCCGCCACTACTCTGTGGCTTCCTATGGCGAACATTATCCGGATATGAATGTCCGTGGCGGCGGCTACACGTATGGTGTGACCGAAAACCGCGGAAGCCAGGGTGCAAACATCAAGAAGTATGTGATCGGGACAAATGCCGACAATGGCGTAAGTTATCAGCAGAGTAGCGGTCTGAACACGCACATGCTCAGACTGGCGGAAGTTTATCTGAACCTGGCTGAAGCTATCCTGGGGAATGATGCTTCGACTGCAGATCCTACAGCCTTATTCTATTATAACAAAGTGCGCACCCGTGCAGGCATGCCGACAAAGGCTACCAATGAAGCCATCACTTACGAGGATCTGCGCTACGAACGCCGCATCGAACTGGCCTTTGAAGGACAATACTGGTACGACTTAATCCGCCGCTCCTACTACAAGCAGCAGGAAGTGGTGAACTACATGAACAACCAGAACCGCAACGCCAGCTACGACTATAACGAAACTACCGGAAAGTATGAAATCAGCGAAGATTACGTTGCTCCCGGAAAGGGTGTGGCCACAGCTACGGCCAGCAGCCTGACGCTTCCTGTTTCAGACGTAGACCAAAACAAGAACCACTATCTCAGCGGCACCATTGAAACCGTACCCTATGCTTTCGGTGAAAGAGAAGTGTCTGTAGCTGATTTATACAAATAACTTTAATACCAAACAAATATGAAAAACTTGAAATATATATGGCTCTTATGTCTTGCGCTGACCGCCGTCTGCTTCGCATCCTGCGACGACGATGACAATCAGGACAGTAAACCTATCGTAATCACAAAGATTTATCTGGAAGACTACAAGTCGGCAGTGCCCGACCGTGAAGTCCAGTTCGCCCGCCTGGGACAGTTGATCCGTATCGAGGGCAGCGGTTTCCTGGGGATGAAGCGGGTTTATATCAACGGCTATGAAACCTTCTTCAACGTGGCATACGTGGCCGATAACTCCATGCTAATCACCGTGGACAGCAAAACTCCCGTTGTAGATGCACCGGACAATGTACGCAATAAGATACGTCTGGTAAAATCGGGCGCGGAATTAGAGTACCCTTTTGAGATCCGCTCCGCAGCCCCCAGCATCTCACGCATCAGCAACACGCTGCCGCAAGCACAGGAAAAAGTGACTGTATATGGCACCGGACTGCACGAAACAAGTAAAGTGACCTTGCCCGACGGAACAGAAATCACCGCCAACATAGAAAGCGATGAAGATGGTGAATGGTATTCATTCACAATGCCTTCAGGTATCACAGCCAGCGGATCCATCACTTCGGAAGGCGCTAACGGTATCGCCATCACTCCCGCTTACTTCAATGACAGCAGTTGCATGATACTTAACTTCGACGGCAAAGGCGCACAAGGTTCGTGGAGCTGGAGCGAGACAGGCTCTATGATCAGTGCGGATGATCTTGTAAATGATCCGGATGATTCCGGTCGCGACAAGTGCCTGCAGATTGTTCCGGACCGCCTGCTGACCGGAAATGGAGTAGCCGCTGGTAAACCGCGTGTTACCGAATGTTGGACAGTGGGTGCCGGCGAAGACGAAACGGTGGATTGGACCTACATGTATTCCCACATTCCGGCCACTACCGCCCTGACGGACGTCGCCTTCCAGTTTGACATCAATGTGCCCGATGCGTGGATCGGAACCGGACATATTCAGATCTGCCTATTCAATAATTTCAATTATGGAGGAATAGGTTCTGATGACGACGGACAGCGCACCGCATTCTATGTGCCTTACATCCAGGATGGCGCAGTAGTTCCTTTTACTACGGCTGGCTGGCAGACTGTTACTATTCCTTTCAGCGAATTCGGCTACTACAAGAAGCAATTGGAAGAGGGTACCACAACTCCTACTTTCCAGACAGTTGTCGATGACCGTCTGGCTGCCACATACCAGAACTTTGGTGTAGGTTTCGTGAATACCGACTTCACGTATGGCGGAGTAAGCATTACTTCCACACTCTTCAAGACGAAGATCTATCTGGACAACTGGCGCGTGGTTCCTTGCGCAAGCGTCACGGTTTCGGACTTCGACGATGAAGAATAAGGATGAATCACATTGTAAATGAATAAAAGAATATAGATTATGAAACTAAATAAAATCATTCTTCCGGTAATGGCTTGTGCACTGACATTGAGCGGCTGTTACGACGAAAAGATGGAATGGGGCAAACCCGACGGCCACGGTGACGTCAACATCTCCGATATTCCCCTCGCATTGAAAGAGAAACTGGCAAACTATGATTATATCAAAGCGTACGCCAAACAGTATGCACCGCATATGACCATCGGCCTCGGTTTAGGTGCCGACCAGTACATTAGCGATCCACAATACAAGCAGGTGGCTGACGATAACTTCCAGTTGTTTACAACTGGCAATGCTATGAAACATCAGGCTGTAGTAAAGTCTGACGGTAGCCTTGACTTCACCACTATAGACGCATTTCTGCAAGCTGTACCCACCGACATAAAAATCTACGGGCATAACTTCCTATGGCATACCCAGCAGAATCAGAATTATTTGAAGTCGCTCATTGCTCCTACCATGAAAGTGGAAAGCAGCGGAGGCGTTGCCAATATACTCAGCGGTGACGCAACAGACTTTAACGGCGGAACTACCGGAGGTTGGGGAAGCTGGGGTAGCAACAAAGACAGCCAGACCATTGAAGAAGGTGCAGGCTCGGACGGCACACCATGTATGGTATTGAAAAACTTAGGAGATGGTAATGCCTGGGAAGCACAATGTGGCTATACTCTCAGTGATTTTCTGCAAGTTGGTAAAACATACATGATTAAGTTCAAAGCTAAATCGACTTCAGGTGCCGGATATTTACAATTCCAATACCAGAACGGAACGACTTACGGCAGCCAAGGCGGATACAACGATTTTAATATCGGTACCGACTGGAATGACTTTGAATATGAATTTACCCCCGATTATGAAGATATAAACCGCATCATATTAAATTTTGGTAAGGTAGGCGCCACATATTACATCGATGATATTCAGTTCGGCCTTAAAGTAGAAGACCCGATGACTAATGTTCTATCCGGTGACAACAGTGACTTTGAAGGTGGTACAAAAGGCAGTTGGGGAAGCTGGGGTAACAATTCAACCACTTCGGTATCGGCAAGTGGAGAAGGCTACAACAGCAACTATTGTATTGTACTGGTTAATCCTACAGACGGAAGCGATTACTATGCAGCACAGTTGGCTTATACTTTTGACGATCCGTTGAAAGTAGGCGAAACCTATGTCATCCAGTTCTATGCCAAAACATCCCTGACAGGAGCCGGAGTACAGTTTGCAACTCAAAACAGCAATGACTATTCCGGTGAAGGATATCATGCCATTCCTTTAAGCAGTGAATGGGTATTATGCGAGCACGAATATACATGCTCCAAAGAAGGCATAAACCGCATCCTCATAAACTTTGGCAAGAATGCAGCTACTTTCTATTTAGACAATATCAAGTTTGGTGTAAAGAAAGCGACTGCACGTGCCCTAACCCGTGGAACTTCCATCACCTATGTTCCTAAATCAGCAGAAGAAAAGAAAGCCGCTTTACTCTCAGCTATGGAAGCGTGGATAAAAGGTATGGCTCAACATCCGGGAATGGAACGTGTCACTGAATGGGATGTTATCAACGAACCTATCGGCGATAACAGCAAATGGCGTGGATTCGATAATACCTTCATGGATGGAGATTCCGCACCTGTAGAAAACGAAGAAAGCGGCCTAACCTTGAACTGGGGCAATGAAGCCGGTAACGGACATTTCTACTGGGGTTACTACATTGGCAAGGAATATGCAACAAAGGCATTTGAATACGCACGCAAGTACTGTAGTACAGGAACCAAGCTGTATGTAAATGACTACAACCTCGAATCAAGTCCAAACAAACTGGCTGCTCTGATTGACTTTGTACAGTATATTGAAGATAATGGTCAGGAGGTAGACGGTATCGGTACTCAGATGCACGTATCATCCAGCATCACGAAAGATCAGGTAGACGCTATGTTCAAGACTATGGCTGCAACCGGCAAACTGATTCGAGTAACGGAATTGGACGTACAGGTAGGAACCACTACTCCATCGGCTGAACAGCTGGCCACACAGGCGGAAGTATATCAAATGATTTTTGACTCTTACCGGATTAATGTACCGCAGGCTCAACAATCAGGTATCACCATCTGGACGCTGACCGACAGCAAAAAAGAACATGAATACTGGCTGCCTAACGATGCACCGAACCTTTTCGACGCAAACTATGAACGCAAACATGCCTATAAAGGTGTATGCGATGGTATTGCCGGAAAAGATATCAGTGAAGATTTCAGCGGTGACGACTGGAAGAATGCGTATGAAACAGAAGGAGAAGAAACTCCTGCTGAATAAAGTGTGAAGACAGGAAATCCGGTAAGGCTCCGGCCTTACCGGATTCCATTCATCAAACCATTTACCAAACTATTCCCGAATCCGGTAAAAACACCCATTTTACCCCCTGAAACAGGGAAATGTACGATAAACAAAAAATTATGTAACATCATTGAGGAATGATGTAACCGAAATGAAGTTTTCTGCAACACTGCGAAAAGCTTTCTAAATTATAGCTCACTATCTTTGTTGCAATGGAAAACATCTCAAATCAATACCAGAGACAAACGATGAAGAATTGGATTTTCATTTTAGTTTTAAGTGTAATGTCAGTTGGGTATGTAAATGCTCAAAAAAGTACATTACAAAAACAAGGCACCGCTACTCAATTAGTAGTAGACGGCAAACCATTTCTTATTTTAGGCGGTGAATTAGGAAATTCATCGGCAGCATGCATAGAAGATATCGAACGTATCTTCCCGAAGCTGCAACGGATGGGACTGAATACAGTACTCGTTCCCGCATACTGGGATTTGATAGAACCACAGGAAGGACAATTCGACTTCACCCTCACAGATAAAGTCATCCGTCAAGCCCGGCAGAACGATCTGAAAGTTATCTTTCTTTGGTTCGGTGCCTGGAAGAACTCCATGAGTTGCTACGCTCCCCTCTGGTTCAAAGAAAACTATAAGAAATACCCGCGTGCTTATACACAAAAAGGAAAACCACTCGAAATAGCCAGCGCATTCTCTGAAAATGTATTCCAAGCCGACAACCGTGCTTTTTCCGAGTGGATGGCACACATCGCAGCCATTGATAAAGAGGAAGGTACCGTCATCATGATACAGATAGAAAATGAGATAGGTATGCTGGAAGATGCAAGAGACTATTCTAAAGAGGCCAACGCATTGTTCAATGCACCGGTACCCGCGGAATTAATGAGCTACTTGCAGAAAAATAAGAAAACGCTCCACCCCCAGATGCTTGAGAAATGGGAAAGCCAAGGTAGCAAGAAGCAAGGCACCTGGCAAGAAGTATTCGGAGCCGATATTTACACCGATGAATTATTTATGACCTGGCACTACGCCCGCTATGTGGAAAGAATGGCACAAAGCGCACGGTCCATCTACAATATTCCACTATATGTGAACGCTGCCATGAACAGCCGCAACCGGAAGCCGGGAGAATATCCTTCTGCCGGTCCGCTGGCACACCTTATTGATATATGGCATTGCGGAGCGCCCAACATCGACCTTCTTGCTCCCGACCTGTACGACAATGGCTTTACAGACTGGGTAGCTAAATATAAGTTACACAACAACCCGTTGTTTATTCCTGAAATCAAACTGACAGATAATAATGGCGTAAGAGCTTTCTATATCTTTGGCGAACATGATGCCATCGGTATCAGCCCGTTCTCCATCGAAGAAGGTTCCGACTCTCCCAACTCTCCGTTGGTGAAAAGCTATCGTACGCTAAAAGAGTTCATGCCTCTGCTGGCTAAGTATCAGGGTAAAGGCGCAATGAAAGGATTACTCTTCGATCAGGAAAATAAAGAACGCATCCTATATCAGGATGATTTGAAGATAACTTGCCGCCATTTCTTTACTCTTCCATGGGATGCACGTGCCACTGATGGCAGTGTATGGCCCGAAGGTGGAGGTGTACTATTAAAATTGGCATCTAATGAGTATATAGTAGCTGGTAGTGGTATCGTTATTGAGTTTGAAAAAGCTACAGAAAATCAGGCCAAAGTCCGGGCATTGGGCGAAGACGGATTTGCCCAGACAGGAGGAAAGGGTGATAAAGTGATAAGTGATGGAGTGATAAGTGATAAGGTGATGTGGAAAGGGGCACGTTGCGGCATCGGTTCCGTAGATGAAGTGAAGGTAAACGAGGATGGTACGCTCTCTTATATCCGCCGTCTGAATGGTGATCAAGACCATCAGGGACGGCATGTGCGTATCTCAGTGGGAGACTTCCAGATACTTCATGTGAAGTTGTACGAGTATAAGTAATATATTTTAAGAGCTAGACTAACAATTAGTCTAAGGTAAGAAGACGGTTAGTCTAAGATAGGTTAACGGCTTATCTGCAGAAGAATTAAAAAGATAAACAAGATATGAATAAGGTTAGTTTTAATAAAGTTAGGTTGAGTCTGGCAGTGTTACTTTGCCTTTGCGCTACTTCCATGGTGGACGCAAAGGTAAAGTTACCTGCCTTGATTTCTGACGGAATGGTACTGCAACGTGAACAACCCATTAAAGTATGGGGTACGGCAGATGCCGGAGAAAGCGTACTGGTTAAGTTCCTGAAGAATGCCACTCCTACAGGTGTAAAAGGTGGAAAGCTGAAAGCCACTTATACAGCCACAGCGGATGAAAACGGCCAATGGTCCCTCACCCTGCCTGCCATGAAACCGGGCGGACCTTACATCCTTCAAGTAAATGACATCGAACTGAAAGATATTCTGGTGGGAGATGTATGGCTATGCTCCGGTCAATCTAATATGGAACTGCCTGTCAGCCGGGTTACGGATATGTTCCGTGATGAAATCGCCGCTTATGAGAACACGAATATACGGCAGTTGAAAGTACCCAATATCTTCAACTTCCATGCACCGCAAGCGGACTTGCCGGAAAGCGTTGCTTGGAAACCGCTGACACAGGACAACGTAATGAACTTCTCCGCTCTGGGCTATTTCTTTGCCAAAGCCATGTATGAGAAGAACAACATACCCGTCGGACTGATAAACTCCAGTTGGGGCGGGACTCCCGTTGAGGCATGGATAAGCGAAGAAGGACTGAAAGAATTTCCGAAGTATATGAATGATAAACGGCAATATGAAGATGATGCGTATCTGAAAAGCATTAAGCAGACAGAAGGTTTGAGCTTCTATCGCTGGAACACTTCCCTATACCGGGGAGACGCAGGACTACACGAAGCAACACCTTGGTATGCCGCCAACTATAATGATAAAGACTGGAAGACCGTTGATTTATTCTCTACCGACTGGGGAACCAACGGTTTGAATCCGATAAACGGTTCGCACTGGTTCCGCAAGGAAGTGGAAGTACCGCAGGATTGGAACGGAAAAGAAGCGACCTTGCGCTTAGGTTGCATTGTAGATGCAGACTCCGTCTATGTGAACGGTACATTCGTAGGTACTATTTCCTATCAGTATCCTCCACGCATCTATACCATTCCGGCAGGTGTACTGAAAGCGGGAAAGAATACAGTGACCATACGCCTCATCAGCAACAACGGTTATCCGCACTTTGTGAAGGAGAAACCTTATAAGATTATTTGCGGAAATGAAGAAGTAAGCCTGCAAGGAGAATGGAAATACAGATTAGGCGCTTCCATGCCTCCGGCTCCGGGAATGATGTTCTTCTGTTACAAACCGGTATGCCTGTACAATGCCATGATTGCCCCGTTACAAAACTATGGCATCCGTGGTGTCCTCTGGTATCAGGGAGAGTCCAATGTGGACCGCCGCAATGAATACGCCGCCCTACTGACAGCCATGATTGCTGATTGGCGCAGCACATTCAACAACCCGGAATTACCTTTCTACATTGTAGAGCTGGCAGACTTCCTGTCCCGAGATGACGTCAGCGGTCGGCAGGCATGGGCTGAGATGCGCAAGGAACAGGCCAAAGTAGCTGAAACCAACCGGAACACCCGACTCATCCGCAACAGCGACCTGGGCGAATGGAATGATATACATCCATTGGATAAGAAAACCCTGGGACAACGCGCGGCAGAAAGTGCGTTGGAGAATAATAAATGACGGACAGCCGGAAACGGATAACAGCAAACGAACAACTGATTACTGACTATTAATAACTGAATAATACAGCACTATGAACGCACTAAGTCAAAAAGTGTCTATGGCCGAGAAGATTGGCTATAGTTTAGGAGATTGCTCTGCGAACCTCGTGTTCCAGATGATGATGATTTACCAAACCAAGTTTTATACCGATGTCTTCGGTCTGGAAGGCGCCATTGCAGGATCAGTGATGCTGATTGCCCGCATTGTGGACGCTTTTGTAGACCCTACCGTAGGTATATTGTCCGACCGGACACAAACCAAATGGGGCAAATACCGCCCATGGGTACTCTGGACTGCATTGCCGTTCATGGTGTTCTATGTGCTGGCATTCTACAATCCCGGTATCGAGGATAAGGGTTTGGTAGCGGTATATGCTACAATCTCTTATACCTTGTTGATGACGCTTTACTCGTTCAACAATACACCGTATGCATCGTTGGGTGGTGTAATGTCAAGTGACATCAAGGAACGTACAAGCATTACGTCTATCCGTTTCGTAGCCGCTACTATTGCGCAGTTTGTGGTACAGGGCTTGACTCTCCCGCTGGTAAGCAAGTTTGCAGGTGAAAGCGGTGATAAGGGGCACGGTTGGCTATGCACTATTTCCTTGTTTGCAGTCATCGGTTTCGTGTTCCTGGTTATTACCTTCTTCTCCAGCCGCGAACGTATCACACCGCCCGCCAATCAGAAAACTGATACCCGGAAAGATATCAAGGATGTATTCAAGAATATTCCCTGGCGGGCCATGTTCATCCTGACACTCTTCCTTTTCACTACCCTTGCCATGTGGGGAAGCGCTATGAACTACTACTTTGAGAATTATGTGGATTCGGGCGCATTATTTGCCTTCCTCGATAAACTGGGGTTAGTGGCTACACAGACCAGTGATTCGGTGGGCTATACGATACTGAATGCTTTCGGCCTTATTGTCAGCAGTCCTGAAAGAGCTTATGAAGTGGGGTTCGGTGTGTTTAATATGCTGGGAGCAGTGGTACAGTTCTTCGGCGTTATCTTCCTGTCCGGCTTCTTAGCCAATCGTTTCGGAAAGAAATCGGTGTTTATCGTTTGTCTGGCACTGACGGCAGTGTTCACCGCCTTCTTCTATTTCCCGAATGAAACGGATGTAGAAACAATGTTCGTCCTGAACTTCCTCAAGAGTTTGGCATACGCTCCCACCGTTCCATTGCTTTGGGCTATGATTGCTGACGTGGCGGATCATTCGGAATATGTCAATCACCGCCGTGCAACGGGTTTCGTGTTCGCAGGTGTGGTGTTTGCCCTGAAGGCCGGATTGGGTATTGGCGGCGCTATTTTGGGTTTCCTGCTCTCCGGTTTCGGTTATGTATCGGGTGCAGGGATCGCACAAAGCGAATCGGCTATTCATGGTATCGTGCTTTCATCCAGTATTATTCCGGCTGTTACGTTCTTTATCGGTGTCATAGCGCTGTACTTCTATCCTATTACAAAGAAGTATAATGAAGAGATGCAGGCTGAACTGACGGAACGCAGAAGTAAAGAAGATTATTAATTGTAAAGGTGATGGAGGTTATTCATAATAGTGCAGAAATGAATCAATAGATACGCGGACGACGCGGATAAGGCGGACGAACGCGGATTTAAAAAGCTGCGCTATACTATTAAGAAATTAAAGTCCGCGTTCGTCCGCCTT
>OHIC01000041.1_pt1 | contig 109580 bp, 105 predicted proteins | sample 1568171 | NCBI WGS metagenome assembly OHIC01 (sample SAMEA3879506, study PRJEB24766) | human gut metagenome | biome: human-associated habitat; feature: feces | place: USA | collected 1985/1987
TGGGTTGCCAGCGAAGATAGAACTTTCAATTAATAGCCATTTTTTGACTGCTTACATATAATAAGGGATAAATAACCAACACAACAACTTACCCAATTTCAAAATAATCATTAGGAATTTATAAATATCTATTCTCTATATTTTAAAACCTTTGCAGGTATACCTGCCATTACAGCATTTGTTGGTACATCTTTAATAACTACGGCACCAGCACCAATAAGACAGTTTTCTCCTAATTCATGTACACCAGTCATTATAGTAGCACTAATGCCTATATAAGCATACTTATGTGCAATAATTGAAGCACCAAAATTTACTCCAAAGGAAAGAAATACTCCTTCTTCTAAAATTGTATGATGAGAAACTACACTATTAACACTCATCATTACAAAGTCATGTATGTTACACCAAGGCATAATTACCGTTTTAGGAAGAATATATATCCCCTTATCTCCAATTTTAACATTAGGAGAAAGCACCACTGTAGAATGAATAAAATTAGGCACCTCATATCCCAGACTTAACGCACGATTTAATATTTTAACCCGCAATTTATTATTTCCTAAGGGACAATAAATAGCTTTAACGCCATATTCATCTTTCAAACAAGCTAGAAAATCCAATTCCCCCAACACAGGAATACCACAAACCTTTTGTTTGAGATACCTAGGATCATCATCCAAAAAACCTACAATTTCAATACCAGCTTCTTGGAGATAAGCTAAATAGACTTCACCATAAGTACCTGCTCCTATAATAACACTTTTCATTTCTTTCTCTTAATTATATCCATTGAAAGGTACAGTGGTCACCTCTCCTTCTTTAGAAACACCCTCTCTAATAAAGACTTTTTTAATCGTAGTAAATGCTATCTTTATATCCAAAAGAAAAGTGCAATGGTCAACATACCATACATCGAGCTCAAACTTTTTTGTCCAACTCAAATTATTTCTTCCATTAATCTGTGCCCACCCTGTTATTCCCGGACGTACTTCATGACGTCTCATCTGTTCTTCAGAGTATAAAGGCAAATAATAGGTTCTTAAAGGACGAGGTCCAATCAATGCCATATCACCTTTCAATACATTAATTAATTGTGGTAATTCATCAATAGAAGTAGAACGAACAAACTTACCAACCTTGGTCAATCGTTCTTTATCCGGCAATAAATTTCCATCAGTTCCCCGTTCATCTGTCATTGTTTTGAACTTAATGATCTTGAATATCTTTTCATCCTTACCGGGACGTTCTTGTAAATAGAAAATCCCGGCCCCTTTATTTGCGAAATGCAACCAAATACTAATGAGCAATAAAATTGGCCAGACAATTGCCAATGCAAAAAATGCAATAATAAAATCTATCAATCGTTTAAAGAAATGAGAATACATAACTATGAACTATACAAAATGTTTTATTATAATTCGATATCCATTTTCTACTGTATAATTGGATAATAAATAAGAATATCCTTTTTCGCCCATGACTTTTCTCTGTTCTCTATTCTCAGACATCCAAGCAACCAATTCCATAAACATATCCAAATTTCCATTTTCCGTCCACAGACCATAACCATTAACTTCCGCTATTCGACCAATATCTGTATTTACATCAGTTGCAAGTAATACAGGCATACCATTTTCCAAATAAGAAAGAAGACGCGAAGGATAATTAGGAATAGTAAAGTGCTTATCAAGAAATATCAGACCAATATCACAGCTCCTCACTAATTTATCATAATTTTCTTTAGGAAGAGACGAAAGCAAACAGGCATTACGTAAAGTATTACTTTCAAACCATCGTTTCATTTTACCATATTCAGTACCATTTCCTACTATGACAAAAAAAGTATCATCGCGATTTTCATTAGCAGCAATCACTTTCATAAGAAAATCCACACCTTGAGGACGTCCCAAATTACCGCCATAAATAAAAAGAAGCTTATCTATAGGAATATTCAGATTTCGGAGTAATGCTTTTCTATCAGACTCTAACCATTCACTGTTCTTCTGCAACTCTATGCTATTAGGACAGAGCTCTACAGTCTCTGCCTTAATAAATTGATTATGTTTTAGCAAATACTCAACATTAGCAGGAGACATACAACCAATATAATCCGACAATTGATAGAGACGCTCTTCTTTTCTACGAAAAAACTTATAAAGTAGACTATTTTTAGAAAACATCCCTAAATCAACTGCATTTTGAGGAAATATATCTTTTAACAACAGATATGATTTTGCATTATATCGTTTTTTCAAGGACGCAATAATTCTGTTAAAAGTAATCGGAGGTGTAGAATATAAGATAAGATTAAACCTTATATTTTTCCAATATTTCTGAATAGCATATTGGTATTGATATTCTAACAATAACGTACCAATGCCCTTTTCAATTATATTAGTTTTCTGGATATTTAGTGTTCTTACCCGCAATATTTTAGCACCAGCACTCTCAAAGACTCCTGTTGGTTGATGCAAACGGCGTTCACTGGGAACAACCAAATATACATTATGCCCGTGACGAATAAATTCACGCATCAAATCTGTATAGATTCCCCGCATAGAAATATCGGACATACGACTTAATGTCAAAAATAAAATATTCATTTCAACAGTAATTAATATTTTCTCCAGACCATCTTATCCACTACCTCGGTATAACTCTGAATCAGCTTCACGACCTTAACCGATACAATCTCATCCGTATAATCCGGAACAGGAATACCCAAAGCACCATTACGATTCATCTCCACAGCTACATCAACCGCTTGAAGAACCTGTTCCGTTGTGATGCCAGCCAGTATAAAATTACCTTTATCCAAAGCCTCCGGTCGTTCTGTACTCGTACGAATACAAACAGCCGGGAAAGGATGACCGATAGAGAGAAAATAACTACTCTCTTCAGGCAAAGTACCCGAATCTGAAACAACAGCAAAGGCATTCATCTGAAGATGATTGTAATCATGAAAGCCCAAAGGCTGGTGCTGAATAACCCGAGCGTCAAATACAAAACCGCGTTGTTCTATGAATTTCTTTGAACGCGGATGACATGAATAAAGAATAGGCATATCATATTTCTTAGCCAGTTCATTGACCGCATTCATCAGATTGAAGAAATTCTTCTCCGTATCAATGTTCTCTTCACGGTGGGCGGAAAGAAGGATATATCTGCACTTCTCTAGATTGAGCTGTTCCAGAATAGTACTAGCTTTGATCTGTTCCAGATTATTATGCAGGACTTCAGCCATAGGAGAGCCAACAACATAAGTACGCTCCTTTGGAGTACCCGCAGCATTCAGATAACGACGGGCATGTTCCGAATAACAAAGGTTTACGTCAGCTGTTACGTCAACAATCCGCCGGTTAGTTTCTTCAGGGAGGCATTCATCAAAGCAGCGGTTACCGGCTTCCATGTGGAAGATGGGGATATGAAGACGCTTAGCACCGATAACGGAAAGGCAGGAATTGGTATCTCCCAAAACCAGAACCGCATCAGGTCGCACTTCCACCATAAGTTGATAAGATTTAGCTATGATATTGCCAATAGTTTCACCCAAGTCCTTACCCACCGCATTCAGGTAGTAGTCAGGTTCACGAAGACCGAGGTCTTCAAAAAACACCTGATTCAGGGAGTAATCATAATTCTGACCGGTATGTACAAGTATCTGGTCAAAGTATTGGTCACAACACTTAATGGTGGCAGACAGGCGGATAATCTCCGGACGGGTGCCTATGATAGTCATTAACTTAAGCTTGCTCATTTCAATTTATAGTTTTCATTTTTATCACAAGGTTCAAAATAGGTATCGACGTCAGAAGAATCATACCATTCATTGATCCAGAACTGAGTATAAAGGTCTTCATTTCCAACGTTGGTGATATTATGAGTATACCAGACGGGCATATCCACATAACAGGGATCTTTACCGTCCAGATAGAAGTTCAGGACTTCATCTGTATCAATTTTACGCAACTGGATCCGGGCTTTACCACGAATGACCGTGAAGCGTTCTATTTTACGGGTATGGTAATGATTACCACGAGTGATACCGGGAATGGTGGTAGAGAAAGAAACCTGACCACCGATACCCAGCTTAACAGTTTCTACAAACATACCACGGGGATCTTCATGCTTCACCAGTTTACGGGGATAGACGGAAGAGAAATCAATATAGCCACAAAAGGTATTGAAGAGATTCACTTCGTCCCTATCCTTCAGGACAGGAATGATGCCCTGTTCGAAGTAAAGAGACTTATAGTTTTCCAACAAAGCCAGAATCTCCGTTACTTTCTTCTCAAAGTCATAAGAGACTACATCACGTTCAACCATAGGAAGGGCATTCGAAGAAACTTCGCGTATCTTACCAATTATATGTTTGCAAAGGTTACCCACATAAATCAAACACACCTCACTGTCCTGTAAAACCTGTGGTATTTCTCCATGAGTCAGTTTATAGCAAAAAGTGGCAATGAAAGAATTATAGTTGGGGCGTCCAAAGGGACCGTACACATTAGGAACAACCATGCCGGTAAAACTGGCACGATTACGTCCCGCCCACTCTTCAAGCAGATTACGTCCTTCACGTTTGGAACGCCCATATTCGTTATCACGCTCCTCCTGGGTAGAAGAAGAAAACAGCACATGGGGGGTAACCTTTTCGGCTTCCATAGCGGATATCAGCTGGCTAACCAGACCGATATTTGTATCATAAAGAACTTGGGGATCCGGATGACGGTTCATGGCTGCCAGATGCACGATTACATCACATTCACGCACAAAGGAGCGCAATTTGTCCTCACTCTGAAAATAAAAATCTTCAAAGGGGATACGAAGGAATTCGTCAGGGGACAGACCAAGTACATTATAGAGATGAGTCCCTACAAAACCAGGCTGGCCCGTTATGCCAACTCGTATCATAAAATTATATGTTTCTTAAAATAAAAAGGAAAGATTAAAGGTGAAGATCTTCACGAATGAAGGAAAGTTTCAATAAAAGTTGTTTCATCCCTTCCACATCCAAGCGGTGAGTATTATGAGAGTGGTAGTCTTCTATACGAGAGACTTCCTCACTACCTTCAACAAAAAATTTGTCATAGTTCAGATCGCGAGTATCACAGGGAATACGGTAGTAATCCCCCATATCGATGGCTTTGGACATCTCTTCCCGGGTCACAAGCGTTTCATATAACTTTTCACCGTGACGAGTACCAATGACTTTCACCTCGGCATCACTATGATACAAATCTTTCAACGCAGTAGCCAGGACATCTAGCGTAGCAGCGGGAGCTTTTTGGACAAACAGGTCACCATTATGTCCATGTTGGAAAGCGTAAATGACCAGGTCAACGGCGTCATCTAAAGTCATCATGAAACGGGTCATGTTAGGATCTGTTATAGTCACCGGTTTATTATCTTTCATCTGCTCAACCCACAAAGGAATTACAGAACCACGGCTGGCCATGACATTACCGTAACGGGTACAACAAATCGTAGTAGAACCGGTTTCACCCAACTGACGCCCTTTGGCAATGGCAACTTTCTCCATCATAGCTTTACTGATTCCCATAGCATTGATGGGATAGGCTGCCTTATCGGTAGAAAGTACTACGACATTCTTCACACCATGTTCAATGGCCGAATCAAGCACATTCTCTGTTCCAAGCACATTAGTGCGTACAGCCTGTGTTGGAAAGAATTCACAGGAAGGTACTTGCTTCAATGCCGCAGCGTGGAAAATATAATCCACCCCATTCATGACACCATCAACGGAACGTTTGTCACGTACATCACCGATGTAGAATTTTACTTTAGGATTCTGCAAGTGATGGCGCATGTCATCCTGCTTTTTTTCATCACGACTAAAAATACGGATTTCTTTGATATCTGAATCTAAGAAACGGCGTAAGACAGCATTACCAAAAGAACCTGTGCCTCCGGTAATCAATAATACTTTATCACTAAAAGCTGGCATATATTTATTTTTTAATAAAATCCCATGTGCGTAATATACCTTCTTCCAAAGGTATTTCCACATACCAATTTAAATTCTTATTTGCTAATTGACAATCTAAAAATATATTAGGAACATCACAAGGTCTTGAAGGCATGTATTGAACATTAAAATCTATTTTTAAGACGTCCCTTATTTTTATCAATAGCTGGTTTAGTGTATAAGCCTTTCCAGAACCTATATTATATATCTGATTTGTATGTTCAGTGATTGCAGCACTATAAATGGCTTTCACTAAATCCGATACATAAATATAATCTCTAGCCACGGAACCATCTCCCCAAATCTGAATATTTTCCTTCCGACTAATTTTTCCTAAAAAAACAGATAACGATCCCAATGTTCCATAAGGATTCTGACGTGCACCATAAGGATTTGAAGGTCTAATGATATTAAATTCTAATCCATACAAATGATTAAAGAGATAAAGATATTTTTCTACTGCTAACTTTACAATCCCATAAGAGGATTGTGGAAATAGGACATGTTCCTCATTAACAGGTAACGATTTGACTGTACCATAAACAGCTCCACCACTAGATAAATAGATTATTCTTTTTATACTTTTATTTACACATTCGTGTAATAGAGCAATAGTATTAATCAAATTAGACTGAACATCATATATTGGATTTTCATTTGAAGTAACAGGAATTGTGGAAGAAATAGCATGGACAACAAGATCAACGCCTCTCAATGCTACATCTATCAATGACTTATCACCATAATTACCTATATAATATTTAACCCCAGACAAAGGTTCTCTAAATTTCTCATAAGCAATATCTAAAACGGCCACTTCATTTCCAGCCGCAAAGAAAAAATCAACAATATGAGAACCAATAAAACCGTTTCCTCCTAATACTAGAACTTTCATAATTAATCAGTTATTATAAATCCTGGTTTTTCGCCCTTATCAAGCAACCAGTTATACAAACAAAGTGTATCTTGGGCTATAATTTCCCAGGTATATTTCATTTCAATTAAACGTTTCGAATTTCTACTCATCATTTTCAATTCATCGGTTGACAAATCCAACATATTTTTTAGAGCTAATTCTATTGATTGCAAATTTATATCAGCCCAATAACCACAACTAAAATCTTCTAAATCTTTCCATGAGGAGGATTTTGTTGTTATAACAGGAACTCCATATGACAAACTATCTAGTATAACCATTGGTGCCCCCTCTGAATATGAGGGTAAAATAAAAAAATCTGCAGCAGAAAAAATATCCAATTTATTTTGATCAAATTGTGGTTCTATAACAACAACCTTATCCTGTAATTGAAAATCTTTAATCATCTGAAGTACCTCTTTTACATACTTATTACCATCATTACCAGCAATGACCAAAAGCCAATTATTAAATAAAGCACTTAAATTATTCAATGCTGAAAGCAGCATATCAAGCCCCTTTTTAGGCGTAATTCTTGACAAATATAAAAGAATACGTTTATTCTTATCTATATTATATTTTTCTTTAAAACGAAAACCACTCCCCGTTAGTGATAATTCAGCTTCACTAATTCCATTTTTTATATAAGCAATAGGAGCTCTTAAGCCAAACTGTCTAAAATCTTCAACCTCTTGTTTTGAGGTTGCATGCAAACAGGAACATTTTTTGAGATTTTCATTCTCATACAAATTCAAAGCTATTTTCTTTTTTATTCTACTAGATAAACCATTACGTAATGCATATGGAGATAAAGTCCCATGAGGTGCAACAATATAAGGTATCTGTCTACTCCTAAATTCACTAAGTAAAAGCGAATGTTTTCCCCATAAACTATGTTGATGGACAATGTCAATATGTGAAAGATCCTTCAAGGAATAAATAAAATCATTCTTCTTACTCTTATTTAATATCTGAGAGTAAGAACATTGGATATTTCTGATTTTTTCAAGAGGAAAATTATACTTTGTAGAACTCCATAATAATTCTTCCTCAGAATTATCAACAGACAGTACGTTAACATCGAAATTAAGTTTGCTTTGGGTTGAAGCAAGACTCATGCTTATTTGCCCCAAACCGTATGACTTCTTCCCCAAAGAACTAACAGTGTGTAATATGTTCATCTTATTTCATTATTAATATAATAAGCAATCAACGAAAAGTATCCTTTGTTAATTCAAAGAAAAAAACAAAGCTAACATATTGAAAAAGTGTTTTCTATTTCAAAAATCCTATATTTTATATGAATTAGCGTCTCAACGACATTTATGTCAGTTCAAAAAAAGAAATATCTATCCTAATCGATAATAGAGAAACATTCACAATATCCCAATTTTATCAACCTTAGAATAACGTTTTATTAGCAGCCTTATCTTATACCAAACGAATTTAAGTACCGAACCATAGTTATCTTTACGAATATTTTTATAAAACTCTAGATTATCATTTATAACATTGGTTATATTTAATATTTTATAAAAGATACGATTACTATTACCATATTTAAATCCCAATACATTATTACTATGTTGTCTATATAATAGTGTTGGTATATATATTGATTTTATTATACCTTTAGACTTGATTACTCTTGTTGAAATCCACCAATCATGCATAAATTCACCTGAGTAAGGAAAAGAGATTTTTTTAGCTTCATTATTAAAAAGCATCGTATTACCTTGAGTATAACAACAAATTGCCAAATAGTTATAGTTTTTTAATTCATCTGGGTTAAGTCGACAACTTAGCCAATGAGAAGACTCTAAAACAGTTAAATTTTCATCGACAACAGCCACATCTGTATGTACTACAATTGGTTTGCAAGGATTCTTAACATATATGTCATTATAAACATCAAACGATAATTGTATTTTGGTAGGTAACCAAACATCATCCTGGTCACAAAACATATATAGCTCTGATTCTACACATTCCAACATTCCAATAAAACCTTTTTGAGGACCAATATGCTTTTCTAGTTCTTCACAGAATATAATTCTGTTATCTAACAATAGGTAATTATGAATGATTTCTATTGTATTATCTGTAGAGCCATCATCCCTAATATAGAGAGTCCAATTGGAGAATGTTTGTTTTATAATAGACTCTAACTGTTCTGAAAGATATTGTGCCCCATTATAAGTGCATAAAATAATTGCTATTTGATTATTATTCTTAAAAAGACCTTTCATTCTCACACATTATAGTTGGTAAAATTACTAATCTTAGCTTTATCGCATTCGATTATACTAATTATTGTCAAAAGCATAATTACAGAATAAATAGTATAATGATAAAACAAGAAAGAGATAAGTGAACTTTCAATCCCTGCACATAAAATGTAATAAAAACTATCATTACACTGCAGACTTTTATATCTCATTTTTTTAAATAATAAATAATAAAGGAATAAAAAAACAATAAAACCGAACATTCCACAATCAAAGTATGTAGCTATATATGTATTTTCAGGATCATATGGTTTATTATCATGATTGACCAACTTGTTTTTAACATATGGATAAGAAGAAGTAAAATATCCAGTACCCATCAAAAAAGAGGATGGTTGCAATATAGTAGCCTTAGGAAAATTTAGTATATAAGCAACTCTCAAATTTTCGTTTGAAGATTCTTCTTTTGCTTCTGTTCTTTCTATAAAAGCATTTATCATCATCATCGAAACATCATTATCATTCTTTAAAGTTGTCCATGAGATTGTTACAATAACACCCAATAATAAAAAAGTCAGCACAAATTTTCTAATATTTGTCAACATTGAAAATATTGAAACTAATAAAATACCAACAAATGCGGTATGACTCAACGATGTAAAAATGCTAACAATAGACAATAGAAACAAATAGTACTGTCTGTTTTTAAGAGCATAGCTAGCAAGTAAAGGTGCCAAAAAACCAATATTAGCAGGATCAATATTTAAACCACACGAACGTATAGTTCCACCTATAGTAAGCGAAATCATTCCATAACGAACATCCAACGCATTAATATAATTTCTGAACAATTCATTAGTAATAGAATACCCATAAGAATAAAATATGATAGCATCAAATAATGCCCAAATTAAATTTAAGATAGCTCCCCAAAGAATTCCAACTGCTATTAACCTAACATAATACTGAGTATTCACTTGCTTTTTAAGCAAATAAAATAATAGCATATATATAATTAATTTGGGAACATAGCTCAATGCAGCAAATTGCCACTCAGTAGAGTCTGTCACAAAATAAAGAAATCCCCATAAGCTAGACAAGACACTTATCCATATCCAAGAATAAAACAATTTATCCTCATAAGTACCTTTATTTATACATGAAATATGTTTACGTATACAAAGATTTATAAAAACCAATACTAATACGATTGAAAATAAAGATATATATCTACTTAATATATTTACAGACAATAGAGAGGTGGTTGAAAACAAACCTAGTAGAAAATAAAATACATCAAATGGCCTTTCTAAAATATTATCAATACATTTTCTCATTCTAATAAAAGTATTATTGATTTCATGAAAAATGCTTCATAGAAAGACTCTTAACCTTGCTCAAAATATATTTCTTTTCTTTTTCATCTATTCCCCAAATAGATATGACAACCACTGTACTTGCTGTAAATAATATAGTCATAACTATATGAGAATAAAACTCCTTCATTTTCCATAATAAAAACAGCAACACTACAGATACTAATATTACTTTAAGAATAGGTATTAATATCTGATTGAATAGTGTCTTAAGTGAAAGATTAATCATTCTAGCCCCCTTAATCACTCTCCACAAAAGTATAACAAATTGCATAATTAGTTGAACTATATATACAAAAACAGGAGATACTCCTAAACTTAGTCCATAATAAGCTATTGGAATTATAGAAATGTATAATAATCCCGTAATTATATAATAATGACGAATTTGCCCATTTGCTGCAGCTCCCACTAAAAATGGATATGCAGCAGTATCAAGAACTGCAATACACAACGAAATTCTACAAAATTCGATAGTGTACTTAGGGAAATCACCAAGCCAAAAAATCAAAAGATTATTCATTTCAGCAATCATTGGAACTATTGTAATAAGCATGATAAAAAATGAGAACTTAGCAGTTTTACAAATCAATACATGCATCCCATAAATTTCATTAGAAGCATATAATTTTGTTATTTGAGGGCTAACAGCTTGAAGATAACTTTGTGTAAATTTCTGTACAACAGCATAAACTTGAATGGAGAAGCCCCTAGCTGCATTTACAACAGGACCGAAAAAAATATTAAGTAGCAAATTAATACCATGATTACTTGCAGCTAAGCCTGCAGCTGAAACAATACTATACAATGCAAATTTGCCCATTTCCATTAATCGTTTTTTTTCAAAAACAAGAGACAAACGACACTCTTCAAAATTCAATCGGCAAAATAACCAGTATATAAAACGAACAATAAATTGGACCACTAATAAAAAAAGTGAATATATAACGATCCTGTCCAATTCAAAAAACACAAGAGAACAGGCAACTATACACTTAAGAATTATATCCAATATTGATATATATGCTAATGCATCCATTCTTTCATGTGCAATTATTAAAGAGTCATAAGGAGAACTCATAATCATTAATAATGTTGTTGCAATCGATATTTGAAAAACCCAAAACGCGTCATTCATCCTTCCTTGAGGAATCTGCATATAGTTATTTAGTAAATACAAACCTATACTTTCGCATATAATCAAAACTATAATACACAATATTATGTGTAAAATTATAGCAGTATTAAATAGGAGTTTAGTCTTATCAAAATTTCCTTCTCCAACACTAACTGTTACAAATCTCCACGTAGCATTACTTAAAGCCTGCTGAGCAAAACCTACAAGAACAACAAAACCAGCAATAACATTATATAGTCCAAAATCAGTAACCCCCAGTTCTCGCAACAAGATTCTACTTGTATATAAACTTATTAGTGTCACTATTATCATTCGAATATATAGAAGAAGCGAATTTTTTGCAAGTCTCCCAGATTCTATCACTTGTTTCTTTTTTGTATTTGTCATTATACCACTAACTAAAAAAGGAAAAGATCAAGAAGTTAAAAAGCTATAGTCTTTCATATTTATTTTTTTCATCGTTTTAGTTAACTTACACTTATCCTCATTAGTCATATAAGAAGTTCCTAAGATAGGTTTATTACAATAATAGATTTCAAACAATTTTTCTAATTCTTCTCGTTTCATTCTCTCTTCTAATGGATATAGTATTTCTTCATGTCGTAATATTTGCTCTATAGAAAATTTCACCCCCACAATCTTAGCTGGCGATCCTACTACTATAGCATATGGAGGAATAGGTTTAGTAACTAATGAGCCTGCCCCTACAATAGCACCTCGAGCAATATGGCATTTACTTAGCAAAATTGTTCGGGCACCAACCCAAACGTCTTCCTCTATTACTATTTCATTAACAATGTCATTTATATGCAAAAAAGATAAGTATTGAGGAACCCCAACTGTTGGAATATGATTTTCCGGAATAATCAAGCAATCAGCACCTACTGCTGAATATTTTCTAATTTTCAATTTTCCTACGTTAGAAATCATCAGTACTCGATTTTGAAGTCTAGTATAATCCTCCATAAAAATATTTTCGGGTCTAATTGACAAGTTAGTACCTGTATAAATATGTTTACCATGTTCAGCAAGCTTATCCACCCAATAATTTCCAATATATAAATTATTGATACTACGCCATAAAGCAACTATTCTACCTATAAATACCTTAGTGAATTTAATTATTAATTTCATAATTATTTTGATTAAGAAAATTCCAACAAATTTTACATTTTTAGCCTTCAATAATAATGTGCTCTATAGAAAACATCGCTTAAGAAACAAACGGCGCTATGTATTCTTCTGCCATTTCTCAAACAAGCCATGCAGAAAGTAAAGCAGAAGAACTGAAGTGATTTACCAACAGAAATCGTTTCTGTTTTTATCATGGATAAAAAATTGCCCGAAATATAGATTGTTATTACAAACATAAAATTCACTAATCATTACAACTATTTCCATACGCTATTTTTAAAATACTAATTCAGTATAGAAGTTCTGAATAATTAAATAAGCATTCACAATTTCTTAAATTAGGATGTACTTTATCTTTCTCACTCAAAATCACATTTCCCGTTGGTATCCTCCAGTCAATCTTTAATTCAGGATCATCCCATAATAAAGCAGATTCACTCTGAGGAACATAAAAGTTATCACACTTGTATTGAAAAACAGCTTCCTCACTCAGAACACTAAATCCATGAGCAAAACCTCTTGATATAAACAACTGAAGATGATTATCTTCCGTAAGCTCCACCGCAACATGCTGTCCGAAGGTTGGAGATCCTTTTCTTATATCCACAGCAACATCTAAAACGGCTCCTTTCACTACGCGCACCAGCTTACTCTGGGCAAAAGGAGGCTTTTGAAAATGTAAACCGCGAATGACACCATAAGACGATTTGGATTCATTATCTTGTACGAATGTCGTCTTACAAACTTTTTCTTCAAATTCTTTCTGATTAAAGGACTCAGAAAAATAGCCACGACCATCTTTAAAAAGACAAGGTTCAATGATTACAACACCTTCAATTAATGTTTTTATAACTTCCATATTGTTAAAAGGTAGCTTTTATTCATCAATGTATTCCCATGGATAAGGATTATCCACCACATTCTGAAACTCTTCAATAGCTTCTTGCTGTTCAACAGTAAGGGATGTGGAATCCCAGGAAGCAATGATAATACGGCCTTCACCAGCCAAAGGCTCATCAAACACCTCGCCATAACAGGCAGTAAGCAGACGAAGTTTCAGCAACGAAGCAGGAAGAGCATCAAGAATATCCCAACAACGATCCAAGACCTCCTGGATATGCTTTTGTTTTTCACCGTGATCAATAAATGAGGCACTATAGCCCATCAGAAGAGCGAGACAAACATTAGCCTGTTCTTCAACTGTAGAACCTTTAACACCGGAATTATACAAAGCCGTAGTCAGGCGATAAACTTCACCATTACGACGGGAAAGGTCGTCGCTATAGACCGGACTGCCGTCCATGCCCAAATACATCAGATCGTGCGCGGCACGCTGAAGAGTTAGTGCTTCTTCGGAAAGAGACATAATGATTTATGATTTATAATTTATGATTTATCAGCTGTTCAATGGCAACGGCTGATCGTCAATTATTTGATTACTTCTATAAGATCCGGATGAATGGTAGCAAGCGCAACGGCAATAACACCTTGTATCTCGATAACCACACGACGATCACGTGCACCTTTTACTTTCAGAAAAAGACCTTCCTGCCCCTCGAAGTCACCGCCCGTGATACGAACTTTTGTACCTTTGGACAAATTCAACTCATCAGGTTGGAAGTACATAAGATGGTCATTGTAAGTACCAGCTACTGCAATAAAGCGTTGCATCTCACTGTCGGAGATAATGATTTTCTGACCGCTACGGGTATCCGTAATGTATTGCAAATAGCTTACCTGTGATTTGATGCGTTTCACCTCGGAAGGACGGGCATGGACAAAAAGTAAGTTATGTACAACCGGAACCAAAGCACGGACTTTCTTACCTTTCTTTATGCTAATCTTGTATTGCATGGGAACGAAACAACCCATTTTTTCCTTTTCAAGCAAACGCATAGCATCAGGCTCTCTACGGTACGTGGCACGCATCGCATACCATATTTCAGTCTCTTTATCCGCTTCCATTTCAAGGGTTATTTCAGAAAAGGGTGTTCTCTCGGGGCTTTAAAATTCTTGTATACACTTGAATTTCAATCACTTGCGAACACTTTATGTAAGATATGGCAAGTATTGTGTTCTTCTTGCCTATTGATTTTTCGTAGCTGTTCATTACCTTGATTACATTGCAGGTAAAAAGCTATAAACGAATGAATTAAGCTAATAAATCGTCTTTTAATCGTTCGTTTTTTATGCGTAAAGTTTTTTAAATCTGATAAAGTCAGAGAAAAAATGAAAGGAATAGATATTAACTAATATTTTTACAAGTTTTTTATCGCTTATAATCAGATATTTAAGTAGAAAAAACACTATATTACGAAATCTTTTTTATCAAACATTTTGTCATTCAAAAAAACACCTTTATCTTTGTGCACATTAAACGAACATTTTTTGGACACCCTATAAAATCGGACTTAAGAAATTAATATCCAACACATTATCACCCAAAAACAAATTTTCATCCATCATTTTCCACCCTACTCCCCCTCCCATTCCAATTAAATTATCTACTTTCGCATTTTTTAACCACGTTAATATTACCTAACGGTTAATTAATCATTTAAGTCATGACAGAATTTAAAAAAACAAGAAGCTGAACGGAAATCAGCTGAGAAGTAAATCGTACAAATCTGATAATCAGAAGGAAGACGATAGTATAGAACAAGACAAAGCGAATGTAATAAATGAAAATTTATTAGCTTCGAGAAAGTATTACGGAGCAAATACCCATCTGTTGGTAGGCGCCCTGAGATGCTTCAAATTAGGCGGTTTTGAAGGTACGGAAGTCCATACAATCAGTGATTTTATAGAGTGGTGGGACAGTACGGGCAAAATCAGAAAGCATGTGAAAGGAAAGCATATACCTCTAAAAACAAGCAGCTTAAGAACCGAGATAGAGAGTATATGGGCGGTGATACAGAAGGAAGATACAGAACATATAGATCCCTATGGATATGATGTAAAGATTAATCAGTAATAGTTAACTCCAAAGAAAGGGCATAATTTTGCCCCGTCAACAGGATAGTGAAAGGGCTACACCCTTCCACCGGGATGGTGTAGCCCTAACCTAAAAAGGGTGTAGCTATCCAAGACAAAGGGTGTAGCCATCACAGACGGTTGATTATAAACCATTTATAAACAACTAAAATCATTAAGATGGAGAAACAAACGTTGGGACACCAACAAAAGTATGTAACGAAAGACGAAAGAGTGGAGAATCTATGGAAGAAACTGATTGGGCAGGAAACAGACTTATCCGAAGAAACCATCGCATGGATGGCACGACGAATTTTACAATTAACCGCCTACATGCCATACGGATGTGCACTGATAGCCTATCGAAAACAAAATGGAGATTTTTACATGGGAAGAGGAACACTGATACATTACGAAGCCGATTTCCACCGCAAATACGACATCGAGCGTATTCAGAACCATGTAGTGTACTGGGATATAGAGCAACAGGGATGGAGAACGTTCCAGATCGAGAACTTCCTGGAATGGAAACCAGTGGTAAGTTGAAAATTGAGAGTTGAAAATTAAAAAACAAAAGATTATGGATTCATATCTATTACATGATGCTAATGCAGGTAATAACTTTAAAATGATGATAATGATGCAAGAAGAGGGAATGAAAGGATACGGTATCTACTGGATGCTGCTGGAATTTCTAAGATTACAGGACGGATATAAGGCAGACTTAAGAGTATTGCCCATACTGGCACAGAAAATGAGAGTTACGGTAACCACCCTGAAGCGGATCATATATGACTATGCACTCTTCGAGGTAAACGGCACAAGCTTTTCATCGCCCGGACTCACACTGCGCATGAAACCATGGGACGCCCAACAGGACGCAAAAAGAGAGTCAGGCCGTCGTGGAGGGTTGGCTAACCAGCAGAAAATCAGAGATGCCAAGGCAAGCAACGCTTTAGCTACAAACAAAGAGAATAAAGAGAATGAAACAATCCCCTCTATATCTCCCCAGGGAGACACGAGGAAGAATGAGGAGATTCTTCTTGTTCCACCGGAGTATGCACTCAACAAACAGACACACAACTATGAAGGATTGATAGAAGAATTGGAACGGCAAAAAGTGACATCCTTAAAAGAGAAAAATGCCATTCTCAGACTGACCGACTTTGGAAGACTGGGAGGCAAAATATGGAAAATCATCTATGACATCAACAATTCGCCACAGATGAAAGCAAGGATTGTGATGCCCGGAAAATATATTCTGAAGCTGTTGCAAAATTAAGTAGATGATCATAATTAGTTTATACTTTGCAAGTATAAGCTAATTATGACATACCTCCCCTGATCATCCTACATAAATATCAGCTGCTTTTTAAGCAAGTCCACAATATCGCTTTGCAGCTTCTGAGCATTGATAGGTTTAGAAGTGTACGCATCAAAACCACTGTTCAGAATGCGTTCTTCATCTTCGGCATAGACATAAGCTGTCACTGCCATAATCGGGACCGTCGGCGACATTTCACGTATAAGTTGTGTAGCTTCGTAACCGGTCTTTTTAGGCATATTGATATCCATCAATATCAGATGGGGGTTGTATTGCTTGAATAGCTCCACCGCCTCTTCCCCATCCCAGGCATGGAGAATGTTGTACTGACGCTTCAGGATAGATTCGAACAACAGGAAATTACTCTCATTATCCTCAGCTATCAGAACTGTGAGTTTACTCTCCACTTTATTCAACCGGTGCTCCTTCTGTTCCCTCACCGATTTGAGCTCAACGGGACGATAAGGAAGAGTAAACCAGAAAGTAGATCCCTTGCCGGGTTCCGATTCCACACCAATCTCACCACCCAGATTCTCTACAATACTTTGGCAAATAGAGAGTCCCAGTCCTGTGCCCTGCGAGAACGAATCAAGCTTTACAAAACGACCGAACACAGTATCTTTCTTGTCTTTTTCAATTCCATATCCCGTATCCGTGATATAGAAATAGAGAAAATCAGTATTTTTCAGATGATAACCAAAAGTGATGCTTCCACTGGGGGTAAACTTCATAGCATTATTCATCATATTGGTTACCACTTGTGTCAGCCTGTTCTTCTCAATGTTTACAAAACAATCCGGCATTTCCGGCAGATATCGGATGACAACCGCATCATTTTTCTGGCGAAGCCGGGCGGATTCTTCCAACTCCTGAAACAAGGCATTCAGATCTATATCAGAATAGACAAACTCAAGTGTTCCGGACTCAATCTTGGAAAGATCCAAAATATCTCCTACGAGTTGCAACAACAGGGTATTATTGTTCTCGATAATATTGATGTATTCTTCTTTTTCTTCCGGCTCTTCCGCATCCGCCAGAATACTGGAAAAACCGACAATGGCATTGAGCGGGGTACGTATTTCGTGGCTCATATTAGCCAGGAAAGCTGATTTAAGACGATTGGATTCTTCTGCTTTTTCTTTTGCCGTAATCAAATCTTCTTCCATTTTCTTTCGCCCGGTGATCACGAGAGAAGAACCGATCAAAGTAATCGGATTGCCCTTTTCATCCCGCTTATCAACCGTGGCCTGAGCCTCAACCCATTCATAACGCGCCACTCCATTCTTGCGGACTATCACACGATATTCTTCCTTAATTTTAGAAACATTACCTTCCGTCAGTTCCTTATAGGCTTTCTTTACCCGTTCCCTATCTTCCTTACAGATTTTGGCAAAATATTGGTAATCGGGTACGGAAAGCTGATCTTCGTTCATCATGCTGTCGTCATGGCTAAGCTCCACCGGACGGTTCACATCACAGAGCATGGTACCCTTTTCCAGATCCCATTTCCAAGGAACGATATTCGCCACATCCAGCGACATTGACAATTTATGATTAGCGGAACGCAACATCTGTTGTGTCTCGGCCAGTTCGGTATTGTCTACGCAGAAAACATCAATGAATCCCTTATGCTTGGAAGGCGTCAGAATCACATTGAAATAATTACCTATATTTTCGTAATAGTATTGATAAGAAAGTTCCTTTTGAGTGGAAGTAACCATGCTATAGAGGTGGCACATCCTTTCAAAACCTTTCGGATCCGCCTCACTTCCTTTTTTGCCGATGACCTCACCCATGGATTTGAAGTATTTCTCAAAACGTGGATTGGCTTCTACGGTGATATAGTCCACAATCTTTCCCGCAGAGTCATAAATCAGTTGCTGTTTCAAATAAACGATGGGCATATTCTCAAACAAACTGTGATAACTGGTCATCAGTCTGATCTGTTCTTCCTGCTTTTTTCTTGCTCTGGACAGCCACCCCATCCGCAGCCACATAAACAAGAGCATGATGACTACAATGGCAATTATGACGCTATATTTATGTTGTTCCCAGAAAGAGGGCGGCATCATATAAAAGACTGAATTGGGAGGACACAAGCCAGGCGATAATCCGGCTTCCATAAGATCGTAATAGTTGAACATGGGAGTAGGCACACCACAGTCTACGATGCGGGCTCCTTTCTCGTTGACACCGGATAAAACACCGTTGGTAATCTCAACCACTTTTCTTCCAACAGTTTTTTCATCAAAGAAATAGCCGCCTACCAGACCGTTCCGCTGCAATCCGGTATTATCTAATGAGAAGATAGGTGAAGAGGAATAATAGCTCAGAATTCTGGAAATATTATTGGTTAATACGACATTCCCTTTTTGAGTATCCTGATGCCATGAGCAAAAGAGAACTCCGCTGTTTGCCTCTGCATGGCTCAATGAATCCGCCAATGCATCGGTAGTCATTACACCGGCAACATAATCCTTTATTTCAAGTTCGGGAAAGTCCTTGCTCACAATCTCTTTTAAATCCGAACGGAATTGGGCACTTATATACCGGGCATCCGACAGAAATATCAACTCATCCATTTCAGGCATCAAATCCTGCATCAGCGAAACTGTTTCTTTGAGATATGCAGGTACATAGAATACAGTCAGCGACAAATCTCCTTTATAATCTTTCAAAGGAGTTCTCTCTTCTACCGGAATGGCGCGCCTCTCCAGATAAGCCTCTTGCGGACCGACGTAATCCGTCTCCGTACAAAGAATCACAGGGACATCTTTCCATTGTTTTTCTATATCATCTCTCAGCACCCCCCAGGAAGCACTACCTAAAAGAATCAGGAGTTTTGGAGGATTGTCTGCATATTTTCCAAAGAGACCTTCTTCATATTCCAATAATTCTTCTGCATTTTGTAAATGCATAAATTGACTGCCCATGTGCTCCACATCCACTACATAAGGAGAATTTTTATGCTGATAAGAATTATAAATAGGGATGATAAAGTCGTTGCTCCATCGGGAAGAGCCACTGTATGCGTTGAGAATCAATATTCTATCTTCATTGCCCGGTTTAAATGCTGAGGATACTTCGCCAAATACATTAACAGCATTTAAAAGAAAAGCAACTAATATAATAAACACTCTGATTATTATTTGCAAATATTTCATCGAAATTACAGTTTAGTCTCCAAGTGTACCCATTCTTTACCACACAAGGAACAAAAGGTCTACATCATAGAGAAATTAGACTGCAAAACTAATTAAAAATCAGAGAATTCCCAGTTTTTGGAAAAGAGATTTTTAAAGAGGATTGCGTATCTTCCATATTCTGCGTACTTTTGAAAGCATAAAACAATATTATCAATGAAAATACTTCATACCAGCGACTGGCACCTGGGACATACATTATATAATTATGACCGTAGCCACGAGCAACAAGCATTTTTGCAACAACTAACCCGCATCGTAGCAGAAGAAATGCCGGATGCAATGGTAGTGAGCGGAGACATCTATCACTACTCCACCCCATCGGCAGCCACACAAAAGATGTACACGGATGGTATGCTCGAAATTCACAGGGCATGTCCCGGAATGACGATTGTGGTAACTGCCGGAAACCACGACAGCAGTTCTAAACTGGAAATAGACAGCAGTCTATGGAACCATTTTGGTGTGAAAGTCGTGGGAAACATCGAACGTACCCGGGAAGAGGTGAATCTGGAAAAACATATCGTGGAAGTAATAGATGAAGCAGCAGCACTGAAAGGATATATCATTGCCGTCCCCCACGTCTATCCACAGAATTTCCCGATGCTGGACACTGAAACGCCACGCGAAGAACGGCAAGCACGTTTCTTCCAGGCATTGCTGGACGAAGTAGGAAAAATGAACACGGGAGGATTGCCCGTTGTATTAATGGCACACCTCTCCATAGAAGGCAGCGACCGGACGGGACATGACGAAACCGTGGGTGGAATAGAATACGTCCCCATCAGTTCCATGGGCGAAGGATACGATTATCTGGCACTCGGACACATTCATTGTCCGCAGAACATCAAAGGAAACGGACGGCATGCACGCTATTGCGGTACCCCCCTACCCGTCAGTTTCGACGAAGCTTATCCGCACTCCGTATCTATCGTCGAATTAAAAGGACGGGAAGCGCCACAGATAAGGACAATAGAAATAGAAAATCCAATACCACTCGTCACCCTCCCCAAGGAACCGGTAGTCTTTGAAGAAGCCATAAAGTTACTGGAAGAATATCCGGACGATAAACCGGCTTATATCCGCCTGAATGTTCTGATAACAGACTATCTGGCACCCGACTGCAATGAACGGGCATCGAATGCCGTAAGAGGAAAAAGCTGTAAATACTGCTATATCAAATCCAACCGCGAAAAACAAACTTCAGACTACATAGCCCGGCACATCTCCATCCAGGAAATGCAGGAAATGTCTCCGCTGGAAATAGCCAGACTTTATTATCAGGAGGCAGAAGGAGAAGAGATGGACGAGGAACTCTGTGAACTGATGAGCAGTGTCGTACAGAAAGTGAGAGAAAAGAATAATCTGCGCTAATCCGTGTAATCTGTGGTGAACTATGAAACTTCAAAAACTGACTATAAAGAATCTGGCCTCGATAGAAGATGCCGTCATTGATTTTGAGAACGGCCCCTTAAGTGAAGAATCCCTGTTCCTGATCTGTGGTGAAACAGGCGCCGGCAAAACAACATTACTCGATGCCATTTGCCTGGCACTCTATAATGAAACGCCCCGCATGGAACGCACAGCAAATGAAAAGTACCGGGATGTAGGGCAAACGTTTTCTTCTAAAAAGGAAGATGTGGCTATAAACGACAGCCGCCAACTGATGCGACGGAATACCAGTGAAGCTTGGACAGAACTGGAATTTATCGGATCAAACGAAATACCTTACATCGCCAAATGGTACGTAGCCCGCGCACATCGGAAAGCATCCGGTGCCATTCAAGACACTAAATGGACGCTGGAAAACTGTAAAACCAACCTCCAACTCACCAAGAGAAACGAAATCAAAGCGGAAATACAAGAAGCCGTAGGGTTGAACTTCGAGCAATTCTGCCGCACCACCCTATTGGCTCAAGGAGATTTCACTAAGTTTCTTCAGAGCAAAGAAAGTGAGAAATCGGACATCCTGGAGAAACTGACAGGTACCGGAATTTATTCTGAAATAGGTGCAGGGATTTATGCCATAACGAAAGAAAAGCGCGTAGACTATGAGAATCAGAACCGGAAACTGGAAGGAATCCATGTGCTGACTGAAGAAGAAATGACCGGAATTAACGAAACAATGGCTGCGTTAAGTAGCGAAATCAACGGAAATACCGGGCAAAAGAACATAGCAGCACTGAAACGTGACTGGCTGAAAAGAAATACTGAACTCACCCTTACTCAAGAAAGTCAACAGAGAATCTGGGAAGTGAAGAAAGAACAGTTACAATCGGATGACTTCCGGCAGAAAGAACTACTGATAAAGGATTGGAATCACACTGCGGATGCCCGCAATTGGCTCTCCTCTTTCAAACAGCAGCAGTGGCAACAAGAAATCAATGCCGAACAAACCGAAAGCTTGAAGCAGAATTTCATCCGCCTCAGCAGTGGCTGCGTTTGGCTGAAGGAGAATATGAAAGAGCAACAGGCAAAACTAATTCTTGCTGAAGAATATCTGCAAACCCATGCACCGTTCCTGCCCATGTTCGAGCAGAGCCAGTCTATCGTCACCGATTTGAATGCCGTGCTCTCCTCACATTCCCGCATCTCCATTTACGAAAAGCAGATAGTGGAATTGGTACGGCAGCAACCTGCCCAAGAGCAAGAACGCACAAATAAGGAGAATGACTTCAATCTGAAAAGCAAAGAGAATCAGATCAGGCAACAGGAAATAAACCAACTGAACGCACAGCTTGATTCTATGAACCGGAGTGCCTTGCAAGAAAAGAAAAGTACATTGGAGACTATCAAAGAGAATTTGCAGAAAGCTCAAAATGCCCTGATAGTACTGGAAGATAAAAAGGCGGCTTTGGCCACAGCAGAGGAAAACGAGAAATCACTGGAAACCAATCTGCAAGCCGGCAAGAACCGGAACGGGAAACTTAAAAACGAATTCGACACTCAGAAGAAGGCGTACGATGACCTCAAAGAGCTTTATGACAAACAAAAAGAAGCTGTGGAGGAATGGGCCAAAGAAGCCCGTGCCCGTCTGTCCATAGGAGATATGTGTCCGGTATGCGGCCAGAAGATAGAGGTGCTCAGCAAGGACGAAGATTTTCAGTCGATGCTTGCCCCTATCCGGCAGTCGCTGGAAGCAAAAGAGAAAGAATACAAGGAAGCGGAACAAGCATTAAACAGCAACCGGACAGAGGTCAAAACTTACGAGAATATGATAGCGAACAGCCGCCTGGCAACAGAAAAGACCCGAAAAGGTCATGATCTTGCCCGAACGGAAGCAGAAGAGAAATGCGGTCGGTGTTCTATTCCAAGCATCTCCGACAATACCAAAGAAATACTGGAAAAGTTATTTCAGGAGAATAAACTGAACCTGGAGAATGTCAATGCCAAACTAAATGAAGTACAAACCCTCTCCAACCATATTTCCCGGCTGCAACATCTGAAGGATAATCACCAGAAAGCAGTGGAAGCCGCCCGGAATGCATTGGACACCGCCGACAAGAATCTGACGAAGCTGAAAAACGATATCACCAATAAACATTCACTGGCGGAAAGTGAAAAAGATATTGTTCGTACTACGCTGGAACGCGTCAGCCCACTGATTCTTTGGGAAGGTTGGCAAACGGAGTGGCAGACCTCCCCTACCGCTTTTATCGAACGCCTACAGAAATCCGCAGAGCATTATAAACTTGCACAGAACAGACAGGCGGAATTAAAAGCTGCCATCGCCCTCATCGATAAAGAACTGAGCAGCATATCCGCCACACAAGAACTGATCTGCACAGCTTTCCCCGAATGGAGGGATCTTCCGGCAAAGGAAAAAATGGAAATCAAGAATCTGGGAATGGCGTGGAATACGCTGAATTCTGAAGTCGGCGGACTGAAACAGAACATCCTGTCTGTCCGGAAGAATCTCGATGAGCTACAAACCAGCCTGACAGCATTCTATACCACACACCCGGATATGGACGAAGCACGCCTCATCGCTCTTTCCTCCTACTCCAACGAGCAAATAGAATCTCTACGTAGCGGACAGCAGAGGCTTAGAGAAGAAGAAGTGGCAGCACAGACAGCCTTCAGACTTACAACCGGACAACTGGAAGAACACCAAAGTAAGAAGCCGGAAATGGAGGAAGAAGAAACCCTCGAAAGTCTGGATAGTCTTATCACTGCTTTGGATGAAAAGATCACAGCAGGCAGTCAGACCCTCTTACGACTGAAAATCCAATTGGAAGAGAATGCGAAAAACATTGCCCGGATAAAAGATGAGAAGAAACGTGCAGACGAATTACGGGAGGTTTATCTGAAATGGGATCGCCTTTGCCATCACTTTGGTGACGAGAAAGGAACGAATTTCCGAAATATTGCCCAAAGCTTCGTACTGAAAGAATTGCTCAATGGAGCAAACTTCTACCTGCAACGCCTGACCGAACGTTACGAGTTGGAATGTCAGGCAGGTTCACTCACCATTCTGCTGCGCGATTTATATCAGGGAGGTGCGGCACGTCCGGCCTGTACACTGTCCGGCGGAGAGAGTTTCCTGGTTTCTCTGTCATTGGCACTCGGTTTGTCTTCACTCAGCCGGCATAGCCTGTCTGTAGATACATTGTTCATTGATGAAGGATTCGGAACCCTGAGCAGTGATTATCTGAACACAGTAATGGACACACTGGAGAAACTGCACCAGATGGGCGGCAAAAAAGTGGGTATCATCAGCCATGTAGAAGGACTGCGCGAGCGGATCAAGACCCAGATACAGGTGAAGCGAATTGATAATTCGAGAAGTGAAATCACAACAGTGAGGACACTATGAATTTTATTGTGTACTTTTGTAGCAACTATTAATAGAAAAAGACAATGAAGAAGTTCATAAAAGGAGTCCGGTTTGCTCCTAAAAACTATTCCGACGAAGTAGAAGCGAAGATTCAACACTATAAAAAGGAAGGTTATAAACTACCGTCGCGCCACTTATTGCGCACCGAAGAACAACTTGCGGGCATCCGCGAAAGTGCCAAAATCAACACCGCGCTGCTGGATTATATTTCCGCAAATATCCGCGAAGGAATGTCCACTGCGGAAATTGACCACATGGTCTATGAGTTTACAACGGATCATGATGCAATACCTGCCCCTTTCATGTACGAAGGTTTCCCCAAAAGTGTATGTACAAGTATTAATGACGTGGTATGTCATGGCATCCCAAGCACGAAAGAGTTCCTGCGTAGCGGAGATATTGTGAATGTGGACGTTTCCACCATTTATAAAGGATATTTCTCGGACGCATCGCGAATGTATATGATTGGAGAAGTGAAACCGGAAATGCAACGTCTGGTACAGGTGGCAAAGGAATGCCGTGACATAGGCGTACAGACGGCACAGCCGTGGGCACGGCTTGGAGACGTCGGTGCAGCCATTCAGGAACATGCGGAGAAAAACGGATACAGTGTAGTACGCGACCTGTGCGGACACGGCGTAGGAATTAAGTTCCATGAAGAACCGGACGTTGAGCACTTCGGCAAACGCGGTACAGGTATGCTTATCGTTCCGGGAATGACATTCACCATCGAACCGATGATAAATATGGGAACCTACGAAGTCTTCATTGATGAAGCCGACGGATGGACCGTCTGCACAGACGACGGACTGCCATCGGCACAATGGGAAAGTATGCTTCTGATTACCGAAAACGGCAACGAAATATTGACTGAATAAGCATGGATATTGTTTTTCTAATTATCGGTCTTATAGTAGGTGCCGGCGTAGGGTATCTGATAGCCGGACGAAAAAGTGCCGCGTTATCCGCACAACTGCAAGCCACCCGCGAACGGGAAGAGCTGCTGAATCGTACGGTAGAAGAACGGATTGCACGTGAGAAAACCATCACAGCCGAGCGCCTGGCGGAGCAGGAAAAATCTTTCAATCTGAGACTGGCGGAGCTGCAGAAGCAATGGGAAGAACGTCTGAAATTGCAAACTGAAGAAGCGGAAGCCTTGCACAAACGCATGAGCACGGAGTTTGAGAATCTCTCCAACCGCATTTTCAAAAGCAAGACAGAAGACTTCACCAAGCTGAATTCGGAGCATCTCAGCAATTTACTCCGCCCACTGGGGGAAAACCTGAAAGATTTCCGGGAAAAGGTAGAACAAGTATATGACAAAGAGTCGAAACAACGTTTCTCACTGGAAGAACGCATCAAAGATTTGGTAGAACTGAACAACCGGATCAGCGAAGATGCCAACAACCTGACCCGTGCGCTAAAAGGTGATTCCAAGATACAGGGCAACTGGGGGGAAATGATACTGGAGCGACTGCTGCAAGCTTCCGGCCTGATAGAAGGCGAACATTACTTCCGCCAGGAATTCCTGAAAAACGAACAGGGTGAAATGCTGACCAACGAAGAAAGCGGCCAGAGAATGCAGCCGGATATTATTGTCAGGTACCCGGATGAGCGGGAAATGATTATCGACTCCAAGGTATCCCTGACTGCCTATGCCGCTTACAATTCCGCCGAAAACAAAGAGGAAGAGGCTCGCTGGCTGAAAGCACATCTGCAATCGGTACGGGCGCATGTGGATGAACTCAGCCAGAAGGATTATTCGCATTATGATGCAAAAGCACCGGACTTTGTGATGATGTTTATCCCTACCGAAGCTGCATACCTGACGGCTATCAAAGCAGATACCAATCTATGGGAATACGCCTATAATAAAAAGGTGGTATTGATGAGTCCTACCAATCTGATCAGTGCGCTCCGCCTTTCCCTCGATCTTTGGAAACGGGAAAACCAAGTGAAGAATGTGCAGGATATTATCAAACGAGGTACATTGCTTTACGAAAAGATTGCCGGATTTACAGATACATTCCTGCGCATCGGTGACAATCTGAGTGGATTGCAAAGAGATTATGACAAGGCTTACAACCAGCTTTCGGATGGCAACGGCAGTGTGGTAAGACAGGCCGAACTGCTGCGTAACATGAGTCTGACTCCTAAAAAGCGAATATCAGCAAGACTGCTGCCCAAAGAAGAGGAAACGGAGGAGGAAGAAAACGAACAGAACAAATAGACAATCCCAATTAAGATATATAAAACATGAAAATCCTAAAAGACCGTATCCTGAAAGATGGAAGATGCTACCCCGGAGGTATACTGAAAGTAGATAACTTCATCAACCACCAGATGGACCCTATCCTGATGAAATCCATCGGTGTGGAGTTCGTCAGACGTTTTGCCTCTACCCCAATCAACAAAATTATCACGGTAGAAGCCAGCGGTATCGCTCCCGCCATTATGGTAGGTTATTTATTGGAATTACCCGTAGTCTTCGCAAAAAAGAAAAAGCCGAGCACTATGGAGAACATGCTGGTTACTTCTGTCTATTCTTTCACCAAGCAACGCTCTTATGATGTATGTGTGAGTAAAGACTTTCTCCGTCCGGACGACCGGGTACTTTTCATCGATGATTTCCTGGCTAACGGAAATGCTGCCAAAGGCATCATGGAACTTGTGAAACAGGCCGGAGCCGAACTGGTGGGCATGGGCTTCATCATAGAAAAAGCCTTTCAGTATGGAGGTGACGAACTTCGTGAGCAAGGTATTCATGTGGAGTCTCTGGCGATTATTGAGAGCCTTGACAATTGCGAAATTAAAATCAGATAAAAGTATTTATCGTACATCTATAAACTTACAGCCGGCTTGTTGATTCATTAACAAGCCGGCTGTTTCGTTATAATCCGAATATATGTTTTTATTCAGTAAAGCATTATTTATGGGATAAAGTTGTCCGAATAACTTCTTTCACATCTTCCACGATTCCCATAGTAACATCTTTATCAAACTTCAGTCCCACTGATAATCCATCGCTGTTGGCAATTGTTTGGTAATCCTTTAGCTTCAATTCCAATTCCTGAAGGGAAGGATTCTTTATCACTGAGCTTGTACCTCCTTTCGGATACAAAGATACTTCTATAGGTAAAAGTACATCCGAAGCCGTCTTATATTTAGAACTGTAAGTCTTAGGCTCTCCAAAAGAAACGAATATAGGAAGCAAACTATCTAAACGAGCTTCGGAAACTCCACCCAATTCTCCGGAAATTTCTCCACGAACTTGTAGATAAGCCTCTTTTATGGTGCGCAGATAAGAAGTGATAGCGGTGGATGACGAACCACGGTCGTACCTTACAAATAAACCGGAAATCAGTCTTTTATCCGTATTCGTAACCTTCTGATACTCTTTCCTCAAGATATCCTTAAGGCGGACTGATAAGGTTTCCACATCATATTCTTTAATCAATTCCTGATTCAGCATCATCTTATTATTCATGTTCACGAAGAAACTATAAAAAGTTCCCGTCGGTTTCTCAATCCGATACTCCTTCTTTCCACCCACAGCATCTTTTGCCTTGCGCTCGAAGAATGCCTCCAATTGTTGCAATTCGCTCTCCTGAACTGAATTTTGTTTCACACTCACAGGCGTGTTTATCGCCTGCTCCATTGTTTTCTTCACTTCCGGTTGCGCAAAAGCATAAAGCGCTCCGGTAGCTACGGGCACAAAAAGCAACAGCTTCAAGTGTGCCCAATTGTTTGTTCTTCTTTTTAACATCATTGTGATACGATTTTTAAGTTTGCTGTGATTGAACCCGCAAGCCATAGAGTAGAGCCTTGTGCCCACGGACTTTTTCACCAGCAAGAGTTGATATTCTGTTGCATCGATGCCACTATTAATAACGCCATTATCGGCTTCATATTCATGCACTTCACGAAGTTCACGCATCAGGAGCCATGCGGCAGGATTGAACCAATGGAATATAACGATACATTCCATCCAAAGTAAATCCAATGTATGCCTATGTTGCAGGTGCATTTGCTCATGCAACAGGATTTCTCCGGGATTCCGTTCGTAATCCTCCTGTGACAGGACAATTGTATGCCCCCAACTGAAAGAGACCATCTTCTCCGGACAGATGACCAGCTTATATTTCCCGTAATTACAGGCAGGATAGCTCCGGATAAGCCGGCGCATACGGATGGTAGAAAGCAAGAGGAAAGCAAGCACTATCAAAGCCCCGATAAAATAACAACCGCCCAACAGCCAGACCACAGGAATAGTATGAATCACATTCGCACGATCTCCCTCTATCCCCTCCCCTTTCTCTGCCATCAAAAGACTTGCTTCTTCAGACAAATATTTTTCACCCGTTCCTCCTTCTCTTTGAACATTTACTTCCTTCTCAGTCAATAAATGTCTTACAGTAGTTATTGGCAACTGCAAAGTTGTATATTGAGGAACATCTATTTGCAGCAATGGAAGTAACGTACATGCCATCGTTCCCGCCAGCAACAAAAAGCGGTTCGTACGGAACAGCGTATCTTTCCTGAAAAACAATCTGAACAGAAAGTACAGGATTGTCAGGCATAAGGTAGACTCAAATATATAAAACAATATAGTTCCCATGATCTATTTATTTGCCGGGTATAACTCTATTTCTATCTGTTCGACTTTTTACTTTCGATCTCTGCTATCAACGCTTTTAACTCATCTACCGACATACCTTCTTCTTCAATAAATGTAGATACAACATTGGTATAAGAGTTATTATAGTATTGGGCTACTACGTCATTCAGTGCAGAACGCTTATATTCTTTATCGGAAACAGCCGCATAGTACTGATACGTGTTACCATAGGCCTTGTATTTCACAAAGCCTTTTTCCTCTAATCCTCTAACTAAGGTAGATACGGTATTATAATGAGGTTTCGGCTCTTCATAAAACGCCAGCAATTCACGAACAAACATCGGACCATGTTCCCAGAACATTTGCATGATTTCCTCTTCTTTGGCAGTCAATCGTTTCATAATATTTTCAAGTTTATTTGGGTGAACAACGCAAAGATAGGAATTAGTTTTAAACAAACAACTAATACTATTAGTTATTCAACTAACAAAAGAAGTAGTTTAACTAATATTATTAGTAGATAGTCAATACACCTTATTATATATAGAAAAAGAGAAGAAATATCTTATTTATGCTTTCTTTTTCTTTGGCAATACCTGGTTCAGTACCACATATCCCAGTATTCCGGCAATAATAGTACCACACAACACACCGAATTTAGCTTGGTTCAGCAGTTCCGGATAAGCACCGGAGAAAGAAAGGTTGGCTATGAACAATGACACCGTAAATCCAACGCCACCCAGCAATGACACGCCTGCAATATTTTTCCAGTTCATACCTTCGGGCATACGGGCAAGCCCGCTTTTAATAGTCAGCCAGGTGAAGAGATAAATTCCCAAAAACTTACCCAAAAGAAGACCTAAGCCAACAGCAAGACCTACATTTCCTATAACTTCTCCGCCACCGCTAAAAACGACTCCTGCATTGGCAAAAGCAAATAAAGGAAGAATGACAAAATTCACGGCTCCATGCAAGTTATCCTCCAAAGATTGTAAAGGACTTATCACACGATCCGAAGCCCGCTCCACTTGCTTCAATGTGGCAATCTGTTCGTTTGTCAATACAATGTTATCAGATTGTACCACCGGGAAAGAGCTGACAATAGCCCGGATACGCCGGATATATTTACCCGCATCCAGCCGTGGACGGGCGGGGATCACAAATGCAAGTATCACACCGGATATTGTACTGTGGATGCCGGATTGCAGGAATAAATACCAGATAATAATGCCAAAGAAAAGAAAGAAGATCTTCTGTGTCATACCAAACTTTCCCATATAATATAAGAATGCATAAAGTATGGCAGCTACAATCAAATAACCGTAAGCAACCTCGGAGCTATAAAAAATGGCAATCACCAGAATACCACCAATATCATCTACCACAGCAAAAGCAGTCAGGAAAATCTTCAGACTCAACGGTACGCGCTTGCCCAGCAGACTAAGCACTCCCAATGAGAAGGCAATGTCCGTAGCCATAGGAATAGCCATGCCTTGCGTTTCAGGAGTACCGGGAGTTACCAGAAAAGAATAAACCAGAACCGGAAATATCATTCCTCCACATGCTGCAATGAACGGCAGAATAGCTTTCCTGAAAGAGGATAACTCTCCTACCAGTAACTCGCGTTTTATCTCTAGTCCCACGGCTAAAAAGAAAATTGTCATCAGACAGTCATTGATAAATTCAATCATCGTCAGATTATGACCGCCATGCGAAAGCAAGTTAAAATCACCTATACGCAAATGCAACTCCTGCGACAGGAAACTCTGATACACAGGAGCCAATGAAGAATTGGCAACAATAGCTGCCAGAATAGCAGTCAGGAATAATAAAATACTCGCAGCCACATTCAGTGCCGAAAAGTTTTTCACAGTACGTAGAATAATCATATGTTCGATTTAAGTATTAGATTTCCAAAGGGATATCCCGACACCGTTAACGAGCTATTCCTGATAGCTCATTAACGCTAATTTTTTAACCCAAAGCACAAATATACCTGTTAATATTAAATTTAGCACAATAGTAAGTACAGAAATTACTAATGCCGGACCACCCAAGTTGTAACCCAACGCAATGAAAATAACTCCTGCCCCTACCTCACCACGGGTAAACATACCAATGGAAAGTGCCAGACGTTCGCTCAATTTACGGTCGCGGTAGAAGAATACCGGAAACAACTTACCTACATTGGAAAGTAACGATACAATAACCACATGTACAATAATCAATGCCCAAGGCATCATTTCCTGAGAACCGGTTACAGAGGCCACCCCCGTATTGCCAGGGAGACTGATTCCCTGAAGCGGAGGCATACTCATACCAACCAGGAACATGAAGATAAATGAAATTCCGGTTGAAGCTTTACGCTCCCAGACTGTATCAATATCCTTATGTTTCATAACCATACCCAGAACGAATGCCGGAAGCAACACCTCAATATGAATGCTGGCATCTTCTCCATATAAGTTCTTTGTAATAAGATAAAGCGATTGAGTGGCGGCAAACACCAGAACGGAATAAAACAGAATGGCTTTCCAATCCTGCCGCATATTGTATTTACTCAATTTCTTCCAACCGAAGGAAAGCAACAAAAAGACGATAAAGATAATTACCAGCAACTGCCAGCGAGGTCCAATCATCATTATTTGCAAAGGAATCATTAAGAGGATGGTATCCAAATCATCAAAGATAGCCAGCACCTGAATCTTCTTGTAGATCCAGCTGGACTTTAGTCCGATAGCAGCCAACATTGTGAATAATATACCTGCGGAAGTAGGAGCCGCAAAACGACTCAGTAACAAGTTTTCTTTCCATGCCTCCCAACTATTCCAGTATTCCGGCGGAAGTAAAACAAAAATATAGTAAATAGCAATCAGAAACCAAGGCATGGCGGCCGTAGCCATAGCAACGAAATAATCTTTTGCGTACGTTTGCCATCGGGACTTGTCCACCTCAAACTCACGTCCCACATTAATCATAATGAATCCCAGACAAATATACAGTAACACATTAGATACAGTTTTCACCGTACCATAATCACTTCCTGACCATGCAGGCAGATATTGCGCTATAAAGAGACCTACCACCAGGAAGGCCGAAAACGATAGAACTTTTCTCATTTATTATTAGTTAGAATTTTCAAAACAAAGGGGATTGTCAAGACAGTCCTACAGAAATAGAACAATCCCCGGACTAATATGAATCAGCTTTTATGCTTTTTTATATTAATCTAATTTCAACACCGCAAGGAACGCTTTCTGCGGCACTTCAACATTACCAATCTGCTTCATACGTTTCTTTCCTTTTTTCTGCTTCTCCAGCAACTTTCTCTTACGACTGACGTCACCACCGTAACACTTTGCCGTAACGTCTTTGCGTACCGCCTTAATCGTCTCACGAGAAATGATTTTAGCTCCGATAGCCGCTTGGATAGCAATATCAAACTGCTGTCTTGGAATCAGGTCTTTCAGCTTCTCGCACATGCGGTGTCCCAAATCATACGCATTGTCGAAATGTGTCAGTGTTGAAAGAGCGTCCACCGGTTCGCCGTTCAGCAAAATATCCAGTTTTATTAACTTGGATGGACGGAAACCACTGGCGTGATAATCAAAAGAGGCATATCCTTTCGAGATACTTTTCAGTTTATCATAAAAGTCGATAACAATTTCTCCCAAAGGCATATCATAATAGATTTCCACACGATTACCCGAAATATATTCCTGCTTCACCAGTTCACCGCGTTTGCCCAAACACAAAGTCATGATGGGACCGATATAATCGGTAGTTGTGATAACGGAAGCACGAATATAAGGCTCTTCAATGCGGTCTATCAAAGTAGGATCGGGCATACTTCCGGGGTTATGCACCTCTGTCATATGACCTTGTTTGTCGTAAATATTATAAGAAACGTTCGGCACAGTAGTTATCACGTTCATGTCGAATTCACGATCAAGACGTTCCTGCACAATCTCCATGTGCAACAGTCCCAGGAATCCGCAACGGAATCCAAAGCCCAGCGCCAACGAGGATTCTGGCTGGAAGGTCAGTGATGCATCGTTCAATTGCAGTTTTTCCAAAGAGGAACGCAAGTCTTCAAAGTCTTCCGCTTCAATGGGATATACACCGGCAAAAACCATCGGCTTCACTTCCTCAAAACCTGCAATAGCTTCTTTACACGGGCGGACAATGTGAGTAATCGTATCTCCCACCTTTACCTCTTTAGAAGTTTTAATGCCGGAAATAATATATCCCACATCACCGGTACGCAGTTCCTGACGCGCCACCATTTCCATCTTGAGCACACCGATTTCATCGGCATCATATTCTTTACCAGTGTTGAAGAATTTCACCTTATCTCCCTTGCGGATTACCCCGTTCACAATTTTAAAGTAAGCGATGATACCACGGAAAGAATTGAATACGGAGTCGAAAATCAAAGCCTGCAACGGCGCTTCCTCATCCCCTTCAGGATGGGGAATACGTTCAATAACCGCAGCCAGAATCTCTTCTACCCCCATACCCGTTTTACCGGAAGCACGGATAATCTCATCACGCTTGCAACCAAGCAATTCTATGATTTCATCTTCCACTTCTTCGGGCATGGCACTTGCCATATCACATTTATTGATGACCGGAATAATTTCCAGATCATGCTCAATTGCCATATAAAGATTGGAAATCGTTTGCGCCTGTACACCTTGCGAAGCATCTACAATCAGTAATGCACCTTCACAAGCAGCAATAGAACGGGAAACCTCATACGAAAAGTCTACGTGTCCCGGAGTATCAATAAGATTCAGAACATACTTTTCGCCTTTGTACGTATACTCCATCTGAATAGCATGGCTCTTAATGGTGATACCTCTCTCTTTTTCCAGATCCATATCATCCAACATCTGTCCTCCGGTCACCTGTATGGTGTTGGTAAATTCAAGCAGACGGTCAGCTAAAGTAGACTTACCATGATCAATGTGGGCAATAATGCAAAAGTTACGTATATTCTTCATTTTCTACAATTATCTATCTATAAATAAGTATATTACAAAATGAGGCTGAATAACTCGTAGTACAGTCGCAAAACAAAATGGTAATATCTCGCAACGGGCTCGCCTCCTTTTGCGGGCGCAAAGATAATGAAAAATATGAGGTTTTGAAAGTGATTTATTCAATATCCGAGGTCGTAAATGTCTATATATCCTAAAACTATTCTATCATTCCACTGTTATGTATGCATAATAACCTAAACTGCATAACTGAAATGAAAAAATTTATTATTTTTGCGTGTTCCCTCCTATTATTGGCCGGATGCTCCAAGAATGAGATAATCATTTATGGCTCATCGCCCGAAAACAATGAATCCGACAACAGTCAGCCTTCGGAGAAAGAAGATGCACTCATCACCTTTTCCGCTTCACTCGAAAGTCGTAAAGTAACCAGATCCATGTCGCCCATGCCTAAAGGTCTGGTAAGTCAGATTTATGCCTTTGAAACTACAGACAGGAATTTTGATGATCCTTTTGCCGAAGGTTTGTATTCAACCGCTTCCGCAGGCGTATTGACCGGATTAAAAGGCTACAAAATGTATTTGAGTAACGGATCATATAATATGTATGCGTTTTCTGAAAACTCATCCGTTTATCCTCCAGACCTGATAGATGGAATATCCGCTCCGTTAAAGAATGGCATTGACTATCTATGGTGGGAAAATCTGGATCAAGACGTCACAACTTCACAAATCCACATGCCCATTGTATTCCAGCATGTAGCCACTCAGGTTGTAGTAGACTTATCAGCCGGCGACGGTATAAAACTGGACAGTCTGATTTCAGCAAGTATACTTCCACCCACACCAGGTGCCACTCTCGATATACAGACTGGAATTATTGAATCCACCTACACCTATGATACTACTCCGCTCACTATGGGGAAAAACGGTTTTCTCACGCAGGCCATCGTTCTACCGACAAAAGCCACCAATCCTATGTCTTTGACACTACAGATATTGGCAGACGGAGAAACGACTCCACGTACCTATACCGTAGGCATTCCCATTCCGGGCAAACTGGCAGGAGGATTTTCGTACGTCTTCAGTGCCATTATAGACGGAAATTCCGTATCGTTCCCTAATGTCAGTATCAAAGACTGGACCGAAGTAGATGAATCCGGTAACCCGCTTTATCCGACACAGAAATAATAAAGATCACTCTTGCATCCCCCAAATACAACAGCAAAGTAGAAAATATGGAAACTAAAATATCTGAGATCAGAAAAGAGTATACCAGAGGCAAATTGACACAATGCACCATCAATGACAATCCTTTTGAGCAATTCGAAGGATGGTTGAATGATGCTATTGCCCACAATGCGGACGAGCCCACCGCCATGATAGTAGCAACTGTTTCGGCCGAGGGACATCCCTCTACACGCACCGTCTTGCTGAAAGGAGTGGAAAACAACAAATTTATATTCTTTACTAATTATGAAAGCCGGAAAGGAAAACAATTGGCTGATAACCCATATATTTCCCTCTCTTTTGTATGGCACAAATTGGAAAGACAGGTACACATTGAAGGTAAAGCCGAAAAATGCCTCGACCAAGTGTCGGATACTTACTTTTCCAGCAGACCCTATAAAAGTAAGATAGGTGCAAGAATTTCTCCGCAAAGCCGGGTGATAAGTAGTCGTATGGAGATTATGCGGGCTTTCGTAAAAGAGGTCTTCAAGCTGGCGGGACATGAAATCAGACGTCCCGACAACTGGGGTGGTTTTGCCGTAACTCCTACCCGCTTTGAATTCTGGCAGGGGCGGGAAAGCCGCCTGCACGACCGCATTCAATATATACTTCAGGAAGATGGTAACTGGAAACAGGAAAGACTGGCTCCTTAAACATCCCTTGTCAATGGACTGGAACATAAAAAGAAGCGTTGATACATTTATATGTATCAACGCTTCTTTTTATAAGATAAATGTCAATCTCTCTCTTAAACCAACGTAACAAACAGTTCGCCTTCTACTTCCTGAGTAGAGATCTTGTCTTCTCTCAACAACCAGCCAAGGCCCAAGAACAAATCTTTGTCTACCAACTTAGTTGCTTTCTTGATTTGTTTAGCAGTTAAACCTTCAGTCTCATTCAGAGCACTCCAAATTTTTCCTGCAGTTTCACCAGCTTTTTCTTTTAACATTTTCCTTTTGTTTTTAGTTATACATGCTTTAATCTAAATTCTCTCATTAGCGAGGTTCAGATTTTATTTCAGCGGCAAAGATAGTTATATTTATGTTATATAACACATTATTCTCTATTTTTTTATGTTATATGTCATAAAAAGAGCATTTTTTCAGCAGGTCAGACCAAAAAGAATGATTCATTCAAGTGAAACTGATGGTTTGTTTACATTAAATAGACGATCTGTTTTCAAGATATTCCGCCCAAATACGGGCAGCTTCTTCCACCATCCTGACACACGGACGTTTAGCATAATATTGGTCGGTGCGTTCTTCGGGAGTAGACACTCCTTCCGGCTTCTTCAACCCCAATAATTCAGCACAAATTGTAGAGCCGTTCCGTTTCTTAAACTCGGCAGCCAATTCCTGTACTACTGCATAATTGGTCCCTTTTCCTTCACGGTCTTTGGGATCAGTCGCTCCGGTTTCCAGTCCGGCAAGCAGAAACATACCGCATGCAGCGCCACAAGTCTGACGCATACGACCGATACCTCCACCGAAGGAAGCTGCCATACGCGCCGCCTGTTCTTGCGTAAATCCATACATGTCGGCAAAAGCAAGCACCACAGACTGGGAGCAATTATAACCACTCTTAAAAAACTCTACCGCTTTCTCTATTCTTTCTTCAAACATTACCCTATCCCTTTTTTAGCCTTCTATATCCAACAACATGGGACAATGATCAGAATGTACAGCATCATTCAGAATACGCGCCTCTTTCAGTAACGGGCGAACAGGTTCGGTCACCATACAATAATCAATACGCCATCCTTTATTCTTTGCGCGGGAGTTGAAACGATAACTCCACCACGTATATTCCTGCTGTTCGGGATGCAACAAACGGAAAGTATCGATAAAACCGGTATTCAGAAAACGCGTCATCCATTCCCGTTCTTCGGGCAAGAAACCACTATTAGTAGCGTTACGAATAGGATCATGAATGTCTATCGGTTCATGGCAGATATTATAATCTCCGCAAAGTATAAGTTTCGGACGTGATTTTCGCAGCTCCGTCACGTACTCCTGGAACTTCTCCAACCACACCATCTTAAATGCCTGGCGTTCGTCACCACTCGTTCCTGAAGGATGATAAACACTTACGACAGATATATCGCCAAAATCGGCACGGATAAAACGGCCTTCATTATCATATTCTTCTATCCCCATGCCATATTCCACATGGTCCGGCTCTTTTTTAGTCAAGATGGCTACTCCGCTATACCCCTTCTTCTGCGCAGAATAGAGATAATGCTTATACCCCAATGCACTCAATGCTTCTTCCGGATATTGATCCGGCTGCAATTTAGTTTCCTGAATGCACACAACATCGGCTTGTTCCTGTTCCAGCCATTCCGGCAAACCTTTACTAACAGCTGCACGCAGCCCGTTTACATTATATGTAATAATTTTCATATGATCGTTTATTTAGTTTATATCTTATTATATATCAGAGGCCCGGTTGTTCAAATGTATCCGCTTTATGACAATTCGGATATCAACAACATAATATTCAATACGGTCACGATACCCGCAATAGCGTAAAGTACGAAACTGCTCCATTTACTATTGACATACTGCCCCATTACCTTACGCGAAGATGTTAACCCGACTTGCAGGAAAACGGTAAAAGGCAACTGTATACTCAGCACCATTTGCGAAATCAACAGTCCTTTAAAAGGATCGCCGATGAAGAATATCAGCAACAAGGCGATACCCAATGAAAGGAGCACACCCACCTGCGAGTGACTATCCTTGATGTGATAGGATTCTCCGAAGATACCGGCAAAGATAGAACCCGCCGCCATACCACTTGTAATGGTAGATGAAATACCCGCCATCAGCAAAGCCAGAGCAAAGACAACCGCGGCACTGTTTCCAAGCAAAGGCTCCAGCAAAGACTTCGCCTGTTGCAGTTCTTCAACCTGAATACCACTCTTAAAGAAAGTAGCAGCAGCCAGCAATATCATAGCACTATTGATAGCCCATCCCACAATCATAGAGAAGAGCGTATCAAACAACTCATACTTCAAAACCTTACGAATAGAACTGTCATCTTGCTTATTATATTCATGGCTCTGAATCACCTCCGAATGCAGGAATAAGTTATGCGGCATCACCACTGCTCCCAACACGCTCATAATAATCAGCATGCCCCCTTTCGGAAAAGCAGGTGTCACCCATCCTTCCACAGCCATCGGCCAGTCAATCTTCACCAGGAACAACTCATAAATAAAGGATAATCCGATAACGGAAACAAAGGCAATGATGGAACGCTCTATCTTCTTATACGAATTCGTAAAAAGCATGATGACGACAAAGACGGTTGTCAATATAGCTCCCCATATAATAGGGATATCAAAAAGCATTTCCAAGGCAATTGCACCTCCCAATATTTCGGCAAGGGAAGTCGATATGGATGCCAACACCGCAGTGCCCAAAATAGGACGTGAGACCCACTTTGGCGTATATTTTGTGGCTGCTTCTGATAAACACAAACCTGTAACAATGCCCAAATGAGCCACATTATGCTGCAATACAATCAACATGATCGTTGACAAAGTTACCACCCAAAGCAGGGAATAGCCAAATTCAGAACCCGCTGCAAAGTTGGAAGCCCAGTTTCCCGGATCAATAAAACCAACTGTAACAAGTAACCCGGGACCAATATATTTAAAAACGTCCAGACCACCCAAATAACGCTTGTGGTCCCTACGTTTCAAGTCTTTCAGAAAATTTTTCATCGTTCGTTCTTTTAATGGCGTAAAATTACGAAATAATAACAAGCGAGCCACACTTTCAGTTCAAAAAAGAAGCCCCCGGCATTGTACAACACCGAGGGCTAACCTATATTTTTAAAGTACAGGGATTTAGTTAGAATCCCATTTCATGCAGTGCCCGACATAACTGATCCGGACAAGAAGTCGAACGCCTTCCGCAACGTACTCCTTCCAGACGGGAAATCACATCATTTACCGACATTCCTTTCACCAGACGGGAAAGACCTTGCAAATTTCCGTTACAACCTCCCCAAAACGCAATATCCGTTATTATATTATTTTCTATTTCCAATTCAATGTGAGAACTACATGTACCTTGAGTCTTATAAGTATACTTCATTACTCTTCACTACCCTCCGGCTTCATATTGGTATAAACTGTTTGCACATCATCAAACTCTTCGAGACGTTCTATCATCTTATCCAAAGTTTCACGTTGCTCGGGAGTCACCTCTTTCGTATCGTTCGGAATATAAGTAAATTCACCACCGACATCCTCAAAGCCACATTCTTCCAGATGTTTCTGGATAGCTGCATAGCTCTTCGGATCGCCATAGATAGTGATTGTTCCTTCTTCTTCATCCTCTTCGAACTCATCATCTACATCGTAGTCAATCAGATCAAGAATGAGTTCTTCCATATCTATGCCATCCTTCTTCTTGAAAGTAAACATACACTTATGGTCGAACAGGAAAGCTAATGATCCCATAGTACCCAAGTTTCCGCCAAACTTATTGAATACGGAACGTACATCAGCGACTGTGCGGGTAGTATTGTCAGTCAACGTATCTACGAATACAGCAACACCGTGAGGACCGTATCCTTCATAAGTCATTCCTTTGTAATCACTCTGGTCCTTACCCATTGCATTCTTGATAGCACGGTCAATGTTATCCTTCGGCATATTCTCACGCTTACAAGTAGCGATAACCGAACGCAAAGTCGGATTATTTTCCGGTTCCGGGCCACCAGCCTTTACTGCAATAGCAATTTGTTTACCCAGTCTTGTAAAGGTCTTTGCCATGTGACCCCATCTTTTCAATTTGGCAGCTTTTCTATATTCAAATGCTCTTCCCATTGGAATTATATTTTAATGTTTAATTATTAATTGTTTTAATTATCAATTAGCGAAGCTTTGCATCCAACTTATCTTCCAGATTCTTCACGAGTTTCGACATGATCTTATCGATCATCTTATCGTTCAGTGTCTGTGCCTCATCTTGCAACAGGAAGCTGACTGCATACGACTTTTTGCCGGCTTCCAGATTCTTACCTTCATAAACATCGAAGAGAGATACATCTTTCAGCAATTTCTTCTCTGTCTCATAAGCAATCTTCTCTATTTCGGCAAACTGCACCTTCTTATCAATCAACAAGGCAAGGTCACGCTTCACAGCCGGGAATTTGGAAACTTCCGTATAGCTGATCTTTACAGAACGGATGGCTTTCATCAGCTCTTTCCAATTCAGGTCAGCGTAATATACTTCATTGTCAATGTCGAAAGCTTTCAGAATCTTCTTTGTTACGATGCCAAATGTAGCAAGACGCTTTCCACCCTTAGTCTGTACAGACAAGGCAGCAGCATAAATATCATCCGTCAGGTTACCTACAACCAGATTTCTCATATTCAGCCCTAAACGCTGGAAAATATTCTCCACGTAAGCCTTCAACTCATATACAGAGCTTTCTTCATCAGCATGCGCCCATGAATTGGATACTTTTTTACCCGTTACCCACAACCCGAGATGATAATTCTCAGTGTAAGCAGCCAATGACTTTTCGGGATTCTTCTTTTCTTCATTGAAATAATAGCAATTTCCGAATTCAAAGAATTTCAGGTCGGCATTCTTACGGTTAGCATTATGAGAGATACTTTCCAATCCACCGAACAACAAAGTCTGACGCATGGCATTCAGGTCTGTACTCAACGGATTCAGTAGCATCACCAAGTTTTTAGAAGGATAAGTTTCCATACCGTCATAATAGCCGGCACGTGTCAGTGAGTTATTCAGAATCTCATTGAAACCACAACCTACCAACTGTTCAGCTACCAGGTTCTGCAATTTGTTAGACTTATCATGTTCGCCCTTCGTAGTCAAGCTAGACTTCAGCGTAGACGGTATTTCTACATTATTATATCCATAAATACGGAGAATATCTTCAATAACATCACAATCGCGTTGCACATCTACACGATAAGGGGGAACCGCCAAAGTCAAGCCTTCTGCCGTCTCATTGGTTATTTTCATCTCCAGACTGGTAACAATGCTCTTGATTGTCTCCACCGGAATCACTTTACCTACCAACGAGTGCACCTTCTCATAAGATAACTCTACGATGAAATCCTGAGCAGGAGCAGCACAAACATCCTTTATTTCAGAAGAAATAGTACCACCAGCCAGTTCTTTCACCATCATGGCGGCCAATTTCAAACAGTAAATAGTGATATTGGGGTCAATGCCTCTTTCAAAGCGGAAAGAAGCATCTGTATTCAGTCCATGACGACGAGCTGTCTTACGAACCCATGTCGGATGGAAATAAGCGCTTTCAATGAAGACATCTTTGGTAGTTTCCGTAGAACCGGAATCCAGACCACCGAATACACCGGCAATACACATCGGTTTTTCCGTGTCACAAATCATCAGGTCACGATCAGATAATTTACGTTCCACGCCATCCAATGTGACGAACGGAGTACCTTCAGGCATTGTCTTCACCACTACTTCGCCACCTTTAATTTGATCTGCATCAAAGCAGTGCAATGGCTGGCCGAATGCATGAACAATGTAATTTGTGATATCCACTACATTGTTGATAGGACGCAGTCCGATGATACGGAGTTTATTCTGCAACCATTCCGGACTTTCTTTTACTGTTACGCCTTTCACCGTTACACCGGCATAGCGAGGGCAAGCTTCACTGTTTTCAACTGTAACATTGATATCCAGATCATGATTTTCAATGGCAAAAGCATCTACAGACGGTTTCTTCAGAGAAGTCGGTTTGTTATTTTGCACCAGATAAGCATACAAATCACGAGCTACCCCATAGTGAGAACAAGCATCGGCACGATTCGGAGTGATATCCACTTCCAGCACATAGTCGCTCTTGATATTATAATAATCTTTGGCAAGAGTTCCCGGAACTGCATCAGCCGGCAGAACAATGATACCCGCATGATCTGTACCAATACCGATTTCATCTTCAGCGCAAATCATCCCATTGGACTCAACACCACGGAGTTTTGACTTTTTAATCGTAAAACATTCATCTCCGTCATAGAGTTTTGCACCCAAAGTGGCAATTACCACTTTCTGACCGGCAGCCACATTCGGTGCACCGCATACGATCTGCACAGGTTCCCCCTGTCCCAGATTCACAGTAGTCACGTGCATGTGGTCTGAATTCGGATGAGGAATGCATGTCAATACCTCACCGATAACGAGACCTTCCAGTCCTCCTTTAATCGTTTGCACTTCTTCTACACTTCCTGTTTCCAAGCCAATAGAAGTTAATGCAGCGGCAACTTCTTCCGGTGTCAAATCGAAATCGACATACTCCTTCAACCAATTATAAGAGATATTCATATCATTAATTTTTTATTGTTTCCAAAAGTGACCCGCAAAATTACAAAGTTTTTTTGGATGACAGGGAATTATCCATCAAGAAAATAATGAAAACAGCCGAAACTACATGATAAAAAGTAATTCCGGCTGCAATATTAAAATGCTTATGTAATTTTACCATTAATTTAGAATGGCAACGGTCCATCCGATCCCACCCCACCAAACGGATTGTCTGTTTGAGGGGCAAACTCAGCCGGAGGCGGCACACTGCCATCACTTACTGCATTCATTTTAGAACCAAAGGTTGCTCCACCACCTTCTGCCGGATGCGGAATCACCATATCATCTTCCGGATTCTGGAAACGGGTGTACTGACCGATAAAACGCAAACGAACATCACCTACCGCACCATTACGATGCTTGGCAATAATAATTTCTGCCATACCACGTAAATCGGTTCCATCTTGTGAGGTATAAATCTTATAATATTCAGGACGGTGAATAAAACATACCATATCGGCATCCTGCTCAATGGCTCCCGACTCACGCAAGTCACTTAACTGCGGGCGTTTACCTTCTTCACCTTCACGACTTTCCACACCACGATTCAACTGCGACAAAGCAACAATAGGAATATTCAACTCTTTCGCCAACCCCTTCAACGAACGTGAAATCGTACTTACCTCTTCCTGACGGCTACCGAATGACATCCCACTCGCATTCATCAACTGAAGGTAGTCGATAATAATAATCCTTACTCCATGTTCGCGTACCAGGCGACGGGCTTTTGTACGAAGTTCAAACACTGACAATGAAGGTGTATCATCTACATACAGCGGAGCATCCAAAAGGTCACGCAACTTATAATCCAGCTGTTGCCATTCATAATCCGCCAGCTGTCCGCTCTTAATTTTCTCACTCGGAATTTCGCACGCATTGGAGATCAAACGATTCACCAACTGTACGTTACTCATTTCAAGAGAGAACACAGCTACCGGATTACGATAATTCACTGCAATATTCTTTGCCATAGAAAGTACGAATGCCGTCTTTCCCATTGCCGGACGAGCAGCGATAATAATAAGGTCGGACCTTTGCCAACCGGAAGTCATCTTATCAAGTTTGGTAAAACCGCTCTCCAAACCACTTAAACCATCCGTACGGGCAGCCGCTGTCTGAATTAACTGATACGCTTCGGCAATGACAGGATTAATCTGCGTATAATCCTTCTTCATGTTCTGCTGAGAGATCTCAAACAATCTTCCTTCAGCTTCCTGCATCAAATCATCTACGTCCAGGGTTTCATCGAAAGCTTTACTCTGAACATTGCTGGTAAATGTAATCAATTCACGAGCCAATGCCTTCTGTGCAATGATGCGGGCGTGATATTCAATATGCGCTGAAGAGGCAACCTTACTACTTAACTGAGTAATATAAAACGGACCACCCACTTCCTCCAAATCACCGCGTTTAGCAAGTTGCTCCTTTACCGTAAGGATATCCACCGGCTTCTGATTCACAGCCAGGTCGGTGATAGCGGAATAAATCAACTGGTGCCGGTGCTCATAAAAAGACTCCGGACGAAGAATTTCACTTACTAACGAATAAGCGTCTTTCTCTATCATCAATGCTCCCAATACAGCCTCTTCCAGTTCCGGCGCTTGTGGCTGGATACGTCCGTAGTCATTTACGGGCTGTATTTTTGCCTTACTATTGCTTCGGGGAGCTTTTCTCTGTTCTGCCATTTTTTAATACTATGAATTATTAAAGGGATGGCAAAGATAATGCTTATTAATCAAAATCATCCCTATTCTACCAAACAAAAAAAAGAGCTATTCCCGTTTTTTCGGAAATAACTCCTTACATCATATCAAACTTATTTACCCTCCAACAACTATTCTTTCAGCTTTTCCACGAAGTTCAGAAAAGAGTAGTGAGAGTAGTTCTACCTAAAAATATAAATTACTACAGATCATCAACATAGACAATCAAAACAAATCTGAATGCGAACCGGTACGCACTAAAGTCACCATTTTCAGTGAAGAATCCAAACTGTAAATTAACAACCAGTCCGGAGTCACATGGCATTCACGAAAGCCATTGTAGTTACCACTTAGCACATGATCTCGATTTTTTGCAGGCAATTCTTCACCGGTTATTAATTTTAAGATAACCTCATTAAGCTTATTTTCATCAAGCCCTCTTTTTCTAGCCAGCTTTAAATCCTTTAGATATTGACGAGTAAATTCTAATTCATATTTCATTTCACTTTCTCCAAATACTCCTCAAAACTTTTACACTTAACAGTACGCCCTTCTTTCACATCCCGCATTGCGCGTAAAGTAGTCTCATTGAGAGAAGCCTCCGCTTTCTTAACAGAGATATTCCCCACTCCCCGCAACATTTTTATTGCCTTCTTCAAATCTGGTAATAAGCTTGCATCTTCTACTGTCACAATTAACTGCGCCATATATTAATTCTCCTTTTTGATACAAAGATACCACAAATTACGGAATCATCAAGCAAATAAATATTTTATTTGAGAACTGTAATGAAACAAGATTTCGTACAACATGCCTTTATTTGCTCTACAATATAAGCCACATCTTCATCCGTCACCCAAGGACCGGCAGGAATACATAAACCCATATTAAACAAACGTTCAGAAACACCATTCACATAACAAGGATTATGGGCATAGACAGGCTGTAAATGCATAGGTTTCCACAAGGGACGGGTCTCAATTCCTTGTTCATCCAGTTTACGGCGGACCTCATCATAGTTAGTACCAGTCTTCACAGGATCTATCAGAATAGTAGACAGCCAGTAATTAGCGTTAAAACGACCATCTGGATTAGATTTCAACGTTATACCGTCTACACCTTCAAAAGCATTCTCGTAAAGAGCATGCACATGGCGGTGATGTGTAATATGCTCATCCAATACAGTCATCTGACCACGACCGATACCAGCACAGATATTACTCATACGATAATTGTAACCGATCTTTTCATGCTGGTAATGAGGGAAAGGTTCACGAGCCTGCGTAGCATAAAACATTGTCTGCTTCTTGGCGCTTTCATCAGGAACAATCAAAGCCCCGCCACCTGAAGTAGTGATCATCTTATTACCGTTAAAAGACAACACACCAAAGGTACCGAACGTACCGCACTTCTGTCCATTAAACTCAGAACCTAAAGCTTCCGCAGCATCCTCCAGCACTGGAATATCATATTTAGCGGCTATCGCGCAAATCTCATCAATCCTGGCAGGCATACCGTAAAGATGAACAGGAAGAATAGCTTTCGGCTTCTTACCTGTCTTTGCGATTCTGTCTTTGATGGCTTCTTCCAGCAAAACAGGGTCCATATTCCAGGTATCCTCCTCACTGTCAATAAATACAGGAGTCGCCCCCTGATAAGCAACAGGATTGGCTGACGCACAGAATGTAAACGACTGACAGATCACCTCGTCACCGGCTCCTACCCCAAGTTGAATTAATCCCAGATGTATGGCCGCCGTACCCGCAGACAAAGCAACAACTTCCTTATCCTGTCCTACAAAATGTTTCAGTTCATCTTCGAAAGCATTCACGTTGGGGCCCAAAGGAACAACCCAGTTAGTATCGAAAGCTTCCTTTATAAAAACCTGCTCCTTGCCGCTCATGTGAGCAAGGCAAAGATAAATTCTCTTGTCCATAAAATTATGTGATTATAAAACTATAAATCGAAAAAGAGGGATGGCTATTTCCGCCAAATATAATGAGGCACTATCAACCATCGGATAACTCCTCCCACTTTCATAAAAAAGCGGGAAAAAAGCATAAGCCAATTCGTATATATACCGTTAATTCTGCATGCCTTCATAAGTTCAATGCTATTCCCACATAATACACTATAAAAACTCCTATTGCTAATCCCACCGAGGCGCATCACTACTAAGTCAAGATCAAGATACCGGTAGCAAATCCTTTCTTTCAGGAAAAAACGCAAAAACAATTCATAGTCACCGGCAATCCGGAAACTCGTATTAAATCCTCCGGACTTTATATAACACGATTTTCTTGCATAAAAAGAAGGATGGGGAGGCATTATGCCATAGGGCAACATCCCGGGGTTAAAATGACTACCCGAATATCTACGAAGCAATCGTTCGCCATTCCTTCTTCTATACAACACATTTCCAAATACAGCATCAATCTCCGGCTGTTCAAAAGTTTGGGCTATTGTTTCTATTACATGCCGATCTTTAAAAACATCGTCAGAATTCAGATAACCGACAACATCTCCTGTAGCCATCCGCAATCCTTTGTTCATGGCTTCGTAAACACCTGAATCTGCTTCACTGATATATTTCAGTCGTCCTTCAAACAAAGGAACATACTTTTCTATTGCAGAAACGGTATTATCTACGGAACCTCCGTCAACAACAATGCACTCTATGTGAGGATAAGTTTGAGCCAGAACAGATCGAAGCGTATATTCAACCGTTGCCTCCCTGTTCAATACAACCGTTATAATGGATATAAGCATCTCCATGTCCGGGGTACAAGTTACGTCCATCCGCCAAGCGGACAATACGTTCTTTTGATTTTACGGCATCCGTTTTATGGCTGTTCGGAAATGAAGCTATTACTTTCACACCGGGAATATATGAATCGCCTGAAAAAACATCATTACCCAGTTTATAAGTTAAGCAACTTTTATCATGTCCCGGTGTCTCCAGTACTTCCAAAACATTTCCAGTAGTAATTTCTATTTTATCACCCTCTCCCAGTATGCTGATATTATTTTCAGTCCATACAATGGGATCATTATGATAACGTGAGAAATTTAACTTGTCGGAACCTAGAGCTTCCTTTCCAAAAGAGGAAGTATAAATGATGCAATCCGGATATGCTTTTATCAGTTCCCTGATCCCATAAATATGATCATAGTGAGTATGGGTCAGGAATACTGCTTTCACAACTTTCCCATCGTTATCCAGCAACTCCTTTACAGGCTGAACATCACCGATGTCTATTAAAAAAGCCGACTGCCCCTCGCTTGTAAGAATATACGTATTTGAAGTAAATACACTGTTTATGATCCGATGGATATACATTTAATTATGTCCATTAAATGGTTCTGTTGTTGCACTTCCTTCCATATTTATTCCTTCACGAATAAATACTTTTTTGATTGTAAGGAAGATGATTTTTATATCCAGCCAGAAAGAGATATGATCCACATACCAAACATCCAGTTCAAATTTCTTAGTCCAGGATATGCTATTCCGACCATTCACTTGTGCCCAACCCGTAATTCCCGGACGAACTTCATGACGGCGGTATTGCTCTTCCGAATATAAAGGAAGATACTTGATTAACAAAGGACGAGGTCCTACTAATGCCATATCTCCCTTTAGAACGTTGATTAACTGCGGCAGTTCATCTATGGAAAGAGAACGAACTATTTTTCCAACCTTTGTCAGACGAACGTCATCCGGCAACAGATTGCCTTCCGCGTCCCGTTCATCCGTCATAGTCTTAAATTTAATAGCCTTAAATATCTGGGCATTTTTCCCGGGACGAGCCTGGGTAAAGAAGACACCGGCACCTTTATTTGCAAAATGAAGGAAAATGATAATAATAAGTAAGATTGGCCAAATGATAAGTAAGGCAGAAAGAACTACAAGAAAATCTATCGCACGTTTTAATCCGTTCTTATACATAATCTACAATTCAATTAACGGTTGTTTACTCCAATCTATTGACTCAGCAGCTTGCTGTACATTACAGAATGAATAATTCCCCAGTAAAGTATCTAATTTATTCAACGCTCCTCCTTTACCTATGTTTGTCTTTACATAACGGGTTATACGGTTCTTTAATGTACCAGGTTCTTTAAAATATTCTTCAAACTCCTGTTTAGTCATGAACTTTGAATTCTGTTCAATTAAATCATTAATATGAAAATAGAACATCACATAATCCATGCGATTTATAAGTTTTTTCTGTAACCACAATGGAACTAACCTAAAATAACCACCACCCGAGAATGGTATACCTCTTCCCAATAAAGTAGCAGGACAGATGGGAAACTCCTTAATCGTATAGTCCCTCTTTTTAACCAACGAAGGTACAGATGAAGTAAACTGAGGAAATCCTCCAAAATCACGGTTGGTAGGAAATATTGAGCAGTCATATTCAATACCATTGTCTACCAATACTTCAAAGGCCCAAGCATTGTCTTTCCCTATTGAGAAAGCGGGTGCACGAAAGCTTTTGACCTTTTGGCCTATTAAATATTCTATTTCTTGTATGGCAATACGTGTGTCTTCTGCAAACTCTTGTTCAGTCATTTTATTTATCCATAGATGCCGATTTGAATGACTGCCTATTTCGTGACCATTATCAGCAATTCTTTTCACTACTTCCGGAAACTCTACGGCTAATTGCCCCACACAGAAAAATGTTGCTTTGGAATTACTTTTGTCAAGTGTATTCAAAATCCAATCAAACAACTTATCATACTGATAATATTTTTCTTTTCGGCCTCCTTTAAAGTGTTTCTCAATATACCACTCCTCAATATCAAAAGATAATACTCTCATTTTTCTCTAACCATTATTTGCTTCACGACTTTCGCTGGACGCCCCACTGCAATGGTCCAAGCTGGAATATCTTGTGTAACCAATGAACCGGCTCCGATAATAGTTCCTTCACCAATAGTCACACCAGGCATTATCAATGTTCCCGTTCCCGTCGAACATCCTCGTTTCAGATGGATCTCCCCTAAACGATACGGAAGTTTTGCATAATCATCTCCTATACAATAATCTTTCAGCTCTTTCTTATGGCATAACAAGATAGTCCGAGCAGTAACATGAACATGGTCTTCTATATATATCAAATCTGCATGTCCTGCATCTATATATACTCCTGCACCGATAAAGACATCTTTTCCCACATGGCAACCAACTTTTCGTAAAACCCATGGACGAAGCTTTCTGGGAGAGACCGGAGACAGTAATGCTGAATTCATTAGATATTTTAACAAAAAGGCATCACGATAGGTCTTACAGACACGCTTAACTACATCAAACAAAGAGACCTGACCATATTCCTGTTCAGGATAATTCAACCCTAACTTTCTTAAGAAACGGAAAGTCACACTTAATTTTCTACTATCCATTTTTAGAACTTCCTGTAACAGATATCTACATTATTACAATTTCCGGTATAATCATTGGCTTTGTTTTCATCCACATGGTTCCCCATGTTAATCCTAAGCCAAACGAAGACATTAGCAAGGTAGTCTCCTTCGATAATAATTGTCCTCGAAGTCGTGTCACCATTAATGAAGGAATCGAAGCGCCTCCCAAATTACCAAACTCTTCCAAATTATAAGGGACCTTTTCCTGAGGAAGTTTTAACTTCTTAACGATACGGTCAACAATCATCTTGTTAGCTTGATGTATTAGAAAATAATCAATATCTACATTACGATCAAGATTATAATCCGCAAGAAAGGATTCAATCGATTTAGGAGGACGGGATATGGCAAAAGAGAAGACATTCATTCCATTTATCAGAGTATGGATAGGAGCACGAACAATACCATTACCAAAATCTTCATATTCAAAAGATTCCGGGGTAGCCGGATAACGAAAACCACCGTGGGGAGTCATCAATGCTTCATATCCCTTACCATAAGTATGAAAATCAACAACAATATCATTAGCCGCCTCGTCATATTCCAAAGCTATTGCCGTACCACAGTCACCAAACAATGGTACGCGGCTCTTGTCCTTCATCGACCCCATACGTAATGCCGTATCACCAATAAGTAACAAAGCACGCTTCACATTACCAGTCGTCAACAAATTGCCAGCAACCGTTATTGCATACATGCATCCACAACATCCCATAGGGATATCCATACAGAAACAGTTCTCCGACAACGCTAATCTGTCTTGCAATATACAAGAAGTAGGCGGAGTACGATAATCACCTGTTACGGATTCAAACAGCAGAACATCAATACTATCCCTCTCCCATCCCAGTTCTTCAAGCAACTTCTCAGCGGCAGCTTGACACATATCCGAAGCACACATATTATCCGGAGCAATATGACGTCTTCTTATGCCGACTGTATTATCAAATACTTCCGCTTCTTCCTGAGAAAAGAAATCAAAATCAGATGTCTTCACCACATTCTCAGGAACAGCCATAGCCACTCCCTTCATGCTGACATTCTTAATTTTCCATCTTGCCATAGTGCAACCCGTTAGAGTTCAACATCATATTTTTTCAAGATTTCACGTCCCCTACCATAGGAAGTGAATTCCATAATATCTTCCGGATCGAACATCACATCAAAGGACTCTTCCAATAAAGCAATGATATTCAACTGGTGAACAGAGTCCCACGATTCTACATTCTCTTTCGAGAAATCATCACTCAGTACAGAACTCTCCACACCAAACACTTCAACAAAAGCATCATTGTATTTTTCAATATTCGTCATTACATTCTCTATTTTTATAAATTCAACTTACTATATAATATCTTTCCGGCTTCATTCTTAGGAATACTATCTATTATTCTCACCTCAAAAGCCGACGCCACAAGTTTGGTCTTTTCTACCAATATTTCCTTTACCGCAGTCACATATTTATCATCAGTCAGATAGACAATCATCTTTTCATCTGTACCCACACAAGCACATTCTATCGGGCATTTACCTTTAATTATCTGTTCACACTCATCCAATCCGATACGCATTCCATACAGTTTTAAGAAGCGCCCCATACGGCCTACGATGTAATAACACCCGTCTTCATCCCGATAGGCAAGATCACCCGTACGCATAAAACCATTACGCTCATCACCCAACAGTAAATCCTCGCGTTTACGAGCATACCCCATCGTTACATTTTTGCCGCGATAACACATCTCACCCTCCATGTTTGGCAATTCTATTACAGAGCCATCACTGTCTATCAATGACAATTCTGCATTCGGAACCGCACGGCCTATACTGCCACACTTTGAAATCGCATATTCCGGTGGAAGATAAGCCATACGGGCAGTACCCTCTGACTGTCCATAAGTGGCAATCCAACGCTTCCCGTTATCACGACAGTATTCTGCAAATTTCAAATTCAACTGACGCGGCATTTTTCCGCCTCCTTGAGTAAGTAGTGTCAAATCAGGTAAGTCCATACGGAAAAAGCGCATCAGATTTAATATCTCAAAACTATAAGGAACACCTGTAAAACTGGTGGCATGCTGTTCTTTCATAAAATTCCAGAAAGCTTTGTCGGTCATACTTTGATTGGTTATCAATACAGTAGCTCCAACATAAAGATGACTGAATACCACTGATAGCCCCATAGTATAATATAATGGAAGAACAAGCAAAGGGCGATCATTGGAAGTCAGGCCAAAGAAAGTAGAGATATTTAAGGCCGCCGCTTCTATATTACCATATTTATGCCGTACCAACTTGGGACTACCCGTTGAGCCGGAAGTAGGTAAAAGATGAGATAGATCAGGATGCATCGCACAATCTCCCATTCCTGTACGCAAGAGGATATAGCCATAATATTCACACACCATTTCATAATGCAGATCAACTGCCATCAACGAGGGCACACAAACATAAGAAGGGCGGTAAATATCAAGTAGATTATGAAGAAGTTCCTTTTCAATATGTGCATTCAATATTAAAGGGACATTACCGGAATTGATACAACCTATACTCCAGGCTATACCTCCGACATTATTTTCTGTCAATAAGAATAATAAGGAACGACTGGGAAGAATGGTAGATATGCTCTCAGAAAAATCCAACAACTCACCATACTTCAAGGTATTCCCCAAAGCATCAACTGCAGCAAACGCATCCTGCGCCTGCTTATTTAAATTCAATATCATTTGGTTTATTTTATTCTAAATGGAAGCACAGCCATCAACTCCCAATATCTGACCTGAAATATAAGAAGAACGGTCTGAAGCAAGAAAAGCACAAGCATTAGCAACATCTTCAGGAGTTCCCAAGCGTCCTAAAGCAATCTTTTGAATACGAGTATCAATTTTTTCACCACTTTCCTCATAAAGTTCTGAAAAGCGTTCCGTTTTGACAATACCCGGTGCAACAGCATTCACACGAATCCCCAGAGGAGCCAATTCTTTAGCTGCAGATTTAGTAAAAGCCATGATTGCTCCTTTGGTTGCAGAGTAAGCAGACTGTCCCGGTGAACCTAGTACAGCCGTTACCGATGCTATGTTTACAATAGAGCCGCTGTGATTGCGAGCCATCAAACGAGAAACCAGCTGAATCATTTCAATTACAGCTATTACATTCACACGAAACATCAGTTCTGTTTCCGGACGCAATATCATACCGATTTTCTTATTAAATACCACACCCGCATTGTTAATCAGTGCATCAATACGTCCTTCTTGTTTGAATACGAACATAAAGGCTGATTTTACAGCTGTAGCATCCGTCACATCAAAATATAAAGGAAGCACACGGGTATTATTATCTTCTGAGCAAGCCTTCGCCCATTCATCCATAACTCCTTCAGCACGGTCGCAAGCATAAACTATTGCACCATCCGAAGCAAAACGTTCAGCTATAGATTTACCGATACCTTGTGCGGCACCGGTAACAATACATATCTTATTATATAAAAGCCTTTCCATACAAATTATTTCAGACTACGACCACCATCAATTACCAAGTTAGTACCAGTAACCCATGCAGAAGCATCGGAAAGCAAATAAATTATGGCAAAAGCCACTTCTTCCGGCTTGCCATAGCGTTTCATTGGATATTGTTCTATGTCTTTAATCACATCTTCCTCTGATAGCAAACGATTAGAAATCAAAGGAGTATTGATTCTTCCCGGCTGTACAGCATTACATCGAATCCCCTTCCCTGCCAATTCCAAGGCAGCATATTTCATATAAGTACTCAAAGCACTCTTTGAAGTTCCATAAATACCATTTGCAGGTGCCACATTATTATAACCAGAAATTGATGCAGTAAAGACCACTGAAGATGAATTTCTCAGTTTTTTTTTCTTCACCAACAATTTCAATAACAGCATAGGAACAAAACAATTCATCTGAAATACTTCGTTTAGTACATCCAAAGAATAGAACTGCAATGGTAACATTTTCCCTATTCCCGCATTGCAAACAAAACCATCCAATACTGGTAATTGAGCCACCAATTTCTCACAGGATTCTTCTATTCTTAAATCAGCAACCAGCATTAAATGTTCTTTATTTGAATCAGATAGCAACTCTTTAGTTTCTTGCAAAGCATTCTCATTCCTACCTGTCAGAACTAAAGTTGCTCCCAGCTTCGAACATTCAATAGCAGTAGCTCGTCCGATACCAGATGAAGCTCCTGTAACTAGTACAGTCTTCCCTTCTAAAGAAAAAGGATTATACATTACAAACGGGAAGATACCAAATTATACAAATCACCAATAGTTACCTGTTGTTTCATATCATCACCAGTAACTGTAACGTCATATTCCTCATCAATCATTGTAATAATCAATAGAGCAACCAGCGACGTATAACCATCTAACTCGCGAAATCTAGTTGCAGAATTTAGTTGTTCTACATCCACATCATCAAATTGCTCAGCAAATTTTTCAATAAAGTCTACTAATTCCATTTTATTTTTTATTTATATTAATCTTTTAGCGGGATTCCCCATAACAGTAGTACCAGCTTTAACCCTGCGTATAACAAAACTACAAGCGCCAACATGAGCATTATCTTCTACAACAACTCCATGATTTAACACGGAAGAAGTATAAATATCCACCTCATTTCCAACAACCGTACCACCTACACAAGTGACATGTGTATCGATACGATTCCAATCACCCAAACGAACATCATGCCCCACTACCGTATAAGATTGTATCATATTATAATCACCTATCACAGCATCAGCACCAATGCTTGTATAAGCACCGATAATATTTCCTTCACCCAATTTTACGTTAGAACCAATTCTAGCTGTATGATGGATTAAAGAAATAAAACGCCCCCCTCTATTAATAATTTCACTCATACATTTTTTACGGGCATTTCCACCTATAGAACAGACAAAAACATCATCGTTCTGTGGTATATAAGTGCTAATCTTGTCTATTACCGGAGGATAATTCGGAAAGTCATTTAATGCAGACAAATTATCATCAATAAAACCTTTAATAACAAATTCTGTTGCAAAGCCCAAACTTTCACGCGCCATATCATATAGAGTACGCCCCATACCACCGGCGGCAATGATAATCAATTGTTGCATGCCGTACTTCTATTTTCAATTACTTCATTAAATACTGTTACTAATTTATCCGCAATAACAGATGGAGAAAATCGTTCAAAACAATCCTTAGATATATCTTGGCGACTATATCTATCAATATTACAATATATTTTCTTCATTGCTTCAGATAAAGACTCTACATCTTCGACAGGTATTAATATTCCATTCTTTGCATAGATACATTCTTGTATTCCTCCACAAAGAGTTGCAATTACAGGAAGCCCTATTGCTAAAGCCTCTAAAACTGCAACTGAAAAATTCTCACTACGCGAAGGAAGAACGAACACAGAACTGCAGCTTAAAATTTGGGCAATTTCTGTTCTGTTCTTTTGCCCAATCAAACGGACTTTTTCAGTAATACCAAGCATATTACTTAACTTCCGCAAATTTTCTCGCTCTTCACCTTCACCTATTATCGTCAAATATGCATTATTCCTATTTTTACAAAATTCAGCAAATGCTTTTATTAATAAATCAAACCCCTTTCTATACACAAGACTTCCAGTTGAAACAAAATGAAAATCTGCACTTTGCTGTGGTAACAGAGTTTGCTGAAAAAAGATAGGATGTACCAAATTATTAATTGTCGTACTTTGCTTATTAAAATGGTATAATATCCTTTGTTTTAGGCTCTGTGATACTGTAATTATACCATCTGCATTAGAATAAGCATACGAAGCCCAATAATGTGTATAAGCATCTAATTTATCCAAATTAAAACGAGCAGCGTGTTCTATGCCAACTAATGGAATATTATATTCCTTTTGCAAATATACTCCCATTACTGTATTAAAAAAGAACTGCCCATATATAATATCAGGTTTTCCATGCTTCTTCTGAACAAGTTTATAAAGTTGTTTAATTTGTTTTTGTTTGAAGAAGAAATTTAACCTACGGCTTATACGACCAGTGAATATTCCCGGAATCCAAAAACTATTATAGTAATTAACACCATTCTTATAATAATGTGTTACCCCAATTTTCCGTATCCTGCATAAAAAACGGCTATCAACACTAAGAACAACAACTTGATGTCCATTATTACACAACGCTTCAGCTTGATCTTGTTCAAAGCATCCCCATTGAGGGTCATTCGAGGTAGGAAATCCTCTTGAAAGCATTAATATATACATATACTCAGAACTTTTGAATTATTGATTTATATTGTTTCCAAAGTCCACCACAAAACAATTGTTGAAAGTCATGATCTGCATTATCATTGGCTTCTATCAACAGAAAAGTACCATCTTCTTTTATCACTACATCCCAGCCCACATAACGTACAGTAGGTAAAAGACGAGCAGCTTTTTCTATATATGTAATACAATCCTTCCAATATGGAATTTCAAATCCCGGAAATACTTTTCCCGTTATTGGATGAGATATATAAATCTTATTTTTAGCATCTCTACCCTCCGAATTTATTATTCCAGTAGATATATCAATATTCGCCCCAATTCCTCCAAAATGTAAATTATCAACACTATTTCTTTCATTGCCAACTCGTAAACGAGCATTCATAACATGAACTTTATTATTTTTATTATCAAAAAGTGTAACTATTCTAACTGTATTTATGGACCAAGGATGAAAATCCGACAATTCACGTATTTGAGTGATTTGCTCTTCTGCAATATAATGAGAATCTGTATCTGAGATTAATTCATCATACATTTTTTTTGCATTCAAATTCTCCGTTTCTATTTTACGAGTTCCTATACCTCTATATCCGTTAATTTCTTTAATAAAAATAACAGGATATTTACAACAAAATGAGATAAACTGCATCTCATTACTATTATTTATGTCAATCCAATCACGACCTAAGAATTCCTTAAATAAATTATTAAATTTATTTTTCTCCCGACATAAACACCTATCAGATACTTTATTACATTTATTTTGTATGACATGGTAACGCCTATACGTTATATATTCTTTTCGTCCATTATGCCTAAGTTTATAAAAACCATAAGCAAAATAATCACTAATAGAAGCTCCATGAATTATAAAAGCAAAAACATAATCGACCATATAAAAAAGTTTCTGCACAAAAGAGAACTTAGATCCAACATAATTTGATCTCATTTCACGAAATCGTGCACTAATTTTTTTCAAATTCATAATATCTACTACTTTAGAATTATCTCTCTCAATACATCCAAATATCCATGACCATATTTCAAATCTGGCTCCACATAATTTCCTTCCGCCCATTCATTCCAGGACATCAAAAAAGAAATTTTATGTTCATCTGTCTTCTCTGATAATAAATCCAATACATGTTTTAGCTGTTCACGAAAAACTTCAGGTGTACTATTAGTATAAATTCTCGCTTTTACTCCACTTCGTGGAGTTCTATCCCAATTAGGCATCAAAGTGGGAAATACATTATCCCACCTGTCTTCTTTGACATACAAATATTCGTTTATTTTTTTTTGCTCACATTTTGAAACTGGCGTATGCTTAAACAAACGCATATTAATGCTGCGCCACAAAATATCCCCCAGTGATCTACAATAATAATCAGCCCGATGATAACCTCTTGAATTAACAGCATCATACCCAGCATTAAGTACAGACTTATAATACATGGCGGATTTATCCGGAGCATTCTTCAAAAGAACATTTTTTAATGTTTGATCTTGTGGAAGCATATTGTAAGCAATACCTACAAAATAAATCCCTTTAAGACCATTTTCTTTAGCCATCGTTTGCCATAAATTTATAAACTCACTAGGATTGGGCATTTCCAAAGGTCTGAATACTAAGAATAAGGGTTTACCATCCACCTGAATATATCGTTTGTCTCTAAAAGCAGGCAACACTTCATTAAAATGCTTTATATATTCTTCTTTATTATAAACCATTTCCATTAAAGTCGATTCTTTAATACGCCTAGTACCGACTTCCCAGGATTTGTTAGTCCAACTATGGTTCGCCCAACCTAGACAAAAAGGAAAATCCGGCTTACCACTTGATAAGACTTCTTTAAAAGGCGTTTCTAATAATTTTTTTCCATTGCCAAACCAATAGTGCCAATAACAAAATCCTTCTATACCAGCTTCACGTGCCATTTCTGCTTGAGCTTCTCTGATCTCAGGCATACGCAAATCATAATATCCTAAATCAGCAGGGATACGAGGTTGGTAATGTCCTTTAAATAAGGGTTTGGCTTTACCTACATTCGTCCATTCTGTAAATCCTTTTCCCCACCATTTATCATTCTCAGGAATTGGGTGAAATTGGGGAAGATAGAATGCAATAACACGTGCTTTTCTATTATTCATATTCATATATACAATATTTACTTCATTTTTTTTATGACTCTGGCAGGTATACCTGCCACCACACTATAATCTGGTATATCTTTTGTTACGACTGAATTTGCTGCAATAATACATCCTTTCCCAATATGCACTCCAGGTAAAATAGACACCTTCTCTCCAATCCACACATCATCTCCAATGATAACGGGTCCTTTACTAAATAGAGGTCTGTCTTTTGGAGGAATATTCAAAACTTCAAACACAGATTCGCCATGTGCATTATCTGTTATCAATACATTGCTGCCAGTCAATACATTGTTACCTATTTGTATAAAATTTATTGCTGTAACATGATTGTTTGTTCCAAACGAACAACAATTACCTATTACAATCCGAGGTGAAAAGGTTTGGCCTCTATAGTATTTCCAAGCTGTTAAAGTCATATTTTTCCCTAAAAAGGTATCACTACCTACTGAAATTTTATCCGCCCCTTTTAATGAAGCAAATGCAGATAATATAAAAGTGCGTTTTCCAAAAAAGTTAAACTCCCGAGAAACATAACCTGTATACAAATATAAGAACAAGCATTTTGACACACGACAATAAAAAGGATAAGGGAAAATATACGAAATTATTCGTGAAAAATAAAAAAGGAAATTGCGCATAATCATATGAAGTATTAAGGATAAAACATATCAACTCATGCAACGATTTTTATAACTCATATATAAAAAAGAAAAATACAAAAGAGAAAAATACAATGTATGGTTGACAAACGGTCTTTGATAAATGACACTACCGAATATCACAAAATAAATGACAAATAATTTCGACGGTCTCAAAAACACCAACGCAAACAATAAAGAGAAAAAAACCAACATGCCAAAACCGACGATTCCATAATTGACTAAAAAATCTTTATACGAAGCACCGCCTACATTTACAACTTCCTGTGAATAATTTCCCCCATACCCAAACAAGAATTCGTTACTACCAACATAACGTTCCATAAAAACATCCATCTTACTTGACGTCCTATTTTCGCCAGCTAACCGCCCATCTTCAATAGTTAAACGATCAAACATCAAGGTACCAACCACCTCATTTTCCACTAAAACAGCACCAAGAAACACCAAGACAGATGTTAATAAAATCTTCACCTTTATATTTTGAAAAATCAGAATATTTGCAAACAACATAAGATAGAAAGCCAAAGACAAAGAAAGAAAACCCGAGATCAAGATCGGCCACGTTTCCCATTTTTTTACATGAATGCCACGAGCCAATAAAAGAACTCCAGATATAGTACCCACTACTCCAGGCTCGTCATAATAAGCCTCAAAGCGAAAAGAGCCGATATTTAATTTATTAGTTACTATAAGAAATGGATAATGTAAATAATCATAATCCTTCAATGCATTCAAAGGTTCTACAATTTCGTAAGATATATCTACTCCTATTAAGACTACTAAAACATACATTAAAATGGATGGTATTATAGTTGCAGCATATAACTTACTAAATTTATCAAAAACATCATGCAAGAATTTAGAAGGAAATAATAATACTGAACATAATAGTTGTGGTGCCAAATAGCCAAATATATTAGAACCATTTCGTATAGACATATAAAGAAATAGTAAAGAAATAGATGTAAAAAACAAAAGGTTCGTTTTTTTTAATTTTCTGAATTTCAATAACGAAAGAAAAAAAACAAGAAAGCTATATATAGGAGCCAACTTATCAAAACTCCACATAAAAAATGGAGGTATGGATAAAAAAATAATAAATGCTACAGCATATTCTATGAAGTTACTCCGACACCAAAGGATTATATTCTGCATTATTCAAAAAACTTACTTTTAATGAAACTTATAACCTTTTCAAAGAAATAAGGTAGCAAATTGAAAAACATCTTAGGTGTTTGATAAAATACAGAAAAACCAATTGCTTTAAGAATATTGATTTCAACAGAAAACCCTTTATAACCTTCATTAATAGCTCTCAAATATCGTTCAGCATAATTATCATAATCAATAGTAGACAACACATAATCACACTTGCTTTGATTATCCTCCAATAGTTCTCGAAATTTTTTTCTGAAATCACCCTGCCCTGCTATCAATGACGCAAAAAAACGTCCACGTTCATTGCGATAGATAACATTATCAATAAGCTTATGAGCTTCATCTAACAGGTCTTCCTTGTTTTCAAAAGAAAAGGTTGCATATTTTTTGGTACAAACTTCATCCTCAACAATATTACCACTTGAACTAAATACCAATAATGGTTTTTCATGTAAAGCGGCATATTGCGACATCAAACCTCCAGAATACGGATAAGTACCAAGATATATATCTATACGCTTAAATATTTCATTTATATCATCTCTAAGCCCCAACAGACATACCCTGTCTGCCAGTCCTCTCCGTTTCATAAATAATCGGAAAATAGAGTCATCTCCAGCACCAGCATATATAAATATCAAATTAGGATTATCGTTCAAAAGGTCAGCTACCAAACTTAAGTAAAAATTATCTGCTCCATAAATTTTATAGAAACTTCCCCCCGAAAACATCACGACTTTCCCCTCTATAGAAATAGGAAAGCCTTTAAATTCTTCAAATCCCGAATCTATCGGATAATAAGGAAGAAGAAGAAGTTGTTCTTTCCGTAAGTTCCTCTTTTGAAGAGACACAGTACAACCATAATTTCTAAATTCCCAGGAATAATCAAGCAAACTACTTCCTAACCAAAAAGCATGATCCGTCAGATTAATCATATATTTAGTAATCCGTGGAAAAGCACTAAGTACAATTAAAGGCAAAACTCCCCACGGCTCAAGATGTAGAAATACCCCATTGGGATTATAGACATTCAACAAGTCATAAAATGTATCCATCTTAGAGTACACATCACCGACTAATTCTACTATCTTTACATCAGCATTCTTTAATGTCTGAACTATATGTTTTGACCGTTCGGCATCTATCTTCTCGAAAACAAAAATATATTCACTATTTGGCAGACAATTTAGAGCGTCAAGATATTGCTGCGTTAATCCGCGATTATCCCAGCCAAAACTATCATAAAAGACATATCTTTTTTGTATACCTATACTATCATTTAATTTATATCTGGATTTACCTATATCAACCAATAATTTTTCCAATCGCTCATCTTTATATAAACGATTTAAATTATATTGCAAAAATCCAGCACTTACAATGCACTGAATTGATTTTAAATAGTTTCCATTACATGTTTCTTGCAATGCTTTCGTGACCAATAAATCATAATAGCCATTGAGATCACCCCAAGAATAAGGTAACAATTTTTTCTTTTTCATAACTATTATGACATTTTAGAGAACACCGTTTTACGCATCAAAATAATCATACAAAAAAAATACATTACATGATTACATAGAGATGCCTGAGTTATGCCTACTACTCCATTCCATTCAATAAATAAAAGCCCTAGCCCCACAAAACTCAAAGCAAAAAGTATTTCTGTACTGACAAAAGCCTTAATCATAGATTTAGCTACCATTAAAAAGGACAAAAGCCAACTGGAAATCTTAAAAAAATCGCCAACCAGCTGCCAAATAAACAAGTTCTCCATAGGTAAAAAATCAGGAGTATACAAAAAGCGAATAACAAATCCACGTATTAAATAAATAATGGAAAACCCAACCAGCAACATGGGAACAATTACCTTATAAGCTCTATATATTTCATGCCGCAATGCTGTTTTATCGGTAAGCTCAGACAACCGCGGCAAATAATAAACTCCAAACGAAGAGGTAATAATCATAAGATACATGTTTGAAATACGATTCATTGCTTCCCACCAGCCAGCCTCTATTGGAGAAATCTGCGCAATAACATATCCACGCAATAACATCTGAGAAACTGGAACAGTAGCTGCAGTAGTGAGTGTCATCAGAGTATAGCGAAAGTATTTGGAAGCAACAGCATGATCATATTTTTCCTTAAATGTACTCCAACGGAACCAAGACAAACGTCGAATCATCCAAAGAGTAACAAACAACATAACACTTTGATAGGTCACAGCACTGGCAAGTGCCCCTTTCAGCCCCCAAGAAAAAACAAAAGTTAAAGTAAATAACAATCCTACAATGCTATTAGCTATATTAATACGCACATAACGTTTAAATTCTTTAAATCCATTGATAATGGAAATAAACATCATATTAAGCGCATAAAGTAATATCGTAAAACCAAAAATAATAAATACATAGCCATAATTTGGAGATAACATGATATATTTGCTTAAAAAAGAGTGAAAAGCAATCATCAATATACCGACAATAAATGAACAAACCGAAGTGATACGTAGAGCTGTAGAAAGATAACTACGTACAGCTTCAGGTGTTTCTCTATATTCTGCTATATATTTAGTAATTCCATTATTAATTCCTCCACTACTTACAGACATAGCAATAGTAGCAAAATTATGTAATTGACCTACTAATGCCACTCCTACAGGTCCTATAACTGCTGCTACAATCTTCACACTTACCAAACCAGTCAACATTTTCACCAAAGTACTCATGGCTGTAAAAGAAAATACTCTCACGATATCTGTCTTCACAACCCGACGACAAAGAGATAAAAAAGTTAAAAAGAGCTCACGCATGAAGTAATCTTTTATAATTCAGGCCAATCATTTAGTACCTTTACTACTGTCTCTACTTCATCTTTCGTCATCACTGGACTCATCGGTAAACTCAATTCTTCATTGTGTATTTGCTCAGTAATAGGGAACGAAAGATTATTCCACTCTTTATAACACTCTTGTTTATGAGGAGGGATAGGATAATGAATAATTGTTTGAATACCATTATCAGCCAAATACTTCTGCAGTTTATTACGTTCTTGCGTACGTATCGTAAAAAGATGGAATACATGAGCATCCCAATCGCTCACAAGTGGAGTAATTATTTTAGAATTCGTAATATACTTTATATAGTATCTTGCTATTTCTTTGCGAATAGCCACATCTTCATCTAAATGCTTCAATTTAACGCCCAACACAGCAGCTTGAATCTCATCTAAACGACTATTACGACCACAATACTTAAAGACATATTTCTTCTCTGAACCATAGTTAGCTACTGCACGTACTGTTTTTGCTAACTCTTCATCATTTGTCGTCACGGCTCCTGCATCACCAAAAGCTCCCAAATTTTTACCAGGATAGAAACTATGTCCAGCTGCATCACCTAATGAACCTGTTTTTTTACCTTGAAACTTACAACCATGAGCCTGCGCATTATCTTCTACTAATTTCAAATTATATTTTTTACAAAGTTCACCTATCGCCTCTGTATATGCACATTGCCCATAAAGATGAACAATCAGGATTGCCTTAGTACGTTCGGTGATAACAGATTCTATTTTAGTATCATCAATTTGATAAGTTTCAATATTTGGTTCCACAAGCACAGGCTTCAGCCCATTTTCCGTTATTGCTAATATAGAAGCTATGTAAGTATTAGCAGGAACAATCACTTCATCACCAAGTTTCATCTCTCCCTTCTCTATATAAGCACGAAATATCCAAATAAGTGCATCCAATCCATTAGCACAGCCAATAGCATATTTTGTACCTATATAATTAGCATAATCGGACTCAAACTTTTCATTTTCTTTTCCCTGAAGATACCAACCGGAATTTACTACTCGATTAATTGATTCCTGTATCTCATTCGTGTATTTTGCCGTTACTTTCTGAATATCTAAAAAGCTAATCATATTATTTTAAATTTTATAGTTACAAAAATCTTTTAAAAATCGAGTTTCAGCCTCACAAACAGCTTCAATCGTCAAGACATCTTTAGGCCCAGTCAACATTTCATATCCTGCATGATCACGCCCATTGTCATCCGTGATTGCCTGATAATGTTTCCCTACTATTAATCCATCATGATTAAAATACATCACTTTAATCTCAGAATTCAAATATTGAGACAAATATACATCTTTCACTGCGACCCTATCTATCGGGATATCATAGCCATACCACATTGATGATTGGGAACCATTTATGTAATCTTGAGTTCCAATGTTCGTACCGTTAAGTACCGAAATATAATCAGCCAAATAATCCCTTCCACTTGCAGCTGTGACTAAATGACTAGCTATAAAACCACTGGAACGTGCCCCTATCTCAATTGGCGTAAAACTGCCATCTTGTTTCATTATCATTTCCAGATGTCCAAATGAATTTTTTAATCCTATTGCCCGGTAACATTCTTTTCCTTTTTCAGCAATAGCGGTATATACTTCATCTGGATAGATATTGGAATTCCAATGTAATTTGACCGCAACTCTGTTATTTAAGGCATTACAGGAATGGTACTTTACAGAAATACCATATACAACCACATTCCCATAATCATCTCCTAACATATCAATTGTAAATTCACGTCCTTCTACAAACTCTTCAACCAAAAAATCAGAATCAAATGAAATCAATTTTGCTTTATTGATGGCTTCTGCAATGGCACTCTCTGCCGCCCCCCTTTCTAAGATAGTTATTCCACGGGAACTTGCTGCAATATCTGGTTTAATAATCAATTTAAATCGTTGATTCAAGTCTAAAATTTCACTAAAAGAAATATCTTTAGAACTTCTTGATATTCGATTAAAAATACCAGCATCTTCCCAATCTTGACGCATTTGCACCTTAGAAACTACTTTATTGAATTTTTCCGGCATAGACTTAAGCCTATATTTGCCATTTATTGCATTTACTGTAGGAACCGCTAAATCAATACATGATATTGCACCAGCTATGTCATAATGACCTTGCTCTAATGCTTGCAAAACTTTCTTTGCATCTTTTACATCAATTTGCAAATGCAAATCACCTTTTATTGCTGGTTCATCATTCCAATCTACAACAATTACAGTGTAGCCAAAAGATTTCAATTTGTCATATATGCCACGAAGCAGCATATTACCTCCAAGTATTACAAAACTTTTATTCATTTTTTATTCTAATAAATTCATCATAATTTCTTATATAGTCCTTTTCATCATATCCATGCGATGCCAACACAAGACAAACAGCACCTGATGAAAAATCATCCAATGTCCGCCAAATGCCAGGCTTTATATAAAGCCCCTGATACGGACGATTTAACAGAAATGTACGTTTTATATTGCCATCATCTAACGTTACCGTAAAGCTACCACTAGCCGCAATAATTAACTGACTTAACTCTTTGTGAGCGTGTCCGCCACGACTTTCCCCTCCTGGAACATCATACAAATAATAAGTACGTCTTATTCCAAAAGGAATTGTATCACTATTTTCTACAACAGTAATATTTCCTTTTCTATCACTGTGATGCTTATCTAATTCTATTATTGTACAATCATAAACCTTAGTCTTTCTCATGAATATATTTTCTGAAATAGTTGTAATCATATATATAATCACCTTGATTATAAGAAGTTGAGGCTAATATAAAAGCCAAAGAATTCGTCGAAAAGTTATTTATTTCGCGCCATATCCCTCTAGGAACATAAAGACCGTAATAAGAACGATTCAATGAAAATACTTTTTTTTCTACACCATCATCCAACGAAACATTAAAACTCCCAGATAATGCGACTATAAATTCTTGATTTTCTTTATAGGCATGTCCACCACGAGTTTCACCTCCTGGTACATCATAAATCCAATAAGCACGTTCTATCTTAAAAGGAAGATGTATAAGTTCTTCTATGAAAGATAAGTTACCACGTTTATCTAAAAACTTCGGTAATTCAATTATTTGAGCAAGACTTGTTTCCATTTTCTAATTATTAATACAAGATGTCGATATAATCGAATAAAACATCAGTATCCTTCAATCTATTATGCTGTTTATCTTTCTCACTCAAAATAATATTATCAACTGTTATTTTCCAATCTATCCCTAAATCCGGATCATCCCATGCAATAGCCCCTTCACACTGTGGGGAATAGAAATTATCACATTTATATTGGAAAATAACTTCTTCGCTCAAAACACTAAAGCCATGTGCAAAACCTTTGGGAATAAAGAACTGACGGTGATTTTCTTCTGTAAGTTCTACTGCCACATGTTGCCCAAAGGTGGGAGAACCTTTTCTTATATCTACAGCAACATCTAAGACTGTTCCCTTCACTACACGAACTAATTTACTTTGAGCAAAAGGAGGCCTCTGAAAATGTAAACCACGAATAACTCCATAGCTAGACTTACTTTCATTATCTTGTACAAATGTAGTTTTACAAACTTTTTCTTCAAATTCTTTCTGATTAAATGACTCAAAAAAATAGCCGCGAGAATCAGAATAGATACAAGGTTCTATTATGACAACACCATCAATGGTTGTTTTTATTATTTCCATGATTAAACAGCAGTAGTCCTATACGTTATAATATTCATACCATAAATCAACTAAAACTAAGAATCTTTGTAAGCCATTCTTTCAAACAGATCACAATGCATTCATCTATAGCTGGCTAACCTTCCAACTCTTCCCAAGGATAGGGATTATCAATCACATTCTGAAACTCTCCAATAGCTTCTCGCTGCTCTGGATTGAGTGATGCTAAATCCCAAGAAGAAATAATGGCATGAGCTTCGTCAACAAGAGACTCATCGAATACTTCGCCATAGCAGGCAGTAAGTAGACGAAGCTTCAACAATGAGGCAGAAAGGACATCAAGAATATTCCAACAACGGTTCAAGATTTCCTGAACGTGTTTCTGTTTTTCACCATGATTAATAAACGAAGCACTATACCCCATTAGAAGGGCAAGACAGACATTCGCCTGTTCTTCGACTGTACTTCCCTTGACACCGGAATTATACAAAGCCGTAGTCAAACGATAAACTTCACCATTGCGACGGGAAAGATCATCACTATAGATGGGGCTCCCGTCCATACCTAAATACATCAGGTCGTGCGCTGCACGCTGAAGAGCAAGTGTTTCTTCAGAAAGAGACATAATTATTTATTATTTATGATTATGATTTCAGATGATTATTCAATTATTTCTATTAAATCCGAATGGATAGTAGCCATGGCAACAGCTATGACACCTTGTATCGCAACAACTACACGACGGTCACGTGCACCTTTCACTTTCAGGAAAATACCTTCCTGTCCTTCGAAGTCACCGCCCGTAACACGAACTTTTGTACCTTTAGATAGATTCAGTTCATCAGGTTGAAAGTACATGAGATGATCATTGTAAGTACCGGCTACAGCAATAAAACGCTGCATCTCGCTATCGGAGATAATGATCTTCTGACCGCTACGAGTATTGGTTATGTACTGTAAATAGGTTACTTGTGATTTGATACGCTTCACCTCGGAAGGACAAGCATGAACAAAAAGTAAATTATGAATGACAGGAACCAGAACACGCACTTTCTTACCTTTCTTTATACAGAGCTTGTATTGCATGGGAACGAAACAACCCATTTTCTCCTTTTCAAGCAGACGCATAGCATCAGGCTCTCTACGGTAAGTGGCACGCATGGCATACCATATTGGGCTTTCTTTCTCTACTTCCATTCTATGATTATTTCAGAAAAGTGCGTTCCTCTGGGGCTTTGAACTTCTTGCATACACTTGAAATTCAATCACTTGCGAACACTTTATGTAAAATACGACAAGCTTTGTGCTCCTCTTGTCAACGAGTTTTTTACAGCAGTTCAATGCCTTATAGGTAAAAAGCTATAAACGAGCAGATTACAGTCAAAAAGTATTTTTTAATCGTTCGTTTAATGGACGTCAAGATTTTAAAAAAGACAAAGAAAGAAAAAGAATAAAATGGGTAAATATTAACAGATATTTTTAGTCTCCATTTATCGTTTATAATCAAATAGTTAGCTCCATTTTTACCCTATTTAAAGAAGTTTTTTTATCAAACATTTTGTCATTCGAAAAAACACCTTTATCTTTGCGCCCATTAAACGAACGTTTTTTGAACACCTCTCATTGAAAAGCATATATATTTAATCTACAATTATTTATGTCCAACGAAATATTATATTAACTACTTTTCCCCTACCCTATTAGTATCTCTAAATTTTATATTCTACTTTTACAACATTTTCATCTGTAAATATCAGTTAAAATCATAATTAAAATTTATACACTATGGGAGATTTAAAAAAAAGAGAAGCTAAGCAAGTCTGGCTCAAGCCAAAAGTCTTATAATACTGAAAACAAGGTTATAAGCAATAACAGAACGGTTTGTACAAAAAGTATAGTCGATGAAAAATTATTGGCTGAACGATATTATGCAGGCGAAAAAACTCATTTGTATGTAGGTATGCTCCGATACTTCAAATTAGATGGTTTCAGAGGCACAAATATTAAAACGATCAGCGATTTAGCTATGTTCTTATACAAGTCTGATAAAATTGTAAAACACGAAAAAGGAGAAGATAATCCATTGGAAATAAGTAGTATTATAACAGAACTAAGAAAAGTGTGGGCAGTGATAAAGATGGAAGAAACCGAACACATAGACCCATACGGATATGATGTAAAAATAAATCAGTGATAGTTTACTCCAAAGAAAGGGCATAACTTTGCCCCCGTCAATCTGAATGTGGTAAGGCTACACCCTTTCACCCGGATGGTGTAGCCCTAACTACAAAAGGGTGTAGCCATCCGGAACAAAGGGTGTAGCCATCGCAGAAGATTGATTATTAATCATTTATAAACTACTAAATTCATTAAAATGAAGGAACAAACGTTGGGGCACCAATCGAATCATGTAACGAAAAGCGAAAGAGTTGAAAATCTATGGAAGAAACTTATCAGACAGGAAACTGATTTATCAGATGAAACCATCGCATGGATGACAAGACGAATTAGACTACTGACAGAGTATATGGCATACGGATGTGCACTAATAGCCTATCGCAAGCAGAATGGAGAATTTTACATGGCAAGAGCAACACTCGTATATTATGAAACCTGTTTCCATCGAAAATACGACATTGAACGTATCCAGCGACATGTGGTATACTGGGATATAGAACAGCAGGGATGGAGAACATTCCAGATAGAGAATTTTCTGGAGTGGAAACCGATGATTTAAATGAAGAATGAAAAATTAAGAATGAAGAATTATGGATTCATATCTATTGCATGACGCCAATGCAAGCAGTAATTTTAAAATAATGATGATGATACAGAAAGAAGGAATGAAAGGATACGGTATCTACTGGATGATACTGGAGTTTCTTAGAGTACAGAACGGATATAAGGCAGACGTAAGAATACTGCCCGTACTGGCAAGAAAAATGAGAGTGACAGTAGCAACCTTGAAGAGAATCATCTTCGATTCAGGACTATTTGAGGTGAACGGCACAACCTTTTCATCGCCCGGACTCACACGGCGCATGGGACCACTGGAAGCCAAGCGCGAAGCGAACAGAGAGTCGGGCAGACGTGGAGGACTGGCTAACCAACAGAGAATCAGGGAAGGCATGGCAAGCAACGCTTTACCTATCAATCAGACTAATGATATAAATAACTCCCCCTCTATATCTCCCCAAGGGGAGACGGGAAAGAATGAGGAGATTCTTCTTGTTCCACCGGAGTATGCACTCAACAAAAATACGCATAATTATGAAGGGCTAATGGAAGAGTTGCAACGCCAAAAAGTAACGGTCATCAAGGAAATTAATGCCATCCTTAGACTCACGGATTTCGGAAAGCTGAAAGGAAAGATATGGAAAATACTCTATGACATCAACAACTCGCCGCAGATGAAAGCAAGGATTGTGATGCCGGGAAAATATATTCTGAAGCTATTGCAAAACTAAAAGACCGGTATGTAAAAGAATAAAAAAGTAAAGAGGTTATCTCCTTCCCAAGGGGTAGCCTCTTTTATAACATTCTGAAAATCATAGTTTAGCCCAATTGCTTTCTACGGTAAACAAATACTTATACTTTTTGCTTTCTACTCTAAACAAAATTCCCATAAATTTGCTTTTCACACTAAACAAATTCGTATATTTGCTACATATATTAATTTCAAGTATGGATAGCCTGTTTTTAAAACAAGAAAGAATGTTGGCACAGACAAGTACCAATATCATAAGAGAACTAATGAATAAAATTCATTGGAACAACCGTTTAATCGCTATCAGAGGCTCCCGCGGAGTAGGGAAAACAACTTTGATGTTACAATACATCAAATTGAACTATCCGCCGGGAAACCGGATAGCCCTCTATTGTACACTCGACAGTATTTATTTCAGTAGTCACACGCTGCTGGAACTTGCCGAGAAATTCTATCTTCAAGGAGGAAAACATCTGTTTTTGGATGAAGTACACAAGTACCCCACCTGGAGCAAAGAACTTAAAGAAATATACGATTTGTATCCATCATTGCAGATAGTCTTCAGTGGCTCATCGCTGCTCAACATATTAAATGCAGATGCCGATCTTTCCAGAAGGTGTTTACCTTATAATATGTACGGTTTATCATTCCGAGAGTTTTTGATGTTTTATAAAAATATTCGGATTCCGGTTGCTTCATTACAAGAAGTACTTGAGAATGCAGGCGATATTTGCCAAGGTATCAATGAACAATGCAGACCTGTACAAATGTTCAATGAATATTTGCATGATGGCTATTATCCATTCTTTACCGGTAATCGGGAAGATTACTACATGAACATTGAAAATGTAGTTAACCTTATTTTGGAACAGGAAATGCCTTTATTGTGCGGAGTAGACCCTGCATATATAAGAAAACTAAAAGCGTTATTAAGCATTTTAGCCTCGTCTGTGCCTTATGAAGTCGATATCACAAAGCTGGCAGGAACTATAGGGCTTACCAGAAACTCGGTGATTACCTATCTACAGAACTTGGATCGTGCCGAGCTGCTTAAATTGTTATATTCCGATCTGACCTCCGTCAAAAAGATGCAGAAGCCTGATAAAATTTATCTTCAAAACCCAAACTTGCTTTATGCCATAGCTTCCACATCCGTACAAATAGGTACGGCAAGAGAAACTTTCGCAATAAGTCAGCTTTCCGTGAACCACGAAATAGAATATGGTAAAACACAAGGAGACTTCGTTGTCGATCACAAATATACATTTGAAGTGGGAGGTGCAGACAAAACCTTCAAGCAAATCGCCGACTTACCAGACTCCTTTATTCTTGCCGATAACATAGAATATGCTACAGGGAAAAAACTACCTTTGTGGATAATAGGACTAACATATTAAAAACTAAATATCATGATAACATTTCCGAATGCCAAAATAAACCTGGGACTGAACATTGTGGAGAAGCGTCCCGACGGGTATCATAATCTGGAAACAGTATTCTACCCCGTTCCCCTAGAAGACGCGTTAGAAGTGAATGTTCTGCACGAAGGCAATGAGGAGTTTCGATTGCACCAGGCAGGATTAGAAATCGAAGGAGAAGTTGAAAATAACTTAGTGGTGAAAGCCTATAAGCTGTTGGACGAGGAGTTCAATCTGCCCCCTGTAGATATTCACCTGTTCAAGCATATTCCTTCCGGTGCCGGCTTAGGCGGCGGCTCATCCGATGCAGCTTATATGCTGAAGCTACTGAATGAAAAGTTCACTTTAGGGCTAACTGATGAAAGCTTAGAAGAATACGCAGCTAAACTGGGAGCAGATTGCGCCTTTTTCATCCGGAATGCCCCAACATACGCTGAAGGAATAGGAAACGTCTTCTCCCCTATCTCTCTATCCTTAAAAGGATATCAGATTGTTTTAGTAAAACCGGATATATTTGTTTCCACCCGGGAAGCATTCGCAAAGATAAAACCGCATCAGCAGGAAATGCCACTAAAAGAAATAGTGAAACGTCCTATAAAAGAATGGAAAGAATGGGTGATGAATGATTTCGAGGAAAGTGTATTCCCCCAGTTCCCGGCTATCAGGGAAATTAAGGAAGACCTGTATAAACAAGGAGCTATTTATGCCTCCATGACAGGTTCCGGTTCGTCTGTTTTTGGATTGTTCAAACCAAGTGCCATATTACCCAGCAATACTTTTGGAGAGAAGACATTTATATACCGCGGAATATTAAAATAACGACCTTGATTAAAACTATATTGGAGAGGCTAAATTCAGCCTCTTTTTTTATGCTATTTTCCAGAAGCTGCAACTGACCCTTTATCAGACCCTGATATTTTTTTGTTCACCAGCGAACAAAAAAATAAGCCCTGTCTCCCGACAAGGCTTATTCACAACACAAACACAAAATAAAACACGACAAAACTACTATGCAATCTTACCTGTCTATGCCGGGGAGGCATAAGTACTAGTTACGGATATTCACATATACATAAACAGCGTCAGGCTGATTTGCAACATATAAACAAATGCGGGGAAGCATTTGTTCATTTCCTATTTGTTAATAAAAACAAAAATCTTTTTTAATGCTTATTGAATACCTCTTTCACGGAGCTTCAATTGCCAGTTCCAGGCAGAGAGCAACGTATCTTCGATAGTTTCAACAGCTGTCCAACCCAACTCTTCATTTGCGAATTTAGGATTGGCCCATACCTTTTCAATATCTCCCGCACGACGACCAACAATCTGATAATTCAGTTTCACGCCGGTTGCCTTTTCGAAAGCATTGATTAATTCCAATACTGAAAGACCGCGTCCCGTTCCAATGTTGAACACTTCCACTTTCTCTTTTTGTTTATTTTCCAAGATGCGGCGGATAGCAATCACATGTGCTTTTGCTAAATCGACTACATTAATGAAGTCGCGTATGCAAGAGCCGTCGGGCGTATCATAATCATCACCGAACACACTCAGTTTCTCACGGATACCGATAGCGGTCTGGGTCAGATAAGGTATCAAGTTTTGAGGCACACCATTAGGCAATTCACCAAGCAATGCTGTAGGATGCGCACCAATCGGATTGAAATAGCGCAGCAATATTGCATTGATAGGAGCACCTGAAGCCACAGTATCACGAACAATCTCTTCATTGATCTGCTTTGTATTGCCATAAGGAGATTCAGCTTTCTTAATCGGCGCTTTCTCCGTCACCGGCAATTCATCCGGTTGGCCATATACAGTACAAGAAGACGAGAATACAATACCTTCCACTCCATGCTTCGGCATCAATTCAAGCAGGTTTATCAATGAAACCAGATTGTTGCGGTAATAAAGCAACGGCTTCTGAACCGATTCGCCTACAGCCTTACTGGCTGCAAAGTGGATGATGGCTTTAATGCCTTTATATTTAGTAAACACAGCGTCAAGACCGGCGAAATCCAAGCAATCCAACTTTTCGAATGCGGGACGAATACCCGATACTTTTTCGATGTTATCAACTACATCGGCGCTAGAGTTTGACAAATTATCGATTATCACGACTTCGAAACCTGCGTTCTGAAGTTCTACTACAGTATGTGAACCAATGTATCCTGTTCCACCTGTAACCAAAATTCTTTCTTTCATCAGTGATTTATTCTATTAGGTTATCATCGTTGTGGCGGCAAATTTACGGAAATTAATTTAGATAAAATAAAAAAAAGAGTGTTTTTTTTAGTCTAAAAAAGAAAGGGGTAGAATTTCCTCTACCCCTAACCTATAGTTAATGTTCTATTTTTCAGATTTTCACAACACCTGAGAAGCCCATAAAGGCCATAGCCAAAAGACCGGCAGTAATCAGAGCGATCGGAGTTCCCTTCATTCCTTTCGGGATATTTACCAAACTCATCTGTTCGCGCAAACCTGCGAAAAGAGTCAGTGCCAGACCAAAACCGATAGCAGTGGAAAATGCATAAACCACACCGGTCAACAGATCATAATCCTTCTGAATAACGAGGATCGTTACACCAAGAATACAACAGTTAGTCGTAATCAAAGGTAAGAATACGCCCAGCGCCTGATACAAGGAAGGTGATACTTTTTTCAGAATGATTTCCACCATCTGAACCAATGCGGCAATCACCAAGATGAAAGTAATAGTCTGCAAATAGCCCAGATCGAAAGCATCAAGCACAAATTTCTGGATAAGGAACGTTACAATAGTGGCTATAGTAAGCACAAATGCCACAGCAGCCGACATACCCAACGCTGTTTCCACTTTCTTGGATACACCGAGGAACGGACAGATTCCCAGGAACTGCGACAATACGATGTTATTGACAAAGATTGCCGAAATAAATATCAATATATATTCCATACTAATTTCTTAATTATGCTTTCTTAAAGCTGTTAATCAATGCAATCAGATAGCCCAAAGCAATGAAGGCACCCGGAGCAAGTACAAACACCAACATACCATATTCTTCGGGAAGAATAGTCAGGTTGAAAATCTTACCTGTACCCAGAAACTCACGCACAGCCCCCAGCAGAGTCAGAGCAATAGTAAAGCCAAGTCCCATGCCCAGACCATCGAACAAAGAGGCCACCGGACCATTCTTGGCAGCAAAAGCCTCAGCACGTCCCAGCACGATACAGTTTACTACGATCAAAGGAATAAACAGACCCAACGTTGCATACAATGCCGGAACAAACGCCTGCATAACCATCTGCAACAATGTTACGAAAGATGCAATCACCACAATAAAAGCCGGAATACGTACCATATCAGGGATAAGGTTCTTGATCAGAGAGATTACCACATTGGAACAAATAAGTACGAACATCGTAGCCAAGCCCATACCCATACCATTAATGGCAGAAGAAGTAGTACCCAACGTAGGACACATACCAAGCAGGAGCACAAATATAGGATTCTCTTTGATAATCCCGTTCATCATAACTTTAAAATTATTCATATCTTCTACTCCTTTCTTTATTTAGCGCTGATAGAGTCCGCAACTTCAGTGGCGGCATTTTCAGCAGGTTCAACAACTTTTTGCGTAGCGCCCGTAGCGGCATCCGATTCATTCTGGCCGGCATAAGCTGCATAAGCAGCATTCACAGCATTCAGGAAAGCTCGTGAAGTAATAGTAGAAGCCGTGATGGCATCTACCTGGCCTCCATCTTTGCTCACAGACAACGGAGTCTTACCCGGATTCATACCTTTGATACTTCCTTTATTTCCTTCTTTAAACCAATCGGCAGCTTTGGAGCCCAATCCCGGAGTTTCCACATGCGACAACAGGGAATAATCTATGATGTTTCCTTCCGCATCAAAGCCTACCAGTACTTTCAGTTCACCACCGAATGCCATTGAGCTTGCTTCTACGGCAGCACCAATAAATTCTCCACCTTTCGTAGCAGGATACACAGCATAATCTACACCATTCACAGCCTGCATCTTCTTTTCTGCAATCGGATCATTATCGAAACCGGGAACCACTGCACTGACTGCGTCGCTCAATGTCTTTGCATTGGCTTGTGCTATAGGTTCTTTCGTCAATTCATTCACATATGCCAGCAAAGCCACAGAGATGGCAGTAACGCCCGTGAGTACCAGCAACATATTCTTCAAGGATGATTCTAACTTTTTCATTTCTTCTTCGCTACCTCCCCAAAGCGTTTAGGTTTACAATATGTATTAATCAGCGGAGTAAAGGCGTTCATAATCAAAATAGCGAATGACATACCTTCGGGATAAGCACCGAACAGACGGATAATCACTGTCAGTAACCCGATACATACACCATAAATCAGCATCCCCTTCTTACTCATCGGAGAAGTGACGTAGTCAGTAGCCATAAAAATAGCACCCAGCATCAAACCACCTGTAAGCAGCTGAAGCACGGGAGATACATACAGTTCAGGATCTACCAGATGCATAATACCCGAGAACACAAATACTGTAGCCAATATAGAAATAGGAATATGCCAGGTAATAATTTTCTTCCAAAGCATATAAGCTAATCCCAGCAGTAACGCCAACGCACTGACTTCACCCAGACAACCGCCATTGTTACCAATCAGCAAATCGAAAGAGGAAGGCAAATCTTTCAGAGCCTCTATATTTCCACCGGCAATCTGCTTCATCAGATTAAGCGGGGTAGCAGCCGTCGTAGCATCGGTGTAAGAAGTCAACTGCCCCACTACCGGCCAACTCGTCATTTGCACAGGGAAAGAAAGCAACAGAAACACACGGCCTGCCAATGCAGGGTTGAACGGATTATTACCCAATCCTCCAAAAGACATCTTACCTACGCCTATGGCGAACAATGCACCCAGAATAATAATCCAGATAGGCAGATTGGAAGGTAAATTGAATGCCAGCAACACACCTGTGATTACAGCAGAACCGTCACAGATTGTTGTGGTTTCTTTCTTCATCAGGAATTTACCAATAGCCCATTCGAAGAACAAACAGGCAGCTACCGATGTAGCCGTGACAATCAGTGCACCCAGTCCGAAGAAATAAAGCGATACAAGAAATGCAGGAATCAATGCAATAAGCACACCATACATGTTCTTTTTCACGCTGTCACCACCATGGACGTGGGGTGAAAGTGATATTACTAATTTATTTTCCATACTTCGTTATTATTTAGCTTGACGTGCACGGATGATCGCTCCTACCTTGCCTTTACCCAAGCGGCAATAGTCCAGCAACGGACGGTTGGCAGGACAGGTAAACTGACAAGAACCGCACTCGATACAATCCATAATTCTTTCTTTCTCCATTCTCTCGAATTCTGCATGTTCGGCAAGTGCCGACAGCAAATAAGGTTCCAATCCCATCGGACAGGCACCCACACACTTTGCACAACGGATGCAAGGCTGAATCTCCCCACGTTTGGCTTCCTTTTGGTTCATTATCAGAATGCCGGAACTGCCTTTAGCGGTAGGAACCTCCGTGTTGATCAATGCCTTACCCATCATTGGGCCACCACCGATAATCTTACCTGTATCTTCGGGCAGACCACCGCAAGCATCAATCAATTGCTTCATCGGCGTGCCAATACGTGCCAGAAAGTTAGACGGTTTTGCTACTGACTTACCAGTAACGGTAATCACGCGCTCAAACAACGGCTTATTTTTCTGTACGGCCTGATACACTGCAAATGCAGTACCTACATTCTGTACCACGGCTCCTGTAGAAATTGGCAAAGCACCACTCGCTACCTGACGACTGGTAATAGCATCTATCAACTGCTTTTCACCTCCTTGCGGATATTGCACCTTCAAGGCTACTACCTCGATACCTGCATAGCTGGATGCCACCTTCGCCATCAACTGAATAGCATCGGGCTTATTGTTCTCAATACCGATAAATGCCTTGTTCACCTTCACTGCTTTCATCAGAATAGATACACCTACCATAATTTCCTCGGCATGTTCCAGCATCAACTGGTGGTCAGCTGTCAGGTAGGGTTCACACTCCACAGCGTTGATAATCACACACTCTGCTTTGAATGCAGGCGGCGGACAGAGTTTCACCTGAGTAGGGAAACATGCACCACCCAAACCTACAATACCGGCATTGGCTATCTTTTTTACTATTTCCTCGGATGTAAGGTTACATTCCCTCACCAACGTTTCGGTGCGGTCAATACTTTCTTCCCATTCATCACCGTCCACATCAATAAAGATGGCAGGTTTCGGATAACCACTGGCATCGATAACCGTATCGATTTTAGCAACCTTGCCGCTGACAGACGAGTGGATGGCCGCGGATACAAAACCACCGGGTTCGGCAATCTTTGTGCCGACTTTCACCACATCCCCCTTAGCTACAATCGGCTTTGCAGGCGCACCAATGTGCTGGCCAAGCAAAATCACAGCTTTGGCAGGAACTTCCGCCTTTATAATGGGCTGATGTGCTGAAAGTTTATTTTCGTGTGGATGAACACCACCGATTGAAAATGTCTTCAACATACAATTCTGTATTTTAGTCGTTTATTACTTCTTTATTATTAAGCCTCTGCCTTTGGAGTTTCAACCTGAGGAGTCTCAACAGCTTTAGGGGTCTCTACAGTTTTAGGAGCCTCTGCAACCTTAGGCGTTTCTGTAGCTTTCGGTGCAACGGCTACCTTAGGAGCAGCAACCGAAGCAGCACCTTCCGCCTTCGGTTTACGCGGCGGGAAATTGAGTGCGATAATCGTGTTCTGCGGACAAGCCTCTTCGCACTTACGACATGATTTACATTTGTTCGGGTCGATGTAGGCCAGATTATTTTCAAGTGTAATCGCTTCGAACGGACAAACCTTCACACACTTGCCACAACCAATACAAGCAACTGTACAAGCTTTACGCGCTATGCCGCCTTTGTCTTTGTTCACACACTGCACATAGATACGGCGTGATTTCTTGCCTTGCGGACGAATCTCGATAATGTTCTTCGGACAAGCCTTGACACAAGCTCCACAAGCCGTACATTTTGCTTCATCCACTTCCGGAAGTCCCGTTTCAGGGTTCATGTGGATAGCATCAAACTGACAAGCTTCCACACAGTCACCACACCCCAGACATCCGAAACTACAACCGGTTTCGCCACCATAAAGAGAGGCTGCAATAACACAACTCTTCGCACCGTCGTACATATTCGTACGGGGACGGTTGGCACAGGTTCCATTACATCTCACAACTGCCACCATCGGTTCGGCAGCAACGGCATCCAAACCTAGGATTTCCGCAATTTGCGTCATAACAGGTTGTCCGCCTACCGGACAAAACTTGCCCTCCAGCGAACCTGCCTTTACACAGGCATCGGCAAAACCGCTACAACCCGGATAACCACATCCACCGCAATTTGCTTGAGGCAACACCTCTCCTACCTGTGCAATTCGCGGATCTTCATACACGGCGAATTTCTTGGAAGCTATGTATAATATAGCGGCCGAAACCAGCGCTATGGCTCCCAATGAAATCACTGCAATCAGAATTACATTCATAAATTAGTTATTTATTTAATTATTTGTTTTAATGTTCCAAGAGTTAGTCAATTGGCCTTATTGAAAAAGAAAATTTCTTTCCCATACGTGTTTTATTTAGCCACAATATATAATAATAAGGAATAAGAAGAGCTAACGAACAAAGTGCAGAGAGAAGTTCGTCACTCCAGATAGCCATAAATACAAAGAGAGAAATCACCAGAATACAGAAAGGTACTATAAAGGCCCACAATACTGCCATCATTCCCATAGAGAGTTCGCCAAAAACGATTACCCGGTCACCCACCTGATAGGAAGACGCATCGCTGGTAGTTACATCGATTATTTTTTCTTTGGTATCAGCCGAGGCACAATGTCCCTTTGCACTACATGCCGCACAAGCTGACGTTTGGACAATTCTCACCTTTATATGAGAACTGTTTATGTTTTCCACAATACCTTGATGTTTTATAATATCTGCCATTTTGCAAACTGTGCATTACAAATTGCGGCAAATTTACGCATTATTTGTGAACTGCAAGGCTTTCACCCGCTTTTTTTATGTGTACGCCAACGTACTTTTCCCCGTTTTAACTATTTTTCTTCACTTTTTCCACAGAACATGCAAGAAAACCTGTTTTATAACACAGACTAAGGTATCACTTTGCACCATTGATAAGTATAAGATAACAAAATGATACTATGAATAATTCCACTTCACGCTTTCCTGTATCTTTTCATTTTTATGTGAATCCGATATTATAGCATAGCTGAAAGATCCCTTCCTCCTAAAAGCATGTAAGGCTGCTTTTCTGAGAAAAGCAGCCTTACATGTATTACATTATATCAGCTTTATGTGATTACCATTTATAATTAATACCGAAACTCAATAATTCTTTTACCTGGAAATAGCTATCACCTGAAGTAGGCTTGCTACTGTCGTCAAAACGGGCATGTATATAAAGCTTGGTCGACAAATAACGGTTCAACACAAAGTTGAATGTATTTTCCCATTCAATACGCACCCATTCATAACTCGTCAGATAGTCCAAACGAGAATCTAACGTAATGGATGGAATGATTTGCCAGAACAAAGTGGGTTGTACCTGCGAACCAAAATTATGACGCACCGTCTTACCCTTCTCCAAACCAAAATCCACTTCATTCACTTCCTTATTACCCACATAACGCATAGTCCACGTCAACGGAGCTATAAAAACAGACAAATTAAACTTTTTCTTCTTCAACTTATAGTCCATACCGACACTGGCAGACCAATCTGCCGGAGCCAGAAATGCCGATACCAAAGGCTCTTTATTGGCTTTATATCCATGACAGAACTGTGTCTTGAATTCCGTCGAAATCGTATAGTACCAATTAGACGCTGCCTGAACACCTAACTTACTGTATATACGGAGTTGGTCCGTGTTGACCAAATAATCATGAAATTCATCAGAGGGCGCTGAAGAGAATCCTAATTTGGCATCCAACAAACTTTCCCATTGAATCTTTTCACGGTCATTGTAATTAGCAAACAGTTGTAAGTTGGCCAGTACAGAATTCGTACTCTCACCCCCTTTATACCAGTTATCCGAAATATAATTCTGAGTAATCTGCAAAGAACCATTTCCGCCTGTTACCCACCAGTTAGGTTTACGGATAACCACTTCCGCATCTTCTTTCACTTCCGCCATGCTTTCCTGAGTGAATAATTTCATCACAGAAGGTTTAGAAGATGCTTCTTTTTCAATATTATCCTTGAATACCCTCACCTGCATAATATCATCTTCCCATGCCACGATCTTATGCAGATCATCATTAGCATAAAGATAGAGCAAAGCACGATCCACTGTTTCATTCGCACGCTCCTTCGAGGTGAAGCGGGCTTCATCAAATGGCAAAAGTTCTTTCACTGGCAATTCAACCGTATCAAAAGGTTCAAATTTCCAATCCAATGTAGAAACACGCTTTATAGGAGAATTATAATATGTAAATGGCTTAAGAAACAGACGGTAGTAATCGGGATTATCAGGAATGTAACGTTCAGGAGTAGACGGATCATTCAGATAGTTTAATACTCCAAAATACTTCTCATGCAGTATGGATACTGTGTCCAACTTGAGAGTATCATTCGCCGGTTTCAACTTTAAGACAAAATATTGCTTCATCACATCCGACAAGGTATCCACTTGTGCGGCAGCCGGTTCCTCTCCGGCCTTTAAGACAGGCTTTACTGAATTCTGCGCCACTATCGACGAAGAAAAAAGCGCAGCAACTGCCCATAAAGATAAGTATCTATTCTTCATAACGCCCTAAAATCTATGTTTTGACTGCAAAAGTAATTTAAAATGTTTAGAAAACATAGAAAAGAGTAAAGAAAAGATTAGCAATAGCCGGTACTTAGGATGACAAGTTCATATCAGCTCCGTATCAGCTCCGTACCAGCTCCATACTATCTCCGTGTTATCTCCGTATCAAATCCGTATCAAGTCCAAACATATATATACGGAGATGACACGGAGGTGATACGGAGATGATACGGAGATAACACGGAGATAGTACGGAGATGATACGGACTTAATAACATTGCAGCATCACTTTTTTTTAGAATTGTTTCGCCGAAACTTTATGTACTTCCTCTTTTTTTTGTAATTTTGCGCTTTTTAAGTCTCATCTGTAGACAGGTAGGTACACAAATGTGTACATCGACCAAACAAAACAATAATATTAAAACAGTATAGCTGTGGGAGAAACAAAGTATATTTTCGTCACCGGTGGCGTTGCCTCATCATTAGGTAAAGGCATCATCGCCTCATCCATTGGTAAATTGCTACAAGCAAGAGGTTACAAAGTAACCATTCAGAAGTTTGACCCGTATATCAATATTGACCCGGGCACTTTAAACCCCTACGAACACGGAGAATGTTATGTGACTGTAGACGGACATGAAGCCGACCTCGACTTAGGTCATTACGAACGTTTTCTTGGGATCCAGACTACTAAAGCCAATAACATCACAACCGGACGTATCTATAAAAGCGTTATCGACAAAGAGCGCCGTGGTGATTATTTAGGTAAGACCATCCAGGTTATCCCTCACATCACGGACGAAATTAAACGAAACGTGAAGTTGCTGGGTAACAAATATAAATTCGATTTTGTAATTACAGAAATCGGCGGTACGGTGGGTGATATCGAATCATTGCCGTATCTGGAAAGTATCCGTCAGTTGAAGTGGGAATTGGGACGTGACGCTTTGTGCGTGCACCTTACTTATGTACCTTACCTCACGGCAGCCGGTGAATTGAAAACCAAGCCGACACAACACTCTGTAAAAGAATTGCAGAGTGCAGGTATACAGCCGGATATATTGGTATTGCGTACAGAACACGAATTGGGCACCAACCTGCGTAAAAAAGTAGCATTATTCTGTAATGTGGATGAAAACGCAGTAGTACAGAGCATCGATGCTCCTACCATCTACGAAGTGCCTATTCTGATGCAGGCTCAGAAACTGGATGAAACAATATTGAAGAAAATGGGACTGCCCGTAGGAGACACACCGGGACTGGGTCCGTGGCGTGCTTTCCTCGAACGTCGCCATAAAGCGGAAAATACAGAACCGCTGCACATTGCATTAGTCGGCAAATATGACTTGCAGGATGCTTACAAATCCATTCGCGAAGCCTTGTCACAAGCTGGTACATACAATGACCGTAAGGTATCCGTAGACTTTGTGAACAGTGAAAAGCTGACAGAAGAAAATGTAGCGGAAGCACTGAAAGGCATGGCAGGTGTATTGATAGGTCCGGGATTCGGTGAACGTGGTATTTCCGGTAAGTTCGTGGCTATCAAATACGCACGCACACATGATATTCCGACTTTCGGTATTTGCCTGGGAATGCAGTGTATCGCCATTGAATTCGCACGCAACGTGCTGGGATATACCGATGCAGATTCACGCGAAATGAACGAAAAGACTCCGCATAATGTCATCGACATTATGGAAGAGCAGAAATCCATCACGAACATGGGTGGAACAATGCGTCTGGGAGCTTACGAGTGTATCTTGCAGAAAGGCAGCAAGGCATATGAAGCTTATGGAACAGAGCACATCCAGGAGCGCCACCGCCATCGCTATGAATTCAACAACCAGTATAAAGCAGAGTACGAAGCTGCCGGCATGAAATGTGTAGGTGTCAATCCGGAATCTGATTTGGTGGAAATCGTAGAAATACCGAAGTTGAAGTGGTTTGTCGGAACTCAGTTCCATCCGGAATACAGCAGTACGGTACTGAATCCCCATCCGTTGTTCGTGGCTTTCATCAAAGCATCTGTCGAAAGTTTCGAGGAGAAGGAGAAAGCAAAGAAATAAGATTATTTCAATAATTATAAAATTGTAAATTAGAAATTATTCATGGATAAAAACACCATTACAGGTCTTGTTTTAATAGCAATTTTGTTAGTCGGCTTCAGTTTTCTGAGTCGCCCCAGCAAAGAGCAATTGGAAGCACAGCAGCGTTATTATGATTCCATTGCGCTGGTACAGCAACGTGAAGAAGCACTGAAAGCCAAAGCGGATGCAGCATTGGCCAATGAAAAAGATGTGGAAACAGTGGATTCCACTTCACTCTTCTTCAATGCCCGCCAAGGAACAGACTCGCTGATTACCATTCAGAACGACGTGGCTGAGCTGACCCTCAGCACCAAAGGCGGTTCCATATTCTCCGCTGTATTGAAAGAGTATATGGAACAGGACAAGAAAACTCCTGTAACCCTATTCACCGGAAACGATGTTTCCATGAATTTCCTTTTCTATAATAAAAAGGAAACAATACAGACTAAAGACTATTACTTCACCACTGTGAACCGTACGGACAGCACCGTAACGATGCGTTTATCAGCTGACAGTGCAAGCTATATAGACTTCAAGTATGCATTGCATCCCAATACCTATCTGGTAGACTTCAGCATCGATGCTAAAGGTATGGCAGATAAATTGGCAGCAAGCAATAACTATGTAGACATCGAATGGGCACAACGCGCCCGCCAGATCGAAAAAGGTTATGTATATGAGAACCGTTTGTCTGAATTGACTTATAAAATGCTGGGAAATGGCACAGACTACTTGTCAGCTAATAAGGATGATGAAAAAGAAGTGCCCGAACGTCTGGACTGGATTGCTTTCAAAAATCAATTCTTCTCCTCGGTATTCATTGCAGACGCTGACTTTGAGAAAACGAAGTTAGTCTCCAAAATGGAAAGGGAAGGCAGCGGATACATCAAGGACTACTCGGCTGAAATGAGCACAACTTTCGACCCGACCGGTCAGAAAGCAACACAAATGTTCTTCTATTTCGGTCCGAACCATTACAAGACGCTGACTGCGCTGGATAAGGGACGCGAAGAAAAATGGGAACTGAACCGCTTGGTTTATCTGGGTTGGCCGTTGATTCGCTGGGTCAACAAATGGTTTACCATCAACATCTTCGACTGGTTGTCCGGTTGGGGTTTGAGCATGGGTATCGTATTGTTACTGATGACGTTGATTGTAAAAGCAGTTGTATTCCCCGCTACCTGGAAAACGTATATTTCCTCCGCCAAGATGCGTGTGTTGAAACCGAAAATAGACGAAATCAACAAAAAGTATCCTAAGCAGGAAGATGCGATGAAAAAACAGCAGGAGGTCATGGGAATGTACAGCCAATACGGTGTGAGTCCGATGGGTGGCTGTTTGCCGATGCTGGTACAGTTCCCGGTTCTGATTGCATTGTTCATGTTCGTGCCAAGTGCTATCGAATTGCGTCAGCAGAGCTTCTTGTGGGCTGATGACCTTTCAACGTACGATGCTTTCATCAACTTCCCGTTCAACATCCCGTTCCTGGGTAGCCACCTCAGTTTATTCTGCTTGCTGATGACGGTTGTGAATGTATTGAACTCCAAGTTCATGATGCAGCAACAAGATACCGGAGCCAACCCGCAGATGGCGGCGATGAAGTGGATGACGTATCTCATGCCGATTATGATGTTGTTCATCTTAAACAGTTATCCTTCAGGTCTGAACTATTACTACTTCATATCGACATTGATTAGTGTGGTGACTACTCTCATTCTGCGTAAGACTACGAATGAAGAGAAACTTCTTGCCCAATTGGAAGCCCGAAAGAAAGATCCGAAGAAAGCTAAGAAAACCGGCTTTGCCGCCCGCCTGGAGGCAATGCAGAAACAACAGGAACAGCTGTTGAAAGAGAGACAGAATAAAAAGTAAGTCTCCGCTTTTCATCACTTGATAATAAAAGCCGGGCAATTGATGTAATTGTCCGGCTTTCTTTCTCTTATAACGACTATAACTATAACTCAAATGAAAACTAAATATACCAACAAACAGATTTGGATGATAGCCTATCCGATCCTCATCAGTCTGCTGATGGAGCAAATGATAGGTATGACAGACACAGCCTTCCTGGGACGGGTAGGCGAAGTAGAACTGGGAGCATCGGCCATTGCAGGTGTCTTCTATATGGTAATATTCATGGCAGCTTTCGGTTTCAGTATCGGAGCGCAGATACTCATTGCCCGGCGCAACGGTGAAAAGCAATACCGGGAAATAGGCGACCTTTTCTATCAAGGAATTTACTTTCAGATAGGACTGGCGGCAGTAATGTTCCTGCTCTCCTACTTCCTTTCACCAATGATACTGAAGCGAATCGTTTCTTCCGAACACATCTATGAGGCTGCCATCAGTTATCTGAACTGGCGGGTTTTCGGAGCCTTCTTCTCATTCAGTGCAGTCATCTTCCGTGCTTTCTTCCTGGGAACTACGCAAACCAAGACACTGACACTCAATTCCATAGTCATGGTATTGAGTAACGTAGTTTTCAACTATATACTGATTTTCGGTAAATTCGGCTTTCCCGCGCTCGGCATTGCAGGCGCCGCCATCGGTTCATCACTTGCAGAGCTGGTTTCACTGATATTCTTTATCCTCTACACCCGTTACCGCATTGACTGCCGTAAGTTTGGACTGGACCGTATTCCGAAGTTCCGCCCGGAGATACTGAAACGAATGCTGAACATTTCCTTCTGGACCATGATACAGAATGTCTTCTCCTTGTCCACCTGGTTCTTGTTCTTCCTCTATGTGGAGCATCTGGGAGAACGGTCGCTCGCCATCACGAACATTGTCCGGAGCATATCCGGCATTCTGTTCATGGTAATGATGGCATTTGCCTCAACCTGTGGTTCATTGGTCAGCAATCTCATCGGTGCAGGAGACAAAGACTGCGTGGCAGGCACTATCCGGCAGCATATACGCATTGCATACCTGTTCACATTGCCGCTAGCACTGTTTTTTGCACTGTTCCCAAAACTTATACTGGGAATCTATACGGATATACCCGATTTACAGGATGCAGCCGTACATTCACTTTGGGTAATGTGCTCGGCATATCTGCTTCTCGTACCTGCCAATGTATATTTCCAGGCCGTATCAGGAACGGGAAACACGCGCACGGCTCTGGTCATGGAACTGATAACGCTCGTCTTCTATGTTGCCTACATCACATACATCATTCTTTACTTGAAACTTGATGTAGCTCTGTGTTGGACATCGGAAATGGTATACTCCATTTTTATACTATTACTTTGCTGGTGGTATATTAAAGGAGGACGATGGCAAGAAAAACGCATATAATTTGTATATTTGTCGCAAAATAACCGTAACGAACAACATACATGAAACAAGTAAACTTATTGCTTATGTCAGCAGCTATGACATTGGCTGCCTGCGGCGGGACAAAGGACGCAGGGCAAGCCGGAGTACCGCTTATCGAGCGGTCGGACATCCAGATTGAAGGCAAACGCATGACTCCCGAAGCTCTCTGGGCCATGGGGCGTATCGGTGGTGTAGCCGTATCCCCCGATGAAAAGCAGATTGCTTACACAGTAGCTTACTACAGTGTACCGGAGAACAAGAGTAACCGTGAAGTCTTTGTGATGAACACAGATGGAACAGGCAACAAACAAATCACCCACACTCCCTGGCAGGAAAACGAAGTGAACTGGATAAAGGGGGGCACTAAACTGGCGTTCCTTTCCAATGAAGGTGGCAGCAGCCAGTTGTGGGAAATGAATCCGGACGGCAGCGGACGTAAGCAGCTAACTCAATATGATGGTGACATCGAAGGTTATTCTTTTTCTCCCGACGGCAAGAAGTTGCTTTTCATTGCACAGGTGAAAACAAAACAAAGTACTGCGGATAAATATCCCGATCTCCCTAAAGCGACGGGTATCATCGTTACCGACCTGATGTACAAACACTGGGATGAATGGGTAACCGGTGCTCCGCATCCTTTTGTAGCCGATTTTGATGGAAACGGTATCAGCAATATAAAGGATATACTGGAAGGAGAACCTTACGAAAGCCCGATGAGACCTTGGGGTGGCATCGAGCAACTGGCATGGAGTCCTGCCGGAGACAAAGTGGCATATACTTGCCGTAAGAAGACCGGTCTGGCTTATGCCATCTCCACCAACTCGGATATTTATATCTACGATCTTGCAACCAAGAAGACAGACAATATCACCGAAGAAAACAAAGGTTATGATACAAATCCTCAGTACTCTCCCGATGGTAAATACATTGCCTGGCAGAGCATGGAACGTGACGGTTATGAAGCTGACCTAAACCGCCTCTTCATCATGAATCTGGAAACAGGTGAGAAACGTTTCATCAGCAAGGAATTCGAATCGAACGTAGATGGTTTCTTGTGGAATAGAGACTCTAAGAGTATTTATTTCATCGGCGTCTGGCATGGTGAAACACAGATTTACAATATCGATCTTGCTGCCAACGATAAGGTTACGCAGTTGACAGACGGTATGTATGATTATGCTTCCCTCGCCCTTGCAGGAGATAAAGTAATCGCTTTACGCCACTCAATGAGTATGGGTGATGAAATCTATGCCGTATCTGCTACCCGCAACGGGGATGCTTTTGACGAAGCAAAACAACTGACCTTCGAAAACAAGCAGATTTACGACCAATTGGAAATGGGTAAAGTTGAAGCTCGCTGGATGAAGACTACAGACGGCAAACAGATGCTGACATGGGTTATCTACCCGCCACAGTTTGACCCGAATAAGAAATACCCTACCCTCCTGTTCTGTGAAGGTGGTCCGCAAAGCCCCGTAAGCCAGTTCTGGAGCTATCGCTGGAATTTCCAGATTATGGCTGCCAACGACTATATCATCGTAGCTCCCAACCGCCGCGGACTTCCGGGCTTTGGAGTGGAATGGAATGAAGCCATCAGTGGTGATTACGGTGGTCAGTGCATGAAGGATTATTTCACTGCTATCGACGAGATGGCTAAAGAATCGTTTGTAGACAAGGATCGTCTCGGTTGTGTAGGCGCAAGCTTCGGTGGCTTCTCCGTTTACTGGCTCGCCGGACATCATGACAAGCGCTTCAAAGCATTCATAGCACATGATGGTATCTTCAACATGGAAATGCAGTATCTGGAAACAGAAGAGAAATGGTTTGCCAACTGGGATATGGGTGGTGCATACTGGGAAAAACAAAATCCGGTAGCCCAACGCACATTCGCCAACTCTCCGCACCAGTTTGTAGACAAATGGGATACACCTATCCTTTGTATTCATGGCGAAAAAGACTACCGTATTCTAGCCAACCAGGCAATGGCTGCTTTTGATGCCGCCGTAATGCGTGGTGTTCCTGCCGAGCTACTGATATATCCGGATGAAAATCACTGGGTATTGAAACCTCAGAATGGTATCCTCTGGCAACGCACATTCTTTGAATGGCTGGACAAATGGTTGAAATAAAAAAACAGACGCTTGAAGGCTCTTGAAACAGACCATCTGTTAGGGATAAACAGACCGTCTATTTGATACGAACAGACCATCTATTCGCAGTGAATAGATGGTCTGTTTTTTATCTCTGCATCAAGCCCTGCAATTCACGGCATAAGCGTTGTTTTACTTCTTCCATCGGCACCTCCCGTTTCAGCTCCTGTTGCAGCGAAGTTACTCCTTTATCTATGAATCCGCAGGGGTTGATATAACTGAAATATCGTAAATCAGTATTCACATTCAGCGCCAATCCATGCATGGTAACGAAATGACTGCTACGCACGCCAATAGCGCATATTTTACGCGCACGCGGCGTATCTCCCTCCAGCCAGACACCTGTTGCTTTCTCTAACCTCCCGGCAGTAATGCCATAAGAGGCACATACACGGATGACCGCTTCTTCCAACAAATGTACATACTCTTTCAGCCCCAACGAGAATTCTTCGAGATTCAGGATAGGATAACATACCAGTTGTCCCGGACCATGATATGTGATATCACCTCCACGATCGATATGATAGAGCGTAGCTCCTATCTTCTGAAGTTGTTCCTCACTCAACAGCATATTTCCTTCTTTACCGCTACGACCTAAAGTATAGACATGCGGATGTTCACACAAAATGATGTGATTTTCATACTCTTCCCCTGCCTGCTTGGCATGAATAAGAGCATCAAACCACTCCGTTTGCCGAGTCCATGCATCGGCATACGGAATAATATTCCAGTCTGTTACATTCAGTTTCATGCCGACAAAGTTAAGACTTTAGGGATAAAATCGTATATTTGCCGACAGCAAAATGAAAAAAGATGAAACATAACTTTCCACAAGTAGATTTGCCGGTCGAAATGCTGGCATGGAGAGATGTTACAGAAGATATTCTGAATCTCTATCGCCAGTCATGCCGTCTGAAGGCATGTATTTTTGCATTATGCACTGAAGGGACCATTACAGCATCCATCAATCTGATGGAACATAAAATAAAAAAGAATGATCTGATCATTCTGATGCCGGGAACTATCTTACAGCTCAATGAGCAAGTAGAAAAAGTACGGCTTTGCTTCGTAGGTTTCTCCAGTCACTGCGTCAACGGTATTAATCTGTTGCAGGCTACGATGGGATCTTTCTCCAAAATATGGGATAATCCGATTGTAGGTGTCAGCGATTTAATAGCATCCTATTTCGTGGATTATTTTGCACTACTGACACGTATATCACTCTCCCATCCTACCGCTACCAGCACCGCAATGGCACAAAGCGTACTCCATAGCATTTTGCTTGGAATAAACGCCCTCTATGCCAATCGCCCGCAAAGCATTCTTGCCAAAAGCCGCAAAGAGGAAATCTGCCAGAAATTCGTACAACTGGTTATTGAAAATTATATGACTGAGAGACGCGCTCAATTCTATGCCGACAAGTTGGGAATTTCATTGCAGCATCTCAGCACTACCGTAAAACAAGTAACAGGAAGGAATGTACTCGAAATTATTTCGCATGTGGTGATTACGGACGTCAAAGCACGGTTGAAGTCCACTGATATGACTATTCAGGAAATAGCCTATTCACTGAACTTCCCCAGTGCCTCTTTCTTCGGAAAGTACTTTAAGAGGCACATGGGGATGAGTCCGTTGGAATATAGAAATAGTTAGTATCTTAAACGAAGGCTGTTCAAGACTACCGATACACTGGAAAATGCCATAGCGGCACTTGCCAACATGGGATTCAGCAATAATCCATTGATTGGATAAAGTAATCCGGCAGCAATAGGAATACCTATCAGGTTGTAAATGAATGCCCAGAACAGATTCTGATGAATCAAGCGCACCGTCTGCCGGGAGAGATTGAATGCTTTCGGCAACAGCAACAGATCCGAAGTCATAAGAGTGACCATTGCCACATCCATGGCAATGTCCGTTCCTTTACCCATGGCAATGCTGACATCGGCACAAGCCAAAGCCTGTGAATCATTGATACCATCACCCACCATAGCTACCGTCTTTCTCTGAAGTTGAAGCTGGCGTACAAACTCTTCCTTATCATCCGGCAAAGCATCGGCAATATACTGGATATTGCCTAATCGTCCGGCAACAGCAGAAGCAGTACGTTCACCGTCTCCCGTCAGCATATAAACTTCAATACCCTGGGTGCGGAGTTCGCGAACAGCCTCAGCGGAAGTCGCCTTTATCTGATCTTTGATAGCAACAATCGCAAGCAATTCATCCTTACGGCCAAAGTAAACGATACTACAACCGTCCGACTCGTATTGAGCCAGCATTTCTCCCAAAACATCAGTCAGGGTGGCATGGTAATCTTTCAACAACTTGTGGCTGCCTGCCCAATACTCAGCACCCTGATAAGTCACTTTAATACCCTTACCGGTAATACTTTCAAAACCATCCAGAGTGGCAGGAACAATGTTCTCTTGTTCTTGCAAGGCAGTGACAATAGCACCAGCCAGCGGATGCTCCGATTTAAGCTCGGCAGCCAGAAGAATGTCTTTATAATGTTCTTCCTGCGGCTGCGCCCATAACCAACCGGTAACGGTAGGATGTCCTTCAGTCAATGTACCGGTCTTATCCAGTACCACTACATTTACCTTTCGCATCTGTTCCAGTGCCACAGCATCTTTTATCAGAATGTGATGATCGGCAGCCTTACCGATACCTACCATCAAAGCCGTAGGAGTAGCCAGTCCCAATGCACAAGGGCAAGCAATCACCAATACGGAAACCGCCGACAGCATGGCATGTGAAAGCATATCCACACCACCAAAGAACATCCAGATAAAGAATGTCAGGACAGACAAACCCAGTACGACAGGAACAAAGATACCTGTCACTTTATCTACAATACGCTGCACGGGAGCCTTACTGCCTTGCGCTTCCTGCACCATACGGATGATACGCGCCAGCACTGTTTCTCCACCTACTTTCTCGGCACGGATAATGAACGATCCTTTCTGATTGATGGTTCCGGCCAACACATGCGAGCCAATCTTCTTTTCTACCGGAATAGGCTCACCGCTTATCATGCTTTCATCTACATAAGAGTCACCTTCAGTCAGAAAACCATCCACGGGGATTTGCTCGCCGGGGCGGACGCTCACCAGATCATCGATGTTCAATTGGTCCAAAGGTACATCCAGTTCTTTACCGTCGCGTACTACACGGGCTTTCTTAGGTTGTAAACCCATCAGTTTGCGGATAGCAGTGGAAGTATTTCCCTTCGCACGTTCCTCCATGAGTTTACCTGTCAAAACGAAGGCGATGATAACCACAGCAGCTTCGTAATAGACATGAGGCTCCAATCCACGGTTATACCAGAAATCGGGGAAGAAAGTATTAAAGACGCTGAACAGGAAAGCGATGGATGTACTTAGTGCCACCAGTGTATCCATATTGCTGCGTCCCAGACGTGCTTGTTTCCAGGCACCGGTATAGAACGGTGTACCGAACAATACCAGTACAGAAATAGCAAGTACCATCTGTATCTCGTTAGAATAAGGTACATGCATGAAGACCATGGAAAGCAACAACAGGGGAACAGCAAAAATCCACGCTCCTATCACCCGCGTTTTCAGGCGGCGATAGCGTTTCTGTTGTTCTTCCTCCTGACGTTCTTCAACATGCTCTTCCTCAATAATGAGGTCGTAGCCCGCAGCCAGTACGGCAGCACGAATTTCTCCGGATGTCAGCTTATCCGTCTCATAAGAGACAGACAGTGTATTGGAAGCAAAGTTGACCGAAGCATCTGCAACGCCCACCAACTTGCGAACTGTCTTTTCTACGTTATTGGCGCATCCCGCACAATGCATGTTCAGCACGGGAAACGTCTGTTTCTTTAAATTACCCATATATATATTGTTTTTTTAGAAGTTCTGAAAACAACAGAACACAAATTACACGAATCACACAAATGCAGGTTTCGCTACAAGCGCGAAGGAGATTCGTATAATTCGCGAAATTTGTGTTCTACCCAGTGTTATAAACAATCTCTACAGGCCGTTTGTTCGACTACTTCTTATCCTCTTGCTTCGTCTCCTTCACGAATTCGGCTTCATAGTTGAACTTCTTGAAACCGGCTTTCAGTTTGTCCACATTTGTCTTTTCAGCATCGTATGTGATAGAAACAGTTTTGGTTTTCAAGTCTGTAGAGAATTCTTTTACTCCTTTCTCAAATTTAATGTTGCTCTTCACTTTCTTTTCGCAATTCTCGCAATGCATCTGTGAAACTTTAAAGACAGCAGTACGGATGTCTTTCGCCATTACCGCCGTTACACTCAATAAAGCTACTACAAGGGCAGCCATCATTCTCTTTGTTTTCATAAATACCTCCTTATTTATTGGTTAATAATATTTAAGTTACGAGCTACTAGTTTCTTGCCAGATTAAATCTCAGCCCGATATACGCTTTCGCCCCATGCATCGGCCCCCACACCATAGTGGCATCAAAGTTTTCTCCCCACGGATTAGACGCATCGATTATCGGATTCTTCTGCTTAAAGTTCGTCAGGTTCTCACCACCGATATAAACAGACCAGCGACGGAAATAGCGCGTCACCTGTGCACTGAGTTGCTGGAAACTACCGTAGCGACGTTCCCACGAAAGACTTCCGTCGGATAGTTCGTAAGGATCGGGCATTCTTCCACCACCATTCAACTGCAAGGTAGCATCAAATTGCCACAAGCCCAGAGGAGTCTGATAAGAAGCGGTCAACAAGCCTTTATACTTACCAGTAAGCGGTTTCTCCATCAATTTACCATTATAGGTAGTTTTCGCATCCGTCAGACGGTAAGCTGCCGTCAGAGTGAAGCCTTTAAACAACGGATAATTGGCTTCTACCTGGAATACGTGCGAATAAGAACGCCCATCCAGATTGTAAAAAGCCACTTCATGCGGATTGCTGTCCATATCCACTACTACCTGTTTCAGAAAATCCGTATAGTAATATTCTGCATTCACATTCAGCGTCTTACCGAAAAGGGGAATATAAGTCGAAACACTCGCACCGTAATTCCACGCTTCCTCCTGATCCAGATGAGAAGCAATCTTCATCTTGCGGCTACTTGCCAGAAGATAGTTATTCTCCGCCAATACATGATTCGTACGATATCCCTTGCCGGCAGACACGCGGAAGTGCAGATATTCATTCGGATTATACTTGACGTGGGCACGCGGTGTCACAAAAAAGCCGTATTCACTACTGTAATCTCCCCGAATACCCCCCATCAGCATCAACTGATCGTTCAGATTGAATGTATATTGGACATAAGCTCCCGGAACAGACTCCTTCACAAATTTCTTCGTCAGCCCTTCTTCTGCCTGATTCGTCAGCCGATAGTTCTGATCGTAGCCGTCATAGTTGAAACTTAATCCGGCAGACAGGCTATGCTGTTTGCTGAGCTCCGTTTCAAACAGCAGCGAAGCATAAAAATTACTCTGATCCACATCATACAGTTTACGCCCGTAATTGGCATCCTGATTATGCAACGTTCCCTGTAAAATCAAAGCAAGATTCGTATTCTTCTCTTTGTCGAAGATATAAGCATTCTTCATGAACGCTTCGTAACGATTTGTTTTGATACCTATTTCATACAGGTCATGCGAAGGAGTATTTCCATGTGCAATCTGACCGCTGTTTCGAGTTTCATGCAACGCCTTTATACCTGCCTGGAATACATAGTGGTCACCCATATATGCCCATCGGTTCCAGACATTATATTGCTCCACACGAGGTATATCCACAAAACCATCATCATTAGAGTCATGAGATTTCGTCTCATTCTCATAATGTGCCAACAAAGAAGTGCTCCACCGCTTCGACAACTTTACCGTAGCATCCGCATTGGCTTCATAGCGGTTTGTACTGCTGGCAAAGAGATTTGCCGACACCCAATCCGCTTCCGGCAATTGAGGCTTCTTGAATTCTACATTGATCTGTCCGGTTATGGACTCATATCCATTCTTCACGGACGAACTTCCTTTGCTGACCTGTATACTCTGCATCCACGGCCCGGGTACGTATCCTAAACCATAAGGAGCTGCCGCTCCCCGGAAATTGGGGATATTCTCAGTCATCATCTGCACATACGTACCGGAAAGTCCTAACAGTTTAATTTGTTTGGCTCCCGTAGCTGCATCCGAGTAGCTGACATCCACGGAAGGATTCGTCACAAAGCTCTCTCCCAGATTACAGCAAGCCGCACGTGTCAGTTCGGCACTACTGATCATATCTTCATTCATCACACTGGTACGCAGTTTCATAGTTCCCAGTTTGCGGGTCACTACATTTACTTCACTCAGTTCCACTCCTTCACGGAGAACAATATCAAGTTGTTGGTTTCCTTTGTCTACATGTATCGTGTCATTCTCAAAACCAATAAAACTAACCACAAGCATGTGGCTACGAGCAGGCTTATGAATGGAAAAGTTACCGTCTTCATTGGTAGTTACTCCATTGGTTGTATTCATCCAAAACACATTCGCTCCCGGAATAGGTTCTCCGGCAGCATCTTTTACGACACCTGTTACTTGCGCCTGCAAAAAATTAAAAGTAAAAAGTGAAATTAATAAGAATATATATTTCATATATCTGAATTCATTTATTAAGGGTACAAAAATAGGATATATGTCGTGCAACAAGGTTGCAAGACCATCCAGCTATCAATTTTTTAAAAGAGAACGTGCAAAGAATCTTCCATTTCGTCCGTACTATCTCCCTATTGCCTCCATATCATCTCCGTACTCTTAGATACGGACAAATACGGACCAGACACAGTTCAGATATAGCTTTGGATAGAACCGGGCAGGAAGAAAAACACTTCTCCTGCACACCAATTGATTTTAAATAATGAGAACAGAATATAAGGCCAGATACTGCCTCGAACTATCAGGATGCGGAGGTACGGCATACGACACCTCTTTCAATTCCCTCGTAGGCAAGGAGTATTGGAATTCCGGCAATACTTCGCAGAAAAGTTGAATGACAGGTACGGTTATAACAGGACTTTCACATGAATATTTCACCAAATCCACTTTATAAAAAGTAGCCGTACAGCCTTCGTCTTTGCAAGATTTTTCCGGTTTATGAGAAGTTTTATGAGATTTATGGCATTTGGCACAGCCATTGGTGCAACATGCTTGCGCTGTCTCGCAGCGGGCACAGCAATAATGGACAATAGAAACTCCTGCCCCTGCATAAACAACCGTCAGGGATAATAAAACTGCCAATATGTAACGAAGTCTCTTCATATCCGGTGCAAAGATAGCCAGATAAAAGCATTCATACCTATCTTTTTTCATTTTTTATATGTTCTATTCGTTAATATGTTCTATATTTGTCGATAACGAATTGATATCGAAATGTTGAATTTAACGAAGAAAGTCCAAATGAAAAAGCAATATGTCAGCCTACTTGTCATTCTACTTGCGGCAAGTGGCTTTTTATTTTCTTGCGGTAACACTGTGAACAAAAGCGCGGGTGCGCTGGAGTTCGACAGTATACAGGTAAATGAGGTAGCCCACCTCTTCGGAGACACTGCGAAGCCTGGCTGCAACATCATCATCAACTTTGCATACGCTAATAAGTCGTCCGACGAAAAGCTGAAAGACAGTCTGAACACCTATTTCCTTTCAGCCTGTTTCGGAGATAAATACATGACTCTGAAACCTGAAGAGGCGGTAAAGCTTTACAAGGAAACCTATATCAAGGATTACCTGAAAGATTTGGAACCGATGTATGCCAAAGATGAAGCTGAAAAGGAAGACTCTGCTTCAATATTAGCTTGGTATTCTTATTATAAAGGTATTGAAAGCCACGTGCAGTATTATAAAAAACATCTGCTGGTTTACCGCATCGACTACAATGAATATACCGGAGGCGCACATGGTATTTATATGTCTACTTTCCTGAATATGGACCTGCGCACCTTGAGCCCGATACGTCTGGATGATATTTTTGTAGGAGAATATCAGGAAGCTCTCACCGATTTATTATGGAACCAGCTCATGGCAGACAATAAAGTTACTACACGCCAGGAAGTGGAGGATATGGGCTATACAAGTACAGGAGACCTGGAACCGACTGAGAACTTCTACCTAAGTCCCAAAGGTATCACTTTCTATTATAACATTTATGAAATCGCTCCTTATGTGATGGGCCCGGTAGAAATTACCTTGCCTTATGAGATCATGTCACATCTGCTGAGTGATGATACTATGGCATTGAACGAAATAAGAAACGAGAACTAATAATTCATAAATTATTCACATGGAAATCATTCTAAAGTACTTCCCAGACCTCACAGAGGCGCAGAAGCAGCAATTTGCGTCCCTCTATGATCTCTATACGGACTGGAATGCAAAAATAAACGTCATATCACGTAAAGACATCGAAAACCTGTACGAACACCACGTACTCCATTCATTGGGTATAGCTAAAGTGATTCGCTTTACTCCCGGCACCCGCATCATGGACCTTGGAACGGGCGGTGGTTTTCCGGGTATTCCCCTTGCCATCTTATTCCCCGAGGTGAAGTTCCATCTTGTTGACAGCATCGGGAAGAAAGTACGTGTAGCAACGGAAGTAGCCAACAGCATCGGACTGAAAAACGTGACTTTCCGCCATGCACGTGCTGAGGAGGAAAAGCAACTCTTCGATTTCGTTGTAAGCCGTGCCGTGATGCCGTTGGCCGACTTGCTGAAAATCATCCGCAAAAACATCGCTTCCGAGCAACACAATGCTATGCCCAACGGACTGATCTGCCTGAAAGGTGGTGAGCTGGCAAATGAAGCCATGCCTTTCAAGAATAAGACCATGATGTATGATCTGAAAGACTATTTCGAAGAAGAATTCTTTGAAACGAAGAAAGTGGTTTACGTGACGCCTTAATCACAGAAATAATGACTAACATATACCTATCATGAAAATAAAAAGGTTTGAGTTTAATATGTTCCCTGTAAACTGTTATGTTTTGTGGGACGACACTCTTGAAGCTGCCGTGATAGATCCCGGTTGCTACTATGAGGAGGAAAAACAAGCGTTGAAGAACTTCATTCACAAAAATGGCCTGAACGTAAAGCACCTCCTTAATACGCACCTGCATCTGGACCATATCTTTGGAAATGCTTTCATGGTCAAAGAATTCGGTCTGCCGGTGGAAGCCAACAAAGCCGATGAATTCTGGATTGACGAAGCTCCGAAACAAAGCCGCATGTTCGGTTTTCATTGGAACGAACTGCCCGCACCGATAGGACACTATCTTCATGACGGAGATATCATCAACTTCGGTAACACTACGTTGGAAGCTATCCACGTACCGGGACATTCACCGGGTAGCCTTGTTTACTACTGTGCCGCAGATCATTGCATGTTCTCCGGTGACGTACTTTTCCAGGGCAGCATCGGACGTGCCGACCTTACCGGTGGTAATTTCGACGAACTGAAAGAGCACATTTGTAGCCGCCTGTTCATACTGCCCAATGAAACGATTGTCTATCCCGGACATGGCGCCCCGACCACTATCGGTATTGAAAAGGCGGAAAATCCATTCTTCAGATAAACTTTAAAAACAGATACTATCATGAAAAGCGACCTATTAGCTTGCCGCCACATCGGCATCAGCGAAAAAGACGAAGAGAAAATGCTCCGGAAAATAGGAGTCGGCAGTCTGGATGAGTTGATAGACAAAACCATCCCTGCAAACATTCGTCTGAAAGAACCGTTGGCATTGCCCGCGCCTATGACTGAATATGAGTTCGGACAACACATCACCCGGTTGGCGTGCAAAAACAAACTTTACACAACGTATATCGGCCTCGGCTGGTATAACACCATTACCCCCGCCGTTATTCAACGGAATGTATTCGAGAATCCGGTATGGTACACTTCTTATACCCCCTACCAGACAGAAGTTTCGCAAGGGCGCCTCGAAGCGTTGATGAACTTCCAGACCGCAGTATGCGACCTGACGGGTATGCCCCTTGCCAACTGCTCTCTGCTGGATGAAGCGACGGCTGCAGCCGAAGCCGTCAGTATGATGTATGCCCTGCGTCCGCGCGATATGCAGAAGTCCGGTGCAAACGTAGTGTTTGTGGACGAGAGCATTTTCCCACAGACACTGGCCGTAATGACTACACGTGCTATCCCGCAAGGTATTCAGATACGCACGGGAAAATATTCCGAACTGGAACTGACACCGGATATTTTTGCCTGTATACTGCAATATCCGAATGCGAGCGGAAACGCAGAAGATTACCGTGCCTTTGTAGAGAAAGCCCATGCTGCCAACTGCAAAGTAGCCGTTGCCGCCGATATCCTGAGCCTTGCCCTGCTCACCCCTCCCGGAGAATGGGGAGCTGATATTGTATTCGGTACCACCCAACGCCTCGGTACACCGATGTTCTATGGCGGACCGTCAGCCGGATACTTCGCTACGCGCGACGAATACAAACGTAATATTCCGGGACGTATCATCGGTTGGTCAAAAGATAAATACGGAAAACTCTGTTACCGTATGGCACTGCAAACCCGCGAGCAACATATCAAACGGGAAAAGGCTACTTCAAATATCTGTACCGCACAGGCTTTGCTGGCAACCATGGCGGGCTTTTATGCTGTGTACCACGGTCCGGAAGGTATTCACGCCATTGCAGAACGTATCCACAGCATCGCCGCATATCTGGAGAAGTGTATCAAGAAACTGGGATACAAACAAGTGAATGACCAATACTTCGACACCCTGCGCTTTGTGTTGCCCGACAGTGTATCTGCCCAACAGGTACGTACCATCGCATTGAGCAAGGAAGTCAATCTGCGCTACTTTGATAATGGAGACGTAGGTATGAGTATTGACGAAACAACTGACGTATCCGCTGCCAATGTATTGCTTTCCATCTTTGCCATTGCCGCAGGAAAAGACTACACCAAAGTGGATGATATTCCCGTAAGCAATACTATTAATAAGACTCTGAAACGCCAGAGTGCTTATCTGACACATGAAGTCTTCAATAAATATCATACGGAAACGGAAATGATGCGTTACATCAAGCGTCTCGACCGTATGGACATCTCCCTCGCCCATTCCATGATTTCCCTCGGTTCCTGTACCATGAAACTGAACGCTGCAGCGGAAATGCTGCCTCTCAGCCGTCCGGAATTTATGTGCATGCATCCGCTTGTTCCCGAGGACCAGGCAGAGGGTTATCGTGAATTGATAAACAATCTCAGCGAAGAACTGAAAGTCATCACAGGCTTTGCAGGAGTCAGTCTGCAACCGAACTCCGGTGCGGCAGGTGAATATACAGGACTACGTGTTATCCGCGCTTATCTGGAAAACATCGGTCAGGGACACCGCAACAAAGTGTTGATTCCTGCTTCCGCCCACGGCACAAATCCGGCATCTGCCATCCAGGCTGGTTTCACTACCGTGACTTGCGCTTGCGACGCACAGGGCAATGTGGATATGGACGACCTTCGTGCCAAGGCGGAAGAGAACAAAGACGACCTTGCCGCACTGATGATTACCTATCCTTCTACACACGGTATTTTTGAGACGGAAATCGTAGAAATCTGCCGCATCATCCATGATTGCGCTGCACAGGTATACATGGACGGTGCCAATATGAATGCCCAGGTTGGCCTGACGAATCCCGGCTTTATCGGTGCGGACGTTTGCCACCTGAACCTGCATAAGACGTTCGCTTCGCCTCATGGCGGTGGTGGTCCGGGCGTAGGTCCTATCTGCGTTGCGGAACATCTGGTTCCGTTCCTGCCGGGACATCCGCTGTTCGGTACTCCCGTCAACACAGTGTCTGCCGCTCCGTTCGGTAGCGCCGGTATTCTGCCTATCACTTACGGATATATCCGCATGATGGGTACGGAAGGATTGACACGTGCTACAAAAATCGCTATCCTCAGCGCCAACTATCTGGCAGCCTGTCTGAAAGATACGTATGGCATCGTATATCGTGGTGCCACTGGCTTTGTTGGTCATGAAATGATATTGGAATGCCGCAAGGTACACGAAGAGACGGGTATCAGCGAAAATGATATCGCCAAACGACTGATGGATTATGGTTATCATGCTCCTACTCTCTCCTTCCCTGTTCACGGCACACTCATGATAGAGCCGACAGAAAGCGAAAGCCTTGCCGAACTGGATAACTTCGTAAATGTGATGCTGACCATATGGGAAGAAATTCAGGAAGTGAAAGAAGGAAAAGCGGATAAGGAAGATAATGTGTTGATAAATGCCCCACACCCTGAATATGAAGTAGTTGCCAGTAACTGGGAACATAGCTATACAAGGGAAAAGGCGGCTTATCCGATAGAAAGTGTACGCGAAAACAAGTTCTGGATAAATGTGGCACGTGTGGATAACACGCTGGGCGACCGTAAGTTGTTGCCGACGTGCTACGGATGTTTCTAAATTGCACTTCCCCATAATAATACAGATAACCCGTATTCAATAAATAGAGTATTTCAATTCCTCTCATCCATCGGACGAGGGGAATTGAAATACTCTATTTTGTTTTTAAGGTAACTATTGCTCTCACCCTCTTTCGATATAACTGTAATCCTTGCTCTTGTTGACATTACTCCTATAATACTTGATATTGCCGGACAACAACTTTCCGCCCGCTTCCTTTGTCTTTCGGGAAGAATAAAGTACTTTTGCAATGTCGTGCGACACAGGTAGTGTCGAGTGATAAAAATAACGCCTCATATTGAAGCGATAACACACAGAGAATGATATGGAAGAGATAAAAAGAATACCCTACGGTGTATCCAGCTTCGTGGAAGTGGTGGAACAAAACCAATATTATGTGGACAAAACCATGTACCTGCCCCTGCTGGAGCGACAACCCAATTATCTGTTCCTCATCCGCCCCCGCCGCTTCGGCAAGAGCATCTTCCTGGGCATGTTGCGGGCTTACTACGACCTTGCCCAGAAGGAAAAGTTCGCCGCCCGCTTCGGAAACCTGTGGATAGGCAGCCGACCTACACCGCTGCAAGGAGCCTTCCAGGTGCTGTACATGGATTTCTCGCGCATAGGCGGACAAGGAGAAGGATTGTCGCAGAACTTCAACGATTATTGCAGCATGTGCGTGGATAACTTCGCTTCCATTTATGAATCATACTACTATCCCGGATTTGTCCGGGAAATGAAGGAACAATCCGGCTTCAGGAATAAACTGAACTATCTGGACATGAAGGCCAAAGAGACGGGTGCCCGCCTCTACCTAATCATCGACGAATACGACAATTTCACCAACGTAGTACTCAACGAAGAAGGCGAAGGCGTTTATCATGCCATCACCCACGCCAGCGGGTTCTATCGCGAAGTCTTCAAGAAGTTCAAGGGTATGTTCGAGCGCATATTCATGATAGGTGTCAGCCCCGTTACGCTGGATGACTTGAGCAGTGGATTCAACATCGGATGGAACATCAGTACCGAACCCTTATTCAACATGATGCTGGGATTCAGCGAAACAGATGTACGTGCGATTCTGCAATATTATAAGGATGCCGGAGAGCACAACGGCGACGTGGATACCATGATTACGGAAATGAAACCCTGGTACGATAATTACTGCTTCGCCAAAGCAAGTCTGGAACGCGACCCGAAGATGTTCAATTGTGACATGGTGTTCTATTACCTCCGCAACTACATGAATTATGGTGCTTCACCTGAACAGATGATTGACCCCAACACCCGCACCGACTACAACAAGATGAAGAAACTCATTCAGCTGGACAAGTTGGACGGTGACCGCAAGGGGGTGCTGCGCCGCATCACCGAGGAAGGGCAGATCATCACCAACCTCGCCACCTCCTTTCCCGCCGAGCAAATTGCCAAGGCGGAGATATTCCCCAGCCTGCTCTTCTACTACGGCATGCTCACCATCACCGGAACAGACGGAGACCAGCTGGTGCTGAGCATCCCCAACAATAATGTGCGCAAGCAATATTACGAATACCTGCTCGAAGGTTATCAAAGCGAAAAGTACATCGACCTGAGCAACCTGCGTACCATCTATAAAGACATGGCATACCATGGTAACTGGCGGCAGTCACTCGAATTTATTGCCCGCGCCTACAAGGATCACTCCTCCGTGCGCAGCCTCATCGAGGGTGAACGAAACATCCAAGGTTTCTTCACCGCCTACCTCAGTATCAGCGCTTACTACCTCACCGCCCCTGAAGTGGAACTGAACCACGGCTTCTGTGACATGTTCCTCATGCCCGACCTGCAACGTTACCCCGAAGTGGCTCACAGCTATATTCTGGAACTGAAGTATCTGCCGGCAAAAGACTATGAAAGTAAAGGTGGACAACAGTGGCTGGATGCCGTAGATCAGATACACGGTTATGCCCAAGGGCCAAGGGTACAACAACTGGCACAGGGCACGCAGTTGCACTGCATCGTGATGCAATTCAGCGGATGGGAAATGGTAAAAGCAGAGGAGGTATAAACATCGCACTTTTATAAATGAGCATCACCCGGAAAAAGAAACAAAACGGACTTTTCTATACAAAAGCCGAAGAGAGAATTAATACCCTCTCGCACGCTGCAGGCATCCTGATGGGGATTATTGTCGGTACAATATTTCTCGTAAAAAGTTATCAGAGTGGGAACTTCTGGGCTGTATTCGGCATCTGGCTCTATCTTTTCGGCATGCTCGGCTCTTACATCGCCTCTACCCTTTACCATGCGCTGAAATATCATAATCCCTGGAAGAAACGGTTGCGGAATTGGGACCATGCGGCCATTTACTGGCATATTGCGGGCAGTTATTCGCCCGTTACGTTGATAGCACTACGGGGTGAAGGTGCCTGGGGATGGGGATTATTCGGTTTTGTCTGGTTATGTGCCATTATCGGCACCATCGTGAGTTTCCGCAAAATGGAGGAACATAGCAATGTAGAGACAATCTGCTTCATCGTTATGGGGCTGTCCGTACTGGTTGCCTTCAAACCTCTATATGCCGTTGCCGCAGGAACTTGTTATTGGATGATCGGTGAAGGCATCTGCTACATCACCGGGGCGGTGTTCTACTCTTTCCGGCAGCGCTATATGCATTCTGTTTTTCATTTCTTCGTATTGGGAGGTTCGGCATGCCACATGATGGCGGTGTGGCTGATTCTATAGTCGCCACCAACTGCTAAAATATATTAATAATCCTCCCCCTTCCTTGCTTTTCTCCTTCGCTTCATCTACGTTTGCAGTGTTGTACATCAGTACAACACCCTGAATATTATGATAAAGATAGAAAACATCAGCTACGGATACAAGTCTAATCACCCTATTCTCAATGATATATCTTTGGAAATAGGCAATGGAACATACGGACTTCTGGGAGAGAACGGTGTAGGAAAAACCACACTGATACATCTCCTTTGTGGACTACTTTTTCCTTGGAAAGGAGAATGCAGCATTGATGGGATGAATCCGGCAAAAAGAGAACCCGCCCTGTTAAGCCGCTACTTCTTTCTGCCCGAAGAGATGCAGATGCCTTCCGAAAGCATATCCGCTTTTGCCACACGTCATTCCGCTTTCTATCCGCACTTCAACCACAAAGAATTTGAACAGAATCTGGAAGAACTGAAGATTGACAGGAAGCAGAAACTATCCGCAGTCTCCTACGGTCAGCAAAAAAAAGCGATGCTGGCGTATGCCTTCGCGCTGCATACCCCGCTCCTGATACTCGACGAACCTACAAACGGACTGGACATCACATCCCGCCAAGCTCTGAAACGTATCATCAGCCGCAGCATAGACGATGACAGCACATTGCTCATCTCCACCCATCAGGCACACGACTTTGAGAACCTGCTGGATCACCTCATTATCCTCGGCGAAGGCGAAATCCTGCTGAACCGTTCGCTGGACGAAATCAGCCAACGCCTCCTTTTTGCCCGGACAGACAGTCTGCCCGAAAACAGTATTTACAGCGAACAGGAATTGCCCGGATATTTCTCCGTGCTGCCTAATGAGGAGGAGGAAGAGAATACACCGGATATCGAATTGCTGTATAAAGCAATGCTGCAAGTGCCGGAAAAGATAAAAATGATAATTTAGCGGCGAAGCCGCTAAATTAAGTTACAAGCTACGAGCTACCAGTAACGAATTGCTGCGCTGTACTCGTGGACGAATAATTATTCGTCCGGCTATCACACCGAAAGGTACTTGTCACTCATAGCTTGTAGTTCGTAACTTATAAAATAACAACAAGAAATTATGAATGTAACCTTCAACCTAAAACGTTTCTTCCTGCTGGAACAGTACAAGAAACTGGAAACCGGCAAACACTTGCTTTGGAGTGCCGGCATTGTGCTGGGCATTTGTCTTCTCTGCATGATGTATGACATCAACAAGGGCTCAAGCTATTACATAGAACATACACAGGCTCTCTCCCTTAGTCGCTACGTGCTGTGGTTCCTCTGCATTGCCCCCTGCCTGTTGGAGATAAATATCACCAAACAAACCTCCACTCTATACTTGTTGATGCCCGCTTCCGTTTTTGAGAAGTTCCTGCACTTGTGGATGAAATACATACTTATAATCCCGTTATTCTGCATCTTGCTAATAGCAGTTCTTAAAGGAATATTCAATCTATCAGGAATCAACTATCTGCAATATTTCGGGAGCCAGATAGAACCTTATATCATTCAAAAAGACCAGATGCTGACATACAGTCTGTTACAAGGTATATTCTTTATCGGATGCATAGCCTTCAAACGCCAGAAGCTGATAAGCTCCTTCATCGTGTTATGCCTCTGCCTCAGTGCCCTGCTAAGTATTGGCGCATTTACATACTTATGCAGCCCTGCTGACACCAAAGGCTACTGGTTGTCCAATATCATAGCCTATCCTATATATAACTTTCCCATGAGCAGTACGGGAGAAGCCGTCATTGCCTTTTGCAATTACGCTACCCCTGCCTTGTTCACCATCGGCACATGGATATCGAGTTACTTCCTACTCAAAGAAAAACAACTGTAAGCTATGGACTTCAAGACCAACAAACCGATATACCAACAGATTGTAGACTTCTGTTTCAGCAAGATACTCACCCGTGAGTGGACGGCGGGCGAACGGGTAGTCTCGGTCAGGGAACTTTCCACGCAGCTTGCCGTGAACTCGCGCACCGTGCTGAAGGCCTACGAATACCTGCAAGCGGAGGACATCATCTATCCCGAACGGGGCATGGGCTTCTATCTTTCAAAGGATGCCATGAAGAAAGTAATGAAGATACAGAAGAAAGAATTCTTTGAAAACCAGCTTGCCGACCTGTTCAGCATTATGGACCTGCTCGGCATCAGCATAGATGAAATAACAGAACGATATAATAAACTTAAAAACAGCAGTTCATGAAGAGATACGCAAAGACAGCATTATGGATTACTTTCGGACTCCTCTTCGTACTCATCATAGTCAAAGTTTTTACTCTGATGTACGAACTGAATTCCGCCGTACAAGCCTAACTTTCGCCGCCTCAACGAAGAAAGTATAAACGATTGAAATACAATATATAAGATCTTCCCTGATGAGGAGAGTGAAATTTGTATCCCTAATTGATTAGTAACCTACTAACAGGAACAAATATGAAAACAAAACTATTTTTACTACTGTTTGTCCTCTCCGCACTCAGTGCGCAGGCACAGAACCTTACAATCAAAGGACGTGTTACAGATACTTCGCAAGAAGCCATCATAGCCGCCAATGTATCGCTATGGACCACGGACTCTACCTTGGTGACCGGAGTGACTTCGGACGCACAAGGCAAGTTCACTCTCAATAAAATCAAGGCGGGCAATTACCGCCTGGCCATTACTTTTATCGGCTATCAAAGTGAAGTCATCCTACTGAAACTGAACAACAACCTCGACCTGGGCGATGTACAGTTGCAGGAAAATGCCGTAAGCCTGGGTGAAGTGACCGTATCCGCCAGCAACGTGCTTCAACGCGTGGACCGTCAGATTATCCTGCCCACCGAGAGCCAGCTAAAACGCTCGTTCGGTGCCTACGACCTGCTGAACAAGCTTGGCATCGCCCGCCTGCAAGTGGACAATTTCACCAACAGCATGAGCGTCAGCGGTGGCGGAGCCGTACAAACCCGTATCAACGGCATCAAAGTGACGGACAAGGAAATAGCCGCCGTCAGAGCCAAAGACGTGCTACGCGTGGAGTTCATCGAAGACCCAGGCAAGCAATACGGTGACAACGAACTGGGTGCTGTAGTCAATATGTCTTATACGGATTTAGGTTGACACCTATTTGGCGGCATAAAAAGAGAAAAACTATGCCAAATTCATCTCATCAAAGCTATTCTGAGACTTTCAAGTTGGAAGTTCTTAGAGATTATTACACTAGTGGTATGTCAACTTATGTTATCTCAAAGAAGTGGGGTATTCCAAGTCATAGTACCCTTTTTAAGTGGATCCGTAAGTATCCCCTTCATTCAGAATCGCTATCTTTGCCTTCTGAACTGTTAGCGGAGCTAGAAATGAAAAAAGAACCCAAATCGCGCGAAGAAGTTCTTGAAGAGGAGATTTTGCGTCTTCAAAAAGCCTTGGAGCTTGAAAAATTACGCTCCCACGCCTTCAAGAAGCTGATCGAACTCACCGAAACTGAAGAAAAGATTTCTATCTTAAAAAAAGGTGGTGCCAAATAGTAACAGGCCTTCGTGAAGAGTTCCCTTCCATGAGTGTGAGAACTCTTTGCGGTCTATTTGGCATGTCTGCCCAGGCCTACTACAAAAAGAAAAAAACAATTCTTTCACGCAGTCAGATACGGACAGCCATCTTGTCTGCGGTTCACTATTACCGTTCGAAAGCCCCCGGTATGGGTGCGTTGAAGCTACATTATGAACTTTGCTCCATCTACGGCAGTGGCGCGGTCGGTGGCAGGGATGCATTCCTGAACCTGATGCGTGCGGAACATCTCATGCTTCCTGCCAAGAAGCCCCGCCGCACAACGAACTCAAACCACCTGTACAAGAAATACCCTAATCTGATAAAAGGCGTAACCGCACAATATCCGAATCATATCTGGGTCAGCGATATTACCTATATCTGGATTGAAGGTGGTGTATGCTATCTTCACTTGCTCACAGATATGTACTCTCATGCAGTGTTGGGATGGGTACTCGCTCCCGGACTTCAGTCTGAGTATACCCAACAAGCATTGGAACAAGCAATAACCCAGGCCGGAGGAGGAAACCTGTGCGCCACGATACACCACTCGGATAGAGGTTCACAATATGCATGTAATGCTTATATCGGTATCTTGACAGAACACCATATACGTATCAGTATGACTGAAAGTTACAATCCGACAGACAATGCGGTAGCCGAAAGAATGAACGGTATACTGAAGACAGAATGGATATACGGGATGGCGCTGTTCAAAGACGAGAAACATGCCCGCAGGCAGATTGCGGAGATGATAGAATTCTACAATAATGAACGCCCGCACATGAGTATTGGAATGAAAAAGCCAATGGATGTATACTATGAAGAAGTGCCGGGAAAATGTCTGTGGAAAAAGTAATGCCGTATGTTTGAAATGACAAATAAACAGTATATTTGCATCACCGAGAATCGGAGGCGTGACGATTTAAGCCATTGTCTCAAAAAAGCCAATAGGGCATCGAGCCCTATTGACTTTTACCGAGAACCGGAAAACAATCTGATTTGTCCATTGTTTTCGGAAGTGACAACTATTTTAGGGACAATGCAGCTTAACTAACAGCATTTTTAGGAAAGAACAATAGAATATAACAACTTATTTAGCAACTAGTCGCTAAAAGTAACAACCGGATTTAGTATAAGTCACAGATGCTTTCATAATCAATTAGAAAACAGGCAATTGGAGTTTTCTACACATAGAAAACGAGCGTTGTACTAAATCCCGCATACGTTTTAGCTAAAGTTTAGCTATATGTATGCGGGA
>OHIC01000055.1_pt1 | contig 98330 bp, 79 predicted proteins | sample 1568171 | NCBI WGS metagenome assembly OHIC01 (sample SAMEA3879506, study PRJEB24766) | human gut metagenome | biome: human-associated habitat; feature: feces | place: USA | collected 1985/1987
AAGGAGTATCGATCAATTTCAAACATTATGCTGCTTAATTTTGCTTAGTTACTTAGTCTTTTTAATTTATTACGGATATAAACGACAAGACAGAATTCATATACTAAGCACTTTTATCTCCCCTACTCCCCCCTCTTTCTATGCCACAGGGAACATTTTCAAGGATGCTTTTTGTTCAGGCAGACTTTTTTCATATCTTTGCAGCGGTTTTTGGTTCCATACCTCCCTGTCGCTATGGGGAGGATGGTGAAAAGGGAATCAGGTGTAAATCCTGAACAGACCCGCTGCTGTAAAATCCGTTTCAAATCTTGAATATACCCAATTAGCCACTGTCCGTAAACCGGATGGGAAGGCATTCAAAGATGGATAAGTCAGAAGACCTGCCAAAAATGATATAGTTTTAATGCTTTCGGGAAATAAAGCAGAAAAAACATTTAGTCTGGCAGTTCTTTATCCTCCATAAAGAATTCTCTCTCTTCATGTATATCCTCCCGAAAGTAAGTCATAAATACTTTAAAAAGACTGAAATGAAAGTTTTTTCATGTGTATTATTTATGCTGACTTGTCTTTCGCAGATAAGCATAATGGCACAAAACAAAATTACTCTATCGGGAAAGGTGACAGACCAGCATGGCGCTCCTTTATCTTTGGTGACGATTGCCGTAGAAAACACCTCATCCGGAACCTATACGGATGACAACGGCCGGTATTCCCTACAAGTCATACCCGGAAAACATACTCTTGTCGTATCTTTAGTAGGTTATCAAACTGTAAAGACACCCCTTAATATCCAGCAAAACAAAACACTCAATTTTACATTGGAAGAAAGCTCTGTTGTCCTGAACTCCGTTGAAGTATACGGAAAGACCCAGACACAGAAAGTGAAAGAAGGGGCTTTCTCTGTCAATGCTCTTGACATAAAACCTATCGTCAATTCACTAAACAACCTCAATGACCTGGTAAACCGGACAACGGGTATCAAGGTCAGAGAAGAAGGAGGTGTCGGTTCGGATTTCGATTTATCCATTAACGGTTTGTCAGGAAATTCTGTCCGCTACTTCCTGGATGGAATGCCACTGGACACCAAAGGAAGTGGCGTTTCGCTCGCTAACCTGCCGGTAAATATCATAGACCGGATTGAAATATATAAAGGTGTAGTTCCTGCAAGCCTGGGAACGGATGCATTGGGTGGTGCTATCAATATTATAACCAAGCAAGAGAAGAAGAACTATCTGGATGTCTCTTACGGCATCGGTTCATTCCATACACACAAGGCAGACTTGAATGCACAATTTGTAGAACCTAAAACAGGACTGATTATCCGACCTACTGTGGGCGTAAATTATTCAAAGAATGATTATAGGATGAAAGACGTACAAATGCGGGATGAAAGTGGCGACAATTTCATATATGGTAATCCCAAACGCTTTCACGATGACTACTTCTCTTTACTGGGACAAATAGAGGTAGGAGTTGCCAACAAGTCATGGGCAGATGCGTTCTTCGTTTCCGCTTCCTATTCCAAGACAGATAAGGAATTACAGACAGGTTCTGTTCAAGACAAAGTATATGGAATGGCGGAAAGGAACTCAGATGCCTGGAATATCTCAGCACATTATCAGAAGCGTAATTTCATTCTGAAGAATATGCAGCTGAATGCCGCTCTTTCCCATACTTGGGATCATTCATTGACCGTGGACACTGCCTACCGGCAATATTACTGGGACGGTGGATACATAGATGGCCAGCATAATGAAATTATGGGCAAAGAGCGATCCATGCGCCATTATAAGCGCCCACTGACTGTAGTCCGCGCCAATCTGGATTATAAACTGAACAATTATCATAACTTTAACCTGAACTACCATTTGAGCCGTACCGGAAACGACCGTTATGATGATTTGGATACCACTTTTAAGCCTTCCAACGACGTTGTGACCAAACATATCCTGGGCTTTTCCTACCACCAGTCATTATTGGACGGCAAGATGGAGAATGTGTTTTTCATAAAGGATTATATCAATCATCCGAATATCCGGCAGACCGACCAGCCCAGCGTGACCGGTTCTGAAGAAGTGCAAGGTTCAACTACCAAGAACTATTTAGGCTACGGTGTCGGGCTCCGGTACACCGTAACGGAGGCTTTAGCCGTGAAAGTGTCCTATGAACATAGTGTGAGACTTCCCATTGCACGCGAACTATTGGGAAATGGTAGCACCATCTATGCTAACGTAGCACTGAAACCGGAAAACAGCAATAACTTCAATGCCGGTCTATTCGGTACATGGCATCCGGGTAACGGACATACCTTCTACTACGAAGCAAGCGGATTCTTCCGCAAGGTGGACAACTATATTCAGAGCGAAGTTACTGAAAAAGAAGGTACAATGAAATATGCCAATGTACCGGCAGTCCACATTAAGGGAGTGGAAGGAGAGATACGCTACGATTGGCAAGGTAAGCTGCAACTTGCCAGCAACGTCAGCTATCAGGATGCCCGAGACCAACAGAAGTACAAGAATGGCGGAAAACCATCAGCTACCTACAACAACCGTGTCCCCAACCGTCCTTGGTTGTTCGGTAGTGCGGAAGCATACTATACTTTCCGCAACGTGGCATTGCCTGAAAGTAAGCTACGCATGGGGTGCACTTATCAGTGGATACATTGGTATTACCTTTTGTGGGAGGCCTATGGCGCCACTGAAAGCAAGGCACGTATTCCGGCGCAACATATCTGCAACGCCGATATTACCTACTCATGGAAACGCGGACGCTACAACATTGCTTTGGAGTGTACCAACTTTCTCGACAAGACAGCTTATGACAACTATAAGTTGCAGAAACCTGGACGTGCTTTTTTTGCCAAGTTCCGATTATTCATTAACTAATCATTAATAATTATTCAAGATGAAAAAAATCAAATTTACACTCCTAGCCTTTATGGCTGCTATGATGGCAATCTCATTTACGGCTTGTTCTGATGATGACCCTACTCCTACTCCGGATCCGGGCATCAATGAAGGTGATTATCACTTCGACCTTTTTGTAACCGTAGGTAAACATGGCGGTATGAGCAGTAAGAACAACACAATTGTCACCAGCACCAGTACACTGACGGCCGACAAAGGTATCATCAGCGTTGAAGGAGTAGGTTCGGAACTGGGAAATTACTCTATGGAGTCTATCTCAAAAGGGAAATACTATTATCAGATTCCTGCTACGGGCGACCGCTTCGTAAAGTATCAAATCAAGAATAATAAAATCAATGTAATTAAAGAACGTCCCTTCAAGATTAATACTTATAAAGTACGTTCCTACACACATGCCTGGATTGACGATAACACACTCGTCATCATGTCCACCACCGGCGCAAAGGACAAAGTTCTTTATACGAAACTAAATGCAGACGATTTAACGATCCTTGATGAAGGCGAATTGAATATACCTGATCCTACAGACTGGACAAAGCTGACGAGCTCAGGTATTCTCACCTACCGCAAATCGGACAATAAATTGTACTACTTCTATTACTGGAAAGAAAAAGCAGGCCAAACAGTTGCAAGCGAACAAGAGCCTAAATTTCATGCAGCCATCATCAACCCATCTACTATGAAGGTGGAAAAAGATATTCTTTCTCCTGTTGAGGGTGAAATGGCAGGAAGTGCTTATGGAGAATTGATGCAAGACTGCGTAGCGTATGATGAAGCCGGTAATCTTTATCTAGCTTGTTTCCATGAAGAAGAAAGTGGCCTTGAAAGAGGTATGTTGCTGCGCATCAAGGCGGGTGCAACAGAATTTGACACTTCATACAACGGTTATTCCAATGCAGACGGTAAACTGATGACTGTTCAGTATTTAGGAAATAACAAAGCTCTGGTATATGCTCGCAACGACAATGCGCCTATTAGTGACAAAGCAGCTGCTGCTGGAATAAAGAAACCCACAGCTATTGATGCATTCTCACATTACTATGCCATCATTGATCTTACTACTGGAACTAAAACTCGTCTGAGCTACAATGGCAAAGAAATTGCTTACAGCGGTGGCCGCTTCTCGCAACGTTCCGTTATCTTTAACGATAAAGCCTACATTGGTGTAGATACAGAAGAAGATGCCAATGCCATTATCTATATCTACGACATCAAGACCGGTACCGTAGAAAAGGGAGCAGAAGTGGAAGGTAAATTCTATTTCGACATGATACGTGTCATTGAAAACGATTAATCATCTCTACTTTATGAGAAAGCTATTTATCCTTTTATTTCTTTGCAACCTCACTCTCCTCTGCCCTGCGCACGAGGGGGAAAACTTCGTAGCAAGCGATATGCTGGCAAGTATGAAACCCGGCGATAAAGCCGCCCTGCTAATGGTACATTTCGGTACTACGCACGACGATACCCGTGCTCTGACTATTGACGCTATCAATACAAAAGCCCACGAAGCATTCCCTGATCTGGAAATGCGTGAAGCTTTTACTTCCCGTATCATTATCCGTCGTCTTAAAGCACGTGGCATCGAGAAACGAACTCCGCTGGATGCTATGCTTCGTTTGCGTAGCGAAGGTTATACACATGTCATCGTACAAAGCACCAATATCATTGACGGTGTGGAAATGGAATCACTCTGCAGGGATATGGTAAGCGTACAACCCTTTTTCAAGGAAATTCGTATAGGCACTCCCCTGCTCTACTCTACTGAAGATGCTGAAAAGGTGGTAAGCATATTAGGAAAACGGCTTGACGCAACTGCACAAGGAAAGAAAACTTCCAATAAAAAGAGTACGGAACATTTTGTTCTTGTCGGTCATGGCACCTATACTCCCAGTACCGCCATCTACAGCCAGATGGACTATATGCTGAAAGCCAACGGACTGAGTAACTTTCACATAGGTACCATCGAAGGATATCCTTCATATGAAACGATGCTGGCACAATTGAAAGCCGGAAAGACGAAACAAGTAACTCTGGTTCCATTCATGTTTGTAGCCGGCGATCATGCTAAAAATGATATTGCCGGAGAATGGAAAGAAGCACTCGAAAAAGAAGGATACGTAGTAAATGTCCGTATGGAGGGTATGGGACAAATACCTGAAATACAGGAAATTTTCATTGACCATATCCGTTTCTCACTGAAGCACCGAATACTGGATATTATGGATAAAAAGGCAGCATACGCTGCCGGAAAAGACGAGTAATAATCATCTCATTTGTTTCAAGGCATGAAACCAGGAGTTTCATGCCTTGAATGTCAGCTTACTATGAACAAGAAAAGAACAGGAATAATCCTTGGCTGCATAATCGCCATAGTCATCGTTTGCTTTGCAGCCTACAATTATTGGTGGGCACCTACCCGCATCCTCATCATCAATCCCCTGCCCGCACAAGCAGCAGACATCGCGTTGAATAATGATTGCAGCCATATCCGCGTGAAGTGCATCAATATGGAGGAAGTGAAAAACCTTTCCGGCTATGATGCCATTATGATGTACGGACGCGGATTGTTTCTGGACGAAACACAAGTAGCGGAACTGGAACGGGTAGCTGCCAAAGGTATTCCAGTTTTTACCAATGCGCTAAGACATTTCAACTTCATCGTCAATCACAATATCACCCCTGAACAACAGGAGACCCTGCAAATGTATTTCCAAAATGCTTGCAGACAGAACTACAGGAATGCTTTGCGTTATCTGCGACACATCTCCACTCCCCATCGACTGGGTGACCGTTCTTTTGAAAATCCCAGAGAATTACCCAACAACCTGTTTTATCATCAGGAATACGGTCAATACTTCAAAACACCGCAAGAGTTGACTGAATATCTGAAACAAAAACAGCTCTACCACGAAGGTGGGCGCAATCTTGCTTTTATCTCAGGTATCAGTTTTCCGGTGGAAGGTACCCGCGCCCATGTAGATACTCTGATCTCCCGTCTGACACAGGCAGGTTTCAACATTTATCCCATCACCGGTAGCGGTAAGGGACGCGAAGACCTGATACGTACCCTTCATCCCGACGGATTGATTTATCTGCCTATGGGACGTCTGGGAAATGACTCGCTCATTAACTGGTTACATCAGGAAAATATTCCCCTCTTCATGCCTTTCCCACTGGTACAACCGCGTGAAGAATGGCTGAATCCCAACGTACCCGTAAGTGGAGGTACACTGACGGCACGTGTAGTAGTACCCGAAATAGACGGAGGCATGGCCCCCTTATGTATTTCCACACAAAATGAGAATGAAGAAGGATATATTCTGCATACACCGGAACCGGAACAGATGGATGCCTTAGTTGAGCATATCAGCAAATATATGTCCCTTCGCGATAAATCCAACAAGGACAAACGTGTCGCCATCTGCTACTTCAAAACACCCGGTAAAGATGCCTTGCTGGCAAGCGGTATGGAGGTGATTCCTTCTCTTTATAATTTCCTGAAACGCTTGTGCAATGAAGGATATGACGTAAGCAATCTGCCTGCCACCGTAGAAGAATTCGGAAACAGGATATACCGTGACGGTTCTGTTATGGGTTCGTATGCCAAAGGGGCACAGGAACAATTCCTGAAAACAGCACACCCTGTATGGTTGTCTACCGGACAATATGAAACCTGGGCAAAAGAAGTGATTCTGCCTGAAAAGTACAAGGAAGTGACTGACCGTTATGGAGACGCTCCCGGCAATTTATTAGCCACGGAAGACAGTATCGCCATTGCCTGCCTGCGATTCGGCAATGTGTTATTGTTTCCACAACCTCGTCCGGCATTAGGAGACGACGATTTCAAACTGGTACATGGTATGCCCGTAGCACCGCCTCACAGTTATCTGGCACCTTATCTGTATATGCAGAAAGGTTTTAAAGCGGATGCACTGATACACTTCGGTACACATGGAAACCTGGAATATACCCCGGGAAAGAATGTGGGTTTATCACAGGCAGACTGGTCGGAAGCACTGGTAGGTAATCTGCCGCATTTCTATTTCTATACTACGGGAAACGTAGGAGAAGGCATTATTGCCAAACGGCGTACACATGCTGTACTCGTCACTCATCTGACTCCGCCTTATGCGGAAAGTGGCATGAGACAGCGATATAACCAATTACTGGAAGATATTCATAAACTTCTGGATGAAGGTACGGAAGGACATCGTATGCTGGGAATGCGCGTCAAGAAAGAGACTGTTCGCCTGGGACTTCACCGGGACTTGGAACTGGATTCCGTACCGGACAAACCCTATACTGCCGAAGAACTGGAACGTCTGGATGCCTTTACCGAAGAAATAGCTAATGAGAAGATGCTGGGTGCATACTACACGATGGGTGAACCTTATTCGGAACGTGACTTACTGCAAACCACCCTTGCCGTCAGTGCAGATGCCCTGGCTTACGAAACGGCAAAAGCTGACCGGGATAAAGGCAAGATTACTACGGAACAATTGCAAGACTTTACATATATAGCCCACCATTATCTGCCAACGGCAAAGAAACGACTGACGGCTATGTTACAGAATCCGCCACGTGATACGGTTGCCATTGCCCCGGACCTTCGCCCCGCATTGCGCTATCGCGAACAACTAATAGCTTCTACCGCCAATGAATTCAACGCAATGGTGCGCGGCCTGAATGGAGGAACAGTTCTGCCTGCCCCGGGTGGAGATCCGGTATTGAACCCTAATGTATTGCCCACAGGAAGAAATATGTATAGCGTAAATGCTGAAACAACCCCTAATCCACGTGCATGGGAAGACGGAAAACGACTGGCGGAAGCAACCCTGAAACAATACACCGGCAAACATGGGGAATATCCGCGGAAAGTGAGCTATACTTTCTGGGCGGGTGAATTTATCACAACCGAAGGAGCTACGCTGGCACAAGTCTTCTGGATGCTGGGTGTGGAGCCTGTACGCGACGGACAAGGACGTGTAGTAGATTTGAAACTTGTGCCCAGCGAAGAACTGGGGCGCCCACGTATCAATGTAGTGGTACAAGTCTCAGGACAGCTTCGTGACATAGCCGGATCACGTCTGAAGTTACTGACGGATGCGGTTCGTCTGGCATCGGAAGCAAAGGACGAAGCATATCCCAACTATGTGGCATCGGGAACAGTGCTACAGGAAAAGTTACTGGTGGAGAAAGGGACTTCCCCAAAACGTGCACGGGAAATGTCTGTGATGCGTGTATTCGGTCCTGTTAATAGTGGATACAGTACAGGAATCATGGGATATACCGAGCATAGCGGATCATGGGAGGATGAAAAGGAAATCGCCCAAGGGTATCTCAATAATATGGGTGCCGCTTATGGTGATGAGGATAACTGGGGAGAGGTTCAGAAAGATTTGTTTGCCTCCGCCCTCTCCGAAACGGATGTAGTCATTCAACCGCAGCAGAGCAATACGTGGGGACCTATTTCATTGGACCACGTATATGAATTCACCGGCGGATTATCTCTTACTGTAAAAACACTGACGGGTAAAGAACCGGATGCTTATATGGCCGATTATCGTAACCGTACCAACCGCCGTATGCAGGAGACCAAAGAGGCGATTGCTGTGGAGACACGGGCTACGATACTGAATCCGACATTCATACAGGAACGGATGAAAGGCGGTGCAGGTTCGGCACAAATGTTCGGAGAGATTTTCCGCAATATATTCGGCTGGCATGTAATGCGTCCGTCGGCAATGGATAAGGAGATTTTTAATGACCTGTACCGGATGTACATTCAGGATGAAAATAAACTCGGAATACAAGATTATTTTCTCCGGGTGAATCCGGCATCCTATCAGGCTATGACTGCGGTGATGCTGGAAAGTGCACGGAAAGGCTATTGGAAAGCAAGCCCTGAACAGTTGAAAGAAACAGCTGCACTGCATGCACAGATAACCCGTGAGAAGGGTGCCGCCTGCACGGAGTTTGTATGTGACAATGCCAAATTACAGTCGTTCGTTGCGGATAATCTGGATGCGAAAGAGAAACAGGAATTCAATCAGGATATGAAAGCAATATATGAAGCCGCTTCGGCCAATGGAAAAGATGTAGTATTGAAAGAAAAGAAGCTGACACCGGAACAGGTAGCGCAGAAACGTACTACAAACGGATTAGTGATTGGAGGCGTGATACTGGTGGTGTTCATTGGACTGGTTGCATTAATTAAAAGAAGAAAAAGATAATCTAGAAAGATGGGTACGCGGACAAAAATATAACTATGGATTACGTCATCCCTATATTAGCAATCTTCATCACCCTCAGCTTCCTGCTGAAGGTCGGCTTCTATCCCCGTTGGGGAACGTGGCTGACAGCACTATGTTACGCCCTATTTGTTTTACTCATTACCCCTTGGGTAACCGAGCAATCTAAGACAGCAATAGCAGCCTTTTTTGCTTCCCGGGAGAAAATGCTGGATGTATCTGTTTGCATCACACTGGAAGCCGCCATCCTGATAACCTTTTGCTTCGACTGCTTCTCCGGAATGCGTACAAGAGACACTGCATTCAAACGAAGCGTCACCTTCCTGCTCCACCTTTACCCCGGTTTATTGATAGGTGGCGTACTATGCCATATACTGGCTGAATTATTATTCTCTTTTCCGGGCATTGATTTCAATATGCTCTCGTGGATAGTAGCCACCACCACATTCTTACTTATCGGTGTCGGTGCCCGATTGCTGCAAATCCCATTGGGAGACAAAGCCCTGCGCCTCGAAATCCTTTTTATTGTAAACTTATTCATAGTCGTACTGAGCATCATAGCTACCGGCTACTAAATAAACAGTAACTACTTAAATTATAAATATCATTATGGAAACCATTTCAAACTCACTCTTCTGGATATCCAACGGACTACTTGTTCCGGTCATCGTATTATTACTCCTGTTCTTCCTCCGCGCCATTATCCTTGCCGGAGGTTTCTTCGGAGAATTCTACCAACGGATGAAACTACAAAAGCAACTCTCCGAGATGTTGGAAACCATCACTCCTGAAAACATTAACGAACAGTTGCAGAGCTTGCCCCAAGCCGGGAAACAACCTTTGCTCCGTTGTCTGAAAAAGCTTGCCGAACACCGCGATAACGCCGCCTACTGCGAACGCCTGCTCGCCAACTTCGAAGTAGACGCCGAAAAAGAGCTGGGACGCTCGCGCACTTTCATCAAACTCGGCCCGATGCTGGGACTGATGGGAACACTGATCCCGATGGGTCCCGCCCTTGTCGGACTGGCTACAGGAGATATTTCCTCAATGGCTTACAATATGCAGGTAGCCTTTGCCACCACCGTGGTTGGTATGGTGATTGCCGCAGTCGGCGTCATCACTCTGCAAGTGAAACAACGCTGGTATGCCCGTGAAGTAAATGATCTGGAATATCTGGACAAGACTCTGCGAAACAAAACCAATGAATAACCCTCAGCGCATAAAAAAATATGAAACGAAACAGACTGCTTCACAACCAAACGGACTCCGACCCGATGGGTACGGTAGCGAACCTTTTTGATGTAGCCATGGTCTTTGCTGTCGCACTGATGGTTGCCCTCGTCACCCGCTTCAACATGACGGAAATGTTTTCCAAAGAAGACTTCACTATGGTGAAGAATCCCGGAAAAGAGAATATGGAAATCATTACGAAAGAAGGACAGGAAATCAAGCGATACACTCCCAGCGAGGAACAGGAAACTTCCGGCAAGCGAGGGAAAAAAGTCGGTGTAGCCTACCAACTGGAAAGTGGAGAAATTATCTATGTTCCAGAATAATGATAGACATCCGTCACCCTTTGAATAAAAGTTAAAGAGTCCATACCTATAAACAAGGATTTTTAACAATAGAAATACCCATCAGTGGGTATTTTCTTGCCCTCATCTTCCCCATATCTTTGCATTTCCAAACAAACGATAATTTTATGATAAAGCAAAGATTCTTAACGACTCTCTTAATGGGAAGTATCGCTGCCGGTGCGTGGGCACAGGCTGATAAAGGTGAAACTTCCGTAGATAAAACTGTGGATTTGAATCCTGTAGTAGTAACCGGTACGGGTACGCACCAGCGACTGAAAAATACTCCGGCGCCGGTATCCGTCATCACCGCTAACGAAATAAAACGTGCCGGAATCACGGATTTCCAACAGGCCATGACCATGATGGTTCCCTCTCTCTCCTTCTCCCCGAATGCCATGGGTTCGTATCTGATGATGAACGGACTTTCCAATAAATACGTACTGATACTGATTAACGGACGTAAAGTGACGGGGGATATCAGCGGTAATATTGACATCAGCCAGATAGACATGAGCCGTGTGAAGCGTATCGAAGTTTTAAACGGCGCAGCTTCTTCGCTCTATGGCTCGGATGCGATTGCCGGTGTTATCAACATCATCACCAACCAGCCGAAAGATGAAATCTCCTTCACCACCAACAGCCGTTATACAAGAAAGAATCAGTTTTCACAAGGCCTCAATCTGGACATTGCCAAAGGAAAGCTCGCCTCTTACACTGCTTATAAATACGATCACTCGGATGGCTGGCAGAACAGTGGCCTGACCGTAGACAAGAATGATGACCTGGTTGAAACCCTTGATCAGCTTTCCATCGGCTACAGCATGAATAACTTTTCTCAGCAATTCACCTACGATGCTACGGAAAAACTCTCGTTCTATGCCAACGGCGGATATTACTGGCGCATGACCGACCGCCCTGCCAAACGCGACGGCATGACAGGCGGAAATGATTATAATACGCATTACGAAGGCTACAACTGGGGTACAGGAGCCAAGTACAGACTGAACAAACGTTCCTCCATCCAGTTGGATTATGTAGGAAACAATTATACTTCGCGCTACAAATACATGCTGGCAGCCGGTGATTACCAACCGGGGGACTACGCATTCACCAAAAGACAGAAGTTTCATGATGCCGAATTAAAAGGTATCTTCGGTTTCACCACCAACAGTACCACTGTCTTCGGAGTGGACTACCGCAAGGACATTCTTGTTCGTCCCGATGCCGATGTAGACAAGGGAGTATATACTTTGTCGGGCTACGGACAGCATGAAGTAAAACTATGGGATCATTTCACGGGCATCGTCGGTGCACGCTATGACTATCATGAACAGGCAGGTGGACGTTTCACCCCGAAAGTGGCAGCCATGTACAATATTGGAAACTTCAACGTGCGTGCTACGTATGCAGCTGGTTTCCGTGCTCCCGGCGTAGACGAATTGTATTACAGCATGTTCAAGAAAATGGGTAGCAAATACACCATCTCCATCGGTGACGCTGACCTGAAGCCTGAACACAGCAACTACTACTCCATCAATATGGAATACCGCACCAACCGTTTCAGTGCCTCCGTTACGGGATATCTGAATTATCTGACAGATATGGTGTCTTCCAAAGTAACCGCATTCAATGATTTGTCCGCTGAGGCCCAACAGCAACTGAAAGAAGAATTCCCCGAACTGGCAGACTTATCATCTACCAAGAATGTGAACCTGAAAGAATACATCAACTTTGAAAAGGCTACCGTCCGTGGTTTTGAGGTAAGTTTGTCAGGCAATCCGTTCGCCGGATTTACGCTGAATGGTAACTATACCTACGCTTATGCCCGTGGTAAAGGTGAAGAAGGCTGGCAAAACATTCAACGCAGCATCCGCCACACGGCAACCATCAGCGGAAACTATGCACATTCATGGGGTGACTACACCATGAACCTCAACCTGAACGGCCGTCTGCAAAGCAAATGCTACTATCCGGGAGATGCCGACGGAGATGCTCCGGGTTACGGTATCTGGAACCTGAACACCCGCCACTCCTTCGACTGTTTCAGCAGTTTCTTCCTGGAACCCGGTATCGGTATCGACAATATCTTCAACAAGAGGGATATGAGACCTCTGACGAAGAACTTCACCCTGTACTCGCCGGGACGTATGTTGGTGGTGAGTCTGACTTTAAAACTAAAGAATTAACGCATAACAACTTATTATTGATATGAAGCATCTTTTCATCACTCTTTGTTTACTGAGTGTGGCTCTCTTCTCCTCTGCACAGGGGGAGAAGACTGCCCTTCTCATTACCCATTACGGAAGTTCGGACCCTGATACACGTGCACTGACGCTCGACGTAATCACCCGTGAGGCAAAAGAAACTTTCCCGCAGTTTGAAGTGCGCGAAGCGTATATCTCTCCCATTGTTCGGCGCAGGCTGGAGAAGCAGGGCGTTCATAAAGACAGTCCGGTAGACGCACTGCTGAAACTCAGAAGCGAAGGATATTCGCGTGTACTGATACAGAGTACAACACTGATTGAAGGAAGTGAAATGACTTCCGTCCGCCGCGATGCGGAGAGCGTGAAACCCTTCTTTAAAGAAATAAAGGTAGGTAATCCATTGCTTTATACAGTGGAAGATTGCGAAAAGGTTATCGAAATTCTGGCACAGGAACAGCCTGGAAAGAAAGAGGACGTCATCTATGTGGGACACGGCAATCAATTGCCAAGTACCGCCACTTACGCCATGCTGGACTATATGATGAAAGCCCACGGACTGAAAAACTTCCACGTCAGCACCATCGAGGGTTATCCTACACTGGACGCTACACTGGCACAGTTGAAGGAGACACGCCCGAAACAAGTAACACTGATACCGTTGTTGCTGGTATGCGGTAATCATACGAAAGAAGACATCGTCGGAGTATGGAAACCGGAAATGGAAAAGGCAAGCTACCAGGTGAATGTGCGTATGCAAGGACTGGGCGAGCTACCCGCTATCCGAAAGCTCTATATGGAGCACGTAGAAGCGTTGTTGAAATAGCTACACCCTTTCCCCCTTAAGGCTACACCCTTTGCCTCGGATGGCTACACCATCCCGGGTAAAGGGTGTAGCCCTTTTTTGTCCCCCTTTTTAGCCCCTTTTATGCCCGAAGTTTAAAGAATAGAGCGTATCTTTGCACGATAGAAATAAAAGCGATATGAAACAGCCTAAGATAATAGTTGCCGGCATCGGTCCGGGCAGCGAACAAGACATCACGCCCGCAGTTCTCAATGCGGTTCAAGAAGCGGATGTAGTAGTGGGATATAAATATTATTTCCAGTTTATCCAGCCTTATCTCCACCCTGAAACAGAATGTATAGATACGGGTATGAAGCGGGAACGCACTCGTGCGGAACAGGCATTTGAATTGGCGGAACAGGGAAAAACGGTTTGCGTCATCAGTTCCGGCGATGCGGGGATTTATGGAATGACTCCGCTGATTTACGAGATGAAGCGGGAACGGAACAGCAACGTCGAAGTAATTGCCTTGCCGGGCATCAGTGCTTTTCAGAAAGCGGCTTCACTGCTGGGTGCTCCTGTGGGACATGATTTCTGTGTGATTTCCCTTTCCGATCTGATGACACCGTGGGAACGGATCGAGCGTCGCATCCGTGCGGCAGCCATGGCTGATTTCGTAACGGCTGTATACAATCCGAAAAGCGAAGGACGGTATTGGCAACTCTATCGACTGAAAGAGCTGTTTCTCGCAGAAGGACGCGCTCCGGAGACTCCGGTAGGTTATGTACGCCAGGCCGGACGGGAAGAACAGGAAGTGCATCTGACGACACTCGCTGATTTCAATCCCGAAGAAGTGGATATGTTTACAGTCATCCTGATCGGTAACTCGCAGTCTTATGCGTGGAACGGCAAGTTCATTACTCCCCGGGGATATTATAACCGTCCGGATAAGGATGAACAACCGACTAAGGGGATAGGTCAGGACATTATGATACAAAGTTTCCGGACCATTGAGTCGGAACTAGAGAATAAGAATATTCCTCTGGATCATAAATGGGCTTTGCTGCATGCTATCCATACCACGGCTGATTTTGAAATGGAAAAGCTGCTGTATACCGACAAAGGTGCTGTGGAAAAGCTTTATCAGAAAATAGCGGACGGTCGGTTGAAAACGATTGTTACGGATGTGACGATGGCTGCCAGTGGTATCCGCAAAGGAGCTTTACAACGGCTGGGAGTAGAAGTGAAATGCTATCTTTCCGATGAACGTGTAGCGGCAATGGCAGCGGAAAAAGGGATCACCCGTACACAAGCCGGTATACGTCTGGCGGTGGAGGAACATCCGGATGCCTTGTTCGTATTCGGTAACGCACCGACGGCTTTGATGGAACTTTGTGATCTGGTACGTAAAGGAAAGGCTGCACCAAGCGGTATTATTGCCGCTCCTGTGGGTTTTGTACATGTACAGGAATCCAAGCACATGGTGAAGCCGTTCATGGAAATACCCAAACTGATAGTGGAGGGACGAAAAGGAGGAAGTAATTTGGCTGCAACGCTGGTGAATGCAATCTTGTGCTACAATGATGCGGAACAGTTAAGGCCGGGACGGGATGTATAAATTCAACAACTATGAAACGAAACTTTATCATCATAGGCATGGACGACAACCGGGAACCTTTCTTCCCGCCCGAAGTGCTGCGGCACATCCGGGAAGGAAAAGTTTTCTCCGGCGGCTTGCGGCATCGGGAGATTGTAGAGAAGTTACTTCCGGAAGGTGCGGAATGGATTTCTATAACAGTTCCACTGGATAACGTCTTTGCCCAATACGAAAACATTTTTGCAGACTTTGAGAAGAAGGCTTCCGATGCATCTATTGTCGTATTTGCATCCGGAGATCCCCTGTTTTTCGGCTTCTCCAATACGGTAAAACGAAAACTGCCCGATGCAAAGATACGCCTCTACCCGGCTTTCAATTCCCTGCAAACATTAGCGCACAGACTGGTGATGCCCTACGACGATATGCGTACCGTCTCCCTGACAGGACGCCCGTGGCAGGAACTGGACAAAGCACTCATAGAACATGCCCACAAAATAGGTGTACTGACAGATCGGGAGCATACCCCTGCCACTATCGCCGCGCGGATGTTGGAATATGGATACACCGATTACACGATGTACATCGGTGAGCACCTCGGCAATCCCGAACGCGAGCGCATTCGTCGGATGAATCTTGAAGATGCTGAAAAAGAGACATTTGAGCATCCGAATAACTTGCTGCTCTGCTACGATACCCGTAGACGGTCACATACGACACCCGTAGACGGTCATATACGGCACCCGTATACGGTAAGCTACGACACCCATAGCAAGGAAGCTCTCCTCCCTATAACTGAACAGCCCCGCCCCTTCGGTCTTCCCGACGAAGAATTCGCCCACTTGGACGGACGTGCCCGCATGATTACCAAAGCTCCGATCCGCCTCCTTACCTTGCAGGCATTGGAACTGAATCGCCGCCGTGTCTTTTGGGACATAGGTTTCTGCACAGGCTCTGTCTCCATCGAAGCCCGCCTGCAATTCCCGCATCTTACGGTTGTTTCGTTCGAGATACGTCCCGAAGGAGAAGAACTGATGCGCATCAACTCCCGCCGTTTCGGTGCGCCGGGAATCACAGCCTTAGTCGGAGATTTCCTGCAAACCGATCTTGAACCTCTCCCCCGCCCCGACGCTGTTTTTATCGGCGGGCACGGTGGAAAATTAGAAGATATACTGGTACGCCTGAAAGAAGTATTGCAGCCCGGCGGTTGCATCGTCTTCAACTCCGTATCCCCCAATAGCAGGGAATTGTTCCGCAAAGGGGCAGAAAACGCAGGAATGTCTCTGCACCCCTCCCTGCACATCGCACTCAATGATTATAACCCGATAGAAATAATGAAAGTAACCTTATGAATAAAAATAACGAGAGCCACCCTATGAAGGTAGCTATTATACTGATTTCCGAAAGCAGTCTGCCCATTGCGCGAACGCTGAGTAACGAGTTTCCCGACTCCGAAATAATCACCACGACTCCTGCACCCGACTGCACATACGTTTCTTTTTACGAAGAATTTATGGCTCTGTCTTTCCATCGCTACGATGCCTTTATTTTCATAGGTGCCATGGGCATCTGCGTCCGCACCATCGCCCCGCATGTGAAAGATAAACATACAGACCCTGCCGTGATCTGTGTAGACAGCACCGGCCGCTATGCCGTTTCCGTCCTCTCGGGACACATCGGAAAGGCCAACGAAATGACGGAAAACATCGCCCACATTCTCGGCGCCGAACCTGTCATCACCACCCAAAGCGACCGCACCGGACTCTGGGCACTGGACACCCTGGGTGATAAATTTGACTGGGCCGCCATTCCCGGTGAGACGGAATACGGTATGATGAATAACATCATCAGCCTTTTCGTGAAGAAAGTTCCCACCGCCCTCTTCCTCGAAGTGCGAGATCAGGGAACGGAATATCTGGAAAAGACCTGCCCGCCACACGTGGATATACATTACGGCTTATTCCGGGATATAGACCTCAGCCGTTACCAGCTGGTCATACTCGTCACTCCTTTCCTGCACAATACGCATGACACCCCTGCGCTCTTTTATGTGCCCAAGGTATTGCATGTCGGCGTAGGTCTGGCACATCAGGCAGGTCCCGTGCATGACATCGTTGAAAACATCCTTGGTACGATGATTAACAACACCTTCATGCCCCGTGCCGTAAAGTACATCGCCACCATTAACGAGAAACGCGACGAACCGATCATTAAAGAACTGGAACGTGCCTATCAGATACGCTATTACAGTGCGGAGGAACTGAAAGAAATCTCCGTCCCCAACCCCAGTCCGGTAGTAGAGAAGCACATGGGTACACCCAGCGTTTCCGAAGCCGCCGCTTTTCTTTCCGCCAACGGTGGTGAGCTGCTGCTGGACAAACAAAAAGGCGGAAACTACACCATGGCCATAGCCATCGAAAAGGGGGTGCTCCGCTACCACGGACATATCGAAATCGTCGGCGCAGGTCCGGGTGATCCCGACCTCATCTCCGTGCGTGGAAGGCAAATGCTGAAGAAGGCAGATCTTATCCTCTACGCCGGCAGTCTCGTCCCCCGCGAACTAACATTCTGTGCCAAACCGGGTGCTACGATACGCAGTTCGGCTTCTATGGACTTGGAAGAACAGTTTGCACTAATGAAGAAATTCTATGATGAAGGCAAATTCATAGTTCGCCTGCATACGGGCGATCCCTGTATATACGGCGCCATTCAGGAACAGATGAACTATTTCGACCAGCATCACATGAGTTATCACATCACCCCGGGCATTTCTTCCTTCCAGGCTGCTGCCGCTGCGCTGAAGTCTCAGTTTACCATTCCTGAGAAAGTGCAGAGCATCATCCTTACCCGCGGCGAAGGACGCACCCCCATGCCGGAACGCGAACAACTCCACCTGCTGGCACGCTCGCAAAGCACCATGTGTATCTTCCTCAGTGCCGGCATTGCCGAACAGGTGCAGGAAGAGCTCTTACAGGAATATCCCGAAACCACTCCCGTTGCCGTTTGCTACCACCTCACCTGGAAGGACGAACGCATCTATCGCGGAGAGTTGAAGGACCTTGCAAAGATTGTGAAAGAGAACAGCCTGACGCTCACCACCATGATTGTCGTAGGTGAAGCCATCGACAACCGCGAAGGCCTTTCCCGCCTCTACGCCCATGAATTCAAACATCTCTTCCGCAGATAAGAAGGGAATGATAATGTGATAAAGTGATAGGGTGATAAAGTGGCTATATTATATATCACGGAGTGTTATCCCACTATCACTTTATCACCCTATCACATTATCACATTTTGTTCAACTAAAACCTAAAAGTAATGATATTAATATTAGGTGGAACCACCGAAGGGCGCATCGCTGCCCGTACCCTTGAAGAAGCCGGAAAACCATTCTACTACTCTACCAAAGGAGACGAGCAGGAAGTAACTATGCACCACGGTATCCGCCTGCAAGGTGCCATGGACGAACTGGACTTGGAACGCTGTTGCCGGGAACATAACATTCAATTACTGGTAGACGCCGCCCACCCCTTTGCCATACAACTGCACCAGATCGTAGAGAAAGTGGCCCATACCCTGAACCTGCTTGTCATCCGATTCGAACGTATTTATCCGCCACGTGATGAAGAACACATCATCTGGTGCGAAGATTTTGAAGATGCCATCCGGCAAATCAGAAAAGAAGATATCTTCACCCTCCTCGCTCTGACAGGCGTACAAAGCATTGCCAAGCTAAAGCCTCTCTGGCAGGAAAGTGCCTGTTGCTACTTCCGTATCCTTAACCGTGAGAGCTCCCGCCGCCTGGCCGAACGTGAAGGTTTTCCCGAAAAATATCTGCATTACTACCATGCAGGCGAAGACGAACGCATCCTGTTACAGCGACTTCACCCCGAAGCCATATTGATAAAGGAAAGCGGACTTTCCGGAGGATTCAATGAAAAAGTGGAAGCTGCCCTTCAGGAAGGTATCCGCATTTTTGCAATCCGTCGTCCGCCAATGCCCGGAAGTTTTATGATAGTGAACGGTGAGCATGGCCTACGCCGGATGATTGAAAAGCATCTGCCCGATTTTTACCCTTTGCGTAGTGGTCTGACTACGGGTACTTGTGCAGCCGCAGCCGCTGTAGCTGCAACCTGGGATATTTTCAACGTTCAACGCCAGTCCCGTCCTGAAGAATTCCCCGTTATTCTCCCTAACGGAGAAACCATTTATGTTCCCGTCGAAGAGCAAGAACGCTACCCGCATCCCAGCTGTGTGAACGATGACTGGATGCTGGAAGCAGATGCCACTGTCATCAAAGATGCAGGTGATGACCCCGATGTAACCAATGGCATGCAAATCAAGGCCAATGTTGCCCTACCTTTCCGTTTTGACGATCCAACACCCGCAGAACTTGGAGCTGATGATTATACCGTTATTGTCTGTGGAGGCGAAGGCATAGGCATTGTCACCTTATCCGGTTTAGGGCTGGAAGTGGGAGGACCTGCCATCAACGTTACTCCCCGCAAAATGATTGAAAACAATGTAAAGGCATGCCTTCAACGACTTGGAATTTCCAAACACCCCAATCCTTTTGCCGTCACTATTTCCGTACCGGGTGGCGAAGAGATAGCCCGACGGACTTTTAATCCCCGTTTGGGTATAGAGGGCGGTATTTCTATCATCGGAACTTCGGGCATTGTGAAGCCTTTCTCTTCCGAAGCATTTGTAGATTCCATCCGCAAATCTATGGAAGTAGGGCGGGCAACAGGAAGTCCGCGCATCGTTCTTAATTCGGGTGCAAAGAGTGAAAAGTATGTCCGGGGATACTATCCCGAACTGCCTGCACAGGCATTTATTCATTACGGAAACTTCATTGGAGATACGATAAAGATTGCCGCAGATTTGGAAATCAAAGCAGTGACTTTGGGTATCATGATAGGAAAAGCCGTGAAGCTGGCAGAAGGCAATCTGGATACGCACAGCAAACAGGTGACGATGAATAAAGACTTCCTTCTGGATCTGGCCTTCAATGCGGGTTGTGGAGATGAAGTACCTGCCATTATTAAAAAGATAACACTGGCGCGAGAGTTGTGGACATTGCTCCCGGCAGATGATTTGCAGGCCTTTTGCACCCATTTGCTTGAGTTGTGCCACCAGCATTGCGACCCGCTTCTGCCCGATGGAGAGCTGACCATTCTGCTCATTAGTGAAGAAGGGAAAATAATATGAAACACCCTCAAATAATCCTCGTCACCGGTGCTTCTTCCGGTTTTGGAAGAGTCATTGCTACGCGGTTGGCTGCACAAGGACATATCGTTTATGGCTCCAGTCGGAAAGCATTATCCGATAATCCCGGCTTCAAAATGTTGCAATTGGATATTACTGATCCTGCATCGGTATTCAACGCCATATCTACAATTCTGGAAGAGCAAGGCAGCATCGATGTACTTGTCAACAATGCAGGGATGGGTATCAGCGGAGCTATCGAACTCACTACCGAGGAAGAGATACAGCGCCAGATGAATACGAATTTCACGGGTGCCGTCCGTATGTGTGCAGCAGTGCTGCCTTTCATGCGCGAAGCCGGACACGGACGAATCATAAATATCAGTTCCATCGCAGGCGTCCTTGCCGTTCCCTTTCAGGCTTTCTACAGTGCATCAAAGTTTGCGATTGAAGGGTATAGTGAAGCGCTTTATCAAGAAGTTAAGCCACTGGGTATACAAGTTTGCGTAGTCGAACCGGGAGATTTCCAGACTGGTTTCACAGCGCAACGGCAAGTGAGCCAGACTTCCCTCTCCCATGCGCAATATGGGGAGAATTTTGCAAAAGCCATGCGAAATGTAGAGCAGTCTGAAAACAATGGTTGCCGACCGGAAAAGTTAGGTCAAGCGATTTGCAAACTGGTAAATAGCCGCCACCCTGCTTTCCGCACAAAGGTCGGTCCATGGGAGCAAGTATTCTTTGCACGCATCAAGCCTATGCTGCCATTTAGTCTGGTAGATTGGCTGATCAGGAAATTCTATTAGTTATTATAAGCTACAAGCTACGAGTGGCTGCGCTATATCCGAAAGGCACTTGTAGCTTGTAGCTTTGTAGCTCGTAGCTTATAATATTCCCCCAACAGGAATTGTATGTAATCATATAATTTATATCTTTGCGATCAAATAAACATCACCCCTTTACAAGGTTCAAGTAATGAAACAGACTATTCTCACTATTTTCTTTGCAATCATAGCATTGGGAGCAAATGCCCAGTCCCCTATCTCCTTCCAAGTAAAAGCCGGAGTCGGTACCTCCAACTTCTATGGAGAAAATGTAGAAAGTGATACACGCATCGCCTACAAAGTAGGTGTCGGTATGAACTATGAGCTCAACCGCACATGGGTGTTTCAACCATCACTGAACTTCGTATCGATAGGTGCCCGTGAAGAAGTGGAATATGTAGGCAAAGTGAACATGAACGAGTTGTATATCCAGCTCCCTATCATGATGGCCGCACGCCTCAACCTTGGAAAGAATTACAGTGCTTCCTTGAGTGTCGGTCCGTATATTGCCTATGGTGTAGGCGGAAAGACATCCGGTGAGATGGAGGAATATGATTACAGTAGTGAATACAATCCTAACAGAAGCTACAGATTCCGCATTGATACTTTCGGTAACCGGATAGATGACAAAATGGGAAACAAACGCTTTGATGCCGGCCTTATGTTCGGCCTCAACATCGAATATTACAAATTCATATTCGGAGCGGAGCTTCAATTGGGAATGATCAAAGTAAACGACCAGCTGGATAATCTATTGCAATCATCCGGCATTGAGAAATTCTCTCCCAAGAATCTCGCTTCGTTCTTCACCGTAGGATACCGGTTCTGATTTACAACTGCTCCGCCTGCTTTCGTTTCATTTCATTCAGTACACTGCATGTCAACGGTATGGCAAGAATGAAAGTCAGAAGATCAGCAGTAGCCTGACACATTTCCACACCCTGCAAACCCAGATAATGAGGCAGGATAAAAATCAGCGGAATAAAGAATAACCCCTGGCGGGCAGAAGAAATAATGGTAGCCTTTACCGGTTTACGAATCGTCTGTAACATCATATTACTCATCACAATCCATGAACCCAACGGAAAAGTAATGAACTGCCAACGCAAGGCGGCAGCCCCTACTGCAATTACATCCGGGTCTCCCTTACGGAACAAAGAAACAATCTCTTCTGCAAATCCCATGCCTGCCAGCGCACACACCAGCAAGAAGATGAATCCCACCTTTACACAAAACCAGAATCCCTGACGAACACGCGCATACAATCCAGCACCGTAATTGAAACCGCATACCGGCTGGAAACCTTGTCCAAAACCTATCAGGAAAGCATTAATGAACATTGCGATACGGGTAACAATAGACATGCCTGCAATAGCCGCGTCTCCATAAGCCCCGGCAGCCACATTCAACAAAATAGTAGCTACACTCGCCAGTCCCTGACGGGCAAGCGAAGGGGTACCACCACCAATAATCTCCTTTATAAAAGCCAGTGAAGGTGTGAAGTTCTTGAAACGGATACAGATATTGCCACCCTTTCTGCACATATATAGCAACAGGGAGAAACTACATATCTGACTGATGACCGTAGCCAACGCAGCACCCGATATCCCCATATCAAAAACAAAAATCAGAATAGGGTCCAGTATCACATTAATCACCGCACCCGATACGATTCCTACCATCGCATACGCTGCATTTCCCTGGAAACGGATCTGATTGTTCAGTACTAACGAAGCAGTCATGAAAGGGGCACCCAGCAATATGATGCCCAGGTATTTCTCCGTATAAGGCAGGATAGTAGGTGTAGAACCTAATGCCAGCGACAACGGGCTAAGGAAGATAAGTCCCACTACTGCCAGAAATATACCCATAAACAACGCCCAGAAGAAACCGGTAGCCGCCATCTTCTCTGCATTCCCAGTCTCCTGCGCACCGAGTTTCCGCGAAATATAGTTCCCCGAACCATGTCCGAAGAAAAAGCCCACCGCCTGAATTATGGACATGACCGAGAACACAATACCTACAGCCGCCGTCGACTGGGTATTGATCTTCCCCACAAAGTACGTATCCGCCATATTATAGAATGACGTAACCAACATACTGATAATCGTAGGTACAGCCAATGATACTATCAGACGGGGCACCGGGGTGGTAGTCAGATAGAGATAATTATCTTTTGTCGAATGTCTCATAGAATCTTTACAATCTCTGCAAGCAGTTCATCAATGGTTTGCACAGTCACCGCTTCGCCGTTTACGGGGTGCAGTACAAAAGTACCGTCCCCTTTCAAATCTCCCGTTTCAATATAAACGTCCGACTCCACGTTTCGGTTTGCCAGAATACCATTTCTTTGCAAAGCTTTCCGCACCATAGCGTATTTTTGTCCATGCCCGACAATACGGATCTGGGAAGTATACTCATTGTTCACCCGGAATAATCCTGTCTCCAGATCAAACACAATTCCTTTACGGGCAAAGAAACTACTGAGGGTTCCATCCAGTGAAAGATCTTCGGGAGTTCCGATAGTCACCCCGTTCACCTTATCCATCAACCAGATTTTATCCGCAATCTGCAAGGCAAGTTCCAGGTCATGTGTAGACAGGAAAATAGTCTTATCCGTCTGCCGGCTCAACTGATGGAGCAATTGCATCATTTCCACTTTACTCGGGAAATCAAGAAAGGCAGTAGGTTCGTCCAGGAAAATCACCGGAGTTTCCTGAGCCAGTGCCTTGGCAATCATCACTTTTTGTCGTTCGCCATCACTCAGTGTATGTACCATGCGATGTGCCAGGTGAAATATTCCGACCAGATTAATAGCATGATCCACTACCTCTTTATCTTCTTTGGAGAGTGTTCCCCAGAAACCAGTATATGGGCTGCGTCCCAGACCGATAAGTTCCACAGAAGTCATATTGCGGATGTCGCACTTTTCAGTCAGGACTACACTGATCACTTTTGAAAGCTGTTTGTCCGTATAAGAGCCAATCTCTTTTCCCTGTATACGTATTTCACCGGATAACTTCGGTTGAAATGCGGAAAGTGTACGCAACAATGTAGACTTCCCCACCCCGTTGGCACCCAACAGACAAGTCAACTCCCCGCTATTGATTCCGGCACAAATATCGCTTGCCACGACTTTCACATCTCCTTTACCGGGATAGCCAATGGATAGTTTCTCAATATGTATAGTTTCCTGTTTCAAAATCTCTTTATTTTCAATTCTCAATTATTCTTCCAGTTCCCCTTTGCGCTTCCTGAAAAGCACGGATGCCACTACCGGAGCACCTACCAAAGCAGTCACCGAATTCACCGGTAAAGCTCCTTCAAATCCCGGCATGCGGGCGATAAGGTTGCACACCAACGCCAACGAAGCCCCTACCAACAATGTGGCAGGCATCAGTATCCGATGGTCGGATGTATGGAATATAGCCCGGCAAAGATGGGGAACAGCCAGACCGATAAACATAATCGGACCGCAATACGCTGTCACAATCGCTACCAGTACACCTGAACAGGAGATCACCAACAGGCGTGCCCGCTTGATGTTCAACCCCAGATTCCGAGCATAGCCATCGCCCAGCAGCAACAGATTCATTGTCTTTATCAGCAAAAACGAGAGTGGCAACAAGACCGCCATGATACAGACAAACAGTATCATCTGATCCCCCGACACACGGGCAAAACTACCCAGTCCCCAAATGACGTATGCACGAATATCTTCCTCCACACTGAAATATTTCAATACACCGATAATGGCACTTGCCACATAACCGATCATCACACCGATAATCAGCAACGTCACATTTCCCTTTACTTTCTGTGAAACGTATACGATAAGCGCCATCACGGACAGTGCTCCGATAATAGCTGCAATAGACAACGCCACTTCTCCCATATATCCGAGCTTGCTCAATGCCACACCGCCCATCGCTCCCGATAGCAATACCACACAGGCTACTCCCAGGCTGGCACCCGAACTGATACCCAATACCGACGGTCCTGCCAGCGGATTCCGGAAAACCGTCTGCATCTGCAAACCACTCACCGATAGCCCCGCTCCCGCCACCAATGCCGTCAATGCCTGCGGCACACGGGATTTCCAAATGATATTCTGCCAGATAATGGATTCATCCGTATTCCCCCATAAAATGTTCCAAACGGCACGAAAAGGAATATGGACAGAGCCTAACAGCAGGTTCAGCAAGAAAAACAGGAATATAGATGCCAGTATCACCAACATCAGAAGCAGTGTCGGTCTTTTCATTGCAAACGTGCGTAGTATTTCGGTTGGTAATCAGGTAATAAATCGGGGTGGAACGCATGGATCAGATCTTCCAGTACTATTTCCGGTTCCATCGGCATACTTTCGTAGAAAGGTTGCTCGCGCATATTGCAATAAACAACACCTTTGTCACGGAATGCACGGAAGTCGGCATAACGGGGATCAAGAGACTTCAAAGCATCATAAGAGAATGTACCGTCGTAACTATTCACAATACGCCAGTAATCGGCACTCTCCGCCTGGCTGTATACTGTTTCAAAATCCAGTGTAACACCACCGGAACGGGGATCGTCCTTCAAGAAGTAATCGGCTCCCGCATCACGGAACAGTTCGGCCAGGAAGCTCTTGCCGCCTACTGCATACCAGTTTCCTCCACGTATCTCACCGCTGAATACTACCGGACGCTTCTTCACATCGGCAGCCAGTTGTTTCAGGTCATTATAGTGCTTTTCTATAGCAGCAAACTTTTCATTCGCCTCCTCTTCCTGTCCAATAAACAAGCCGATGAACTTAATCCATTCCGCCTGTCCCAGCGGAGTCATTTCCTTATATCCCAGGTGCGGAACCAAAGGTATTCCTATTTCACGCATCGTATCATATCCGCCACGCTTGAAAGGAGAGATAAAGATAACATCCGGATTCACACTCATGATCACTTCATTATCAAAGTTACCTTCAATTCCTATTTTGGCAGTCTTACCCGACTTCAGGCGCTCATTCATTTCTTTGTTGAACAAGTGGCGTGTACTGGTTATACCCACCACCTTATCACAGGCTTCCAGTTTGATGAAATTGGATAATTGTAAAGAAGTCATGCAAATGACACTGCGCACAGGTATTTCGATCACCGTATAATCAGAAGGAATTCCTTCAGGTTTCGTTCCCCGGGGCACCAATGCATAATGGAAAGTATTACTACTTTCATTTTGAGGATCACGCAAGTCTACCAATCGGACATGATTGGGAAGATATTTCACTTCAAACCCTTGGGCATAGACCGGATAAATAGAGTCTGCGGCTGATACGGAGGCTGTGGTAGCCTGTAAATCAGTAGAGTTTTGTTTGTTTTTCGGGCCACAAGCCACACATAAAATACTTAAAAGGAAGACAATTATTGCAGTAGTTCGTTTCATGACAATAAAAAGGTATAGAATTCGAGCACAATATTCGTCATTTTTGGGGAGATACGCAAATACAGGCACAATTTAATGAAGAATGAGGAATGAAGAATTTGGCTACGCAGTGAGAGCATACCGAAAGGCAATTCCTCATTCTTCATTCTTCATTCTTTATTAAAAACTCATCAGATCATTCAATGCTTCGCTCATGCTGGGATGTGTAAATATATAATCACGCAAGAAAGTATATTCCTGTCCCGTTTTCATTACAATAGATACGATATTAATGATCTCACTTGTTTCCGGTCCGAACAGGGAACAGCCCAGAATCTTATTTGTATCGGCATCCACTACTACCTTAAACAATCCGTCAGTCTCACCTAAAGTACGTGCCCGCGGAATGGCTGCTACGGGAAGTGTATTCACCTTTACGTTCAGTCCTTTCTTACGGGCCTCCATCTCACTCAGTCCTACACGTGCCAAAGGAGGATCCATAAATACCGAATAACTCACAGGCTCACGGTCGTCTGTACGCCGCTCTCCTGCACCAAACAAATCCTCACGGATAATGCGGTAATCGTCCAATGAGATATAGGTGAATTGTAACCCGCCTTTTACGTCGCCAATGGCACGGATGGCCGGATTGGTAGTACGCAGCCACTCATCTACAATAATGGCTCCCCGTTCATTCACTTTCACGCCGGCAACTTCCAGGTTCAACCCCGAAGTATTCGGACGACGCCCAGTTGCCAATAAGATAGCATCTCCTTCCAGGTGATGGATTTCATGAGTTACAGCATCCTCATAAATCACTGTTGTACCGTCCACGGATTGTACTTTCGCATTGAGATGGAAAACAATGCCTTTCTTTTCCAATACGGTCTGTACGGTGGCGGCAATATCCCTGTCTTCGCGACCAATCAGTTCGGGATACCCTTCGAGTACCGTCACCTTCGAACCGAAAGAGGCATACATGGAAGCAAATTCCAGGCCGATATAACCTCCACCCACAATCACCAGCCGTTCGGGAAGTTCTTCCAGTTCCATGATGGAAGTGCTGGTGTATACGCGAGGATTCTCTTTTATTCCATCAATAGGTGGTACGATGGTTTCCGCACCGGTATTTATAAAGATCTGAGAAGAGTGCAATTCAATTACTTCTGTCTCCGTCCGCACTTCTACCACATCAGGACCGGCAAACGATCCGACACCTGTATACACCGTCACATTAGGATTATCAGCCAGATTATGATAGTTCTTATTCCGCAGGAAGGAAGTCACCTCTTCTTTACGACCAATGGCCTGACGATAATAGTCCTTCTTCTCTTCCCACGTAGCCTTTACCGGAGTTTCCTTAGCCAGATGCACCAACGTCTTTGTAGGAATACAGCCGATATTGATACACGTGCCTCCATACATACGATCTGAACGTTCTACTATGGCAACCGTCTTCTGACGTTTTGCAAATTCGGCAGCCAGGGTCTTCCCACCTTTGCCGAAACCAATGATAATGGCATCATACTTTTTCATATCTTTATTTTTTTAATTGTTCCAGTACGCTCTTCGCACTGTCTGCTAATATAACAATTGCGCCGGCCAAAATGGCTGTATCTTTTATAACTAATCTTCCTGCACCGGTCAATAAAGGGAAACCGAACTCTCCACTGCCCAGATTAGGCACCCATACTTCGGGTGTGGTGACAAGGAAAGAAAGCGTTCCGAGAGTCATGATAATGGCAAGTCCCGCCCCTACCAAGCCTACTTTCGGCCAAAAGATGCCGAGAAAAGTAAGAACACCAATGGTCATGATGAGAATGCCCAGCCCATGAGAAAAGCCATACGTATTGTTTTCCTTATGCCACTCATGCTTCACGGCATCAAATTCACCTTCTTTCAGCTTGTATTCCTTATATTCAGGAGCACTATGCGTATAGAAGAAGCTCATAAAAGGACTGTTTGCCACAAAAGGCACGATACCTTCGGCTTCATAATTCCAGAACTTCAATCCGCCTATCCAAACGAAAATAACCAGAATTGCCACACGGATAAGATTGATACCCAATTTCTGAGTAGATGCAGCCAGTGTCAGGGCCGCCACGAACATTGATTGTAATTTTGTTTTCATACGATTATTGCATTAATGAATTGTTTTGTTTTTCTGATGCAAAAATCGGGATTTATGTCGGGGGGTGAAATGGCAATTCTGCCGTATCAGTTGGCAATATTTCCCGTTGTGTTCGATTTACGGAAATCCGACACACTTTCGCCTGTCATTTTCTTGAAAAAGCGGCTGAATGTGGACAAATCTTCGAAGCCAAGGAGTTCACTGATTTCCTTGGCACTTTTGGGAGTGTAGAGCAGTAGACGTTTGGCTTCCGCTTCCACTCGTTCGTGAATGATGCGCAAAGGAGAAGGGACTCCGCAGGAAGAAAACAGATTGGAAAGTGTCTTGGGAGAACGGAATAAAAGGTTGGCATAATCCTGTACTTGTTTCTTTTCACGGAAATTCTGGTCAACCAATATATAGAAGCGGCGGACAATATCGAAAGCTTTCTCCTGTTCCGGAGTAACACCGCACTTCTCACGGGCAATGCGGGTACAGGTGATGATGAAACGTTTGAGAATGATGCGCAGCATTTCTTCCTGCAGGTTATCACGAACGGCAGATTCCTGACGGAAGATACGGACAATATCATTCAGATTGGTAGCCTGCCCCTGAGAAAGCTTCAATCGCATCACCTGGGAAGAACCATGAAAAAGGAAACCATTGCACGATACTTCGTCATCATGGCCGAAGATGCAGTAGAAATTACTATTGAACAGAAAAGTGAGGTATTCGCCCTCCACAGCTTTAATTTCGATATGATGCAAAGGCGTAAGACAGGCAATTTCGTCTTGTTCCAGCCGCATCGGGATATGGTCTATTTCAACAGTCAGGATGCCGTTGCGTACCCATATAAATTTGTATAAGGTAGTGTCTTGTTGCAGTGCTTTATTTTCATGAAAACAAGAAGTCATTGCCAAATTCCCGTTCAAGGGGGTATTTAATTGATAATCCATCATATAATTAAGAGTTAGTGTTCTTTGTCGCACATTGAAGTACAAAAATACATTATTTCGTGAGGGGATGCAAGTAAAAACAATAATTTAGATAGAATTCTTTTACTTTGATATATGCGACAATTAATTCGTTATCCTAGTCATTAGCCCTTGTATATCCACTTTTTACGAAACGCCATAAATCAGCATAAAAAGGACGTTGAAAGCACTTCCAATAACTATTTGATAGTTAACCAATTACTTTTACCCCACACAAATTGTACAGAGAATTGTACAGTCGTTTTTTTAGCACTTTTCTGACCATATTCCTTAGTTTTGCTTAAAAAAACAATGAATAACAAGACAATCAAAGAAAAGTATCTACCACCGACGATTGAAGTGATAGAGATGGAAAGTGAAAAGAGCGTAATGACCGGAAGTAATATAAGCGGTTATCAACCAGGTGGTGGAGCCTTACCTAGCGGCAGGGCCCGAACAACAAACCGATACTCTACCTCACAGTTCAGTGAATTGGAAGATATGATTAATGATCTCTTAACTATAGAGAAATGAAACAAACGTATGCTATAGCCCTTACCACATGTATGCTTGTATTGGGCGTATCCTGTACAAACGACGATTTTAATGTCAATGACCAGTCCGCTGGAAAAACTATCACCCTGAAAGTCGCTCAGGTGGAAATCAATACCCGCGTAGGACATTCTGACACAGAACCTGAGGCCACAGACGGAATCATTGATGTGAAGTGGAAGTCAGGGGATGCATTTGCATTGTATGGCTCCTCCACACCGGAGACCTTTACTACTACCGATGATGGTAAAACAGCCTATTTTACCGGTAATATCCCTACTGGTAGCGGTTCCTTTAATGCTTTCTTCCCTGCCGGCAAAGCAGCAACAGCTGGGAACTGGATGCATAATGTATTTGATGTAAGCGGGCAAAAGCAAACGGGAAATAATAATCTGGATCATCTGGCGGCATATAACTATATGACTGCATCTTTAGATGAGGAACCCAACGAAAATACCCTCATTCAATTCACAAACGAGATGGCAGTACTTAAATTTATAGTAACACTGCCCGGAAGTGGTATCACTCCTACACGTCTTACCTTGGCAGCCCAGGGAGGAAGTCCGGGATTTTATACCCAAAAAGGCGTAACAGATGCCTCGCTCGATGAACGTAGCGGACAGATTACACTGGAACTGAACAACATTGTCCCGGATGCTGATAATAAATTTACCGCCTATATGATGGCCATTCCTGTAGATGACCTTTCCAAACAGTTCGAATTCAGTGTGACCTGCGATGATGGAAAAGCGTATATTTACAGGGTAAAATACAGTTCTTCCCTTGTCTATGCCAAAGGAAAAGTTTACGCATCGGAACTGGATTTTGCCACAGGAGGCGACAACTATAAAGTAGCAAGCGTATTCGATAATGATATTGCAGCAAAAACTACGACTGACCTGGCTACCGTACAATTTGACGGTACAGGCGATGCGGAAAGTCCATATTTAATAAGCTCGGCGCTCCATTTAAAGAAATTGGTGGATGATGTTAATCAGTTAAAGGCTTATGCAGGAAAGTATTTTAAGCTAACAACAGATATACACATAACAGCGGATGAATGGACGCCGATAGGAGATTCCGATTATAGCTCCAAAAAGTTTTCGGGTAACTTTGATGGAGATAACCATGTTATTAGTGGGAAGTTAAATGGTTCTACTACAACTTTAACCTACTTCGGACTTTTTGGTTATATATACGGAACTAATGAAGACATAATTAAATTTGAGAATTTACATATCACTGCTGATGCATATTCTGTAGCAAATACAACATGTAGCCTTGGGGGATACAATTACTATGTTGATTTTTCGAATTGCACAGCCACAGGTAATGTCAATGGAGAAACAAATGCAGGAGGAATAAATGGTACAAACGGAGCAGTATCTTTTAGTAATTGTCACTTTTCGGGAAATGTACAAGGAAAATCTAGTGTGGGAGGATTATCTTATAGTTTTTCCGGTAATGTTACTGATTGCACAGTTTCCGGAACAATAAGGAGTACCCAATATAATTGTGGAGGTTTAGTTGGTCAATATACAAGTGGAACTATGTCAAATTGCAACAACTACGCAGATATATTTATGGATAACACAACACCCACTTTTCAAGTAGGAGGGATTATTGGGCTTCTCTATTACGATAATATATCAATCACCGAATGCACTAATCATGGAACAATAACAGTTAATTCCAGTTACACAGGAGAATATAATACATCTGTAGGTGGATTAGTCGGATATTTTTTTAATAGCACATTAAATAAATATTCCCTGACAATCAACAACAGCACCAACAATGGAAATATAATTGTAAACAGCCCCAATATGGTTAGCTACACTTTTGGTGGCGGTTTGATAGGACATATGAAAGACACATATACATTAAACTCAGCGGGAAACTCCAACACCGGAAATGTAACCATAAATGGTAGTGATAAAGGAACAAACTGGTGGATAGGAAATAATCGTGACTACGATCCGGAATAAGTCGGAAAAATAACGGATTGGAGGAAATCCTCACCGCAAATTCATTCATATACCGGGAAGGAGAAAAGAGATTTTTCTCCTTCCCGCTTTCTTAACCCAATCGTTTTACTTATTTTTGAGACCGATACCAATACTCTAAACAAAATGAACAAGTATTTTATACTCCTGTTTATCGTTCTTATAACTGCCATAGTAAGCTGCAACAAGCCGCCGGGAAGCATCGCTCCCGCCTCCTCCCGTTTCCATGCGGACAGTGTGGCCATCATAGCCAAAGCCAATCAATTCCGCCTGGAAAAAGAATATGACAGTGCTATCGCCTTGCTCGACTCCGCTTTCCTGTTACCCATCCAAAGCAACCAACATCCCGACGGACTATCACCGGACGACGCCCGACGCCTGATGTCCTACGCAATCAGACACTTGATGTTCGCCTACAATCATTCCCGAAGAATCACCGAAGGACACGAACATTTCCTCCGGCTCAGAGAGATGAACCACCCGATACTATCCCGGCATTGCCAACGTGAAATGCTGGTATGCGATGCACAAATGCTGCAAACACTGGGTCGTCGTGCCGAAGCTTGCCAACTCCTCGACCAGGCCATGAGCATCGATGAAAATGATGATCCCTCGAGCGAGCTTTTTTGCACCATAGCCGCCGGAATCACCTATATGGCTGTCGACTCCACTGAAACACGGGCCGAACCCACTTTGCTGCGAGCCGTCGAAGCAATGAGAAACGGAGCTTACGACGATACCGGATTGTATCCGCAGGCCATGGCAAACCTGGCGAACATCTACATCCGGAAAAATGAATTCCAGAAAGGAATAAAGCTCTGCCAAGAAGTCATGGAACAAAGTGACAGAGCACAGAACCCACGTGGTGTGATGCTGGCCGCCATCAACCTTTGCGGAAATTATACCGAACTCGGTTTCTTCGACAAAGCCTTGCATTACAACGATGAAGGCCTCCGCCAGTTCAGGGAAGATAACGAGACCTGGGGTATGGCGGCAAGCCTGTATGAAAGAAGGGCTCTGATTTATAAAAGAATGGACCTCATTGATTCCGCCTTTTCAGCACTCAACCTTGCCGACAGTTTCTACGTCAGAGCCACCAATCCGCGCGGTCAGATACGTGTGCAACTGGAAAAGTTGGATGCAAAAACCGAATTTCCGGACTCACTGTCGAATGTCCTGACCGGTTTTGAGGAGATAAAAAACAAAGTTCCCGGTTACATGCAACTCAACTATTACATGGGTTACGGAAAAGCTATGTATATGGCCGGAAGATACACAGAAGCCATCCCCTTGCTCGAAAAAGCCGTCGATTTATCTAAAATCCGCGGAGACAGGGAAACCGAAAATCATAATAACCGGTTATTGCTCGACAGCTATCACCACACCGGCATGATGAAAGCCGCCAAAGCCCTACTCCCCCGATACAACATGATTATCGACTCCGTGACTCACGAAAAATCCATTCGCGAATCCATAGCCTCCCATATACGATATGAAACGGAGAAAGTAGAACAGGAGAACCGTCTGCTCACAGCAGAGATAGCTTTGCGCAACAGCGTAATCCGTACCTATACCATCGGTATAATTGCATTTATTCTCTTCATCCTCCTCTTGGCTACCTGGTTCTGGTCCAGGCACCGACTCGCCTCCATCCGCCTGCGCGATGTCTGCCCCAATATCACCAAGAATGAAGAACTACTATGTATGCTCATCATGATTAACCAGACCACGGAAGAAATAGCCCGGATATTAGGTATAGCTTCCGCCAGCGTCACCAGGATACGCTATCGGCTAAGACCCAAACTCCATATTCCGGAGAAAGCTTCACTGGATGCGGAAATAAGGAGGATTATGAAGGGATAAGATTAGTTTTTGGTTATCTTTGCACAGCTTTTCAGTAAGCATTATTCATGTATCACCAAACACTAACCGTTAATCACTAACAAACATGTCCAACCCCGTCATATTCGTATCCCTCGGCCCCGGAGAACCGGAACTTATCACCCTGAAAGGCTTGAAAGCCCTGCAAAATGCCGATTGCATCTTCTGTCCCGAAACTCACACAGCAAACGGACGTACCTTATCACGTGCTGCCGATATACTGCACGCACTGGATATTCCGGATACACTTCTCTCCCGTTTCGCATTGCCCATGAGCAAGAACCGGGAACAGGCACTTGCCGCTTATGACAAAGTGTATACCGCATCTGCACAGCTTTATAAAGAGAATAAGAAAGTCTGCATCGTTGCCGAAGGAGACGCCGGCCTCTACTCTTCCGTTCATTATATCTTTGATAAGCTACAAGCTGATGGTATCCCCGTGCGGCATATTGCCGGTATTCCTGCTTTCATCGCAGCGGGTGCTTGCGCAGGACTTCACATCGCCAGTCAGGAAGAACGGCTGACCGTCATTCCCGGCATCATAACCGCTGAAGAAATAGAAAAGTATATGCAGGAAAAGACTACCATCGTCATCATGAAACTCTCTCAATGCACCGACGAAGTTCACCGTTGCATCCATCTGCATCCTGAGTATGCTTACCATTATTTTGAAAACGTAGGGACTGAAAATGAAATATATTTAAATGACATCCCGCTGATTGATGAGCGTACCTTCCCCTATTTTTCAATACTTATCATTCGCCGACAAGAAAACATACATAAAGAATAAGAAAAGTTTTTGTTCTGTTTCTCTCTCTCTTTATTACCCGAACCTACCAAAGCCGTATCAGCTCCGTATTGGCTCCGTATTAGCTCCGTATCCATACGTTTGGACCAGATACGGCCTTGACACGGGCCAGACACGGAGCGGGTACGGTGCAGACCCGGATATTGGTCTAAATTTCTGATTTAATACTATTTCGCACATAATAAACACAATTTTTCCGAAAATGCACTACCTTTGTCCCGATTGTAAACTTAAAAAGAGAAATAGACATGAAAAAACTTGCATTGTATATGTTTATGCTCGTTCTGAGCATTGGTTACGTTTCAGCACAGGGGAAAGCTGATATTAAGTTTGATAAGACCTCACATAACTTCGGTACGTTTTCTGAAAATGATCCGGTAGTAAGTTGTGTATTCACATTCACCAATGTGGGCGATGCTCCGCTGGTTATACATCAAGCCGTAGCTTCCTGTGGATGTACAGTTCCCGAATATACTCAGGAACCCGTATTGCCGGGCAAAACCGGAACCGTTAAGATTACTTACAACGGAACAGGCAAGTATCCGGGACACTTCAAAAAGTCCATCACTTTGCGCACGAATGCCAAAACAGAAATGATGCGACTCTTTGTAGAAGGAGATATGACACCGAAAGATGCAAAATAAGCATCTTTATATATAAGAATAAAGGAGAATTTTTCAATTCTCCTTTTTTTTTGCTTTCTTTGAAGCTGATTTGGATAAAATAAACAATTAATTGACGACATAATAACTATAAAATATAAAAGCAATTAAGAAACTATGAAACAAGAAGAAGAGAAATTGACCGGTCTGCCGGAAAATGCATTCCGTGAACTAAAACCGGGCGAGGTCTACAACCCGTTGATGAGCCCTGACAAGAAGTACCCGGAAGTTAACCTCTGGTCTGTATTATGGGGTATCGCTATGGCTATCCTCTTTTCGGCTGCGGCAGCCTATCTGGGATTGAAAGTAGGACAAGTGTTCGAAGCAGCCATTCCTATTGCAATTATTGCCGTGGGCGTATCAGGCGCAGCCAAACGTAAGAATGCGTTAGGAGAAAATGTCATTATCCAATCCATCGGCGCTAGTTCCGGCGTTATTGTGGCAGGTGCCATCTTTACCCTGCCCGCCTTATACATTCTACAAGAAACTTATCCGGAAGAAATCACAGTAACTTTCACCCAGGTATTCATCAGTTCTCTATTGGGAGGTGTGTTGGGCATTCTCTTCCTCATTCCGTTCCGTAAATATTTTGTAAGTGATATGCATGGCAAGTATCCTTTCCCCGAAGCAACAGCTACCACACAGGTACTGGTATCGGGCGAGAAAGGCGGAAGCCAAGCCAAACCGTTGTTGCTGGCAGGTATCATCGGAGGTTTGTATGACTTCATCGTTGCCACATTCGGCTGGTGGAACGAAAATTTCACCACACGCGTATGCGGCTTTGGTGAGATGCTGGCTGATAAAGCAAAACTGGTATTCAAAGTGAATACAGGTGCGGCCGTACTCGGTTTGGGATATATTGTAGGTCTGAAATATGCCTCTATCATCTGTGCCGGCTCACTGGCTGTATGGTGGATTATCATTCCGGGAATGTCCATGATCTGGGGTGACAGTGTGCTGAACCAGTGGAATCCGTCAATTGTGGCTACCGTAGGCAGCATGGCTCCCGAAGAAATTTTCAATTATTATGCCAAGAGCATCGGTATCGGTGGTATCGCTATGGCAGGTATCATCGGTATCATCAAGTCGTGGGGCATTATCAAGAGTGCTGTAGGACTGGCAGCAAAGGAGATGGGTGGAAAATCCAATGTAGAAGCCAGCATGAAGCGTACTCAGCGCGATATTTCTATGAAGATTATTGCTATCGGTTCTATTATAACGCTGTTACTGGTATTCTTATTCTTCTACTTCGATGTGATGCAAGGCAGTTTGCTGCATACTGTGGTAGCTATTCTGCTGGTGGCAGGTATCGCTTTCCTGTTTACGACTGTGGCTGCCAATGCCATTGCAATCGTAGGTACGAACCCGGTATCCGGCATGACGCTGATGACATTGATTCTGGCATCGGTAGTGATGGTATCTGTTGGCTTGAAAGGTCCTGAAGGAATGGTAGCCGCATTGGTAATGGGTGGCGTTGTGTGTACGGCACTGTCTATGGCAGGTGGTTTCATTACCGACTTGAAAATCGGTTATTGGCTGGGTAGTACACCCGCCAAACAGGAAGCCTGGAAGTTCCTCGGAACGATTGTTTCAGCTGCAACCGTAGGTGGTGTAATGATTATCCTGAATAAGACATACGGATTTACCAGCGGACAACTGGCGGCTCCGCAAGCTAATGCGATGGCGGCAGTTATCGAGCCGTTAATGAATGGCGTGGGTGCTCCCTGGTTGCTTTACGGCATTGGTGCAGTACTTGCTATCGTACTGAATGCATTCAAAATTCCCGCATTGGCATTTGCATTGGGTATGTTTATTCCGTTACAACTGAACATTCCTCTCGTTGTGGGTGGTGCTGTGAACTGGTACGTAACCAGCCGTAGCAAAGATGCTGCTCTCAATGCAGAACGTGGCGAAAAGGGTACGTTGCTGGCATCCGGTTTCATTGCCGGTGGTGCGCTTATGGGCGTAGTCAGTGCAGCAATGCGTTTCGGAGGCATCAATCTGGTGAACGATGCCTGGGTAAACAATACGTGGTCCGAAGTACTGGCATTGGGCGCTTATGCACTGCTGATTATCTACTTCATCAAGGCTTCGATGAAAACCAAATAATAGAAATACAATGAGAACAATTTTATTCATTACAGCACTGTTTATGTCAACTCTGCTATCTGCTCAGAAGCCCGTTGAGATACCCTTGTGGCCCAACGGTTCTCCTAATACGAATGGCCTGACAGGAGATCAGGAAGATTTGAACGGCGGCCGTGTGGCCAATGTCGTTAATCCTACCATCACGGTTTATCGCCCGGCAAAGCCAAACGGCATGACTATCTTGATGTGTCCGGGCGGCGGATATGCCCGCCTGGCCATGAATCACGAAGGCCATGACATGGCATCCTGGTTCAACACACAGGGAATCACGTATGCCGTTTTGAAATATCGCATGCCGAACGGGAATCGCGAAGTGCCCCTCTCAGATGCAGAACAAGCTATCCGCATTATTCGCCAGCATGCCAAGGAATGGGGTATCAATCCGAATCAGGTAGGCGTTATGGGTGCATCGGCAGGAGGACACCTGGCCGCTTCTCTCTCTACACTTTACAGTAGTGATGAGACGCGTCCGGACTTTCAGATATTGCTTTATCCGGTAATCTCGATGGTACCGGGTATTACTCATGGAGGTTCGCGCAATAATCTTCTTGGTGATAACCCGACCAAAGAACTGGAAGATGCGTATTCTCTGGAACGTCGTGTATCTCCCCGCTCTCCGCAAGCTTTCATCGTACTTTCTGCTGATGATGGCGCTGTGCCGCCCATGAATAGTATCGGCTACTTCCTTGCTCTCAACCAACAGAAAGTTCCCGTATCCATGCACATCTACCCCATTGGCGGACATGGCTGGGGCTTCCGCGATAACTTCACTTACAAACGCCAGTGGACAGAAGAACTGGAGAAGTGGTTGCGTGACGGGGTGAAATTCGAGAAAAAATAATTAATATAGTAACTCAATGAAAAAACTGACTTTTATCACCTGTCTCGCATTGCTGCCCTTGGCCCTTCAGGCACAAGAGGACCGTTACGACCAGTTGACCAATCCGAAGTTGACCAGTATCAACAAAGAAGCTCCCCGAAGTACGTTCACTTCTTACGACAGTGAAGAGAACGCCATCATCAACGACCGGACGAACGGAGCCAGCCGCCTATCCCTCAACGGGAAATGGAAGTTCAACTATGTGGAGAACTTTGCCGACCGTCCTACCGACTTCATGAATGTGCGTACTGAGGTAAACCGTTGGCCGGACATCAATGTGCCGGGTAACTGGGAGTTACAGGGCTTCGGTACTCCGATCTACGTCAACCAGCCTTACGAGTTCTGTTCCAAGGGTTACGAACCTTATTGGGACAAGCCTAATCCGCCTTATGTACCCAAAGACTGGAATCCGACAGGAACGTATCGCCGTGATTTCGTTGTAGGTAATGACTGGGATGGAAAAGAAATCTTCCTTAGTGCAGATGGTGTGCGCGGTGCTGCTTTCTATTACATGAATGGCAAGTTTGTAGGTATGAGCAAGGATGCCAAAACTCCTGCCCGCTTCAACGTTACCGCCATGGTGAAAAAAGGCAAGAATATGATTGCCATTCAGGTACACCGTTTCTCGGATGCCAATTATCTGGAATGTCAGGACTTCTGGCGCATCAGCGGCATAGAGCGTGATATCTATCTCTATGCCACGCCCAAAATCCATATTGCAGACTTCAAGGTAGAGACTCCGCTGGATCCTTATTACAAGGACGGTATCCTGCAACTGAAAGTGAAGCTTACGAACGAAAGTGATATTAAGTCTCCTTATGTAGTTTCCTATCGTTTACTCGATGACCAGGATCAGCAAGTAACCCAATCCTCTACCCGTGTGGAAGGTGATCAGACCGAAGTAGAGTTCACGAAGAAAAACCTCCGTGGTGTAAAGCATTGGACAGCTGAAACGCCTAATCTTTATACACTCGTCATCAGCCTGAAACGCACCAATGGCGAAGTAATAGAAGCTACCAGTTGCAAGGTAGGTTTCCGTACGATAGAGATTAAGGATAAGCAACTGCTTGTGAACGGCGTGCCTATCCTTGTGAAAGGTGTGAATGTACACGAGCATAATGAATACACAGGACATTACGTTCCGGAAGATCTTATGATCAAGGATTTCGAACTCTGGAAAAAGTATAATGTGAACACCGTACGTACTTGCCACTACCCTCAACAGGAACGCTTCTACGAACTTTGCGACCAATATGGCATGTACGTGATTGATGAAGCAAATATTGAAAGCCACGGTATGGGTTATAACCTCAATGTAGGTGGTACTTTGGGTAACAATCCATTATTCATGAATGCTCACCTCGACCGTACCATGAATATGTACGAACGCGATAAGAATCATCCGTCTGTAATCATCTGGTCACTGGGTAACGAAGCCGGAAACGGACTGAACTTCTACGTTACCTATAATACTCTGAAGATGCTCGATAGCCGTCCTATCCAGTACGAACGTGCCGGATTAGAATGGAATACGGATATTTATTGTCCGATGTACTCTTCTCCCCAATCTATTGAAAAGTATGCCCAGAATAAGGAAATGACTCGTCCGCTCATCCTGTGTGAATATGCTCATGCTATGGGTAATAGTCTTGGCAACTTCCAGGATTATTGGGATGTGATTGAGAAATATCCAATATTACAGGGTGGCTGCATCTGGGACTGGGTAGATCAAGGCTTTGCCGCCAAGACCAGTGACGGACGCAAATACTGGAATTATGGTGGTGACTACGGCGATACCGGAACTCCTTCCGATGGCAACTTCTGCATCAATGGCGTAGTTTATCCCGACCGCAGTATAAAGCCCCAGACTATTGAAATGGGTAAGGTTTATCAGAACATTAAATTCATTAAGTTCGATCCGCAAACCTGCACGGTGCAAATACGCAATGACTTCTCATTTACTGATCTGAATAAATATGATTTCCACTACATCGTTCGCGATCATGGAAAAGAAATTTATAAGGGCAAAATGGATAACATCAATGCTGCTCCGGGTAAGACGGCTACCAGCGCATTCCTGCAAGGTATTCCTAAAGAAAAGAATACTACGGGAGATGTACGCATCGAGTTCTATGCAACCATACGTAAGGCAGAACCTTTCTTACCGGTTGGTACGGTAATCGCACGTGAACAAACTTATGTTCACCCGTTCTTTAAGAAAGAAGTAGTACGCATGGATCCCGCTAAAGTAGATGAAGTCTTTTCACAGGTTGTTTTCAGCGGTGATGATTTCAAGGCTACATTTGATAAACAAAGCGGCTTGCTGACCTCTTATATCTATAAGAAACAAGAGTATATCCATAACGGTCAAGGTCCGCAACCTTTCTTCTGGCGTGCACCTACCGATAATGATTACGGAGCAAAACTTCCCACTCGCCTGAAAGCATGGCGCGAGGCCAGTTACCAGGCACCTAAGGCAGAATCGTTCAATGTTTCTAAAGATGGCGGCAAGTCCATTGTAAAGGTTACCTATCGTTTTCCGCAGGTAGATGCGCAGTGGGAAATTACCTATAAGGTATTTGCCAATGGCATTATCAAAGTGGATAATCGCTTTGTAGCCGAAGGCACGGAAACTCCGATGATACCCCGTGTAGGTTTGCGTATGCAATTATCGGAAACATTCAATGATCTTACTTACTACGGTCGTGGTCCGGAAGAGAACTACCGTGATCGTCGCACTTCCCAGTTTATCGGAGAATATACTACTCCGATAAAGGACTTGTACGAACCCTACATCCGTCCACAAGAAAATGAGCATCGTACGGATATTTACTGGTGTGCACTCACCACTAAGCAAAAAGCCGGTTTACTCTTCATAGCCGACCGTACGTTTGAACTGAATGCTTCCAACTATCTGCTTGAAAGTCTGGACAGCGGCGAAACGATCAACAATGGTGCTCCACGTACCAACGAAACGAATCATCGTCATCTCACCGATCCGCAACCAGTGAAGCAAGTAGATATGTTCATTGACTATCGCATGATGGGTGTAGGTGGTGATAACAGTTGGGGAGCTATAGCGCACGAACCGTATCTGATTCGTCCGGGTGTAGAAAACGCCATTGAATACGGCTTCTCCATCGTACCTTTTGACAAAAAGGCGGATTACAAAAATTTAATCTATCAATATTAAATTTAATCTGTCCAAATTAAGGATTTATGAAAAGGATGTCGTACTTTTGCGACATCCTTTTTTATTTATATTAAAAAACGAAAGAACAATGAAAACAATGATTACACTCCTGTTCAGTGCGCTTTGTGTAGCTACTGTCAGCGCTCAGACAGACGAAAAAGACAACGCCATGCTGAACAATGGAATAAATTTTCTGGATATTCCTTACGTAGCACACACGTTGGAAGTTACTGATGGTGAAGAAGAACTTATCATCAATTGTGATGAAGTAGACTGCACCACTTTTGTAGAATATACTCTTGCTATGGCTCTCTCTCCTACCGAAGACGGACAGGTAGCTGAAGGAGATTTCGCTACCAATCTGCAGAAGATCCGCTACCGTGATGGAAAAATCAACGGTTATCCTTCACGCCTGCACTACATTGCAGACTGGGTAAACAATGGTGTTCGCAACGGTTTCCTGGAAGACGTAACAACAGCTTACAGCCCATACACCCAGAAAGTTTCTCTTTCCTACATGTCTTCTCATCCGGAACTGTATAAGCAGTTGAATAATTCTCCGGAGAATGTAGCAAAAATGAAAGAGATTGAAAAGTCATTGAATGGTCAGGAATTTCATTATGTTCCCCAGGATCAGCTGCCGTTCAACGGTCTGCCTTGGATTAAGAATGGAGATATTATTGCCATTACGACTAATACTCCGGGATTGGATGTAGCTCACATGGGCATTGCTTTCTATATTGATGGTAAACTTTGTTTGTTGCATGCCTCTTCTAAAGAGAAGAAAGTGGTGGTTTCTAAGGTTGCTCTGGGACAGATGTTGCAAAGCAATGACAACTGGACGGGAATTAGAGTGCTGAGAATGAAGAAGTAAAAATTCCAATATGATATATAAGAAAGGCGATGAAGATTTGATCTTCATCGCCTTTCTTTATTCTATTCCATGAATGCCCCCACATCACCACTCTTCAATTCACGCATAAACTTAGCAATATGAAAACCGGATTCATCATTAGATACATTTGTATAGTAGGGGCACCAGAAAATTCAGAAAACCATAACGCACTTCATCGTTGGGAAAACCTAAAGTATATAGTTTCACGTCATCATCATACCCCTTAATAGTCAAATAACTACTTTGGTAAATCATTGGAAGAGGATTTTGCGATTCTGCACGATATTCAGAAAAAGCGGAAGCTAACACTTCTACCCCATCTATCAATAAACGTACATCGTAATCGCTCTGCTTCAGCAAATCAACCAGATAAGTAGGAGTTCCGGTCTGAAACCAATAGTAACCCAATTCCTCAGCATCGAATGCATTCAACACACTGAACGGATTGAACATCCCTGCACCTTCCGGATGAAAATGATAACCATCGTATTGGCGTTCCATTAAATCAATCACTTCTTGCAACGATCTCCCTCTCCGTTTGGCAAGACGCTCCAGTTCCGGAAGAAAGGTCTGCTGCAACTCTTCTCGGGTAATGCCACACAGTGCTGCATAGGGAGATTTCATACTGATATCATTCAGTTGATTCAAGTCACTGAACACGCTTACTTGGGCAAACTTAGTTACTCCGGTGAGGAAAACAAAACGAAGATAACGGTCTGCACTTTTCAAAACGCCATAGAATGCTTTCAATATTTTCCGATACTCATCCAGCAAATTCTCATCCAAGATGGCTTGAAGCAATGGTTTGTCATATTCATCAATCAAGACAACCACTTGTTTTCCTGTCTGTATACATACCTGCTCTATTATATAAGCAAAACGTTCTTCCGGACTACGATCTTTTTTCTCTGAACCATAGAGTAACCCACTTTTCTAAATACTGATTAAGCATAGCTACCAAATCAGCAGCGGTCTCATATTTCCGGGCATTCAAGTCAAGATGTAGCACAGGATATTGTTCCCATTTGGTTTCTAACTTTTCAATGGCTAAACCTTGGAACAAGTCTTTACGCCCTTGAAAATAAGCTTCAAAGGTAGAAAGAAGCAGGCTTTTGCCAAATCGACGCGGACGACTCAGGAAATAAGGTTTACCCACATCTGCAATTTGATGAACCATAGCTGTTCCATCTTTACATATTTCCTCAAAAGTCTGTATGCCTATCGGCAATTTACGTATCTGTTCCATCCACTAAAGCTTAATTGGTGTATGACAAAGGTACAATTTATATTTCAAAAATAAGATGAATGACGATGAAGATTTCAAAGAACTATCTTCTCTCTCTTACATAAGAACGATGCCCATAAATTATAATCACCACGAAACAAATGAAAGGAAGTATGAACGAGACGTTCACCGCAGGCATACCCAACAAGGTTTGCATATCGATAATCCGGGCCTGAAGAGGCGGTAATACCGAACCGCCCAGAATAGCCATTATCAATCCGGCAGCCCCGAACTTAGCATCATCACCCAATCCCCGCAAAGCTATTCCATAAATCGTAGGGAACATTAAAGACATACAGGCAGATACACAAACCAGGCAATACATCCCCCCAATATTCTGAATAAAGATAACCCCAACTGTAAATGCACAAGCTGCAATAGCCAGAACCTTCAATAACAATCCCGGACTAAGATAACGCAAAATGAAAGTACATATAAACCTACTTGCACAAAAGATAATCATCGCCACAATGTTATACTGCTGCGACAACACTTCCGCCGCCTTCTCCCCCATCCCCTGAGACATGAATAAACGTGTGCCGTATTGTATGACGAATGTCCAACACATAATCTGTGCACCAACATAGAAGAATTGTGCAATCACCCCTTCGCGATAATAGCCGATAGAGAAGATGCGTTTCAATGTCGGAAAGAAATTGATGTCATGAGACTGGTCGGCATTCTTTGGCATTTTCACCATACGAATCAGAATCAGCATAACCAGAATGATTACACCAATAATCAGATAAGGGCCAATCAGCACACTTAAATCAGAATCTCGCACTGCCTAGAACTCCGTTGCCGAAAGTTGACTACGCTCTATCGTATCCATCGGACTCAAACGATTCTGAATAAAGTTCATCGCTACATACATCCCCAGCAAAGACCCCATCGGGTTGAACGACTGAGCCAGATTTAATCGACGGGTAGCTGTTTCCTCCGTCCCCATTGAGAGGATATAAGGATTGCTACTGGATTCAAGAAACGAAAGCCCGCACGTCAGGATAAAGTAAGCAATAAGAAATGGATAATAACTTCCCGAAAGCATGGCAGGAAAAAACAGGAAAGCCCCGAAAGCATACATGCCCAACCCTAAAAGCACTCCGGCTTTATAAGAAAACTTACGTATAAACATGGCTGCCGGAAATGCCATCGCAAAATAGCCGCCATAAAACGCAACCTGCACCAATGCCCCATCGGTCACGCCCATACGGAATATTTTGGAGAAAGCTTTCACCATCGGATTCGTGATGTCATTGGCAAATCCCCATAGGGCAAAACAACTGGTAATTAAAATGAAGGGGATAAGGTAGCTTATTCCATCCTTACTAATGATAGAGCTTTTCTTTGTATTACTCATAAAAGTAAAAGAGGTTAGTTAGTATTAAAAGACAACTACCGGAATCTTATAAAGCTTCCCTATAAAGTTCGAGAATGATTTCTTTAGATACCTCCCGCGGATTACCAGGTGTACAGACATCGGCAAAAGCAGTTTCGGCCAGACGTTCCATGTCTTCTTCTTCAATTCCCAATTCTGACAAATGCTGCGGAATACCTATGCGTATGGCAAGAGACTTTACAGCCTGCACTGCTGCTTGGGCTGCCACTTCTCTATTCATACCCGGTATATAGACATTCATTGCCTTGGCAATATCCATATATTTATCAAGTGCTGCAGGGGCGTTGAACTTCATAACTATTGGCAATAATAAAGCGTTTGCCACTCCATGCGGAACATCAAAGATAGCTCCCAGCGGATGAGCCATACCATGCACCACCCCCAGCCCCACATTAGAAAATGCCATTCCGGCAATATACTGTGCCACAGCCATACCGTTGCGCGCTTCCGCATTCGACGGCTCGTTGACTGCCGTTTCCAGATAACGGTTTATCATCTCGATAGCTTTCAGCTCGAACATATCACTCATTTCCCAGGCACCTTTGGTTATCAGGCCTTCAATGGCATGCGTCAGGGCATCCAGACCGGTAGAAGCTGTCAGTCCTTTAGGCAAGGTGTACATTAGTTCGGCATCTACGATGGCGATAGCCGGAATATCATTCGGATCGACGCATACCATTTTTTTCTCGTTCACTTCGTCGGTGATGACATAGTTGATGGTTACTTCGGCAGCCGTTCCGGCTGTAGTAGGGAGCGCAATAATAGGAACGGATTTCTTTTTCGTATCCGCCACGCCTTCCAACGAAACCACATCGCTGAAATCGGGATTATTGGTAATAATTCCGATAGCTTTTGCGGTGTCTATCGAAGAGCCGCCGCCAATAGCCAAGATAAAGTCTGCTCCCGACTTGGCAAACGCTTCCACTCCCGCTTTCACATTAGAGACAGTGGGATTCGGCTTTATCTCGCTGAATACGACATAAGGAATGGCAGCGGCATTGAGCACTCCAAAAACTTTATCGGCTACTCCGAATTTAATAAGTTCCTTATCTGTAGCAACAAATGCCTTGTGCAATCCTAAACGGGAAATTTCCTGAGGAAGCACTTCACGCGCTCCCGGTCCGAAGTAAGATACTTCGTTCAATATAAATCGGTTAATCATGGTTTCTTCAGTTTAAAAAGTTGTTATTTCTTAAAAGCCGCCAGTTTATTCCTGTAGTATGTTTCCACATCCTTCCAATAATAATAGGGGGCAAGGTCGCTTTCTACCGGCAGTGTCATTTCTTGCTCGTTGAGCAAAGCTTTCACGAGAATATCGTCACTCCCTTTTTTACGGTAAAATACGAGTTGAATATTGCAGGCCATCGGAAAAATTCGGTAATTGCGCCATACATCGGCCAAATCATTAAGTTCAGTAGTCTGATAAGCGCAATCGCCCAATTCCATAAGACAAGCTAAAGGGAGCACACAAGACTCGTGGCCGAAACGCAATGTGGCACTATTCTCCTTCTTCATGATGCAAGTATCTGCCGTATTCAATATATTTTCCAACAGATTGGTTTCCAAATAAGGCATTTTACCCTGAGTGAGTGGTGAGGAAGCATAATTTATGTACCAGTTCAGGTTATTAAGCAACCACAAATCATAACATTCCTCTTTCGTAAAAAGGGAATAAAGTTCTATATCCGTATCATCATGATTTTGCATAATGGCCGCCAGTTCAAACAAATAGCTCATTAACTTGTCCGCATCCACTTTCCATTTTACATAATCATCACTGCTGAAAAGAGATTTCATCAACCGTTCAAGGTGCAGGTGCTTCTTCCGAAAATCCTCTTTCACAGCAAGCACTTCGTCCGTACGGCACTGTTTCCTGTAATACTCATCTTCATTGTTCATATAATACATATCATAGTAGCTGGCATCGTTTTTAATACGTAACTTCGGATTCTGCGATTGCAACTGCAAGCACTCGGCCACCATGGAAAGGATGCAACGGATAACGACCGTAGAACGCGCGTCCACCTCTGCCTCACCTTGAAACACTTCGGGGAAGTTTTCGTACATCCTCTTAGCAATTCCTCTATGCTGGCGCGCTCCCAAAGGGGTAAGCTCCCCGTATCTGCCTTCGGCCATCCGGGCAAGGCTGTCTACAATATCCAGTGTCTTCTTTCCCAGTTCGGTAAGCACTCCGTCTTTCTCCGCTTCGCGAAGAATAGCCAATGTTTTTGTATAGTCATCGGGATTTACGCGATAACGGGAGCCGTGGCGGGCATAATGGCTCAGATAAAACGGCTTATAGCCTTTGGGCGGTGCCGTCATTTTAAAATCCGGTTCGGGGTAGGCGTAATGATTGGCCGCTGAGAGATGAATATTCTCGAAGATTTCTTCTTTAGCTGTCTGGGCACTCATTCCGAGTGCCAGACAACAAAGGAGAGATAGTAATATAAAGCGTTTCATATTTCTTTTCTCAATTCATTATTCGCTAACGTAAGGACCAAACTTCTTCTGTACAGTCAGATTTGATTTTCTGGCATCCAATACGTACACTTCATATTTTCCATCAGGATATACTCTGATTACAATATGCCCTTCTTTAGCTTTTACGCCCCGGGAGAACCAGGGACCGATACCGATACCCGTTTCCTCGTGATAATAAGTCATGAAGATATCTCTTTTTTGAGTACCGACATTCGCTGATAATAAACGCTGACCAACTTCAGGTCCCGGGTGGTCGGGACTCCAGGATTGGGCAACCACAACTTTAGGATCGAGAATATCTAAAAAATTCCGGTTCGTAGCATCCCTATTGCTATGATGATTAAGTGACATCGCTGACACCTTGCCTACAATTGGCGCCATAGGGGTTTCTATATCATACCATTCCGCATGATTCTGATCTACTAAACCAGAATTATCCCCTCCTGCAAAGTATTTGAATTTACCGTAAGTCACAACGAGTGCCGTTGACATCTGGTTATCATTGAATTTTCCATTCTTTGACAATAAGTCTTCCACAGTAAACAAGGGAACTGTTTTTTTACCTTTGCCTGTCCACAACAGATTATTGGACTTAATATTCCGAATCTCAAAACCGGGATAGGATTTAGGTTCTTTCTTCAATACGAATTGTTTGTTTGAGCCAATGTCAAACTTCTCAAGTTTCATCCCGTTATGCTCTTTCTGGTAATCCAGAAACTTCAGCAGGTTCTGAAATGTTACCGGCTCTACACCGCCATTTCCTGATTTATTGGTCCGCAAGTCAACGGGAAAATTGTAGTCAGGATAATCCCTGTCTACGTAAGTCCTGATAGGAATCACATCTCCGAGCTCTGTCAATCCGGTCAGTCTATACCCGTTTTCAGATATACCGGAAGCATTGCGCACACTTCCATAATGATCAGAATGGAAATGAGTCAGAAGGAAGTAATCGATCTCCGGCTTTTCTTTTCCCAAAAGATTGGTGACATAGTTGATAATAGAAGAGCCCGCCGTATAGCTACTGTTAGGAAACACCTGCGGAGCAAACATCGGAGCATACTTCGCATCGAATGATTCGTTATCAAAATCACCGGCATCAATCATCATGTTCGTTCCGTCCGGCAGAATCAGGAAAGCACAGCTTCCGCGACCTGTATTGATGTGATGAATATCAAGATATCCTTTTTCCCAGTTGGGAAGTTGAACTTGGGCAACCAATAAAGTATTGCACAGGATTAGTACCAAAAATAAAAAATTCTTTTTCATGGTCTGTTACTTTTACTATTTATTAAAATCAATTCTTATTTTATGATTTAGCGCTTCATTATAGATTTAGTGGAGAAATCAAATGTTCCATCCTTTGAGCGTATGGATATCAAGTACAGCTGATTGTCAATTAACGTTTTATTAAATTGATTAATAACAACCGCACTATTTCCTGCATCTACATTCTTCACGCCCTTATACACCTGACGACCCGTCAAATCCATTATACTCACAATAAGTTCTGTAGAAGATTCAAATTGTGCGTAAACCTGTATCACATCATTCTTGCAATCGACAAAGACTACAGGTTTATTCACATCAGACTTTCTATTTTTCAATTCTACAAATCTCAATTAATTGAGAAATAGGTAAAGAGGTAGATTGAGAAAAAAGAAACTGTCCCCATGTTCCCAATAAGTATATATTCTACATCTCCGTGTTCAAAAATTAAACTCAAAACAATCTTTAATACCTATCGTTTTGTATCATCTTATCAGGTGCTGCATCAATCTGACTTTGCGGAATCGGATAAACAAGTTGATAAGGTTCAACCGTAAACTCTCCATCGGTCGAAGCGTTCATTATTTTCACCGCCTCACCGGTTCTTAAGAGGTCAAACCAACGATGATTTTCAAATGCCAATTCAAAACGTCTTTCATTCCAAATTGCTTCCCTAAATTGTCCCTGATCTGATAGCATGTCTTTTGTGTATTCCTCTACCCCCGCTCTTTTCCGAATTTTATTTAAATAGAAAAATGCATCTCCATCCGTTTTATATCCATTCTCATTTAATGCCTCTGCGTACATCAAAAGCACATCTGCATAACGCAATACGATGAAATTAGCATCTGACTGATTGGGCAATACAGGAGCTGCTACAAACTTTTTACAATACAAACGTCCGTCCGTTATCTGCCCGATAGATACGTTTTTTCTTAAATCACCATCCTCATACTTCCCATACAAATCTCCAGTCGGTGTATTATCTCCCAATGAAGTCCCTACACCTCCTGTAACTTCCGTACTACCTTTGGGAGCAAAAATATTAGCAAAACGACTACCTTGATCTGTCACATCTTTATTGTATTGAATTTCAAAAATACTCTCAGCACTATTCTTATTCAAAACATTAAATACATCTTCATAACTATCCAACAATTTATAAACCTTGCTATCAACAACCTTTTTCAGAACAACTTCCGCTTTCTGAAAATCTTTCAAAGTCAGATATACTTTACCCAACAACGCATTTGCTGCCCCCGTAGTAATTGCACCGGTTCTTGACTTCTCTACTTTTTCAGACAGTAATCCGGCAGCGTCATTCAAGTCTGTAACAATTTGCTGATAAACTTCAGAAGAAGGTGTGCGTGTGAAAGCAAAAGCTTCAAACGGATCTTTCACTTCTTTTATTACCAAAGGAACATCACCCCAAATTCTTACCAGATTGAAATAAGTCAAGGCACGCATAAAAAGCACCTCACCTTTATATTGCCTCTTCAATGTTTCATTCATGACAACATTATCGATGTTACCTAATACAATATTGCAACGCTGAATTCCTTCATAACAACCTGCCCAGGTTAAATCAAGGATTGAGTTTGTTGAAGTTGTTCTAAACAGATCAAAATCTCCGTAAATACCTCCACTAGTTGTTATACTTTCCGTATAAGTATTATCAGAACGAACTTCCATAAAGAAAACAAAATTGGCTCCATATTGCTTATAAGATTGCAGAGAGTTATAAGCACCTGCAATACCTTGCTCAATATCAGCTTGTGTCTTATAAAATCCCGTAACACTACCATTCGATATAGGTTCCTGATTTAGGAAATCATCACATGAAGAGCATAACAACACCAGTGTCGTCAGCACACAGCCCTTTATTATATTTTTTTTCATACCTATTCTTTTTAGAAATTTACATTAAGACCAAAAGCTATCGATTTATTTGTAGGATATGCTCCATAATCTATACCTGGAGTAAGAGCATTCGAGTTTGTACTTACCTCCGGATTATATCCTGAATACTTAGTGATAGTAAACGGATTTTGTGCAGTTACATAGAGTCTCAATCCTTTTATCCCTGATTTCGCAAGAAGAGTTTTAGGAAAATTATAACCGAGAGTAATATTATTAAAACGGATGAAAGAACCGTCTTCTACCATATAACTGGACTTCTCATACAACTTATCGGCTGTAGCAACAGATGGACGTGCATACTTACCGTTCGGATTTGTTTCGCTGAAGAAATTTCGATATAAATCCTTTGTTCCATTTCCCCAACCTTCACCATTCATCAAAAATGATCTGGCCGAATTGAAGATCTCAACACCCTGTACACATTGGATCATAAAACTCAAATCAAAGTTCTTATAACTCAAAGAATTATAGAATCCAATAGTATAATCAGGATTATAGTTACCCAAGATTTTTCTATCTGCATCAGTTATCATTCCATCAGGTTTTCCATCAGGTCCGCTTATATCTTCATAAATATAAGTACCTATTTTCGCTGTACTCAGATGAGGGTATTTGTCTAAATCCTCCTGCGATTTATAAACTCCCAACACATTATATCCATAAAAATTACCTATTGCCTCACCTATCATAGTGATATGATTACCTGAAATGATTTGTTCTTGATTAGGACCTAATGCCTTTACTTCATTACGATTAAGCGAAAAATTTAAAGATGGAGCCCATTTAAAACCATTGAATTCAAAATCACCTCTCAATGAAAGTTCAAATCCGGTGTTTTGTAGTTTACCGATATTTTGCAAGGACGATGTAAAGCCTGAAGCCGCTGGTACAGGTACGTCAAGCAATAAGCCATCTGTTGTTGAATGATAAAAATCAGCACTGAAAGACAGTTGGTTTTCCAAGAAAGCAACATCAAGACCGGCATTCCACTGATCCGTTTTCTCCCAAGAGATATTAGGATTAGGAGAAGTCGCAGGAGAAAGACCATTTACCATAACCCCATTAAGGATATAATTACTAGACTGCAACAAAGAATAAGAACCATAATCATTTATCTGGAAATTACCAGTCTTTCCATAACTCACACGCAATTTTAAATCACTAAGTGCATCCACATCCTTTAGCCAGTTCTCCTCTTTCATCCTCCATCCCAAGGAAACTGCAGGAAAACAACCATATTTATTATTTTTACCAAAACGAGAAGAACCGTCCCAGCGCACTGATGCACTCAGTAAATATTTATTCTGGAAGAAATAATTAATACGTCCGAAATAGGAAAGCAATGTCCAGACGCTCTCTGTCGTTGAGCCATCATTCACTACCCCTGCGTTCAATGTAGTCACATTATCATTTGGATAATTAGCAGCATCCATAGAAGCTACCATATAGTTCTGTTTTTGTGCACTAACTCCGACCAAAGCTTCCAGATGATGGTTTCCAAAATCCTTTTTATAATCCAATGTATTTTCAGTAACCCAATTCGTTGTTTGAGCATTCCAATATGTCCCCTTCGCTTGTGTAGGTGCCTTTACACCATAATTCCCCAAATAAGAAGGTCGGAAATAGTCTTCTCTTGCATTAGAGTATTCTACTCCAAAATGAGTTTTAAAATTAAATCCTTCCAATATTTTCACCGTTAAATTTGCATTTCCCAGCATCCGGAACTGATATAAATTATCTTTAATGCTCTTAGCTATGGCTAATGGGCTTTCAATAACACTGGTTCCCCAAGCATTACCTAGCTCAATCTGATCACCATACATAATAGAACCATCAGCATTATAAGCCCTTGCCGCAGGATTAGCGATAGTTGTCAACAGTACAATCCCATCTTGTTTATGATTCTTTTCTGAAATTTTATTTGTCTTGGAATAAGATGGAGCCAAACTCAAATCAAAAGTCACTCGCTTGTTGATAATCGACTGAATATTTGAACGTGCAGAGAAACGTTGAAAGCCAGAGTTTTTGATAATACCATCTTGTTTCACAAAACTAGCGGATGTATAGTGAGATAGCTTTTGATTTCCTCCGGAAACAGAGATATCATATTGCTGCATGATGGCTGTCTGCATAATCTCATCTTGCCAATCAGTATTAGTCAACCCCACTTCTCCATTCAAATATGGAGTAATATAATCAGGTATAAGAGCTTTCTTTACCCGTAAACTATTACTATCGGTCGGCTTATTAACCCCTGGATTCAAATCTACCCAATAATTATTACGGGCAGTTGTCATAAAGTCGGCATATTCATAGGCATCCATCATATCTATCTTTTTAGCCACTGTCTGAACTCCGAAATATGCCTTCGCGTTAATATTGGTTTTTCCTTCTTTTCCTTTCTTTGTCGTTACTACAATCACACCATTTGCTCCTCGCGAACCATAAATGGCAGCAGATGATGCATCTTTCAACACCTGAATACTTTCAATATCTTCCGGATTCAACAAAGTAGCGGTATTACTGGTAGTTATAGGAAAACCGTCTATAACAATCAACGGGTTCGTTCCGGCAGTAATAGAAGAAGCTCCTCTTACCTTTATAGAATTTCCACTTCCAGGAGTACCACTTTGTTGCATTACCTGAACACCAGGCATTTGCCCTGCAATGGCCTGTTCAAAACTGGTAACCGGCATATCTTTTATTTGATCATTTTTCAGACTGGCTATTGAGCCCGTAACACGAGCTTTTGATTGCGTACCATAACCTACTACTACAACCTCATCCAATTGTTTGGAATCCTCCAACAAAGTCACCACAAATGAGTTTTTGTCTTTTACTGAAACCTCTTGGTTCTGATAGCCAATGTAAGATATTACGATCCTCCCGTCTGATGGAACGTCGGACAATGAGAAGTTACCGTCTATATCGGTTATTCCACCATTAGATGTTCCTTTCACCAAGACAGTTGCACCGATGACAGGTTCTCCACTCACATCTGTTATTTTACCCTTTATCTGCTTGGGAGTACTGTTAGAAGATTTAGTTACATCTTTTCGGGAAATAACAATCATCTTATTTTGCAAACTAAACTCCAAGCCTTTATCCAAGATTTCAGAGAGAACTTTCTTGATAGGAGTCTTTTTGAAGGATTTAGTGATTTTCTTTTCTCCATCCACCTCACTAACTTCGTAGATAATAGATAAGCCTGTTTGCTGTTCTATTTCCTTTAATACTGATTTTAAAGGCTGTGCTTCAAAATCTTTGCTCACTGTTTGGGCATTCGCCACGCTACAAATCATACATAAGGCTACTGACAGGAGCAACCCATACAATTGTTTTTTTATGTTGTCCATAGTGCAAAATTTAGAATTGTTGTTTATAAAAACAGTTCTTTTTTTTTAAGGGTTAGACATAGTGCTAAATTTAAAAGGTTGAAACTAAAACATGTTTTATTCTCGTATATATATATATTCTTTTTTACGTTCCACAGTGATTGGAATAATCTGTTGCAAAGCCGCCATAACCTCACTTATCGTTTCTTGATTCCGAAGTGAGAAGTGGAAAACTTTATTTCCCAATCGTTCTGATTCAAGCTGAATTTTTACATCATATTGCCGGGATAATTTGACGACCAATTCTTTCAATGTGATATGGTCGAACTCTAATTTATTCTCTGCCCAGGCTTTTGATTGCGGGGCATTTACTCTGTTATGGGTACATCTCCCGGAAAGCAGATCCAGACGTACAGATTCTCCGGGCTTCATCTTCACTGTTTGCTCACCACGCAGTAGTTCCACACTTCCTTCAATCAAAGTAGTAGTGACAAATTCATCATCCGAATAAGCAGAAACATCGAATTTCGTACCTTTCACTACCACATCATAGGCCATCGTTTCTACTGTAAATTGTTTGCCGCTATGCTTAGCAACTTCAAAATACCCCTCTCCTTCCAATTTCACCCGACGATTACCGACATTGAACTTATTGGAATATTGAAGTTTGGAACCTGCATTCAGCCAAACTTCCGTCCCGTCGGACAAGGTGATTTTGCTCTTTTCACCATAGGGAACTTCCAGCACGAAGTATGTTTCCGGCTGTAAATAGGTAACTGTAGTCCACAGACCTAAAGTTGCTCCGGCAGTGAGAACTACAATTGCGGCAACAGCAGCAATCTTTCTCCAGAAAATGAATTTAGAAGACAGCAACATCGGAACAATCGTTTCGCGGGTGCGCATCTTAACTTGCAATCTTTCCCATTCGTGTTCTGTCCTGTCATCGGTTTCCGAAAAAAGCAGCCATTCGTGTTCCCATGCCTTGAACTGCGAATAATTCTCCTCACTCTCCTGAATGAACTTGAATAAACGTTCTTCATCCGCCCCCGAAATCTGTCCTTCGAAGTAACGGATAGCCAATATCTGAATTTGTTTTTCTGCTTTCATAATTTCGCTCTCTAAAAGATGTAACAACTATAATTTATCTTACCCAACCCTCATATAAAGAAAAAAAGCAAAAAACTTTCATTTTTTGCTTTTACCTCTTCTTTCACATTAGCACATTCTGTTATCAATGCAGTACATCAAGATTGTATATCTACATTTCAAGAATCGTTCCGACTCTCCTCTCACTGAACTATTAAGTTTTTCTTAATAGTTGTGCCTCATCTCTAATTCTCATTCATTAAAAATCGCCCATGCCAACACCATTATATAAATATCCAGCGGATACTTATCTGTAAAGTGTTTGGAGAAACTGTTCAGTGCCTTAGATATTTGCTTTTCTACTGCAGTAGTGGAGATTCTGAGTTTATCCGCTATCTCCCGATTTTTCAGATTTTTAAAACGGCTCATAATAAAGACTTCACGGCAACGTTCCGGGAGACCATTTATCACAATCTTGATTTGTTCCTGCAACTCATCATATAGAAGCCCGTATTCAGCATCCAGCACAAAGTCGGCATAATACAGCCGCTCCTCTCCTTCCTGATTTGCCAGATATTCTATCTGATGTTTCTCAATTACTGAAAGGTGTTTGAGATAATTGAGACAACTGTTGCGTACCATAGCAAACAACAACGAAGTGACAGATACCGCAGAAAGCAGTTCCCGCTTTTCCCAAAACTTCAGGAAGCACTCCTGAATAATGTCCCGGGCCACTTCTTCATCTTCCACAAAACGAATGGCATACCCCTGCAATCTGGGGTAATATCTCTTGAAAAGAAATTCGAAAGCGTCCTTGTTATTCCGCTTAATCTCTGATAATAAAACTTTCTCGTCCGTGTATTCTGTCATAACAATTTCATCATTTAGAGCATAAAAATACGGTAGGCTTCTTATAGGGATATTACAAACAAAAGAAACATCCGAACTCGGTTAACGAAATACAATATTCGTCATTTTTTATAAGATATGCAAACTGTACCGGAAATATTATCAAGACCAAAGCAATATCACCTGATTTATTTCTTAATATTTCAACATTCAATTCTTTAGCTTTCTCAAGTACCATATCCTGGGTGGAGCTTCTTTTTAATCCCGCAAGCTCCTCTATCCGAAGATTGCATAATATATTTTCACTTTTTATCTTTATCTTATACTTTTGCACTTTTTTAAACATTGCAAATATCAGTTAATAAACAATCAATATATAAACCAAATGGAAAGTATAAAAAAAATGAATGGCTAAAACGGTCTAGTCAAACAAATAAGACCTATAGTACTGTAAAGCAAAGAAATACAAGTAGAAAAGCAGTAAGTGATGTCAGCTTTATTGAGGAAGAATGGCTGGCGGAACGGAAATATTTCGGAATTAACACCTACGTATACGTAGGCATCCTCAGAGCCTTTAAATTAGGAGCTTATAGAGGACTCGGAATCGAGACAATCAATGATTTAGCAGCACATTTATTTGCAAGTGGAGATATATTAAAACAGGATAAAGGGAAAGATACCCCACTGAAATTAAGCAGTTTAAGGACAGAACTAAGTAAAGTGTGGGCAGTGATAAAAATGGAAGATACGGAAAACATAGATCCTTATGGATATGACGTGACATTAAATCCATAATAGTTCATTCCAAAGAAAGAGGCGACCTTTGCACGAAATTTAAAAACAACGCAATGGAAAACTCTTTTAGAATGTCGCTATTCATGCCCCCTATCTCTCCGATAAAGGACAAAGCAACCGGAAGGATCGTGAAAAATGCCACGCTGACCCCACTACGCACAGTGGAACTCAGCGAAGTATACAAGTTGGTCACTTCAAACGCGAAACTTGCCGCACTCACTCTCGATGTACGAAACGCCGTACAGCAGGGTGACGACAGTGTCTGCCGCCTATTGAAGCAGCAGACACTGCCTTACGTGACCCCGTGCGGAGTCTTCACCCGACGCAGGAGCGACTGTATAGAAGAAACGTCCGGACTCGTAGTAGTGGACGTAGACCATCTCGAATCCAACGAGGAAGCCAAAAAACTGCGCCAACTACTATTCGAAGATCCCTATCTACACCCGGCGTTAGTGTTCATCAGTCCCACCGGAAAGGGCGTGAAAGCCTTCGTGCCCTGCGCACCCGGACAAAGCGCCACAGATGGAATCCGCTGGGCAATGAGCTATGTACACTGCATGTACGACACCGACCACCGGAATTCGGGTAAAGGAGTGGATACCTCAGGAAAAGACCTCGTACGCTCCTGTTTCCTGCGCCATGACCCGGAAGCGTTGATAAGAACTGAAAATGACAACAAATAAATTACAAATTACGAATTACAAATTACAAAAACCAATGGAACCACTATCTTCATTGCACCTCCTGACCGAAGCCGTCAGAAATGCGGGAGCAGACATCGCTCCCAGTTATCAAGAGTATATACAACTGGCCTTTGCCATCGCCACCGACTGCGGCGAGGCGGGGCGTCAGGATTTTCTCGCCCTGTGCAGCCTCTCATCAAAGTATGACCATCAGGCAGCAGAAAAACTATTCAGCAACGCCCTGAAAAACGGACACAACGACGTACACATAGGCACCGCCTTCCATCTGGCAGAGCTGTGCGGCGTAAAAATCGAATATGAAAATCCAGGCACCGTTGGTACAGTTGGTACAGAAGTCCGCCCCCCTTCTGGCACACACACGCGCACGCGTAAAAGAGGTGTACTCACAAGAGAAAAATGACTTCTCTTGTGAAGAAGAGACTTCGCCGGGCAGCGCTCCGCTGTCTCCTCTGCCCACTTTCGACAAGAACATCCGGTGGCCTTATCCTCTGGAACGCATCATGAGTTGTGCCACCTCCGATGCCCAGAGCGACGTCCTGTTGCTGGGAACACTCAACGTACTGGGAGCCACCATGGGACCGCACGTCCAGTGCGCATACGGAGGAAAGATGATATCGCCCTGCATGCAGACTTTCACTTCGGCCAACTCCGCATCCGGAAAAGGAGTCCTGTCGCTGGTACGCCTGCTGGTAGAACCTTTTCACGATGAGATACGCAAGCAGGTGGCAGAAAGAATGGCATGCTACCAACGCGACAAGGCAAAGTACGACGCACTGGGAAAAGAACGGGCGAAAGCTGAGGTTCCTACACTGCCGCCCAACAAAATGTTCCTCATCCCAGGAAACAACACGGGAACGGGCATCCTGCAAAATCTGATGGACTCTGATGGCATCGGACTGATATGCGAAAACGAAGCCGACACCATATCCTCCGCCATCGGCTCGGACTACGGACACTGGAGCGATACCCTGCGAAAGGCTTTCGACCATGAACGGGTGGACTACAACCGGCGCACCGACAGAGAATACCGGGAAGTAAAAAAAACGTATCTCTCAGTACTCATATCCGGCACTCCCTCACAAGTGAAGTCACTGATACCCAGTGCCGAAAACGGGCTTTTCTCACGACAGATTTTCTACTACATGCCCTCCATACGACAATGGCAAAACCAGTTCGACCGAAACGACCGAAATCTGGAAGAACCCTTCACCAAGATGGGGGTGGAATGGAAAGAAAAGCTGAAAAACATCTATATGGGAGGAATTTTCACCCTACACCTCTCCGACGGCCAGAAAGAGGAATTCAACCGGCTGTTCTCCCACCTCTTCACCCGCTCCGAACTGACAAACGGCAGCGAAATGTCGGGCAGCGTGGCACGTCTGGCTATCAACATCTGCCGCATCATGGAAGTGGTGGCCATGCTGCGTATGCTTGAAAGTGGAGATATAGCCACGTCACCACACCTTTCGCCCGACCCCGGCACTTCTGCCGATAATCTGAAAGACCACATCGTAAGCTTATGGGACCTCGACATCACTGAAGATGATTTCCACGCCGTGCTGTCGATGGCCGAATGTCTATATCGCCACGCCACCCATATCCTTTCCTTCCTGCCCGCCACCGAAGTAACCCGTCGGGGCAATGCCGACCGGGACGCACTGGTGCAGTGCATGAAAAAGAGATTTACACGGATTGAATTCCTGCAAAAGGCTGAAGAGATGGGCATAAAAAACGCCACCGCTTCAACTTGGCTGAAACGAATGCTGAAAAACGGGCTGGTAGAGAATATGGATGGAAAAGGAACTTATCAAAAGCCCTGATATAACAACGTGCGCTATAATTATAAAACGCATGCGTGCGCACGTGTGTGTGTGCCAGAAGACCGGTGAACTTCTGTACCAACTGTACCAATCCCCCGTTCTCCTTTGCGCTGCCCAACCTCACCTTTACACCGCTCAAGTCAACCTCTACTACACTCAAGCTCACCTTTACGATGTCCAAGCGTAGCCTCAGGGTTCCCCCAGTGCGCCTACTATCAGGCTCACCTGGGCGGGCGTGTAAGAGCGTGAACGGGGAGAAAGCCCCAGGGCGGACAGACCGTCACGCAAACCGGGATAAAGATCAATCCAATGTTTCAACTTACGGTAAGCAGCCTCCGGACAGAGATCGGGACAATAGAGTTGGGCTAATTCTGTACGCCCATAGGTACGGATTTCAAAAGAGTTCATATCTGATATTCCTGTGTTATATTTCATCAAAGATAGACATAAATCATGACATTATCAAAGATATATATGTAAATAACAGACTAAAACAGACCTCAATCGACTCTAAGAGCCCGAAAGTGACAAACGCCTATACTCTCAGTATTACCTTTGCACAGTTGAGTTCAACATCGTGAATCTTTTAAATTATAATTGTTTAATCATTTAAATTATCTATCAAACTATGATTCGTTACAAAAAGTATCAAGTGACGGGCGAAAACAGCCCGCTGAAAGGTCTCTGGTATGCGCGTCCCGTAATTGAAGAGACTTTCGACATTGAGAGACTTGCCAAACACATGTCCAACCACAATACTCCCTACTCGAGTGGTGTCATCAAGGGAGTGTTGACAGACATGGTTTCCTGCACCAAGGAACTGATTCTGGATGGCAAGAATGTAAAAATGGATGATCTGGCAATTTTCTCCGTAGGGATTGTCAGCCAAAAAGGCGCAAAATCTGCCGCCGACTTCTCATTGGCTAATAACGTAAAGGGGGTGAAACTCCGCGCCCGTGCCACGGGTGAGCTGAGCAATGCTCAGATTAACCTGGAAGGGCAAATGAAGGAGGCTTCCATGTACACCGTGGAAGGCAGCTCATCCGGCAACACTCCCGGCGGTGGTTCCGGAGGAGGCGGTGGGCTCGATGAAAATCCATTGGGATAACCCCCGCGTCCGCATAAATCATAAACTATAAATCTTTATCTCTCATGAACGAAGAAAGAAGGTCAAAAAACGTATGGGGCATTGTCCTCAAAGTAATCATCACCGTAGCCACCGCCATTGCGGGAGCTTTAGGGTTAGGTGCCTGCCAGTAGACATGCGCACGATTACCCTACTCATTATTCATTGCTCGGCCACGCCTCAGGGCGTGGACCTGAGCTTCGAGGATTGCCGCCGCGACCACATTCGCCACCGCAGCTTCAGTGACATCGGCTACCATTTCTACGTGACTCGTGACGGTGAGATTCACCGTGGCCGCCCACCGGAAAAAGTTGGTGCGCATTGCCTCAATCATAACCGGCACTCCATCGGTATCTGTTATGAAGGAGGTTTGGATGCCGACAGTCAGCCATCCGACACTCGCACCTTAGAGCAAAAAGCTTCGCTGCTTGCACTGCTGCGCGAACTGAAGCGCATCTTTCCACACGCTCTGATTGTGGGTCATCATGACCTGAATCTCATGAAACCTTGTCCTTGCTTCAATGCGGAAAGGGAATATAGGGGGCTGTAAAGTCCCCTATATGCTTATTTCAGAGAAATGAGTTCTACAGAAAACAACCCATTTCTTTGGCTTTGAACTTGATAGTTGTTACCTTTGTTCACAAGAATCCATAGTGATAAAATGAAAGAGCAAGAAGAACTGTTAGAAAGTGAGTCCGGGTTGGACATGGAAGAAAATAACTCGTCGACTATTTATCCCAACGCGGAAGTACGGGTGGAAAAAGCACAATTTAGCATTTTGCACCTGCGACGCCTATGTGTGGAACGAAAAGAAATCATCATTTCCCCCGATTTTCAAAGAAATGACGTCTGGAAAGGAAGACAAACATCCGAATTAATAGAATCGATATTAATGGGAATACCCATTCCCATTATGTACCTATTTGAAACCAGAGAAGGAAAGAAACAAGTGGTAGACGGGCGGCAACGCATTGACACAATATTAAGGTTCTTGGACAATGGATTCAGACTGAAAGATTTAAAAATATTGCATAGCCTAAACGGCTCCCTTTTCAAAGAACTGGATCCCAAACTACAAGGCATATTTGAAGACTACCAGTTATTTTTTTATATCATACAGCCCCCAACCCCGGAACGCGTAAAATATGATATCTTTGATAGAGTGAACCGAGGTGGGACACGATTGAACAATCAAGAAATGCGCAACGCCCTATACAGGGGTAACGCCACATTCCTCATTGATGATATCTGCATATCAGACGAATTCAAAAAAGCAACGGGAGAAGGCGTAAGTTCCATCCGAATGCGGGACAGATATATTGTGCTGCGGGCTATAGCTTTTTATTTACTCATGACCAACCAATTACAAACAGCAGATTTAGGTAAACCAATCGAGTATAGAAGTGATATTGATGATTTTCTCGCCAAAGTGATGATATTTATGAATCAACGCATGTCGCAGGAAGAAATAGAGAAACTAAAAGAGAAATTCCTGACTGCATTAAAGAAAATCTATTCATTACTGGGTGAGGACGCATTCCGGTTTGCCGGCATAAACAAACGCCGACCGATAAATATGCCGCTGTTTGAATGCCTTACCTATCTATTTTTGCTTGAATGGGATTGGAATGATGATAAGGAAATCTATTGGAGCATAGAAGATCTGAAAGATTCACTGGATAAAAGCGGCTCTTTTCAGGGAAATGTGGATTCCATTGCCAGTTTAGGGTATAGATACTCACGTATAAATCAATTCTTTAAAGGTCTACAACAATGATACAGAAAGTAATAATTAGTGGGTTAAAAAATATCAAGCGTGAAGAAATGACGTTGAAACCATTAACGTTATTGACCGGTTTAAACTCAACAGGGAAATCAAGTGTGTTGCAAGCTATCTTATTAGTTAACAAAGCTACCACGAAGAATGGCCAAATCTATTTGAACCATGTACTTTCTTCTTTCTCCACCCTTAGAAACATATATGAAAATGCAAAAGAAGTTTTCATCAGTTTGGAAATAAACGAAAACTGCATAGATTATAAATTATCAGAAGAAATAGAAGAAGTAGAAGAGAAAGGTGAGGGATATACCGGATTGGAAATAGAAAAAAATCTCTATTATCTGTCAGCTAATCGTGTTGGTGCAGAGAACTTAGCCCAAATCTCTTCTGCAATTTTCTGCGGTATTAACGGAGACTATTTATTAGGCACTTTTGAAAAGGAAAAGTCGAAACCTTTGCCTGAACCTTTGATAAAAGATGAAAGCTCCTTTACGTTAGCAGCCCAACTCAACTACTGGCAAAGTTATATATTAGGTTTGAAACTTGAGTTGAAAACAGAAAAGCGTAACGATCAGATAGTTGAAGTAAAATATAATAGCGACAATATTCCGGGAATTCTTCCCACGCAATTAGGAGCCGGTGTAAGTTATCTGACTAAAGTGCTTATTCTTTGTTTAAGAGCTGCCCCAGGAGATGTAGTAATGATTGAGAACCCAGAAATACATCTTCATCCTGCCGCCCAATCACGTTTAGGAGAATTTTTCGCTTTTATAGCTAATGCCGATATTCAGCTGATTATAGAAACTCATTGTGATCATTTAATAAATAAATTGCAGTATCTGGTGTTCAAGAAGAAATTTGAATCTGACAAGGCAATTATATATTATAAAAAAGGAATTGTAGACCCGTTTGAGAAAATTCAGTTGAACAAATATGGACGTTTTGAACCAGAATTTCCTGATGGTTTCTTTGATGCCACATTAGCCGAACTTATAGAGATGGAATAAAATGGGAAACTACAGTTTTGTATTGAGTGATGAATTGCAAAAAGAATATTGCAATTTCAAAGAAGGAAAAGTGTGTGACAGAAATCTAATTGAGAATCTTCTGCATTACTACAAACCTTCCATACTGACAAATACCAGTCAGTTAAAAAGAATTGGTAAGGATACCAGCAAACAATTGGAAACGACATTAAGGAAAAGTGGTTTTACAACACAGTCACTCGAAGATTTAGCTCAAAATACAACCTATAAAATAATATTGTGCACTGACAAAGACCATTATCCTTACGTAAACATCAATGGAGATAAAATAGAAAATAACCTAACAGCTTGTTTTTTCAAAAGAGAAAATAGGCAAAAAGCAATAGAACATATTACCGCTTTATGCAGAAAAGCGAAGAATATTTCTATTTATGATAAATATTCTTTTCTGAATGGAGCAAACATCGAACTACTAAAAAGCATTCTTCCTTTAAAAGAATTGTCCATAACCTACGATTCACAATATATAAATGTAGTGGCATTACAGGAATATTGTGCAAAATGGACATTTATAGACCGCACATTGCCCGAATATCACGATCGCTATCTGGTAGTAGACGATAAAATAGAAATCATATTAACCAGTGGATTTGACTATCTGATTAGAAATGAAAAAGAATTCACTTATATCGTTCGCCCTGTTTCAAGACAACGTTTTCTGATGTAAGGAGGAAAGATAGTTAGCTTGGAGATATTTTAAAGAATACCTCCAAGCCCCCAGAAAAACTAAAATAACAATCTGTTACCCTCGCATCAGCAATTCCGGGAATGTAAATCCTTGCATGGTATAGCAGATAAAGAAGATGGTAGCACTAACAATCCACAGAATAAGCAATGTCCATTTCAACCCGGAAACCATGGGCTGCCAATTGAATACCGGACGGAAGATCGCGAAAACAAGGCTAACCAGAGGAATACCCACTACGAGGATACCTGCAATATATAGTACGATGGCTGACAAAGGAGATGTAGGTAATACAAAATCAATAGCCGGGAACCAAGACATCAACGCTGCACCACCACCAATAGCAACTGCAATAGCGGCAAAGAGCAAAGCCACAAATACAATACCGAAAACAAACAGTACCGGACTGCAAATGATAGCCACAATAACCAGACAGATCTTCAGGAACCAGCCGACAATCATTAACAACGTATCACCGGTCCTTTGCATAGAAGTACGAGGTTTATCAGACTTCATATAATCGTTTACATTATTTGAAACTCTCTCAAAACCATCAGTTACAGTCTTTCCAATGTTCTCTACCGTAACAGCTTCGCCGCGCATATTCAACTTTTCAGCCGCTGTACGAGCTTCGGGAATCACTATCCAGCAAATGATATAGATAGGGATCAAGAACTTGAAACCAAAGATTGCGCAAAAAACAAGAATCAAACGGAACCAGGTAGAATCCCAGCCTAAATAAACACTAAGTCCCCCTATCACGCCACCCAGCATTTTATCGTCCGGATTGCGATACAAACGGCGACGGGTTGAAGTATAAGAAGAATTAGTATCACTATTCCAAGAGCCGGAACCATAACCTTCACCGGAAGCAGCATTCTCCTCCGTACCAGTTTCCATCTCTTCAGGTTTACCCATCCGATTGATTACTTCTTCTGCATCGGCTATAGTGATCACCTGAGAGCCAGCAGTCAGCTTCTCTGAAAAAAGTTCAGAGATGCGGAGTTCGATGTCATTTACAATCTCGTCAGCACCGGCTTGTCGTCTAAAGTGCAGTTTCAGATTGCATAGATAGTTATCCAAAAGGCGATAGGCGTCTTCATCAATGTGGAAAACAGTTCCGCCCAGATTTACTGTTAATGTCTTTTTCATTGCTATTCGTTTTTTAAATTTATACTGATACGAGGTTTTTAATATCCTGAATCTAATAGTTGGCTATATGATTCACTGTTTCATTCAACTCACGCCAGGAGATTTCCAACTCTCCAAGAAAAACTTCCCCTTTTGGGGTGAGCTTGTAATATTTACGTGGCGGTCCTTGTGTGGACTCTATCCATTCGTAACTTAACAGATCGTCATTCTTCAGACGAGTGAGCAAGGGGTAAAGCGTTCCTTCCACTACGATTAGCTTGGCTTCTTTAAGTTTCTGGATAATATCCGAAGCGTAGGCCGGTTCTTTGTGAAGCAGTAGCATGATGCAATACTCTAACATGCCCTTACGCATTTGCGACTTTACATTATTTACGTCCATCTCTTATTGGTTTACGATTCGACAATTTTCTATTTTACAGCAAAGATAGCAACTGATTGAAATAGAGCTTTTCTTTGTATGACACAAATATATGCATTATCTTAGTACTATGCAATACAAAGTACCTTGCATTTTATTTAATTAACACTATTATCTATTCACACCTTATTAATAAAGCGCCAAGGGAGAGAATAACATATAAGAGAAAAATGTATCTTTGCGGAAAAGATATAAATACAACGAACTATGTTAACTATCAGAAAAGCAACTACAGCCGATTGTGAGTTGATTCATAAACTTGCATGGCAGATATTTCCGGAGACTTACAAGGATATACTTTCACCGGAGCAAAACGATTATATGATGGAATGGATGTACTCCATAGAGAACATCCGCAAGCAAATGGAAGAAGAAGGGCATGTATATTTCATTGGATGCAAGGACAACGAAGTGTGTGGTTATGTATCTGTGCAACAACAAGGTGAAGACCTATTCCATTTACAGAAAATATATGTACTCCCCTCCTTTCAAGGATCACATTGCGGTAGCTTCTTATTCCATGAAGCCGTCAAATATATCAAGGAAGTACATCCCGGCCCATGCTTGATGGAATTAAATGTGAACCGCAACAACAAAGCGCTGAATTTCTATGAACGCATGGGGATGAGAAAATTGAGGGAAGGGGATTTTCCGATAGGGAACGGATATTATATGAATGACTTTATAATGGGGCTGGAAATCAATTAGAAATTAAAAAAATTAAAGGCTGCGCAGTTCAAAAGAGAACCTTGCGCAGCCTTTATCTTTTTATATTATTCTATCACTATTTTGCCACACGCTCCAGCCATTTCACCATAGAGAGCATAACAATCATTGATGCACCTGTGGCACCTACAAACACCAGCCAGCAAGCCCACATTGGAACAGTGGTATACAGAATACCACCAATAAACAGCAATGAATTACCAACAGCCGTTGCAGCCAGCCAGCAACCCTGCATTAAACCTTGTAAATGCGGTGGAGCTACCTTAGATACGAATGATAGTCCCAGCGGGGAAATAAATAATTCGGCAACCGTCAGGATAAAGTACAAACCTACCATAACCCAAGGAGTAACACGAATAGCACTTACTTCAGCAGCAGACATTGTACCTAATACGTCTTTAGTCGGCAATGTGAATGAGAAAACAGTCAGGAACACATAAGCTAAGGCAGCGATACCCATACCAATAGCAATCTTCATAGGAGTAGAAGGTTCTTTGCCTTTTTTCTTCAATGATCCGAATAACCACATAATAAATGGTGTCAGGAAAACTACAAAGAACGGATTAACACTCTGGAAAATTTCAGCACCTTTTATTTGTGTAAAGCCTAAATCAATATTAATAACACTCAAATCAACATAGTCTCTTGCAAAATAAGTCAGCGAATAACCATTCTGATGGAAAGACAACCAGAAGAAGATCACAACTCCAAACACTGCAAACAAAGCATAAATGCGCTGTTTGATTTCAGTTGCACTCATTGTTATTTCCTCTTTGCTGACAGCCTGATTACTGCCCTTACCTGCTACGGCTTTCTGTGCCGGGTCAGGGAAACGATTCTTATTGATAATATAGATCACCAAAGAAATCAGCATCGCAACAATAGCAGCCATAAATGCATATTGGAAACCACGATTGAAGACATCCAGGTAGCTGTTAGCAAAAACATGAAGATCTGTTACAGCCTGTCCGTCCAAAGTTACACTATTAGAAAGAGTAGTCAGATTCTCCATGGCTTGAGCCGGCATCTTATCTCCTAAATCAATATACTGATGGCAAAGTTCAGGCAACGTTGCATCGTAATCGAAGTTATTCACTTTCAACCACCAGTTTCTTACACCAATTGCAATGAAAGGAGCAAAAAAGCCACCGATATTAATGAACATATAGAAAATCTGGAAACCGGCATCACGCAAATTAGAATATGCAGGATTATCGTACATCTGCCCTACCAATGCCTGAAGGTTGCCTTTGAACAAACCATTACCGAAAGCAATAACTAAAAGTCCGAAGCAAGTCAAGGTTAAATAAAGTGCCATACTGGGAACAGGCGTCGGAGTAGGTATAGCTATTATCAAATAACCAATAGCCATTAAAACCAAGCCTGCCAGAATAGTACCTTTAAAGTTTTTAGTTTTATCCGCAATCAGACCGCCTGCCAATGCCAATATATAAATTGATGCATAAAAAGCAGAATAAATATATCCGGTCACAGTTTCGGACAAACCGAATTTCGCAGAGATAAACAGAGTAAGGACTGCCATCATAATGTAAAACCCGAAACGTTCGCCCATATTGGCGAGTGCTGCGGCGACCAGACCTTTAGGATGTTTGTTGAACATAGATATAAGTTTTTAAATTAGTAATTAGATTGATTTTCGTTTATTAAATGCAAATATATACATTTTGCTGAAATAACCTGTAAAAAAGTGAAATTAGTCATGAAAAAGGATGCAAACTTCAGCATGAACCTCCTTAATTAAATCATTTGGATCAAGTTTAAGTTGCAGGCCACGCTGACCTGCGCTTATGTAGATATAAGGATAATTTAGACAAGATTCATGAATGTATGTAGGAAAAGGTTTCTTCATGCCGATAGGAGTACATCCACCACGAATATATCCCGTCAAAGGAAGTAATTCTTTCATCGGAATAAGATCACACTTCTTATTACCGGAAGCCTTAGCCGCCAATTTTAAATCTACCTCATGCTCACCGGGGATGACACATACGAAATAGCCATTCTTATCGCCATGCAGGACAAGGGTTTTGAATACCTGTTCGATATTCTCCCCCAAACTGTCCGCCACATGAATAGCGCTTAAATCGTTTTCATCCACTTCATAGGGAATGAGTTCGTATGGTATTTTGGCTTTATCCAAAAGCCTCGCCGCATTCGTTTTATTGATTTTCATAATTTATCCTTTCAATTCTTCTTTAAGGAATTTAGGAGTATATCCCTTCTTACTTTTCGCCACTTCTTCCGGTGTGCCACAACTAAGGAGTTGCCCCCCACCCTTACCACCGTCAGGTCCCATATCAATGATGTAATCTGCCATTTTGATGACATCAAGATTATGCTCGATGACAATAACCGTATTGCCTTTATCCACTAATTTATTAAGTACATTCATCAGTACACGAATGTCCTCGAAGTGAAGTCCGGTAGTAGGCTCATCAAGGATATAAAGGGTTTTTCCCGTATCTCGCTTGGAAAGTTCCGTAGCCAATTTCACACGTTGGCTTTCGCCGCCGGAAAGTGTGGTGGAAGATTGTCCCAACTTTATATATCCCAGACCGACTTCCTGTATCACCTTAATCTTATTCAGAATCTGCGGCACATTTTCAAAGAACTCCACCGCACGGTTAATGGTCATATCCAGTACATCAGCAATGGATTTTCCCTTGAAGCGCACTTCCAATGTCTCACGATTATAGCGTTTGCCGTGACAGACTTCACAGGGTACATATACATCGGGCAGGAAGTTCATTTCAATTGTTTTGTAACCATTTCCCTGGCACGCTTCACAACGTCCGCCACTTACATTAAAGGAGAAGCGCCCCGGTTTATAACCGCGTATCTTGGCTTCCGGTAATCCTACAAACAAATTACGAATATCAGAAAAGACTCCCGTATAAGTGGCCGGATTAGAACGCGGCGTACGCCCCAACGGAGACTGATCCACATTTACCACCTTATCGATGTTTTCCAATCCTTCGATGCTATCGTATTCCAGAGGATCCTGAAGCGAGCGATAGAACTTCTGCGAAAGAATAGGTTGCAATGTTTCGTTGATAAGCGTAGATTTTCCGCTGCCGGATACACCGGTGACACAGATCAACTTACCAAGAGGAAACTCCACATCCACCCCTTTCAGGTTATTCCCCCGTGCACCACGCAGCCAAAGGCTATGTCCATTACCTTCACGACGTTTTTGGGGTATTTCTATCTCACGTTCACCATTGAGATATTGCGATGTCAGCGTATGCGTCTCCAACATTTCCTTTGGAGTTCCTGCAAAAACAACCTCACCACCCAAGCGTCCGGCTTTCGGTCCCATATCAATCACATAATCGGCAGCCATCATCATATCCTTATCATGCTCCACAACAATGACGGAGTTACCGATATCCCTCAGCTCTTTCAGAGAATGAATTAGCCGCTGGTTATCCCGCTGATGCAAGCCAATACTCGGCTCATCAAGAATATAAAGCACATTCACCAATTGCGAACCGATTTGAGTAGCCAAACGGATACGCTGGCTCTCACCGCCGGAAAGGGTTACAGAACCACGGTCAAGAGCAAGGTAATCCAGTCCCACATCCAACAGGAATTTCAAACGGGTGCGGATTTCTTTCAATATCTCGACAGCAATTTGTTTCTGTTTATTATCCAGATACTGATCGACATTCATCAACCAGTCGTAAAGCTCATTGATATCCATACAAGACAGTTCATAAATATTCTTATCATGGATACGGAAATGAAGGGCTTCTTTATTCAACCTCGCTCCTTTACATTCAGGGCATACAGCAGTCTTAGCAAATTGTTCCGCCCACTTTTGCGCAGTAGCGGAAGCATCCTTTTCCTGTAACATCTGAATATACTTCACTACTCCCTCAAACGTTACAAAGTAATCGGAGGAAGTGCCGATAAGGGAGCTTTTAATCTTAATACGTTCATCCGAACCGTAGAGAATTTCATCAATGGCTTCATCCGGCAATTCCTTAACAGGAGTCTTCAGGGTAGCTTCATATTTTTCCAATAAAGCGGCAATCTGCCAGAAAATCATGCTATTCTTGTACTTACCTAATGGAATGACAGCTCCTTCGTATATAGAAAGTTCCCGATCCGGAATCACTTTTTCCACATCAATCTGATTCACAACTCCCAATCCCTTACATTTAGGGCAAGCACCTTGCGGAGAGTTGAATGAAAAATTGTGGGGTGCCGGCTCACGGTAGGACAACCCGGTAACAGGACACATCAACCGCTTACTATAGTGACGAACATTTTCGGATTGCAAATCAAGTATCATCAACAAGCCGTCACCTTGCTGCATCGCGGTAGCCACACTGTTTTTCAGACGAACATCATCTTTATCCGTCACAACCAGCTTATCAATAACCACTTCTATATCATGATTCTTATAGCGGTCCAGCTTCATGCCGGGTAATGCCTCCCTGATTTCACCGTCTACACGAACATAGAGATACCCTTTCTTACGCACCTGTTCGAACAGTTCTTTATAATGCCCCTTACGAGTACGGACTAATGGAGCCAGAATATAAATTTTCTTGCCTTTATAATCATTCAGGATCAAATCAAGGATTTGCTCTTCAGTGTATTTTACCATTCTTTCACCCGAAAGATAAGAATAAGCTATACCGGCACGTGCATAAAGCAAACGTAAATAATCATAAATTTCCGTTGTAGTGCCGACTGTAGAGCGGGGATTCTTATTCGTCGTTTTTTGTTCAATAGAAATAACCGGACTCAATCCCGTAATCTTATCGACATCGGGACGCTCCAGATTTCCCAGAAAATTGCGGGCATACGCAGAAAATGTTTCGATATACCGACGCTGTCCTTCGGCAAAAATCGTGTCGAATGCCAAGGACGACTTGCCGCTTCCGCTCAGTCCCGTAATAACGGTAAGGCTGTTACGGGGAATTTCCGCATCGATATTTTTTAGATTGTGCACGCGCGCACCATATACATTGATGTATTCTGTTTCTTCTGTCATTTATCTTAATATATTAATATCACTTTTAATCTTGTAATTAACTCCATCTGCTCCCTCCGCTTCTACCACTATAAAATAAACACCTTCAGGGACATTCTTTCCATGCGCAGTACCATCCCATCCTGCATCAATATTCTGCAATCCCCAGCGGTAAAGTTCCTGTCCCCAACGATTGAAAACATACGCATTGAAGCGAACCAGCGACTTGTGCTTTACACGAAACACATCATTCACTCCGTCGCCATTAGGCGAAAAAGCATTCGGCACTTTAAGCTCCGATTCAGTAATGCGGATCATAAAAGTACCGGAAATATTCGTTTCTTCCGTCTCAATATCCGTTATAATCAGACGGACATAAAACATACCTGACTCCTGAAAACTATAAATAGTTTCAGCATCAAAACGTGTCAGAAAGATATCGTTGAAAGCAGCGTCGCGAGAAAAATTCCACTCATAACGCAGATTTACCGTTTCGTCCGATTCTCCTCCGGAATCTTCGTCTCTCCACACGAATCGGAATTCAAGAGGAGCAGCACCGGTATATGTATCATCTGGCGAAATGGTAACTTTCTCTTCAGGAATTGCTCCGTTTTCAGAAAGCAAGATTGCCACGGGAGACATATCCAACAGTTCTGTCTTTCCCCCGTCAGCCCACACCGGTAAATATCCAAGCAGCAACATTGCTGCACAACCGATATATGAAAACAATCCGCATCGCATAATACCTGCAAAAATAACGGTTTCCAAGCGAATATCAGCGGATACATCGGATTTTTCAGTTTTAAAATGCACAATATTATTTCTTAACGCATTCCTTTCGTTAATTTTAGGCAAAATTCTTACCTTTGCAGCTACTTTGGGAAATTGTAAACGTAAACCAACGATATCGAATGAGAACGATTAACCGGATTTTCTGCTCCTTGCTGCTTGCCGGTGCATGCAGTCTCGGAGCTATTGCGCAAGAGAACCAGTCATATTTTCTGCATACCATTGAAAAAGGGCAAAGCCTTTATTCCATATCCAGTATGTATGGTGTCACACAGTCGGACATCGTGAAGTTGAATCCAGGAAGCGATGAAAAAATATTTGTAGGACGCACTCTCCGTATTCCACGGACAGCTGCCAATACTCAGACAGAGACCTTTCACACCATAGCACAAGGCGAGACGCTCTATCGGCTAACCGTCAAGTACGGTGTGTCTGCCAAAGCCATTTGTGATGCCAATCCCGGACTGAGTGCGGAAAACTTCCGCATCGGGCAGGTAATACGCATACCTTCTGCCAGCGAAACCGATGTGGTCACCACTGAAAATGTTACAGAGGTTGCCATCCCCACTATCCAAGGCCCCGTACAATCACGTTGCCGGGATATGCATAAGGTAAAACGGAAAGAAACCGTATACAGCATCAGTCGTGAATATGGCATCTCAGAGGCAGAATTAATAGCTGCCAACCCTGAATTGCAAGGTGAAGATAAGATTAAAAAAGGTACTTTCCTATGTATCCCTTATCCTACCGCACAAGTAGAGAAACCCGCGCAACCACAGGTAGCACCCAGCAACAGTGAATTATTCAGCGAAAATAAAAAAGAAACAGAACGCTTCAGCACTATCAAAGCCGCTCTTATCCTTCCTTTCCTGGATGTTTCCAAAAGTGAAGCGGCACGCATGGTAGAATACTACGAAGGATTCCTCATGGCCGTAGACAGTTTGAAACGCAGTGGAGTTTCCATTGATCTATACACTTACAACTCAGGACCTGAGAATGCGTCTCTGAACTCCATTCTTTCCAAAAAAGAAATGAAAGATATGGATATTATCTTTGGGCCGTTACACCAGCAGCAAGTCAAACCTTTGGCAGATTTTGCACAGAAGAATGATATCCGACTGGTAGTACCGTTTACCTCCAAAGACAATAACGTATTCCGCAATCCGTCCATTTATCAGATTAATACTCCTCAATCATACCTTTATTCTGAAGTGTACGATCACTTTGTACGTCAGTTCCCGAATGCTAACGTAATCTTTATAGAAGCCAGCACGGGCACAAAAGATAAAGTAGAATTTATCAAAGGTCTGAAAGACGAACTGAAAAACCGCTCCATTCCTATGAAATCATTGAAAGAGGATGCAACGGTAGAATCTCTGAAAACAGTATTACGTACCGACCGGGAAAATATATTCATTCCCACTTCGGGAAACAATATGACTTTGATAAAGATACTTCCCCAATTGACTTTGTTGGTTCGCGATAATCCGGAAAACAATATTCATTTGTTCGGTTATCCGGAATGGCAAACTTATACAAAAGATCACTTGGAAGCATTCTTCGAACTGGATACTTACTTCTATTCATCATTCTATACCAACAACCTGTTACCTGCCGCCATCAATTTCACGAAGAGTTATCGCAGATGGTACGGTAAGGAAATGGACGAACGCTATCCCAAATTCGGAATGTTGGGCTTCGATACCGGCTATTTCTTCCTGAAAGGTCTGTCGCGTTATGGTTCTGAATTAGAAAAGAACATGCAACTCATGGATCTGGTGCCTATCCAGACCGGATTCAAATTCCAACGTGTAAACAATTGGGGTGGATTCATCAACAAGAAAGTATTCTTTGTACGTTTCACCAAAAATTATGAGTTGGTAAAACTGGATTATGATTGATTACAGAAGTTTTAAATCCAAAGACAATGAAGATGAAAAATAGTATAGGGGCTGTCTTGTTGCTTGCCGCATGGGCTTTGCCCAGTCATGCACAGATTGGCGAACAACGCCAGAATTTTGCAGTAGGCTTCAACGGCGGTATCAATATCAATAGCGTCAGCTTCTCTCCTACGGTCCGGCAAAAAAGCCTGATGGGTATCAACGGAGGCTTAACAGCACGCTATATCTCCGAGAAATACTTCAGCATGATTTGTGGTGCACAAGTCGAACTGAACTTTTCTCAACATGGTTGGAGTGAATTCGATGAAGATCACCCCGAACTGGAATATATACGCAAGATGAATTATGTAGAAATACCGCTTCTGGCACATCTGGCATTCGGCAGAGACCGTGGAGTGCAGTTTTTCGTTCATGCAGGTCCGCAAATAGGCTTTTTTATCAGTGATACCAGGAAGAAGAATGACGCATGGAACAACTATACCTCTACTCCTGAGCAACACGATAAGAATGTAGAAAACAAATTCGATTATGGTATTACCGGTGGTGCCGGATTGGAACTACGTACCAAAGCCGGTAATTTCCTTGTAGAGGGCAGGTACTACTACGCCCTGTCCGACTTCTACAAAAGCACCAAGAAAGACTATTTCTCCCGTTCAGCACACGGCACTATAGTAGCGAAAATAACCTATCTGTTTGATCTCAAAAAATAAATTACCTAATACGGAAGAATAAATTACTCAATACAGAAAAAGAAATTCCCCAATACAAGATAAAAGAAACGTCCCGAGACTTCTGTACGAAATCCCGGGACGTTTCTCTTTTATCTGCTTTCTCTTATTTTCTCAATCTGAAACTATCCGCTGCTTTCACCATTACTTCATCACGATAAATAGCGCGGAAAGACAAATAATTCAAAACAATAGAAATCGCGGGGAGACAAAGCGCCCAACCTAATTGGAAAGACATTGCATCCAAATCATCTTTCAACATAAACATAAATACGAAAAATGCCGCATAATATCCAATCAATAAAATACTGTTGAATACCGTCATACGAACTTGCAACATCCGGTTACGAAACAGGAAAATAGTACAGAATGCCACAACAGTACTCAAAAACAAAATTCCAAATAATCCCCATGTAGATTGAAAGGCATCACTTGCCAACGTCACACCCAATGGCTTAAAAACAAATGCAGTAACTCCATCCGAAGCTATAAATTGCCCTACCGGCAAACACATAGCCGCTATCAGCAAGCCTGTCACAATCAATAAATAGACAGATTGAATTCGTTGTATCATAGTTCTTTTTCTTTGTTAAAGCAACAAAGGTGTGCCTAAGTAAACTTTACTCGGGCACACCTTTGCAGTAATTTCATTTACTGTAATTTTTCTTTTTCTTTAGCCGGGTTACGATAGTAGATCTTACCTTCAACGTACTCTTGCGTTGCGATCAATGTCGGCTTCGGCAATTTCTCATAATAGCGTGAAATTTCAATCTGCTCCCGATTTTCGAATACCTCTTCCAGGTTGTCATTATAGGAAGCAAACTCTGACAGCTTCTTGGAAAGATCACTTTTGATTTCCACACTGATCTGATTTGCACGCTTACCTATAATAGATACGGTTTCGTACACGTTACCGGTATCTGCACACAACTCCATCATGTCACGGGTAACCGTGCTGCTGGGAGCATTAGTTTTCTTGTAATCCATAAATATCTAAATTAATATTATCCTAACTCTGTTTATCTTCATTCAATATCTTCTCTGAATCTTTAAAGATTCTATCGGCTTCCTTCATATATTTACTTTCAGGAAACTCGTTCTTGAAAGCGTAATATTCATCCACCGTTTCACGATAACGCTCTGCTCTCTTATCTTCCACACTATATATGGCCATTTCATATTTGGCACGCAAGATAAGAATAGAGAGGTCTTCGCGAAGGTTTGTATAAGGATAGTCCTTCAAAGCGTTTTGCGCAGTAATTACACAAGACTGATAATTGTTTCCCAGGTAATTACCCAAGTTATAGTACAATTTGGCTGAAAGATATTCTTTCATCACCAATTTATCCTGCAACTTAAATATCATATCCTGAGCTTCTTCCTTCTTTGAACTTTGCGGGAAGTACTCCATGAACATTTGTAATTGCTGAATAGCGGCATAAGTACCAGACTGGTCAAGACGGGGTTCAGGGGTATCCAGATACAATGCTTTTCCTGCATGGAAACGTGCCAGTTCGGTAAACGTACCGCGAGGATATACATTAAAATATTGAACGAATGTTTGGGCGGCTGTCTGATAGTCTTTCTGATTATAATAGCTCATACCCAGCATATAGAGGGATTCCTCTGCCTTGTCCGTACCCTTAAGGATAGCAATTAACTCATTAAGCAATGTTGCAGCACGATTATACTGTCCTTTTGCGAAGTAGTTCTTTGCCGCCTCATACTTATACTCATAGTCGGTGCTCTTTAACAGCTTATTGTATTCTCCACACGAGGAGAGCAACACTGCCGCAAGCAAAGTTATTAAGATATTCTTCTTCATTCTTAGCTTTTCAAATAATGTGCAAAGATAAAGGTTCGCACCGAATAAACCAATGATACGAACCTTAATTTTTCAAAAACCAGGAAATGACCGACAAACGCCAATCAATTCACGACGAACCGGGATAATGAACAGTCTGAAAAAACAGTCATTACAATTTATACAAATCGCTCGCCGCAAGCAAATCTACTTTCTTTTCAGTCAGTACACGAATACAGTTTTCCATATCGTTGGGACGAATAATGACATTCGCCGTTTCACCATTGGCAAATGAATACATATATTCAATGAAAACACCCTCATCGGACAGAAAACGCAGGACTTTTGACAGCGAACCCGGAATATTAGGACAATTAATGCCCACCACATCCGTCACATTCACAGCAAAATGATTATCTTTTAAAGCTTTATATGCCTTATCCGGTTCAGATACAATACCACGAAGAATACCAAAATCAGCATTCTCGGCAATACAGAGAGCGGAAAGATTGACACCTTCTTTCGCAAGCACTTCAGTCACTTCTGTCAGACGACCGGACTTATTCTCAAGGAAAATAGAAAGTTGTTTTGCTACCATAAGTTTAAATATTAAAATATGAAGTATTAAATATGAAGTATGAAATATTAAATATGAAGTATTAAATATGAAGTATTAAGTATGAGGTATTAAGCGTTTAGCATGAAGTATTAGCACTCGCGAAGTAGTGATTTATACTTAATACTTAATACCTAATACTTCATATTTAGCCCTTCATATTTTTACAGTTTCCGATTATCAATCACACGTTTAGCTTTACCCACACTACGTTCGATGCTGCGAGGTTCTACCAAACGGACATCCACACCCAGTCCCAGAACACTTTGAAGACGACCGGCCAATTTTTTCTTTAATGCCAGCATCTTGTTGATTTCATCAGAGTAGTATTCCGGACGCACTTCAACCTGTAATTCCATGGTATCGGTATTATTCTTACGATCCACGATCAAAAGATAATGCGGTTCAAATTCCTCCATTTCAAGGATGACAGACTCTATCTGAGTCGGGAATACATTGACACCACGGATAATGAGCATATCATCACTACGGCCAAGAATACGATCCATACGAACCAGCGTACGTCCACAAGTACATTTGTCATAATGCAAGGCAGTAAGATCCTTAGTACGGTAACGCAACAGGGGCATACCTTCTTTGGTCAGATGGGTGAATACAAGTTCGCCTGTCTCACCGGGAGCAGCCGGTTCCAAGGTATTCGGATTGATAATTTCAGGGAAGTAATGGTCTTCGTTAAGGTGAGTGCCATGCTGGCATTCACACTCATAACCTACACCGGGACCAGCTATCTCACTCAATCCATAGATGTCATAGGCTTTAATGCCCAGTTTTTCTTCAATCTCATTACGCATATTCTCTGTCCAGGGTTCTGCACCGAAAGCTCCTATTTTCAGTTTGAATTCTTCGCGGGGCAAACCGGAATCTTTAATAGCATCCGCCAGATAGAGAGCATAAGATGGCGTACAACAAAGTACCGTAGAACCAAAATCATGCATTAAAGTAATTTGCTTTTCCGTGTTTCCGCTTGACATCGGAATTACGGAAGCACCTATATTTTCAGCGCCTGCATGAGCACCCAGCCCGCCTGTAAACAAGCCATACCCGTAGGCTACATGAAAAAAGTCGGAACTATCCGCACCATAAGCCGTAAAAGCACGCGAAAGACATTCTGCCCAAGACGAAAGGTCCTTGCGGGTATATCCCACTACGGTAGGCTTTCCTGTAGTACCGGACGAGGCATGAATACGTACGATCTGGCTCATAGGTACGGCACAAAGTCCGAAAGGATAATTATCGCGCAAGTCATATTTGGTAGTAAAAGGGAGTTTCACGATATCATCTATACTATTAATATCGTCCGGGGTGATTCCCAGTTCCTGCATTTTCTTACGGTAGAAAGGAGTGTTGTGATAAACACGCTCCACGATCTTTTTGAGGCGAATGCTTTGGATTTTACGGAGGCTTTCACGATCCATACATTCGATGCTTTCATTCCAAATCATGTCTTTGTTGTATTACATTGATGGTTATTATTAATTCTTATTTCCTGCAAAGGAATAAAAAAATTTTGTTTATCTCAAGTATTTTCCCGAATATTGCCGACCATAAGGAGAGAAAATGAATAAATTTGAATTAACATCCGCCTATAAGCCCACCGGTGATCAGCCGGAAGCTATTGCAGAGCTCACTGAGGGCGTACTTCAGGGAGTTCCGGCACAAACTTTACTTGGTGTCACCGGTTCGGGAAAGACGTTCACCATAGCCAATGTTATTGCTAACATCAATAAACCAACGTTAATATTAAGCCATAATAAAACGTTGGCCGCACAACTTTACAGTGAATTTAAGTCTTTCTTCCCCAATAATGCCGTAGAATACTACGTTTCTTATTATGATTATTATCAGCCGGAAGCTTATCTTCCGTCTTCTGATACCTATATAGAAAAGGACCTTGCCATCAATGATGAAATAGACAAGCTGCGCCTTGCCGCCACTTCTTCCCTACTCTCGGGCCGGAAAGATGTAGTGGTCGTGTCTTCCGTATCCTGCATCTATGGTATGGGAAATCCGTCCGACTTCTATAACAATGTGATAGAAGTACAGCAAGGAAAGGCATTCAGCCGGAACGTTTTCCTACGCCGTTTGGTGGACAGTCTTTATGTACGCAATGACATTGACCTGAATCGTGGTAACTTCCGTGTGAAAGGAGATACGGTAGACATTTATCTGGCGTATGCCGATAATCTGCTGCGTATCATTTTCTGGGGGGATGACGTAGACAGCATCGAAGAAGTAGATCCGATAAGCGGTGTTACCATCGCCCGCTTTGATGCATATAAGATATATCCCGCCAATCTGTTCATGACCACCAAGGAAGCCACTCTGCGAGCCATTCATGAAATTGAAGACGACTTGCACAAGCAAGTGCAATGGTTTGAAAATGAAGGACGTCCCTTTGAAGCGAAACGTCTTCAGGAGCGGGTTACCTATGATATGGAAATGATACGCGAATTAGGGCACTGTTCAGGCATAGAAAACTATTCGCGCTATTTCGATGGGCGTAAGGCCGGTAGTCGTCCTTACTGTTTATTGGATTTCTTCCCGGAAGATTTTCTGATTGTCATTGATGAAAGCCACGTAAGTGTACCGCAGATTCGAGCCATGTATGGGGGCGACCGTGCACGTAAAATAAACCTTGTGGAATATGGTTTCCGTCTTCCGGCCGCCATGGACAATCGTCCGTTGAAGTTCGAAGAATTTGCGGAAATGGCAAAACAAGTGATTTATGTGAGTGCGACACCTGCCGACTATGAACTTATCCAGTCGGAAGGTATAGTTGTGGAACAAGTAATTCGTCCTACCGGATTGTTAGATCCTATAATCGAAGTACGTCCCAGCCATAACCAGATAGATGATCTCATGGAGGAAATCCAGATACGGATCGAGAAGAACGAACGCACACTGGTAACAACACTTACCAAGAGAATGGCGGAAGAGTTAACAGAATTCTTACTGAATAACGATGTGAAGTGTAACTACATCCACAGTGATGTAGATACCTTGGAGCGCGTAAAGATTATGAGTGATTTGCGTGAAGGCATCTATGACGTCCTTATCGGTGTCAACCTGCTGCGTGAAGGGCTGGATTTACCGGAAGTGTCACTTGTAGCCATTCTTGATGCAGATAAGGAAGGTTTCCTACGCTCTCACCGCTCGCTGACTCAGACTGCCGGACGTGCCGCCCGAAATGTAAACGGAATGGTCATCATGTATGCCGACCGTATCACCGATAGTATGCGACTGACGATTGATGAAACGAACCGTCGCCGCGAAAAGCAGTTGAAATATAATGAAGAACATGGCATTACACCTCAACAAATCAAGAAAGGGAAGAATCTGAATGTATTTGCATCAAATGCTCCAACAGAAGACAGTTATATCGAAAAAGGAGCGACGATCACTCCCCGCCCCTACATCGAACAAGAAAGCTCTGCCCATATTGCCGCCGATCCGATTGTACAATACATGTCTCGCCCGCAATTGGAAAAGAGCATCGAACGTACCAGAAAGCTTATGCAGGAAGCTGCCAAGAAGCTTGACTTCATTGAAGCGGCACAATATCGTGACGAATTACTGAAAATGGAAGATATGCTGAAAGAAAAAGTCTAATACCACTTTTCTTAAAATAGTCCCCGCCTTTTCTTAAAATAAATAGAGAAAGCGGGGGTTTCCACTAATAAGTGTTATTAAACATACTTTTTTTCTTGGATAATTTGCAGTTATCCTGAAAGTACGTATCTTTGCACTGTGTTTTTCATAGTATTAGATTTAAGGTTAACAAAGGTTGGAGTACAGCGGTACTCCTTTTTTTATACCCATACATCAGCAAAAGAAGAGAAACCGGGGCAGTAGAAATTTCTTATCGCCTCGCCTATGCACACAGAAAAGACTTTTATCCACGTACCGATCTGGGCTGAACAGTAACACGCCCAAAAAGATCCTGGTAAACAGATATTGCCGGTTTGAGGGAATGGAATATAGAATAAGGCTTCATTGGATAAGATCAGAGACTCAAAGTACCTGATAGGAAGATTTCGGCCAGTTTTGCCTGATATAATCAACTTTACTATCTTCCGTCACCAGATAATCAATGTCTCCTAAAGAAGCAACGCTATAGGCTTCAGCCGTATTCAACTTATGGCTGTCCGCCAGTATAATCCTCTTTTGCGCACGTTCCATCATGAGGCGTTTCATCATAGCCTCTTCCCTATCCGGTCCGGTAAGTCCTTGATGGGGATGTACATTGCTGATACCCAGCACCAGCCAATCCGGCCGTATAGTCTGCAACGCCTGGAAAACAGAGACTCCTACTGTCACTTGAGAAGAAGGAAATACTTTTCCGCCAAGGAAAATCAATTCCAGATTAGGATGGTGCATCAAGACATTTACAATAGGAAAACTGTTGGTATAAATGCTTAATTCTGCATCTACAGGAATCTGTCGGGCTACTTCCAGATTGGATGTACCACCATCCATCAACACAATATCTCCGGGACTGAACAATGGAATCACCTTAGTTGCCATCTGCTGCTTTCCTGCTATCCCCGTATTCAGCCTATCGGTAAATTCTACCGGAATACCTGACCGGGCAATGGCACCTCCATGTACCTTGGTCAATAAACCAAGCTCATCCAATTCTGCCAGATCTCGCCGTAAAGTATCATCCGACACTCCCAGTTCTGAACTTAATGCGGTAATATAGATCCGATAATTCTGATTTATGCGGTTTAAAATGTACTGATGTCTTTCTTCTTTAAGCATATCTCCATGTGTTTAAACATTGCATATTACCGCAAATATACTTATATTTAAGCATGAAAACAATAATTACTGAGCGATTATTTGAAATTATGCGGAGTTTTGCAATTTACAAAACAGATAATATCTAAAAACCGCAAGTACAAGAAAACCCCGCATAGTAGTAAAATAAACAATAGCTCACTTTCTATAAGAAAAACGGATGTTTAACCATTAATAAAACTTAAAAGTATGAGACAACAGATCTTAGTAGACATGGATGGAGTATTGGCAGATGTCTATGCCCAGTTGATCATTTTTGAATACAGGGATTCAGGGATCAAACTGAACATTGAAAACATGTATGGAAAAACTGAACCGGAAGCTTTTCCTTCTTTCGAGAAGCATGTGAGAAGTAAAGGCTTCTTCAGAACAGCCCCTCTTATTCCCGGAAGCATAGAGGGTTTGAAATATCTGAATAAAAAATACAACGTGCTGATTGTATCTTCAGCCACCGAGTTCCCACAAAGTCTGAATGAAAAGCAAGAATGGCTGAGCGAACATTTTCCATTCATCACGTGGGAACAAATGATATTTTGCGGTCGCAAGGATAACATCAGAGGAAACATCATGATTGATGATCATCCCAAGAACCTCTCCACATTCGATGGGGAACGGTATTTATTTACACAGCCACATAATATGTGTGTGCCGGACCGTAACTATCACAGGGTATCGGGTTGGAAAGATATTATCAGGTTGCTATAGGGGCAATCATGATAGAAAGTGAACCGATTTCGTAGAGCTTATGAGATTGAAGTATCGCAATATTGAGTAGGCAGACTATCAGTATATGATAAAACACTATCAATTCATCTTATCGGAATTGCCTATCTTTGCCGCACTTATCAATATTCAGAAATCTAAAAAGAAGAAAAACATGAGCATCAGAAAACGAATGAATGTGTTGTTTGGAACGTTGCTGCTGACCGGCAGCCTGTTTTCACAAAATGTATGCGTATCTACCCCTGAAACCTCCCTGGTAGTCTCGGCACCTGTCGGTGGTGAGCTGAAACATATATACTATGGGAACAGGCTCTCGGAGGTAGATTTGCAGAATATAAATCTTACAGGAACTCCGGACATGCCTGCTTATCCTGTATATGGACTTAACTGTCCCGGAGAGTCCGCTTTAGCCGTAAAGCATGCCGACGGCAACATGACTTTGCAGATGGAAATCATACAGGTAAAAACGAGCAAGGAAGGAAATGCGGAAATCACTGCCATCGAACTGAAAGACAAGGTATATCCTTTCTATGTAAACGTGTATTATAAAGCCTATCAGGATGCAGATGTCATCGAGACATGGACAGAAATCCGACATCAGGAAAAGAAACCGGTTATACTCAATCAGTTTGCCTCTGCTTTCTTACCTATTCGTCGGGGCGATGTCTGGCTATCTCATCTTTACGGATCATGGGCGAACGAAGGACGTTTGTGTCAAGAGGCATTGGAACCCGGCATGAAGGTAATAAAGAACAAGGATGGGGTACGAAACTCGCACACCTCACATGCCGAAGTCATGTTCTCACTGGATGGAAAGCCACAGGAAAATGCGGGTTGTGTCATTGGCGCCGCCCTCTGTTACAGTGGTAACTACAAACTGCGCATTGATACGCACGACGATGAATATCATCGGTTCTTTGCCGGAATCAATGAGGAAAATTCAGCTTACTCATTAAAGAAAGATGAGATTTTCCGTACTCCCGAACTTGCTTTAACTTACAGTAATGAAGGATTAAGCGGAAGTAGCCGGAACTTCCATCGCTGGGCGCGCCTGCACAAGCTTGCTCATGGTACTGTTCCCCGCAAGATTTTGCTGAATAGTTGGGAAGGTGTCTACTTCGACGTTAACCAGGCGGGTATGGATCAGATGATGAGTGATATCGCTTCCATGGGTGGTGAACTGTTCGTGATGGATGATGGTTGGTTTGGCGACAAATATCCGCGTAAGAATGACAGTTCTTCTCTTGGAGACTGGGTAGTGGATAAGAATAAGTTACCCAATGGCATTGAAGGTCTGCTGAAAGATGCACAAAAGAACGGTGTCAAGTTTGGCATCTGGATAGAGCCGGAAATGGCCAATACAACCAGTGAATTTTATGAGAAACATCCGGACTGGGTGATTAAGGCTCCCGAACGTGACGTGGTGCAGGGACGTGGTGGTACACAAGTAGTGCTGGATCTTGCCAATCCGCAGGTGCAGGAATTTATCTTCAAGATTGTAGATGATCTTATGAGTAACTACCCGGAAATCGACTACATCAAATGGGATGCCAATATGTCCATCTTAAATCATGGTTCCAATTATCTGACGAAAGACAATCAAAGCCACATGTATATTGAATTCCACCGCGGCTTTGAGAAAATATGCCAGCGAATACGCGCTAAATATCCGGACCTTACCATACAGGCTTGCGCCAGCGGCGGCGGTCGTGTCAACTATGGCATCCTGCCCTACTTCGATGAGTTTTGGGTAAGTGATAATACGGACGCTCTGCAACGTATCTATATGCAATGGGGAACTTCGTATTTCTTCCCTGCCATTGCCATGGCATCGCATATCAGTGCCGCTCCCAACCACCAGACTTTCCGCACCATTCCTTTAAAATATCGCATTGACGTAGCGATGAGTGGTCGCCTGGGTATGGAAATACAACCAAAGAATATGACAGAGGAAGAGAAGACACTTTGCAAGAATGCCATCGCTGAATATAAAATGATCCGTCCGGTGGTGCAACTGGGTGATATCTATCGTTTAATGTCTCCGTATGATAAGTTGGGAGTAGCTTCTATGATGTATGTAACGCCCGAAAAGGATAAGTCGGTGTTCTATTGGTGGAAGACAGAACACTTTGTCAACCAGCATCTGCCACGAGTGAAAATGGCAGGACTCGCTCCCGATAAACTTTACAAGGTGCATGAACTGAACCGGATAGATAATGATCCTCTGAGTTTTGAGGGAAAGACATTTAGTGGTGCTTATCTGATGGCGAATGGTTTGGAGATACCTTATAATCATAAGGTGGATTACCATAAGCAGAATGATTATTCAAGCAGAGTGCTCTATCTGGAAGAGGTGAAATAGTATTTATCCATTATAGGAAAGAAAAGAAGGAAAAGAGTGATAAGGTGGTAAGGTGATAGGGTGATAAAGTGGCTGCGCTATATATCACAGAGCGTTATCCCGCTATCACCTTACCACCTTATCACTCTTAGCTCATATCCCTACAGAAGCAAATTAATTCCCCACCAATCCCCCATAATTTCACATTTTTGCGTATGTTTGTACAAAAGTTCAATCCAGCAAATCTACATGGAATTATTAGTATATAAAGCCTCAGCCGGCTCAGGAAAGACATTCACCCTTGCTGTAGAGTATATCAAACACCTGATACTGAATCCAAGGGCTTATCGGCAAATACTGGCCGTAACTTTTACCAATAAAGCTACGGCAGAAATGAAAGAACGTATTCTGCAACAACTTTACGGCATCTGGTTAAGTGACCCGGCATCAGAGCCCTACCTGAACCGCATCCGGGAAGATTTACGACAGAAAAACTTATCTGACTCTGACATCCGTCGGGCAGCAGGAACAGCATTGCAATACATGCTGCATGATTACAGCCGTTTCCGCGTAGAAACCATCGACTCCTTCTTCCAGTCCGTAATGCGCAATCTGGCACGGGAACTGGAACTGAGTCCGAACCTGAATATAGAACTGAACAACGCCGACGTACTGAGCGATGCCGTGGACAGCCTCATTGAAAAACTGACACCTTCCTCCCCTGTCCTGGCTTGGTTGCTGGATTATATCAACGAACGCATTGCCGATGACAAACGCTGGAATGTATCCGATGAGATCAAGCGATTCGGCTGGAACATCTTCGACGAAGGTTACATAGAACGCGGTGAAGGACTCCGGCAACAACTGAAAGAACCGGATATAATCAAACTGTACCGTAATGTGTTGCGGGAAATGGAGACTGAGGCTCTGGAACAAATGAAAAGCTTCTACGACCAGTTCATCGGAGAATTGGAATCACATGCACTCACCGCCGAAGAGCTGAAAGGCGGAACGCGAGGCATAGGCAGTTATTTCCGTAAATTGCGTGACGGACGGTTATCAGACAAAGATGTGCTGAACGCCACTCTGAAGAATAGCTTAGATGACGCAAAGAATTGGGCCACCAAGACTTCGCCCCGAAAGAACGATATCATCCATCTGGCAGAAACAAGTCTGCTCCCTTTATTGCAGGATGCAGAAACATTCAGACCCCGCAACAACAAGACCGTAAACAGTTGCCGGTTATCACTGCAACACCTGAACAAATTGCAATTGCTTGCCCACATTGACGAAGAAGTACGGGAGCTGAACCGCGAACACAACCGTTTCTTGTTGTCAGACACCAACGCCTTGCTCCATAATCTGGTACGGGATGGAGACTCTTCATTCGTATTCGAGAAAATCGGCGCCAATATCCGGAACGTAATGATTGATGAATTCCAGGACACCAGCCGTATGCAATGGGATAACTTCAAAATCTTATTGCTCGAAGGTCTTTCACAAGGAGCCGACAGCTTGATTGTAGGTGACGTGAAACAATCCATTTACCGTTGGCGAAACGGAGACTGGGGAATCCTGAATGCACTGGGTACCAAAGAAACGCCTATTCCCTACCCTGTACGTGTAGAAACTTTAAAAACAAACCGTCGAAGCGAAACAAATATCATCCGTTTTAACAACAGTTTGTTTACGGCCGCAGTGGAGTACCTGAATATGCTCCATCTGAAAGAATTACAGGAAGATTGCCGTCCGTTGCAGCAAGCTTATGCCGACGTGGTACAGGAATCTCCACGAACCGAAGCCAAAGGATACATCAAGGCGACTTTCCTGGAACCGGACGAAGAACACGATTATACGGAACTGACCATCATCTCTTTAGGCGAAGAAGTGCAGAGACTACTGGCTGCCGGTGTAAAATTAAACGATATCACCATCCTCGTTCGCAAGAATAAAAACATTCCTCCCATTGCCGATTACTTCGACAAAACAATGCATCTGCCCATTGTTTCAGACGAAGCTTTCCGTCTGAATGCTTCACAAGCATTGTGCATGTTGATGGATGCTTTACGTTACCTTTCCAATCCTGATGATAAAGTGGCAAGAGCCTCGTTAATTATAAATTACAAATTACAAATTACAAACGAAAACAAAGAAGGGCGGATGGCGAAGGAAGGAGCCTGTGCGCCTGAAACGAAGTGGGACGATATACTAACTTCCCGACCTGAGGATGTATTGCCCGGGGCTTTTGTCAACCGCATAGAGCCTCTTCGTCTAATGCCGCTATACGAATTACTGGAAGAACTGTTCAGCCTGTTTGAGATGAACCGGATCAAAGAACAGGATGCATATCTCTTTTCTTTTTTCGATGCCGTGACGGAATACTTGCAAAACAACTCATCGGATCTGGATGTATTTATCCGCTATTGGGACGAAACCTTATGCAACAAAACAATCCCCAGCGGAGAAATGGATGGTATTCGTATCCTTTCCATTCACAAGTCAAAAGGGCTGGAATTCCATACCGTCTTAATCCCCTTCTGCGACTGGAAGTTGGAAAATGAGACCAATAATCAATTAATATGGTGCTCACCTTCCGAATCACCATTCAGCGCGCTCGACATTGTTCCGGTCAATTATTCCTCTACCATGGCAGAATCAGTATACAGGCAAGAGTATCTTAACGAGCGTCTGCAACTTTGGGTGGATAACCTGAATCTGCTCTATGTAGCATTTACCCGTGCCGGAAAGAATCTCATCCTTTGGAGTAAAAAAGGCCAGAAAGGAACAATGTCCGAACTGCTTGCCAATGCACTGCCACACGTAGCCGCCCGGGAAGGTAATGAAAACTGGGACGAGGAAGAACCTTACGAAACCGGAATGCTCTGCCCATCGGAAGATACCAAGCCGACGACGACTGCCAAAACCTCAGTCAACCGCCTTGCTCAAAAGCCTGACAAGCTCCCGGTACACATGGAGAGCATGAGGCATGAGATCGAATTCCGGCAATCAAACCGTTCAGCCGACTTCATTCAGGGAGTTGACGAAGATGAATCAGACAATCGCTTCATAAACCGGGGACGCTTGCTGCATACTCTTTTCTCAGCCATTGAAACAGAAAAGGACATCGACAATGCCATCGATCAACTTATATTCGAAGGCATCATCGGCAAACCGGAAACAGAAGATGAAATCCGGGAACTGACCCGGCATGCCTTTTCCATCCCCCAAGTGCAGGACTGGTATTCGGGAGACTGGCAATTGTTCAACGAGTGCGACATCATCTGGCAAGAAAAGGGGGAACTCCGAACCCGCCGACCGGACCGCGTCATGATGCGCGACAACGAAATTGTTGTCGTGGACTTCAAATTCGGAAAACAAAATAAGAAATATAATAAGCAAGTGCAGGGATATATGCAACTGCTCACACGCATGGGATACCCGAAAGAGAGCATAAAAGGATACCTGTGGTACGTAGAAGAAGATTTAATAGAAAAAGTATAAAGAATCATGGTACGAGGAAAGCAAACTTGCAAAATATTAAAAGACATTCGCCGGCAAATTGCCGAAGCAAATGATATCGAATATATCACTTCCGAATGTCAATACAAAGGAGATTGTACAGGTACATGTCCCAAATGCGAGGCAGAAGTGCAGTATCTGGAGCAACAACTGGCACGTAAACACATGGCAGGAAAAGCGATTACCATACTTGGAATATCCGCAGGATTGGCAACAATGATACCACAACCGGCCTGTGCAGAGCCGATCCATTCCGAAGCTCCGCATGGTTATTATATAGTAACTCCGGAAATACAGGAAAAACCGGTAATAAGAGTCCTCCCGCCGGACTCTCTCGTACAGGAGGTTATCGCGCAAGATACTACCATATATGGCACCAATGAGTATGATGCGCCGGATACAATGCCCGAATTTCCCGGAGGTATGGCTGCACTGCTACAATTCATAAGCAAAGAATCAAGCCTGAAACTCCCCGTTTATCAAGGTAACGGAACCCAAGGACGAACCACAATCAGATTTGTCATCGAAAAGGATGGAAGTATCACAAATGCCAGAATCCTCAAAGGCATTGATCCGTACTTAGATAAAGAGGCGTTGCGCATAGTCAGGGAATTCCCCAAATGGAAACCCGGTACGGTAGCGGGACAACCCGTACGTGTAGAATATACCGTCCCGGTCATGTTCCAAATGCAGTAGAATAAGGCAATTATAAATCAGAACAATTATGGTACGAGGAAAGCAAACTTGCAAGATATTAAAGGACATTCGCCGGCAAGTTGCCGAAGCAAATGATATCGAATATATCACTTCCGAATGTCAATACAAAGGAGATTGTACAGGTACATGTCCCAAATGCGAATCAGAAGTACGATACCTGGAACATCAACTGGAACGAAGACGCATGGCGGGAAAAGCAATCACCTTACTGGGATTGTCCGCAGGGATTATCGCAATGAATGCCTGCGCCAATTCACCAGGCCAGTCAGCAAAGAACACTTCAGAGATCAAGCTTGAGTGCCAGAGCGTGCCGACGGATAAGGACTCACTCTTTTTAATCAAAGGTACGGTTACAGACAGTCTGACTCAAAAACCAATTGTCGGGGCCAACGTATCTGAAAAAGAAACTACAAATGGTACCCTAACAGATGCGAATGGTGAGTTTACACTAAAAGTTTCCGGTAAATATCCGCTAATCATCCAATACGTTGGAATGGAAACACAGGAAATTGAAATAAATAAGAAGGGAGCAACTTACATTCAGGTCGCACTGCGTGAAAGCAATATGACAATGGGAGAATCAACAATAATATCCGGAGAGATACTGGAAGGAGATGTTGATTACGAAACAATAGAAACAACACCACCGGAATTTCCCGGAGGCACACAAGCTTTATTCAATTTCATACGCGAGAATCTGCAATATCCTAATAACGATATATGCGTGACAGGGCGCATTGTAGCACAGTTCACTGTCAAAGAAGACGGTAGCATCGCAAATGCCCGAGTAATCCATGGCATCCATCCGGATTTTGACAAGGAGGCCCTGCGGGTGATTAATATGATGCCCAAATGGAAACCTGGTACCAAACAAGGGGAAGTGGCGGATACAGAGTACACCGTGCCCATAATGTTCAGTGCAGAATAGTTATCAAAAACAAAAGATTAAGATGCAAACTTTTCTTCAATTAGTCGCCCAAAACTTACACCAAAAGATAGGAAACGACCTTTCACGGGTCGCCATTGTTTTTCCGAACAAACGTGCCAGCCTTTTCTTCAACGAGCATTTGGCGGCACAAAGTGACCGACCTTTATGGTCTCCCGCTTACGTCAGCATCAGTGAACTGTTCCGACAGCTTTCTCCATGGAAGCTGGGCGACCCCATCCGTCTGGTTTGTGAACTCTATAAAGTATTTCGTGAAGAAACCCGTAGTGAAGAAACACTCGATGATTTCTATTTCTGGGGAGAACTTCTTATCAGCGATTTCGATGATGTCGATAAAAATCTTGTTGATGCCGACCGTCTATTCTCCAATCTGCAAGATCTGAAAAATATCATGGATGATTACGACTTCCTTGACTCCGAACAGGAAGAAGCCATCCGTCAGTTCTTTCAAAACTTCTCCATCGAGCGACGCACGCAACTGAAAGAGAAGTTCATCTCCTTGTGGGATAAATTAGGCGATATCTATCACGGCTACCGCGACAATCTCGCAGAACTCGGCATTGCTTACGAGGGCATGATGTACCGCTACGTCATGGAAGAACTGCAACCGGAAAAGCTGAAATATGACCGGTATGTTTTCGTTGGTTTCAATGTATTGAATAAAGTGGAAACCCGTTTTTTTGAGCGTCTGCGTGATGCCGGCAAAGCATTGTTCTATTGGGATTATGACTTGTTTTATACCCGTCTACCCCGTGAAAAGACTCCGCCTTACACGCATGAAGCGGGTGAATTCATTCTCCGCAACCTGGAAATCTTTCCCAACGAACTACCAGAAACCGCATTCGATGTATTAAGACATCCTAAAAATGTACGTTTCATCTCCGCTCCTACCGAAAATGCACAGGCACGCTATTTGCCGGAATGGGTACGTTCCGTAATGAAAAACGATCCATCGGGTACACCCACCCAGGAAAAAGAGAATGCTGTGGTACTTTGTAATGAATCTCTTTTATTACCCGTACTCCACTCCATACCATCGGAAGTAAAGAATGTCAATATCACGATGGGATTTCCGCTGGCACAGACTCCTGTATACAGTTTCATCAGTGCGCTCATAGAACTGCAAACCAGTGGTTATCGCAGAGATACAGGACGTTATTCATACGAAGCCGTCCAGGCTGTATTGAAACATCCCTATACACGCCAATTGTCCCCCTCCGCAGAAAAACTGGAGAAACAGCTTACGAAAGACAATCGTTTCTATCCCCTGCCTTCCGAATTAAAGCAAGATGAGTTTCTGGAACAGGTATTCACTCCGCAGACCGGCATTTCAGCCCTCTGCCAATACCTGACGGATACACTTCGCGAAGTCTCCATCCTCTACCGGCAAGAACAGGAAACAGATGATATTTTCAATCAGCTTTACCGGGAGTCCTTATTCAAAAGCTATACTCTCATCAACCGTCTGCTCAGTCTTATCGACAGTGGAGAGCTAAATCTGCAAATCGACACATTGAAACGCCTTCTTTGCCGCTTGCTTGCAACCTCCAATATCCCGTTCCACGGTGAACCCGCCATCGGTATGCAAGTAATGGGAGTGCTGGAGACACGTAACCTCGATTTCCGCAATCTCATCATGCTCTCCCTCAACGAAGGTCAGCTGCCCAAAGCCGGTGGAGAATCATCCTTTATCCCTTACAATCTGCGGAAAGCTTTCGGCATGACCACTATCGAACATAAGAATGCGGTCTATGCATACTACTTTTACCGACTGATACAACGCGCTGAAAATATCACCTTATTATATAATACATCTTCTGATGGACTGAACCGTGGAGAAATGTCCCGTTTCATGCTGCAATTTCTTGTTGAATCGCCGCACGATATTTCACGCGAATACCTGGAAGCCGGACAATCTCCTCAAAGTGGCAGAGAAATCCGTATAGAGAAAACACCGGAAATCATTGCGAGAATGTGTGAGAAATACAATCTCGTCCGCCATCCCAAAGCACTTTTCTCTCCTTCTGCACTCAATGCTTATCTGGATTGCCGTTTGAAATTCTACTATCGCTATGTGGCCGGATTAAAAGCTCCCGATGAAGTGAGTGCTGAAATAGATTCCGCACTGTTCGGTACTATTTTCCACCGTTCAGCCGAATTGGTATATAAGGATCTGACTGCAAATGGAAAAGAAATACGGAAGGAAGACCTGGAACAACTGTTACGTAATGACGTGAAATTACAGAATTATGTAGATACAGCTTTCAAAGAAGAGTTCTTCCACGTTCTCCCCACAGAAAGACCTGAATATAATGGTACGCAACTTATTAATGCTAAAGTGATTGCATCCTATCTCCGCCAATTGTTGCGCAACGACCTGCAATATGCTCCTTTCGCCATGGAAGGTATGGAAGAACCGGTAAACGAGATCATGGAAATAGAAACTCCACAAGGAAAACTGTCCCTGAACATCGGTGGTACCATCGACCGCATGGACAGTAAGGGCGATACCTTACGTATTGTGGACTACAAAACCGGTGGCAGCCCCAAAACTCCCGAGAATATAGAGCAACTGTTCACTCCTGCCGACGGACGTCCAAACTATATTTTCCAAACTTTCCTGTACGCTTCCATCATGTGCCGCAAACAATCGTTGAAGGTTGCCCCTTCCCTGCTCTACATTCACCGTGCAGCATCAGAAACTTATTCTCCTGTAATTGAAATGGGGGAAGCCCGCCAACCGAAAATACCGGTCAACAACTTCGCTTTCTATGAAGATGAGTTTCGCGAACGCCTGCAAAACCTATTACAAGAAATATACAATCCGGAAGAACCCTTCACACAAACTGAAGATAAAAGGAAATGTGAGTTCTGTGATTTCAGAGACCTGTGCAGGCGCTAATAAAAAAACAGACCGTCCGTTCACCTGGAACAGACGGTCTATATGACTCGGACAGACCATCTGTTTCAACCCAACAGACGGTCTGTTTTTCTTTATTGTATCATTTATTTTTTCAACGGAACAGAGAAACTGAATATAGAGCCTTCACCCTTCTTCGAGGTAAACCACAACTTACCACCATTCTTCACCACAAAATCCTGGCACAACAACAATCCCAAACCGGAACCTTCTTCATTGTTAGTACCGAATGTGCTGAAGTGAGTATCTGTATGCAGCAATTTCTTTTGTCCTTCTTCGTCAATACCGCAACCGTGGTCTTGTACGCTGACTACCGCCATGCCATCTTTCGCTTCCAGCTTCACCAGCACCTCAGAGTTTTCGTTACTGAACTTAATAGCATTGCTTATCAGATTGCGTATTACAGTCTTCAGCATATCAATGTCGGCAGATACAGCTAACTTCTCCGGTTTCTCTTCACGGATTGTAATCTTCTTCATACCGGCTACCATATTGAAGATGTCGATCACTCCATCCACAACTTCTACTACATCAATATCCTGATATACTACATTCAACTTACCAATCTGGCTCTTGGTCCACTTCAGCAAGTTATCCAACAGGGAGAATACATCTTCTGTCGTCTGATTTGCCATTGTCAGCAGTTCATACATCTCAGCACCGATTTTTTCGGACGGCAGATTCAATATCAACATATTCAGCACCATCTTGATGGAGCCCATAGGAGAACGTAAATCATGAGCAATCACCGAATAAAGTTTATCACGTCCGGCAATGGTACGTTGCAATTCTTCGGTTTTATTCAAAATAATACGTTTGGCAGCTACCAACGAAATTTGGTGGGTTACACGGATAATCAGCTCTTCCTTGTTAAAAGGTTTGGAGATAAAGTCATTTGCTCCCACCTGGAAACCTTTTACAATATCCGTCGTGCTGTTCAGTGCAGTCAGGAAGATGATAGGAATATCTGCGGTTTTGGGATTTGCTTTCAAATGTTGTGCCACCTCAAAACCACTCATATCCGGCATCATCACGTCCAGCAACACCAAATCCGGGTTTTCCTTATCTACCTGCTCTAATGCTTGCCGACCGTTACTTGCCGTAGCGATTGCAAATTTTTCATTTGTCAAGAGTACCTTCAACAATAATACATTGGACATCACATCGTCGACGATGAGAATTTTGTACTCAGAAGGATTAATTTCCATATTCATCTTATACAATATTGTTTTCCCGTTTATCTATATAATCTATTTACGATATTCCTTAAAATATTCCACAATCCGCTTCAAACCGTCTTCCAGTTCAATGGTAGGCTTCCAGTTCAGCTTCTCTTTTGCCAGCGTAATATCCGGCTGACGTTGTTTAGGATCATCATGCGGAAGTGGCTTGAACACCAACTTCGACTTCGACCCTGTCAACTGGATCACTTTTTCCGCTAATTCGAGGATGGAAAATTCATTCGGATTTCCAAGGTTCACCGGACCAATAAATTCATCCTCCGTGTTCATCATTCTCACCATTCCCTCTATGAGGTCATCAATATATTGAAAGCTTCGCGTCTGATCTCCTGTTCCATAGATAGTTATATCATGATCCTGCAATGCCTGAACCACAAAATTGGAAACCACTCTTCCATCATTCGGCAGCATTCGTGGGCCATACGTGTTAAAGATACGAATAATTTTAATACGAATGTTGTTTTGCCGGTGATAATCCATAAACAAAGTTTCAGAACACCGTTTCCCTTCATCATAACAAGAACGGATGCCTATTGGATTTACATTTCCCCAATAACTTTCCACCTGAGGATGCACTACCGGATCACCATATATTTCACTGGTAGATGCCTGTAGAATCTTGGCATTCGTCTTCTTTGCCAATCCCAGCATATTAATGGCTCCCAATACAGAAGTCTTAATCGTTTTGATCGCATCATATTGGTAATGTATCGGTGATGCCGGACAAGCTAAATTGTATATTTCATCAAGAGTTTCGGTATGATAGGGAAATTCCACATCGTGATGCACAAACTCAAAAAGAGAATTGCTTTTCAGATGCTCGATATTTGCTTCCGCGCCGGTAAATAGATTGTCAAGACATATCACATGATGTCCTTCATTTATCAACCGTGTGCATAAGTGCGACCCTATAAAACCAGCACCACCGCTAACCAATATATTTTTCATGTAAGTTTTTTATAATGTCCGAAGACTTATGAAACCTGTTCATTTGTTTATGATGGCAAAAGTAGGAGATTTGGTTAACTTATGCAAGTTTGTAACAAGATATTTCACTTGTTAATGATAACAAAAGAACATAATAGAAACAAAAATGCCCAAAACGGGCATTTTATTCTTCGGGAACCGGCGTTTCAATCGGATTTGGAATACTAAAACTTTTGTCCGAGAACAAATCCGCCAAGCCGGAAATCTGCTTCAGACGAAGAAGTTCATCGCGATCCATGCCAATATTTTTCATAATCCATTGGTCGGACATACCCGCTTTATCCAGTTCGGCCACGATGTGGCACATCAGTTCGATATTGTGCGAACCTCGTGCACGGTTATGCCGGATGGTAGATGCCATTCGATTGGATAATTCTTTATCAATCACCACTACAGGCAACAAACCGTTTTCCCGCTGATAAATTCGCTTGGAGCTTCTCAACACACTATAACGATGATACCCGTCTACCAGTATATAACGGTCGGTTTCGTTATCATAGTAACATACGCAAGGCATCGTAAAACCATCCTCCCAAATAGAAAGTTCCAGTAATTTCATCTCAGGTGGTGCCACTATGTTGGGATTATAATCATTCGCCACTATTTTCTCCAACGGCACAGCTTTTACGGCATATACCGGACTTTGATCTACACTCATAACATCATATTTTTGAATTGTTCCATTATTTTATCTCGCTTGTATGCTTCCTCCTTATTTAAGGCAAAACCCATATATTTGCAGGCATGATCATTCTTCAGAATACATACACACATTCTCTTATACGTGGGAATCTCACGAAACTCAGAAATGTCTATATCATCCAGATAGTCCATTTTAACAGGCTTCTTATGCGTCTTATAATTGGTCGTATTCACCACTTCCAATGACACGCCGGCTTTTCTTAGTTTCTCAATGGTCTCCTCAGCAAGACACCCGCCTTTCGTACGCCAGAACTCAATACTGACGGTCAGTTTCTTTAAATAATTGCGCCGGGTAGTTTCGGGTAAGGTAGAGAGCAGAAATTGCATGAATTCTTTCCAGGTATACCCCTTCGGCAGACGGACGGTTTGCCAGCCCATAGCATGTGTTCCACCATAAATTCCGGTAAAGTTCACCCCATTAACACGGCCTACCATCTTGCCCCATGTACTGGGATCAATCACTTTATAAAGGCGAAGACTTTCCTGAGCTTCACAAAGGAAGGGGCTTGCTACACGCTGGCGCTCAATGTTTACACCGGCTTTATAATATAAATCATATAAATGATTATAATCCCAGCCAAACCTTCCATTGGCTACCCAGATATCTGTCGTTTTCCAGTCGAAAACAGGATAAGCATTGAAGATATCATTTCCGATTTTAGAAGTCCACCGGTAATTATGATACATCTGATATTTCCGGGCAAGGTGAATACTGCGCCAGCGATTGAAACTTTCCTGCGTACGAATACCTATGAGAAAGCAGGATCGTATCGCATCTTTTCTTGTATGCAACCATTTGGCAAAATGCATCTGAAACTCGTAGTCCCACATTGCATCCGTATAAAAAGGGAAGTCCTCTACAGTCATACTGCCTTCCGGCATTTTCCGTACCCATATATCACGCTGCTCCGGGTCCCAAGGACGCTAATAATTCTGATACATAGATGTACAGGTGGTTACCTTGAAAGGTACGCACACGCGATATACATCCAAAATATCCTTATTGGCTTCCAGAATACGGTCCACGTAATCGATAGTCATGCTATACTGGATTTCATAATCCATGTGGTAAACACAAAGTTTACGCTTCAGATTATTGCGACGGATGTAATCAATACATAAATTCAATAACACACCACTATCTTTCCCTCCCGAAAAGGATACACAGATATTATCAAATTCTTTAAATATAATGTGCAACCGTTCTTGTGCTAATTCATATACATTCTTCTGAGCCTCCCCCATTCTATTTCTCCTTATTCATTTTTACATAGCGTTTCCATTCTTTCTCCACAGAAAAGCCTAATTCCTGGAATACTTTTTGATGCTCAATAAATGTAACTGAGCTCAACTGCTTATCTTCATCTGTGCTGTCTATAACTTTCTCCAAAAGAGCTTTTAATACTTCTGCATTATTCTCCTTTATATAATAGTTATTAATAATTGCTTCCGATTTCTTATGTTCCAGCGGTATAAAGCCAACTATTTCTTTTCCTTCCATCGCAACAAACCATATAAAGTTTTCCGAAGTGCGAAAAGGATAATTATAGTTCTGTTTCAATACTACAGGATTCATAACCAATGGAGCGACCAGTTGATACAACCGTTTCTCCGTGCCTTTTAATTCAACTATTTGTGTCATTATCGATTTGTTATTTATTATGGTTTGAGTTTACATTCCCACATAAAATAGTGCAGACAAAATTAAATAAAAAAAGAATAGAGACAATAAAGAATGGAGAAAATTAATAAAATTATATTTATTAAACATAAGTAACTAAGCAAAATTAAGCAGCATAATGTTTGAAATTGATCGATACTCCTT